>QMCD01000161.1_pt1 | contig 63004 bp, 57 predicted proteins | sample 1821841 | NCBI WGS metagenome assembly QMCD01 (sample SAMN01991225, study PRJNA193472) | Termite gut metagenome, whole genome shotgun sequencing project. | isolation source: worker | host: Macrotermes natalensis
AGTCGACAAGACAGGAGTGTACTTTCGTACATGACTGTCGCAGACGACGAGCAAAGTGCCGAAGATGACCGCAAAAAACCAAAAGCAACCCTCCGTTGCATAAAGATCTGATGTAGGGCGGAAAAAAGAAACGGGAGACAAAAGTCTCCCGTCCGATCAATATTCATCCTCGTTGAACAAAAAGTCGTCTTTGGAGGGGTAGTCGGGCCAAATGTCCTCAATGGATTCGTATACATCGCCCTCGTCCTCGATCTCTTGAAGGTTCTCGAGCACCTCCAACGGCAATCCCGATCGTACGGTGTAGTCGATCAACTCATCCTTCGTTGCGGGCCAGGGCGCATCCTCTAATTTTGAAGCCAATTCCAGTGTCCAATACATATTTTGTTGTTTTTCTAATTTTACATTTCAGCGCGAAAGTAATAAAATTTTGTTAAAATAAAATTAAGCCTTCCACGGTCTCTCGTCCACGTGGAACCACACCATCAGCGATCGCGACAGGACGTAGAAATAGTCCGACAGGCGGTTCAGGTAGCTCGTTTCGGTGCCCGTGAATCCGGCACGCAGCGCGGCACGCTCCGCACGGCGGCACACAGTTCGACACACGTGACACAGCGATGCATCCTTGTGTCCACCCAACACGGTGAAGGTTTTCAGTGTCGGTAACGTGGCTTGTATCGCGTCGATACGCCCCTCCAACCACGCGACGTCCAACGTCTTACCGTTACCGCCCGACTGTGTGGCGGCCAGGTGCATCAGGTCGTCCAGAATGCGACACAGGTCGCCGATATGCTCTCGTAATCCGGGTTCGTCCGACAATTTGTCCGACAACAGTGCCGTGAAGGCCATCAGCTCGTCCGTCGTGCCATACGCTTCGACACGTGGATCTGTTTTCGATACCCGGTCACCTGTCGAGAGGGAGGTTTGGCCCCCATCACCTTGTTTGGTGTATACTTTCATTTTTGTGTTTTTTAGGGGCACCTTCCGCCGCGCCTAACTCTTCGTCGGGTCATGTACTGCCTGTACACTCCCCTCCTCATCGTGTCGTTGCGGCAAAATCTGCTCCCTAAAATTCCACAAAAACGGGAGCTTACCCAAACGTTTTTTTATCACTATTTTTTCAACATCCCCGCCAACTTCCCGGTCGAAAAGGCTATCTGTAAATTATAGCCGCCCGTGTTGGCATCCAGGTCTAATATCTCACCAGCAAAATAGAGGCCAGAAATCTTTTTCGACTCCATTGTCAATGGATTTACCTCGTCGCACCGCACACCACCGGCCGTCGTCACGGCATAATCCCACGACCCGTGGCCCGTAATGGGGAACGTCAGCCCCTTCAATACCTTGATCAGGCGCTCGATCTCGACTAACGTCACTTTTTTCAGATACGTCTGTCCATGTACCTTCACCTCGTCCGACAACGGGATCACCATCCCCTTCGGCACCAACTTGCGCAGCAGCTCGGCAAACAGGCTTTCGGGCGTCAGGGCCTCCATCTCGCGGTGGATGCGCTCACGCAGAATGTCATCCGGGAGTCCCGGTTTGAGGTCCAGCACCATCTTCACGCGACGCTTGGCGTGTAGTGCTTCCACCGCGTCACGGCTCATCCGCAGTGCCACCGCTCCCTCGATACCGCGTTCCGAAAAACTCAACTCGCCCAACTCCTCGCGTACCGGTTCGTTGTCTATATACAAAGTCGCCTTCGTGTTCTTCAGCAGCACCCCGTGCAGGTTTTTAGCCTGAGGATGCGACGTGGTGAGCGACACCAGCGACGGACGCAACGGTTCGATCGTGTGGCCCAGATCGGCCGCCCAGTGGTATCCATCGCCCGTGGAACCGGTCAGCGGGTAACTGCATCCACCCGTCGTGAGAATAATACGCGGCGCTTCCGCCTGACGTTCGTAACCGCGCTTATTCCTGTATTTCAAACCATAAATCTTGTCGCTGATCGCGATAAGGCCCGTCACGCGGGTGTTGTACACGATCTTCACCCCGTTATCGACACAGTACTCCAACAGCGCCGTCGCGATATCCCACGCCTTGCCGCTCTGCGGAAACACACGGTCGCCACGCTCGATCTCCAACTTCACACCCCGTTTCTCGAAGAACCGGATCGTCATTTTGTTGTTGAACTCGTCGAATGCGGGTGCGAAAAAATCGGCATTCACACGCACTTGCTCAGCAAACTCCTCCGGCGGACGGGCATTAGTGACGTTACACCGGCCCTTGCCCGTGATACGCACCTTGCGTCCCGATTTGTCCATCTTCTCCAACAGCAGCACCCGGAATCCGCTGCGTGCGGCCGTTCCTGCCGCCATCAATCCCGCTGCGCCGGCTCCGATCACGATGACATCCCAGCCCGCTTCCTCCTGCTCCTCGACATCCGTTCCCTCTTCGGCGGTCTTCCGACGTGGCGTCGGGGCGAGTGATTGTTCGTTTCGTTTGATAATTCGCTGTCTCATTGTCGCATCTGTGTGGCGCGAAAGTAATCAAATTTCCGAGGAATTTTTGTACCGTCGGAAAATTTATTTATCTTTGCAGTCCGATTGGGAAAATTTAAAGATACCGCCATATGCCAAAAATGAAAACCAACTCCGCTGCGAAGAAACGCTTTTCTTTCACCGGAACAGGCAAAATCAAGCGTAAACACGCTTTCCACAGCCACATCCTCACCAAAAAATCCACCAAACGCAAACGCAACCTCTGCTATTCGGGTCTCGTGGCACGTGTGGATGAGAACCAGATCAAGAACTTGCTGGTAAAGTAGTTTATTAACCGACCATCCGGCTCCTAAGAACGACCATCGTCGCCGGACGTCACAAATTCAAATCTTTATGCCACGTTCAGTCAATGCCGTCGCGTCACGCGCACGGAGAAAAAAGGTCCTCAAACTCGCCAAAGGTAACTTCGGTTCACGTTCCAATGTGTGGACCGTCGCGAAAAACACGGTCGAGAAGGGTCTCGGATATGCCTATGAGCACCGCGCCCTCAAAAAACGCGAGTTCCGCGGTCTCTGGATCCAACGTATCAATGCCGCCGTGCGTGCTCAGGGAATGACTTACTCCGAATTCATGGGTAAACTCCACGCCAAAGGTATCGAGTTGAATCGTAAGGTCCTTGCCGATCTCGCGATGAACCAACCCAAAGCGTTCGATGCTATCGTTAAGTCAGTGCAGGAGTAATCCCTCCGCCAGACCATTTGCCGCCACTGCCCCTTTTTGAGAAAAGCGGCACCAAAAACTTTCAAAAGTGCTTGCGCACTTAGAAGTTTGACGCAACTATGCGCGACAACAAATCTCTACTGACTGCGTCAGTTCCCGGCTAAAAACAACAGAACCGCTTCCAAGTAAACTTGGCGCGGCTCTTTTGTTTTCAGTCGAATCTCTTCGAGATCTGAGATTTGTTGTCGCGTGGACAAGAGCGCCCGCAGGGCGATCGTTCGTTTGGCGGGGAGGTTCGACGGGAGCTTACTCTCGTGACAAGTTCCAAAAACGTTATGAGGATCCCACTCCTAAAACACCTTTCTTAAAGGTGTCGCGCAAATTATGGAGATACGTAGTATCTCCCGAAGTTTTTTGCAGGAGCTTTTTTCTAAAAAAGCGACAGTGGGGTCCTGAGGAAGTAAAAGCGGCGGTCTTAAAAAAAGGTTTTCAAAAAGAATAGGTTTTAGAAACCGCGACAACGGATATTGGGATATTTCGCGAACAGGGCGTGACTGGCGGTGTTGGATGGATCCGCCTCGTACCATAAATCATTGACACCCAATGACTTCATGTACGCCTGCAACAGTACCAAGGCACGTGACGCGTAACCCTGGCGACGATCCGATTCATCATAAATCAATACCCCCACCCCGGCACTACCCTCTTGCGGATCGTAATCATACAGATCTACCGTCCCCACGGGACGCCCATCGACTTCGATCACAAATCGTTCGCCACGTGCGACCAATGTCTCGATTTCGTCTCGCGAATAGGCACGTGACGTATCGCCATACCGCCACACGGCAGGATCGTTCTCCCACCGCAACAGTAGTTCCACATCGCCGAAATCCGCCGGACGGAGGGTGACGCTACAAAGTGGATTTCGACTCGACAAGAACTTCCGCGTCGACTTTTTTGATCAACCCCTGCAACACATTTCCGGGCCCGAGTTCCGTGAATTCCGTCACCCCATCCGCCAACATACGTTGAACGATCTGTGTCCAACGTACGGGTGCCGTGAGTTGTGCGATCAGGTTCTCCTTGATTTTCGCCGGGTCGGTATACGGACGTGCGTCCACGTTCTGATAGATAGGGCATGTCGGTGTCGAGAAGGGTGCCGCGGCGATCGCACGTTCCAACTCCACGCGCGCGGGTTCCATCAATGGCGAGTGAAAAGCCCCCCCCACCGGCAGCTTCAAGGCACGTTTCGCACCCGCTTCCTTCAGCTTCTCGCACGCCGCATCGACAGCCGCCACCTCTCCCGAAATCACCAGCTGACCCGGACTGTTATAGTTGGCCGGCACCACAATACCGGGAATCTCCCCGCACACCTTTTCTATTACCGCGTCATCCAATCCGAGGATCGCCGCCATCGCACCCGGAATGCGTTCGCAGGCCTGTTGCATCGCCATCGCACGTTTCGACACGAGCGTCAGACCGTCCTCGAACGACATCGCTCCCGCAGCCACCAGTGCCGAAAATTCGCCCAACGAATGCCCCGCCGTCGCGTCAGGACGAATGTCCAACGCCTTCGCAAGGATCACCGAATGCAGAAACACAGCCGGTTGCGTCACTTTCGTCTGCTTCAAATCCTCCTCCGTACCGTTGAACATAATATCGGTGATCGAGAACCCGAGAATCGCGTTCGCACGGTCGAACAACTCGCGTGCCTGTGGCACATTGTCGTACAAATCGCGACCCATCCCCGCGAACTGAGCTCCCTGACCCGGAAATACATACGCATGCTTCATAATAGTATTCATTTAAATTGCGTTAAACTCATAAATTAGCAGCGAAGATAGTGAAAAATATGAGATAAAATGTTTGTTATATCCAAAAAGTTTCCGTATTTTCGCGCCTGAGGAATGTTATGTAATTTTTAATTTTTTATTAACCAAAACCAATATTTTATGAAAAAATTATTATGGGGATTGCTGGCTCTCGCCACTGTCACGTTGACGCTCTCGTCTTGTAAAAAAGACCCTGTGATCGTCACGGACGTGGAGATCGTGGAAGGCACATCCCGCACAATCGCTCTCGACGAGCCTCCCGTGCAGTTGCATGCCGTGGTGAAGCCCGAGAACGCCGAGGATCAAAACGTATCATGGACATCGAGCCACCCCGCAATTGCCGAGGTAGCTGCCGATGGTACCGTGACGCCGAAGGCAGAAGGTTCCACCATCGTTACCGTAACAACCAGAGATGGTCGCTACACGGACACGATCGAGATCATCGTAAAGAAAACTATCGTACACGTATCGAGCGTGTCGTTGGTCGTTCTGGGTCCCGATGGTAACGAAATGCAGGATCCTTCGACGTTGGAGGGTCTTTCGTTGGAACTCAAAGCTACTGTTAACCCGGAGAACGCCTCCGATCCGAGCCTTATCTGGACAATCGTCGACGCGAACACCGACGAGGTAACCACGGAGATGGCGACGGTAGAGGAGATCGAGGGCAAAACGATGCTCGTGACTCACTTCCCTGGCACGATTAACGTTACCGCAACATCGAACGACAATCCGAACGCCAAAGCCACCGTTCAGGTGTTTGTCGAGGAGGTTGAGTATCCTGTTGAAGGCATCTCTCTCAACACGACGGCCCACACATTCCTGATGGACGGATCCGCCACGGAAAATCCTTTCCAGTTGGTACCCATTTTCGATCCCGTGAACGCTACCATTCAGACCGTGACTTGGTTGGATTACAACCCGATTGTCGGTGGCACCACCGATGAGCCCATTTATGAGTTCTGGCAGAGAATGCCCATCTTTACGATCGACGCCGAAGGTCTCGTTACGCCGCAGCGTTCGGGTAAAGCACGCGTAATGGTAGAGTCGACCAACCGTAATCACACTGCTTTCTGTGACATCACGGTAGTCGTTCCGGCTCAGAAGATGAGCATCTACAAGAAGTTCGACCACACGCTCGAATCTAACTTCAACCGTTTCAGCGAACCCTATACCGGCACAACGGATCTCACTACCGGTGAGTACACACCGCCGACGGGTCGTGTTATCGTCGACAGTGATCCGTTGACACTCTATGCGGGTATCTTCAACGACAGAGGTATCGAAGCTACCAACTTGAACACAAGGTGGTCAGTCGTCAATCAAAGTACACCTGGCGCTATTGTCATTACGAAAGATTTGACGGGTGACGGTGTGAGTATCACAGCTACAGCCGAAGGTACGGCTCTTGTGCGTGCTACCTCAGCCGAGAATCCCGAGGTGTATGCCGACATCACAGTCATTGCCAGTGAGTTGTCCACATCTGTGGCTGTCTACGAATTCAACGAGGAGTCAAATCCTAAAGGTGCCCAAATCTCAGCAGGTGCAACTTCTCCGACACCGGGTAGCGGCAACGTAACGATCAGGTACCCTCAGACACTGACGCTGTACGCTGAAGCGAATAAACCGGCAGCGGTAAATGGTTATGTTCGATGGAACGCAACTGTAGATGAATTTTTCACTGTAACTCCTAAGGGAGAGGTTAGTGCCGACGGAACAGTGCTCGTTACGCCCGTGGCAGCAACCGTTTACCCTGCAACGCGCACTTTGAATGTTAATGCCGTGTTAGAGAATGGCAACAACTATACCGGTATCGGTCTGGTGCAAACAAATATCAATGTTACTGTACAGCGTGTACCGGAGGAGATCGAGATTAGAACAACCTTGGGAACTGCTATTACCTCTTGGCGTATGAAATCCGATGCTACAGCCGTTAAGTTCAATGGTGTGGTGGAAAGTACTGAAACGCCCGATCTTTACTGGTTTAGCAGCAACCCCGCTGTGGCCACTGTATCTACTACGAATACTACCGGCAATACTTCGGAATATAGTGTAACAGTAACTCCTGCAGGTTCAGACGGACAAACTGCAACAATCACTGCGTACAGCAAACTCGAAGTGGACGACTATCTCGCCTCCATCGGGCAGGCCGGTACTTACGCATCATTTGATGCGGCAACTGCAAAAGCTACAGACAATCCGGCAACCGGCAGGAAGTTCGTTACGGTTTGGGAAGATCTTACACTGACAATTAACGACACGGATGTTCCTGTAACCGGCATCGTATTGTCTACATGGGGTCAACACATGTCAGCTTACAAGTACACCAACCCCGCCAACTTCACGCAAGTCGATATTCCTTCTTGGACAGTAATCCAAGGTCACTCCGGTGGTAACAACGCTCAGAATGCAAACAAGTACTTCGAGCTCGTTCCCGCTGATGCTACGAATGCAGCAATGACCTTTACGTCCAGCAATACAGCCGTTATCAGTACTATTGCCGCTAATGGTGATATGACTGTGGCAGGTGCCGGAACTACGACGATCACGGCGACGTCCTCTGAAAACGCTGAAGCTACTGCTTCTGTCAGCATTACGTTCCTTCCTACCCCGACGATGATTCAGCTGGGTACGGACGCTACGGAAGAGCTGACGACACTCGGAGGAAGCAATCGTATGGCAAAACAAGAGGGTGCGAGCGCAGCAAATATGGCAAACGGCTCATATCCTTCGATAAAAAGGATGACTGTCGGTGAGACATTCGACCTGAATAACCTTGGCCTCACAATTACTACGGCCGATGGCGAGGGCAGATTCAATGAGATTGGCAACGCCTCGAAGAGGGATGTCAGCAACTCAACCCTGATGTGGGTCACTATCGACGATGCTATAGTTACCCTTGACGTGGACAATGATGGTACCATTTCAAATGCAGAGCGTATGGCAGGTGTCGTACGGGCCGTACGTCCGGGTACATCTCCGATAGCTGTCGGTATTGTGAATGCTGGAACCAGAAGTGGTGCGGTCACTAATGCTCCTTCTACTTCAGCAGCTGTTAAACACAGTGGCATTCATGCAACGTTCCCCGCACAGGGGCGATGCTATGTAGTGATCGATCCTCCTGCTGCAGAAACCTATCTGGGTACCGTTAGCTTCGTAGGTGGTTTCTCGCCTGATGCTACGGATTACACGCAACCCGGCTATGGAACGGTAGCTGGTAAAGTTTGGTCGCCTGCGGTACTCGTGAGCAACGCACGCGGCAAGAGTACGTATGCCGGTGGTCTTGCGGGCACAGCGAAAGATTCTTTCGGCCCTATCGCTATGAGTAGCGGTGTTCCCACTATAGCTTTGGGTCCTTGGTATGACTTCTGCCAATTCAGTGTATCCTCTGATCCGACCGAAGTACCTGAATATGGAGATTTCTTCTCTTGGAATGTGGTGAATGCTTATGGAGACTATCTGTGTCCCGGTGATTGGCATGTGGCCACCCAGCAGGATTTCTTGGATGTAACTGCTGCATTGGGTGATGGAACTGGTGATGCTGCTACGCTGAATAAATTCTACTCTGCCGGTACTTATTATAATGGGCTCGCCGAAGTTGCTTTCCCATGGACAGAGGCATCTCAATGGAATGCGGTTTGGCAGGCATCAACGTCACAAACTCGAGCTGCCGGAGCTGTCATCAACCGTAATTACGCCCAATACTGGTCAGGAACTCAGAATAGCACAAGCGCTACGACGTTTGGAAATGCGTGGAGGTGGTCTCACACTAGCACTGCTACTGCTCCTCCTGCCCTGGCAAGTGCTGCAAAACAGTTCGGTATGGCAATCCGTTGCGTAAAGGACGCGCAGTAAGGAATTCCTAACTCTATAATCAATCCCTCGCCGCAAGGTGGGGGATTTTTTTGTGGGAGAATTTCTTATTTTACCAAATTTTGGTAAATTTGCATAAACAACAACGTTCGATGCCATGAAAAACAACACATCCATCTCCCTTGGGCCTCACTTTCAACAATTTATCGAAGCATCCGTATCCAGTGGACGCTACAAAAATGCCAGTGAAGTAATCCGTGCCGCCTTGCGCCTGTTTGAGCAAAACGAGAAGCATGAAGCGCTCAAAACCGCCATTCAAGAGGGGTTAGATAGCGGCATAGATTACGATCCTGTGAAGCATCTCGAAGAACTAAATGCACGACATGAAAGACGCCACGCGTAAATATGAACTTACCCGAAAGGCCATCAATGACATGGGCGGGATTTGGGAATACACGGTCAGGGTTTGGTCATTGGATCAGGCAAATAAATATTTCAATGTTATGCACAACACATTTCAGATGTTGGCGGATTTCCCCGGTTATGCAAAGTGTGTGCTTTCAACAAAGATTTATTGAGTTATCGTGCCGGAAAGCACGTCATATATTTTCGTGCGACAGCATCCGATGAAATCGAAATCATCAGGATTCTGCATGCTCAAATGGGTCTACAAACTCGCGTGAGTGAATAGAAAGGTGTCGATGGTGTTTTCCAGCAGGCAACAGATCGTCATGGGTCCCACTCCACCGGGGACGGGAGTAATGACGGATACCAAGGGTTCCACATTAGTGAAATCGACATCACCGGAAAGTTTGTTGTTCGCGTCGCGTGTCACACCCACGTCGATCACTACCGCACCGGGTTTCACCATATCGGCTGTGATGAGTTTCGGGCGTCCGATCGCCACGACCAAAATGTCCGCTTCGCGTGTTACGGCACCCAAATCCACCGTTTTGCTGTGAGCGATCGTCACAGTGGCATTGCGATCCAACAGCAGTTTCGACACGGGCAGTCCGACGATCATGCTGCGTCCCACCACCACGGCACGCTTACCGGCAATCTCCACTCCCGCCTCATCCAACAGGCGAATGATGCCTCGCGGTGTGCAGGGTGTCAGGCCTTTCGTATTCTGCCACAGGGCCGCCACATTGAGCGGGTGAAAGCCATCCACATCCTTCTCCACACGAATGCGGGAGATCACTTTGTCCGTGTCGATATGCGGCGGCAGTGGTAACTGTACCAAAATCCCGTCCACTTCAGTGTCCTCGTTGAGCGTGTCGAGGAGCTCGAGGAGCTCCTGCTCGGAGGTGGTCGAAGGTTTACGGATCGTCGTGCTACGAATGCCCACCTCCGAGGCGTTACGGGCCTTGCCCGTAACGTACGACACGCTCCCCGCATCGTCACCCAACAGGATCACCGCCAAATGCGGCACCCGTCCATACGCACGCTCCAACTCCTGCACCTGCACTGCCATCTCGACCTTGCGACGTGCCGCCAACTCCTTTCCGCTCAATATCATAGTTGTCTTCTTGTTTAATTTCCCCCTCCCCCAACCCCTCCCAAGGGAGGGGCGAGTTAGGATTCGTTTTGAACTGTTTTGCTTTCAGCAAAACAGTTCAAAACTTCCCTTACGGGGAAGGTCGGTATTATTATATTTTTGCGCGCATCGCGCGCTCAACCCGAAGCCATCGCCCGTCTCCGGATCTATTTCTGCAGTCCGATATCTTTTCTGAAGAAAAGATTCTCACACTTAATCTTTTTCACTTCGCGGAGGGCCTTTTCGCGCGCTTCAGACACCGTGGCACCTTGACACACCACCATCAGCACGCGTCCGCCGAACGTGACGAGTTGCCCATCCTTCACGTCTGTGCCCATGTGGAACACCTCTCCGTCGATGTCATCCAAACCCTCGATCGGGAACCCTTTTTCGTAAGCATCAGGGTATCCTTTGGATGCCATGACGATACCCAGGGTGGCAAAATCGTGCCACTCGGGCGTTCCCGCATCCTCACCATCGGCAACCCTCGTGAAATGTTCGTACAGATCGCTCTTCATGCGTGGCAGTACCACCTCCGTCTCCGGATCGCCGAAACGGGCGTTGAATTCGATCACCTTGATCCCTTGGGGCGTCTTCATCAGTCCGCCGTACAGCACCCCCGTGAAGGGACATCCCTCGTCGCACAGTGCATCGGCCGTGCGTTGCATGATCTCATGCAGGGCGAAATATTCATCCTCCGCCGTGACGAACGACAGTGGCGAATAGGCACCCATACCGCCCGTGTTCGGTCCCTTGTCGCCATCGAATGCACGTTTGTGATCCTGTGCCAGGGCCAGCGGTTGCACGTGGCGTCCGGATACCAGGCACATGAACGAGAACTCGGGGCCCGTCAGGTAATCCTCCACGACCACACTACCCTTGCCGAATTTGTCGTCCAACAACATGTCTCGCAACGCCGCCTCCGCCTCGGGATAGGTCTCGGCGATCACTACTCCCTTGCCTGCCGCCAATCCATCGTATTTCAACACGGCCGGAAACGGACGGGATTTCACGTATTCGCACGCCTCGGACACCTCTCGAAAGGTACGGTATTCCGCTGTCGGAATACCGTTACGCTGCATGAGAGTCTTCGCAAACTCCTTGCTCGACTCGATGCGGGCCGCCGCACGCGTCGGCCCGAAGATCCGCAATCCCGCCTCACGGAACCGATCCACGATCCCCACTGCCAGTGCCGCCTCGGGTCCCACGACCGTCAAATCGACACCCTTCTCACGCGCAAAATCCAACAGTCGATCCACCTCCGTCTCACGAATCGGCACGCACGTGGCCGCGCGGGAAATGCCTGCATTTCCAGGGGCACAATAAATTGTGCCCACATGGGGCGAACGCCCCAGCGCGGCCACGATGGCGTGGCAACGACCGCCGGAACCTATGACCAGTACGGTTTTATTCATACTTATGAGCTGTAGCTTAGTGTTTGAAGTGTCGCATGCCGGCAAACAACATCGCGATATTTTTCTCTGTGGCTTTTTTGATGGAGTCCTCATCCCGCACACTACCGCCGGGTTGCACGATCGCCGTGACACCATACTCGGCCGCCAACGTGACACAGTCGTCGAACGGGAAAAATCCATCCGAAGCTAACACACAACCTTTGCCGCCCGTGGTCAGTGCCTGTTTAAGCGCAATCTCGGCCGACCCGATGCGGTTCATCTGTCCAGCACCGATGCCGAGCGTCTGCCCGTCGCGTGCCACGACTATGGCGTTCGACTTCACGTGCTTCACGATTCGCCATGCGAAATCCAGATCACGTAACTGCTCCTCCGTGGGACGCTTCTCCGTCACGGTCATATCCACCGTCACACGTTTCGTCGTACGGTCCCACTCCTGCATCAGCACGCCACCCGTCACGCTAACCAACTGACGTTCAGTCGTTTTAGATCCGTCCATCGACACCTCGATCAGGCGCAAATTCTTCTTCGACGCGAGTACTTCGCGTGCTTCCGGAGTAAACTCAGGCGCCAGGATCAACTCCAAGAATACCCCCTTCATCGCCTCCGCCACGTCACGTGTGACGGGCCGATTCATCGCCACGATACCACCGTAAATCGACACCGTATCCGCCGCATAGGCACGTTCCCATGCTTCGAGGGCATCTTTGCCGATGGCCGCACCGCATGGATTCATGTGCTTCAGTCCCACACAGAAGGGCTCACTAAACTCCCTCACGATCGCCAACGCGGCATTTCCATCCTGTATGTTGTTGTATGACAACTCTTTACCCTGCAACTGACGCGCGTGTGCCAACGAGTAGGGCAACGCCTCCGACGTGCGGTAAAATTTCGCACTCTGATGTGGATTTTCGCCGTAACGCAACGACTGCACCAAGTCGAATTCCAAGAACAACTTCTCGTTCAAACCCGCCTGAGCACGCATGTACGTGGCGATCATCGCGTCATACTCCGCGGTGTGCGTATACGCTTTGGCCGACAATTCGAGACGTTTCTCGAGCGTCGTATTTCCCATCCCGCGCAACTCCGCCAGCACACCTTCATAGTCCAAAGGGTCGCACACCACCGTCACACCCTCGTAGTTTTTCGCCGCGCTGCGCAACATCGAGGGGCCTCCAATGTCGATATTCTCTATCGCCTCGACACGCGTAACACCCTCGCGTTCAATCGTTTGACGGAACGGATAGAGGTTCACCACCACCATGTCGATCGTCTCGACACCGTTCTCACTCAGTGCCTGCATGTGCGACGCATCATCGCGACGGGCCAGCAATCCGCCATGCACGTTAGGATGCAACGTCTTCACACGTCCGTCACAAATCTCCGGGAATCCGGTTATGTCGCTGATATTCAATGTCTTCACACCGCTGTCTTGCAATAGATTCATCGTGCCACCCGTCGCGATGAGCGTCCATCCCAATCGCTCCAACTCCTGCGCAAACGGCACCAAACCCGTCTTGTCACTCACACTGATCAATGCTCTCATAGTTCCTTTATCTATTTTGGGTCAATCATTTTTTTTACCGTATCGACATACAGCCTGTGTTCCACCGCATGCACTTTCGCTTCGAGTTCATCCAGATCATGCCCCGTGTACTCGAACGACTCCTGGGCAATGATCTGTCCGCCGTCGAGTTCCTTATTCACATAATGTATCGTCACGCCGTACGTCGTTTCACCCGCCTCGAACGCATCGCGAATCGCATGGGCGCCCTTATAGGCCGGCAGCAGTGACGGATGGATGTTGATGATCCGGTTCGGGAATGCATCCAGCAACGTGTCACCGACCAACCGCATGTACCCCGCCAGGCAGATCAGGTCTACCCCATCCAGATGCTTCAAGATCTCGGCCTCGTAATCGGCTTTCGTCGCGAAATCTTTGGGTGCAAGCACAAGCGTTTCGACGCCCAGTTTTTTCGCCCTTTCGATCACATACGCCTCTGTCTTGTCGCACACAAGCAGCCCCACTTCCTCCCGCAGAGCCTCGGCAAGTACTTGGAAATTGGAGCCGTTGCCGCTGGCAAAGACCGCTATTTTTTGTTTTTTAGGGGCATCTTTGGCACTTTGCTCGTTCTCCGTCGGGGGGAAGTACCTTTGTACATCCCGCCCTCCGTGGAACTTCGACAAAGCACCAAACCTATCCCCTAAAATTCCAAAAAAACTTTTCATCGGATCGCCACCCCTTCCCCCTCGACAATTTTTCCGATCACAGATGCCCGTTCACCCTGCGCGGTCAACGTCGCAATCACCTTCGCGGCTTCGGATTCCGACACGGCGATCACCATGCCGATACCCATGTTGAAGATATTGAACATCTCGCGATGCCCGATGCCGCCATGCTTTTCGAGAAACCGGAACACGGGAAGGATCTCCCACGAGCCCTCGCTGATCTCGATACCCTGCCCATCCTTCAAGATACGCGGAATATTCTCGTCGAACCCGCCGCCCGTCACGTGACAAAGGCCATGCACGTCGCACGTCCGTACCACCTCCAACACCTGCTTCACATAGATCCGTGTCGGGGTGAGCAGCACCTCACCCAAGGTTTTCGATCCCAATTCGGAGTAGGTTTCATGCAGATCCAACCCGGCATCCTTAACGATCTTACGCACCAGACTGAACCCGTTCGAGTGCACGCCGCTCGACGCGATACCTACCAACACATCGCCCACCTGCACTTTCGACCCGTCGATCAACCGTGACTTTTCGACCACACCGCACGTGAATCCCGCAATGTCGTACTCACCGTCACCATACATACCCGGCATTTCGGCCGTCTCACCACCCACCAGCGCGCATCTCGCCTGGCGGCATCCCTCGGCGACTCCCGACACAATCGCCTCCACGACAGCGGGTTCGTTACGCCCGACCGCCACATAATCGAGGAAAAAGAGCGGTTCCGCCCCCTGTGCCAACACGTCGTTCACACACATCGCCACAGCGTCGATACCGATCGTATCGTGACGATTCAACTCGAACGCCAGTTTGAGTTTCGTCCCCACGCCATCCGTGCCACTCACCAGAACAGGCTCCTCGATGTTGAGTTTCGACAAGTCGAACATGCCGCCGAACGACCCGATATTGCCCATCGAACCGACACGCTCCGTCGACGCAACGTGCTTCTTGATGCGTCGCACCACCTCGTAACCGGCCTCTAAATTGACCCCTGCACTCTCGTATTTTTCTGACATAAATCTTTAATTTTTAATACAACTCCGTCGGGTAGACGCCATTGAAACACGCCATGCACAGCTCTTGTCTGTTTCCTGATTTCAGGAGGGATTCTGGCGAAAGGAATGCCAACGAATCGGCACCGATCTGCTTACAAACATCCTCCACGTCCATTTTCGCCGAGATTAACTCCTCCACGTTCGACGTGTCGACACCATAGAAACAGGGATACTTGAACGGCGGACTGGCAATGCGTACATGTACCTCCACAGCCCCCGCCTCGCGCAACATACCGACAATCCGTTTGCTCGTCGTACCGCGCACGATCGAATCGTCGATCAGCACCACCCGTTTGCCGCTCACGATACTGCTCACCGACGAGAGTTTCATCCTTACGCCCTTCTCACGCAACTCCTGCGACGGTTGAATGAACGTGCGACCGATATACTTATTCTTGATCAGTCCCATTTCGTACGGAATCCCGCTCGCCTCCGCGTAACCCATCGCGGCACTGAGGCTCGAATCCGGCACTCCGACCACAATATCCGCCTCGACGGGCGCCTCGCGGTACAGCAACCGTCCCGACTCCTTGCGAAACGTATGCACGTTGGTACCCTCGATATCACTGTCCGGACGCGCGAAGTAGACGTACTCCATACCGCACATGAAGTGGCGTTTGAACTGTGAGTAGTCGCTCGACCGCAATCCCTCGTCATCTATCGTGACGATCTCACCCGGTGCCACGTCGCGTACGAACTGAGCCCCCACCACCTCGAACGCGCACGTTTCGCTACTCACGACCCATCCTCCCCCATCTAACTTGCCGATCGAGAGAGGGCGCAAACCATACTTATCGCGACAGGCGTAGATCCTGTTTTGTGTCATGACCAGAAACGCGAACGACCCCTCCAACATGTTGAGTGCCTCGATGATCGCATAGATACGCGGCGCCTTCGGGTCACGTACCTCTTTTTTGATCAGGTGTGCCAACACCTCGCTGTCCGACGTGGAGTGAAACAGACTGCCCTTGCTCTCCAAATGCTTGCGCAGTAGCGACGCGTTGACGATGTTGCCATTGTGCGCCATCGCGAAGTCACCCGTCGCATGGTGGAACAGGAACGGTTGCAGGTTCTCCTCGCCGCTACCTCCGCATGTCGTGTACCGCACGTGACCGATTGCCTGACTCCCTTTGAGGGTGGCCAATTTGGCCTCGTTGAACACCTCCGTTACCAACCCTTGGCCGCGTACACGGTCGAATCCCCCGACAGGGTCGGAACTGACAATACCGCACCCCTCCTGGCCACGATGTTGCAATGCGTGGAGGCCGTAATAGGTTAGTGTCGCGGCGTTCGGTACCCCGAACACGCCGAAAACACCACACTCCTCATGTAATTCTTTTGTCATAAACTTCCCCAAACCCCCTTAGATTTATTCTTTTACCGCTTTTTCGAGCCGTGCCAAAATCTCCTCGTACGCCTCACGTACCTTACCCAGGTCGCGACGGAAGCGATCCTTATCCAACTTCTCGTTCGTATCCATATCCCACAGGCGGCATGTGTCAGGAGACAACTCATCCGCCAACACGATCTTACCGTCCGGCGTGCGGCCGAACTCGATCTTGAAGTCGATCAATCGGATATTCATCCGTGCGAACAGCTCCGTAAGGGCCTTGTTGATCTCGCCTGTCATGGCGTAAATTTGCTTCAGTTCGTCGTACGTCACGGCATTGAGCGCCACCGCATGGTGATCGTTGATGAGCGGGTCGCCCAACTCGTCATTCTTGTAACAGATGTCATAGATGACGTTCGACGGTTGCGTACCCTCCTCTATACCGAGGCGTTGCGCCATGGAACCGGCGATGACATTGCGCACGATCACCTCCAACGGGATGATCTGCACGCGGCGGCACAGCTGATCACGGTCGTTTAGCGTCTCGACATAGTGGGTCGGGATACCACGCTTGTTGAGGTACTCGAAAATCAACGTGGAGATCTTGTTATTCAACACCCCCTTGTTGTCGATCGTGGCCTTCTTGATGTTGTTGAACGCCGTCGCGGCATCCTTGTAGTGGATCAGGATCATCGACGGATCGTCCGTCAGATAGACTTGCTTCGCCTTACCTTCGTAAAGCATCTCTCCATGTATTTGTGTCATCGTTTGAAATAGTTTACTGCGTTTGTGAATATATCCTGAACTTTGTTGCCCGTGATGTTTTTGTACAGATACTCCTCGTAACGTTCCGTGTGACCCATTTTGCCCAGGATCTGACCGCTCGCATCCAAAATGCCTTCGATATCGTAATCCGATCCGTTCGGGTTGTCACCCACATATTGGAATGCCACCTGTCCCTTATCGAAGAGTTCCTTCGCAAGCGCCTCGTTCACCACGAACTTGCCTTCGCCATGGCTCACCGCGATCGCGTGCTCGTCACCCACCGTGAAACCCGACAGCCATGGCGATGCGACGGATGCCACGCGTGTCGTGACGATCTGCGAGATGTGGCGGTTGATATCGTTGCGGAACAGCGTCGGAGAATCCTCCGTCACCATACCCAAACGTCCGTAGGGCAGCAATCCCGATTTAACCAGTGCCTGAAACCCGTTGCAGATACCCAAGATCAGCCCGCCACGCTCCAGAAGTGCATGTATGGATTCAGCGATCTCGCTGTTGTTCAACACATTGGCGATGAATTTACCGCTTCCGTCCGGTTCGTCGCCAGCCGAGAACCCACCGCTCAACGCAAAAATATGACACCCGTCAATGGCCCTTTTGAATCGTTCGATCGAGTCGCCGATCGCATCGGGTGTCAGGTTGCAAAACATCTCGGCCTGCACCTCGGCACCCGCCTTACGGAACGCCTTCGCTGTGTCGTAATCGCTATTCGTACCCGGAAACGAAGGGATGAAAACCATCGGCGTCTCGCACCGGGCGCGCGGATGCCTCGCGACCGAAGGTCGCTCGGCATGTGGAGCTGGCACAGCCTGCTCCCGCATCGCAAGCGATGCCCGCGCGCCACGGGATGCAACTTTATCCGGATAGATGGCGGCGAATCGCTCAGTGTTGGCCCTGTATAACTCTTCAAGCGGGATGCGCACATCGTTCACGGCGAGCGACTTATCCTCCGTCGTGTAACCCAACAACACGGCATTTTCATGTGTCAGTTCCTCTGTCGCTTCAACGACGATAGATCCGTACGAAAGGTCGAACAATGTGGATTCGTCCGCATGTATATCTACCCCAATCTCATTGCCGAACGACATTTTCGCAACTGCCTCCGCCACGCCGCCGACACCTACCGCGTAACCGGACACAACCGCGGCACGCTCGATTTCGTGTTGCACGAAATCGAAATTGCTGCGCAATTTCTCCACGGAGGGCATACGCTCCTCCGTGGGAGCGTGCCGCAGCAGATAGACGGGGTGACCCGGGGCTTTAAATTCGGGAGATATGACACGTCGTGCATCGACGGTGGCGACACCGAACGCCATCAGCATCGGGGGCACGTCGATATCTTTAAAGGTGCCGCTCATCGAATCCTTACCACCGATGGCCGGCCATCCGAACGCCACCTGCATCTTCAGCGCACCCAACAATGCCGCGAGGGGTTTACCCCAACTCTGTGACGATGACATACGCTCAAAATACTCCTGGTACGAGTAACGCAGGTTTTGGTACTGTCCGCCGGCCGCGACGATCTTCGCCGCGGCATCCACAACAGCGTAAGCGGCACCGTGATAGGGGCTCCATGTCGACACGACGGGGTCGTACCCGAACGCCATCATGCTGGCCGTATCGGTGTAACCCGCGACGGGGAGTTTTTGCACCGACACCTGTGTCTCGGTGCGTTGCGTGCGGCCACCGAAGGGCATGAGCACGGTGGAACGGCCAACCGTCGCGTCGAACATCTCGATCAAACCCTTCTGTGACAATACATTACAATCTTGAAGATTGTTTATAACCTTCTCGCAAATATCAGCTCCGCTTATACTTCTGGAAAAACTATCAGTTTCGCTTATAGAGCCGATCTTTGCATCCGCGTAATGCTTCGCACCCGCACTGTCGATAAATTCACGCGATAAATCCACCACCACATCGCCCCGAAAGTGCATCCGCATGCGATTCGTGTCCGTGACGTCCGCCACGTGCGTCACCTCCACATTCTCCTCACGGCAATAACGCTCGAATTCCGATACATCCCCCGACTCCACCACCACCGCCAGACGTTCCTGCGACTCGCTGATGGCCAACTCCGTGGCGTTCAGACCGCTATATTTCACCGGCACCCGATCCAAATAGATCTCCAATCCGTCCGCCAGTTCACCGATCGCCACGCTCACGCCCCCCGCACCGAAATCGTTCGACTTCTTGATCAGTCGCGTCACCTCCGCACGGCGCATCAAACGTTCCAATTTACGCTCCTCAGGCGCATTACCCTTCTGCACTTCGCTGCCGCACATCTCCAACGACTTATCGTCATGCTGCTTGGAGGATCCCGTCGCACCGCCCACACCGTCGCGTCCCGTACGTCCGCCCAGCAACAACACCGCATCCCCCGCCGCAGGGGCCTCACGTCGCACATTGCTCGCCCGCACCGCACCCACCACGGCACCGACCTCCAATCGCTTGGCCACATAATTCGGGTGATAGATCTCCCGCACGTGCGTCGTCGCGATACCGATCTGGTTGCCATAACTCGAATAGCCCGCCGCGGCTTGTGTGGATATGATCCGTTGCGGAAGTTTACCCGGAAGCGTCTCACCGACAGGCTGATAGATATCCCCCGCCCCTGTCACGCGCATCGCCTGATACACATACGCACGTCCCGACAGCGGGTCTCTGATCGCACCACCCACACAGGTCGACGCTCCGCCGAACGGTTCGATCTCGGTGGGATGGTTGTGGGTCTCGTTCTTGAATTGCAAGAGCCACTTTTCCGTGCGGCCGTCTATGTCGACGTCCACATATATGCTGCACGCATTATTCTCGTCGCTCACTTCGAGGTCATCCAGACGTCCCTCCTTGCGCAGGTATTTGGCCCCGATCGTGGCGACATCCATCAGGCAGATCGGTTTATCCTCACGTCCCAACTCGCGACGCAGCTCCAAATAACGGTGCAGTCCCGCCTCCAACTCCGCCTTCAGGAACGAATCCTCGATCGCAATGTCGGTCAGTTCCGTCATGAAGGTCGTGTGGCGGCAATGGTCGCTCCAATAGGTGTCCAGAATCCGCAGTTCCGTCTCACGGGGATCGCGTCCCTCGCGCTGAAAGTAAGCGATCACGGTACGCAAATCGTCACCATTCATCGCCAATCCATGCTCCTTGCAGTACGCCTCGGCATCGTTAATGTCGCGGAATCCCGTCAGTACCGGTACCGGCATCACGGGCGGTTGCTCCGTCTCACCCAGTTTCGTGAGGTCCTTCTCGCGACTCTCCACGGGATTGATACAATATTTGCGGATCTTGGCCAGTGTCGCATCGGAGAGTTTCTCGCTGAATATCAACAACTTACCCGACTTGATCTCCACCTTCGCCGCCGGCTCCAGCAACCGCACGCAATCCACTGCCGACGCGGCACGCTGGTCGAACTGTCCCGGTACGGGCTCGATGGCGAGGTAACTGTTCGGAAAATCGCAACCGTCTGTCACTGTGTCGGTTACCACCTCGCCGAACACGCGATACTTGCTCCGCTCGACCAACTCGGGCGTGAATCCGAAGAGGTCGTACACGTTCACCAACCGCACGTCGTGCAACTGCAACCCCAGGCTTTCATTCAGATCGCGGCACAGCCCCTCCGCCTCGACACGAAATCCGGGTTTCTTCTCGACAAATATCCTATATGCTTGCTCCATACTCATCTTTTGACGGTCGTCACGTGCCCCATTTTACGCAACGGACGCACCTCTTTCTTCCCATACATATGTATGTACTCTCCCTCGGCGGGACTCTTCGGCACACGTTCCATATCGCGACCCAACACATTCCACATCCGTGTCGGCCCGACCAATCGCGGCTCCTCCAACGGTTCGCCCAGCAGGAAATGCACCATCTCCCTAAACTGGCTCGTCGTCGCACCCTCGATTGTCCAGTGACCGCTGTTGTGCGGACGTGGCGCCATTTCATTAAAATAGAATTCGTCACCCTTCACGAAATACTCGATCGCCAGAATCCCCAGATAACCGCACTCGCGCATGAAATTTTTGCTTGCTTCGACCATACGTTCCGAAAATTCGGGTGCGGCAGGCAGCGGCAAAATAGATTCATCCAGAATCCCATCCTTATGTATATTTTGCCCCACCGGGAAGGCGATGATCTGTGTTTCGTCCGCCACGAGGATCACGCTCGCCTCGAAATCGAACTTGACAAACTCCTCCAGGATGCACGGCACGTCCAGCATCTTCACGGCACGTTCCACACATCCCTCGCATCGTAATATCTCCTGCCCATGCCCGTCGTATCCCAACCTGCGGGTTTTCAGCACGCACGGAAATCCGATCTCCCTGATCGCCTCACGCAACGACGCTTCGTCATCCACAGCGGCAAATTTCGGTGTCTTCAACCCGTGCTTGCATGCGTTCTCTTTTTCGGTCAAACGGTCCTGCGAATCGTACAGCTGCTGCACTCCCTGCTTGATCTTCGGTGCGATCCGTGACAACGCCTCACTCGGCACATTCTCGAACTCGTACGTCACCACGTCACTCTCGTCGGCCAACCGTTGCAACGCCTCCACATCGTCATACCGTGCCACAATACGCCCGTCGCTCACCGCGAACGCCGGTGCCTCCGGATCGGGATCCAGACAGATCGTCCGTGCATCCAACTCATGCGCAGCCTCCGTGAGCATCAGCCCCAACTGCCCCGCACCGATAATGCCGATGGTTTTCACTGTCCCCACTGCACCGTCCTCCTTCACACCCTCGTCCCCCTTCACAGTTTCGCCTCCAACACGTTACGCGTTTGATCCTCGCGAAATTTGGCCAGTTTCTTGGTCAGTTCCCTGTCGCCCAGTGCCAGGATCGACACCGCCAACAGTCCCGCGTTGCGTGCCCCGCCGATCGCCACAGTCGCCACAGGTACCCCCGCCGGCATCTGCACGATAGAGAGCAACGAATCCAGACCGTTCAACGCCTTGGACTGCACGGGCACCCCAATCACGGGAAGTACCGTCATACTGGCCACCATACCCGGCAAATGTGCCGCCCCACCGGCACCGGCAATGATCACCCCTATGCCTCTCTCGGCAGCCGTACGTGCATATTCAAACAGCAATCCGGGTGTGCGGTGTGCACTCACAACCCGTTTTTCATACTCGACACCGAACTCCTCTAACGCCGAAACGGCGCCCGACATGGTCTCCCAGTCGCTCACCGAACCCATAATTACGCCTACTTTCATCTGCTCTATTTCAAAGCATAAAAGTACACAAAAAATTTTACTCCTGCAAAGACAATCTTTTCTTTTTGAAGACCTTCGCTTTTCCTTCCCCAGGACCCAACCGCCGCTTTTTGGTGAAAAGGCATCGTAACGATGCTTTTGCCCCAACCCCCTATCCCCCTTGATAAGGGGGAAACGCGACGCGAGGTCGAACGCTTTCGGTTCTGTGATCAGTTTCACAAACCTCACGAGAAACCTACCCCTAAAACACCTTTCTTAAAGGTGTCGCGACAACAAATCTCAGATCCCGAAGGGATCCGGCTGAAAGCAAAAAGGCCACGCCAAGTTTACTTGGGACGTGGTCATTTTGTTTTTAACCGGAAACTGACGTAGTCAGCAGAGATTTGTTGGAGCGCACATAATGGAAGTACAAAGTACTTCCCGAAATTCTTTGCGGAGCTTTCTTCTAAGAAAGCGACAGTGGGGTCTTTAGGGAAGTAAAAGCGGCGGTTTAAAAAAAGAAAACGGTTTTTGAAAAACTGTCACATAGACAGCAAAGAAAGGATCAGCGCCATGCGAATGTATTTCCCGTTGCGCACCTGACGGAAATAGGCGGCACGTGGATCTGCATCGACATCCGTGGCGATCTCGTTGACACGAGGCAGGGGATGGAGGACGATCATGTCTTGTTTCGCGGCGTGCATTTTCGCGGCGTCGAGCACAAAACCGTCCTTCACCAACTCGTATTCGACCATATCCTCGAAACGTTCGCGCTGCACGCGTGTCATGTAGAGCACGTCGAGCGATGGCAATGCCTCTTCGAGAGAGGTGGTTTCGATGCTGTTCGACTGCCGGTATTCGGCGGGGAGTTTGAGCTGTTCCGGACTGATCAGCACGAATTTGTTATCGGGGTATCGCGAGAGGGCTTTGATGAGTGAATGCACGGTGCGTCCATACTTCAAATCGCCACAGAATCCTACCGTCAGGCCACTCAGACGACCTTTCTCGCGATGGATTGTCAGCATATCGGTGAGCGTCTGGGTGGGATGGCTGTGGCTCCCGTCACCGGCATTGATTACCGGCACAGAGGCATATCGCGACGCTTCGGCAGGGGCTCCGGCCATCGGGTGACGCATTGCGATCACGTCCGCAAAGCAACTCACCACACGTGCCGTATCGGCCACCGTTTCACCCTTCGTGACGGACGACGACCCGGCATCCGAAAATCCCAACACGCCACCCCCCAACTCCATCATCGCAGCCTCAAAACTCAACCGCGTGCGGGTGCTGGGCTCATAGAATAGCGTGGCCAACTTCTTGCCACGCATCACCTCGGCATACTCCCGCGGCGAGGCAATGATCTGCTCCGCCAGACGAATTAACGCATCCGTTTCAGCCACCGTGAAGTCCGTCGGGTCGATAAAGTGGCGCATATCAGAGATTGTTACGAAATTCGATCAACTCTGTTTTTTGTTGCGGCGTAATGTACCCTTCGGTCACCGCCACATCCGCCAGCACATCCAGATTCGACAGACTCACGTTCCGCACACCGGCCGCCGCGAGACGGCCCAGGCCCTTTTTCATGCCATACGTGAAGATACTCACGATACCCATCACCTCGGCACCGGCACCCCGCAACGCCTCCACCACCTCGATCACACTGCCGCCCGTCGAGATCAGATCCTCAATGACGACCACTTTTTGCCCCCGTTCCAAACGTCCTTCGATCTGATTGCCGCGTCCGTGTGCCTTCTCGCTGCCACGCACGTATCCCATCGGCAGGTTCAGTATCGACGCGGCGATCGCGGCGTGGGCTATGCCCGCCGTGGAGGTGCCCATCAGCACCTCCACACCGTGAAACTCCCGTTTCACGGTGTTCGCGATCGCCGCCTCGACCGACGCACGTACCTCAGGTGCGGTAAGGATCAACCGGTTGTCGCAATAGATAGGGCTCTTGATGCCGCTCGCCCACGTGAATGGTTCCTCCGGACGCAAAAATACCGCACCGATCTTCAATAAACTCTTCGCTATCTCTTTCTCCATATGTTTGGGTCGGGTTATTTTATTCGATCGCTTTTTTGAGCACCTTCTCCACATCCACCATCTCGCAGTGACCTTCATGCACTTTTTTGCCATCCACGTAGAACGTCGGGACGTAAAAATAGTCAAACTTATCGGCATAGTCGGGTTTCGCGAGCTCGTCGACCAACTCCACATGCACCTTCGAGTATGGCTCCTTCGACTGCAACTCCTTCAAACATTTCAATGCCAAAATCGAATGCGGGCATTGCGGCTGGTAGAACATCTTCACCTCTTTCATAGCTCTCTACTTTAAGAATTCCGATACACAGCGGCGATACGCTTCCACGGGGTCCGGCGCCGCCGTGATAGGCCGTCCCACGACAATGTAGTCCGAACCCAATTCGCGTGCACGTGCGGGGGTAGTGACGCGAACCTGATCGGCTACCTCTCCCTCTGCAAATCGCACGCCAGGCGTAATGGTCAGGAAATTTTTTCCGCACGCGTCGTGAATAATTCCCGATTCCAACGGCGAACACACCACTCCATCCAGTCCCGCCTCGGCCGCATTGCGTGCATAGTGCACCACCACGTCGTTTAATGTCCCCTGAATCATCAGGTCGCTATGCATACGTTCCTCGCTGGTGGAGGTGAGTTGCGTCACGGCGATCAACAGCGGGCGCGTCCCATCCGCACGTGTCAACCCCTCTTTCGCGGCCTTCATCATCTCGATGGTCCCGGCCGCATGGACGTTACACATATCCACCTCCAATCGCGACAGTACCGCCATCGCCTTCTTCACGGTGGTCGGGATATCGTGCAGTTTCAGATCGAGAAACACCCCGTGCCCGCGCTCCTTGACGGCACGCACAATATCGGGTCCCTCGGCATAGTAAAGTTCCATGCCGATCTTCACGAACGGTTTACGCGGCTCGTCACGAAACATATCCAGGAACCGTAAAGTCTGTCCCGCACAGTCGAAATCGCACGCTATAATGACGTCTTTTTTCATGGTATTAATTTTCTCCCGTAAAAGTAACGTTTTTTTCTTACATTTGCATCAAACTTAAAAAACAAACGAACCGTATAAAAATAACAGTTATTATTAACTAACAACAGTCTTTATCGCTCCCGAATCTTGACCCTCGAAAGAGGTTTCGCTCGGTATAGAAGTTGTTCGTTCAAGTGGTGTTCCAATCCTATCCTGGGGTTGGGCACGCTTGGGCGTAGACAGCTTGCCGAGCGAGGGTAGTCAAGAACCTGGGTGCGAAGAGCTTAATCTGCGCCCATTTTTTATGAAACAACTTGTAGGCAAGTGGTACCTGACACGATTGTGCTGGACACCGAAACCCGACCGACGAACCGCTTTTCGCGCCAAAAAAGGAGCATTCACCTGGGAGTTTCAACGAGACGGCCTGATGACGGAGGAACTCGCCGGCGATCCGTCATCATCGAAATATCTCTATTTTTCCAAAACCGGTTTTTTAGTGATCTATCGTGGCGACAAACCCGATTATTTCCTCGTTCAGTTCAATGCCGATCATCGCCTGACACTTTTCGATCTGAATTCGTTCGACACCGACACCGGCATATTCAAGATCCGTATGTATTTCACGCGGAACAAAATCACTTCACAACACCAATAATTTCGGACAATTTCGTGATGCCGAGTTTTTGCATCTCGAGGGGAAGGTGGTCGATAATCTCCTTGCAGGCGTAAGGGTTCGTCAGGTTAGCGGTCCCCACCTGTACAGCCGTGGCACCGGCCATCATCATCTCGATCACGTCGCGAGCCGTTTCGACACCGCCGCATCCCATCACGGGAATTTTGCATGCCTGTGCCACCTGGTACACCATCCGCACGGCGACCGGGAATATCGCGGGTCCGGAAAATCCACCCATCGTGTTGGCTACTATCGGTTTACGCGTCTTCACGTCAATACGCATCCCGAGAAGGGTATTGATGAGGCATATCCCGTCGGCCCCGGCATCTTCACACGCACGTGCTATGGCCACGATATCGGTCACATTGGGCGACAGTTTGATGTACACGGGTTTCGTTGCGACCGCCTTCACGGCACGTGTCACCTCGGCAGCCCCTTCCGGAGTGACGCCGAAACTCATCCCCCCGCAATGCACATTGGGACAACTCACGTTCACTTCCAGAATTCCCACCTGCTTCTCGTGCGTCAACCGTTCGGCACAGTACACATACTCCTCGACGGAAAATCCGCTGATATTGGCGATCACGGGTTTGTGGAAGAATGTTTTCAGCCGCGGCAACTCCTCCGAGACAACTTTGTCGACCCCTGGGTTTTGGAGCCCCACGGAGTTGATCATGCCCGCACGGCACTCGGCGATACGCGGCGTGGAATTCCCGAATCGCGGTTCTTTGGTGGTACCCTTGAACGAGAATGTTCCGAGAATATTGGGATCGTAGTAGTCCAAATACTCACACCCGTATCCATACACCCCACTGGCGGGGATCACCGGATTGTCCAGTTCCCAACCGCTCAACACGACACGCATATCTATCGACATGTTTCCCATAATATCTCCTCCGTTTTGAATACCGGTCCTTCTTTGCAGATACGCTTACTGATGCGTTTATCGCCGCTTTTCGTTTGGCACGAGCACCCCATGCAGGCACCGAATCCACATCCCATACGCTCCTCGAACGAAAATTGCCCGGCTGCCGTGCCGATCCTGTCGGCCAGGGCCCGCAGCATAGGCAGCGGGCCGCAGGCATAGACGTAGTCGTAGCCTGACGGCAGCCGGTCCGTGACGTAACCACTCGTGACGACGATCATCCCCACACCCAACGCGTCGAACTCTTTCGCGTAGAACACTTCGTCGACCGTATTGAATCCCAACATCACGGTGGGACGTTTGCCTGCTTTCAACAACTCTTTCGTCAATCTGTACAGTGGCGGCACCCCCACGCCACCTCCCACGACAAGCGGGTGTTTCGCTTCGACCGTCACATCGAAACCATTCCCGAGACCCGTTAACAGATCCACTTCGTCGCCCGGCTGCATGCGGCTCATCGCTTCCGTACCGTCACCCACAACTTTATAGATAAGTGTCAACGTGGTGTCATCCCAATCGCAAACGGATATCGGTCGACGCAGGAAATACCCCGGCACAGACACATTCACGAACTGTCCCGGACGCGTAATTTTCGACGTATCACCTTCGAGCACCATCCGAAAAACGGAGTCCGTCAGGGGAATGTTTTCAAGAATTCTATATTCCATAAAAATCAATTTGTGATCAAAATGCGTTAGATTTGGGGCTTTGAGAAGTCGGCGAAACAGGAGTGTACTCAAACGTACATGACTGTCGAAGACGACGAGCAAAGTGCCAAAGATAATGCATTTTCATCGCAAATTATCGATTGTTGATACACCCAAAGTAATCTCTTCCAAAACATCGAGCAGTACCTGCACCGTTTCGAGGGCCGTGAATATCGTCACGTTGTTCTCCACCGCCGCACGACGGATCTGATACCCGTCCACACTGTTATCCTGCTGATCTATGTCGCTCGTGTTGATCACGTAGCTAACGTGTCCCTGACGCAACGAGTCGATGATCTCCGTGCTGCCCTCGCTCAACTTCCGACGCGTGCGGGTACGGATACCGTGACGCCGTAGGAACTCCGCCGTGCCTTTCGTCGCCTCGATATTGAACCCGAGGTCGTAGAAACGTTTCACCAACGGCAGCGACCGCTCCTTGTCCCTATCGGCGATCGTGAGGAAGATCGTACCGTAATTCGACACCGTCATGCCGGTCGATTGGAGCGCCTTGTACAGGGCACGTGTCAATTTACCGTCATAGCCGATCGCCTCACCGGTGGATTTCATCTCGGGAGAGAGGTACGCCTCCATGCCACGGATCTTGGCGAACGAGAATGCCGGTGCCTTGACGAACCAACGGGTCTTGGTCTCCTTATAGGTCTCTGTGATGCCCTGCGAACGGAGGCTTTGGCCCAGAATGACTCGCGTGGCGATATCGGCCATCGGCACTCCCGTAGCTTTCGACAGAAACGGCACGGTGCGCGACGAACGTGGATTCACCTCGATCACATACACATCCTCGTTGCCGTCCAGAATGAACTGAATATTGTACAGCCCGACGATACCGATACGCAGACCGAGCTTCACCGTATAATCGACAATTTTCTGCTTCACGGCGTCACTTACACTGAACGTCGGGTAAACGCTGATTGAGTCGCCGGAGTGGATACCGGTCTTCTCGACATGCTCCATGATACCGGGGATGAACACGTCCGTACCGTCACAGATGGCATCCACCTCCAACTCCTTGCCCATGATATACCGATCGACCAACACGGGACTCTTCGCATTCACCTCCACAGCCGTTTGTAAGTAGTGTCTCAGCCGCTCTTCGTTGGCGACGATCTGCATCGCGCGGCCGCCCAACACGAAACTCGGACGTACCAACACGGGATACCCGATCCGTGCCGCCGCCGCGACTCCCTGTTCGATCGTGGTTACAGCCTCGGCCTGGGGTTGCGGAATCCCTAATTCGGTCATGATCTTCTCGAACATACCCCTGTCTTCGGCGTTACAGATCGCCTCGACATCTGTGCCGATGATCGGCACACCCAACTCGTGAAGGGGTTCGGCGAGGTTGATGGCGGTCTGTCCGCCGAGTGTCACGATCACACCCTTGGGCTTTTCGAGGTGCAACACGTTCATCACATCCTCCACCGTCAGGGGCTCGAAATAGAGCTTGTCGCTGGTCGTGTAGTCGGTCGATACGGTTTCGGGATTGTTATTGATGATGATCGCCTCGTAACCGGCCTCACGGATGGACCAGATGGCATGCACGGTCGAGTAATCGAACTCCACACCCTGCCCGATGCGTATGGGTCCGGAACCTAACACGATGATCTTCTCCTTGTCGCTATGCACGGATTCGTTTTCGGTCTCGTACGTGGAGTAGAAATAGGGCACGTACGACGGGAATTCCGCGGCACACGTGTCGATCATCTTGTAGACCGGGAAAATGGCGTGTTCCTTCCGGAGGGCATACATTTCGGCCTCGTTCATTCCCCACAGCGAACCGATATATTTGTCCGAAAATCCCATTCGTTTCGCTTCGCGGAGGGTTTCGATATCACGGGGATGCGACGCGATCACGGGTTCGAACCCGACGATATGACGGATCTTATCGAGGAAGAACATGTCGATTTTGGTGCTGTCGTAAATCAACGACAGTTCCACTCCGGCGCGGATCAGCTGTGCGATCGCGTAGAGACGGTCATCGGTACCTTCATGGATATAGGCGAGCAATCTATCGACCGACCAGTCGTCGAACTTCTTGTGGTAGATGTGGCACACGCCCGTCTCCAACGACCGTACGGCCTTGAGGAGGCTCTCCTCCATCGTACGGCCTATGGCCATCACCTCCCCGGTGGCCTTCATTTGGGTGCCGAGTTTGTTGGACGCATCGGTAAACTTGTCGAACGGGAATCGTGCGATTTTGGTCACGACATAGTCCAATGCGGGCTCGAACGCGGCAGGGGTGTTGGCGATACGGATCTCGTCGAGTGTCATCCCGACGGCGATCTTGGCACTCACACGTGCGATGGGGTAACCCGTGGCTTTGGACGCGAGAGCGGACGAACGCGACACGCGGGGATTCACCTCGATCAGGTAGTAATTGAACGACAGCGGATCGAGGGCGAACTGCACGTTGCAGCCCCCTTCTATCTTCAGGGCACGGATCAACTTCAACGCACTGTCGCGCAGGAGCTGGTACTCCTTGTTGGTGAGCGTCTGGCTGGGCGCCACGACGATCGAATCACCCGTATGCACACCCACAGGGTCGATATTCTCCATATTGCAGACGGCGATGGCGGTGTCGTTCGAGTCGCGGATCACTTCGTATTCGATCTCCTTGTACCCCTTGATACTCTTTTCGATCAACACCTGATGCACGGGCGACAGTGCCAAGGCCAACCGCATCATTTCACGCAGTTGCTCTTCCGTATCGGCGAAGCCGCCGCCTGTTCCCCCGAGGGTGAACGCCGGTCGTAACACGACCGGATAGCCGATTTCATCGGCTCCGGCGGCGGCCTCGTCGATGGAGTTGGCGATCATGGATGGCAGCACGGGCTCCCCGATGGATTGACACAGTTTTTTAAAGAGTTCGCGATCTTCGGCCATCTCGATACTCTCGAACGACGTGCCGAGAATCTCCACCTGACACTCTTCGAGGACACCTTTTTTGGCGAGTTGCACGGCCAGGTTGAGTCCCGTTTGACCGCCCAGTCCGGGCACGATGGCATCCGGACGCTCGAACCGCACGATCTTCGCCACATACTCGAGCGTCAGGGGTTCCATGTACACCTTATCGGCGATCTGCGTATCGGTTTGGATCGTCGCGGGGTTGGAATTCACGAGTACGACCTCGTACCCCTCCTCCTTCAACGCCAGACACGCCTGCGTACCGGCATAGTCGAACTCCGCGGCCTGACCGATCACGATCGGGCCCGACCCGATCACCATCACTTTCTTGATATCTTTTCTTTTAGGCATGACTCTCCTCCCCTCTCATAAAATCGACAAATTTATCGAACAAATACAAACTGTCCTGCGGCCCCGGCGCACTCTCGGGATGGTACTGCACACAGAACACCTTGTCCGCCTTACACTCCACGCCTTCGGGCGTATCGTCCAGCAGATTCTCGTGCGTCAACGTCAGGCCCGTGCCCTGCAACGTGTCGCGTTCGATCGCATAGCTGTGGTTTTGACTCGTGATCTCGATGCGTCCCGTTTCGAGGTTCCTCACCGGATGGTTTGCACCGCGATGCCCGAAACCGAGTTTGTAGGTTTTGGCGCCGTACACCTGTGCGATCACCTGCGCACCGAGACATATTCCGAACATCGGCAGCTTGCCGCGCAACTGCTTCACCGCGTCGACCACACCCCGAATATCCTTCGGATCGCCGGGCCCGTTCGAGAGGAACAGTCCATCCGGACGGAACGCCAGTATCTCCTCGGCAGTCGTATCGTACGGCACCACCGTCACGTTGCATCCACGGGCATTGAGTTGGCGAATAATGTTGTGCTTGATGCCGCAGTCCAACGCCACGACGTCATACTTGTGATGTGCCGTGCGGGAGAACCACCGTTTTTTGCAACTCACCCGCTGCACCGCATCCGTACGTCGCGGTGTCTCCTTGATACGCTTCACAGCTTCCTCGACCGGAGTTTCAACATCGGTAATGATGGCACGTTGGCAACCATTCTCGTCCCGCAACAGGCGTGTTAACTCACGCGTGTCGATGCCCGAAATACCCGGAATGCCATACTCCTCACACACCTCGCCAAGGGTTTTCGTGTAACGAAAGTTACTCGGCAGGTCGTTATACTCCCGTACCACCATGCCGCCCAGGGTCGGGTAACGCGTCTCGAAATCCTCATCCGTGATGCCGTAATTACCGATCAACGGGTAGGTCATCACCACCATCTGATCCGTGTACGACGGGTCGGAAAGAATCTCCTGATAGCCGATCATCGCCGTGTTGCACACCAATTCGTTCACCACCTCCTTGTCGGCCCCGAACCCGTAACCATAGAACTCGCGTCCCGATTCAAGGACGAGCTTCTTGTCTTTTTCTCTCATATCTATTCTTTATTAGCCCCGCGGGGGTGCTCCGCCGAAGGCGGTAGCTTGGGCGGGGCATATACTGTTTTTCCGTTCACCACGGTTTTTATCACTTTCCCACTCACTTTCCATCCCGAGAAGGGCGTACTCCTCCCTTTCGACAGGAATTTATCCGGATCGATCTCGTATTCTGCGTCCAAATCTATTTCAGTCCAGTCACGGGCCGGTGCCGGAGCGTCCGAAGGTATCTCGGAGAGAGATACCGTAGGTGCGGAGGCGGCGGCCCCGATCCTGAATATCCGCCGCGGATTGACGGACATCACCTCGAGCAACTTTTCGAGCGAAATCACCCCCCGTTTCACCAGGTATGTGTACAGCAACGGGAACGCCGTTTCGAGACCCACGATACCGAACGCACTCCCGGCCAATCCACGCGATTTTTCCTCCATCGTGTGGGGAGCATGATCCGTCGCGATCACCTCGATCGTACCGTCCAAAATCCCCTCTATCAGTGCCTGTCGATCCTCCTTGCTCCGTAACGGTGGGTTCATCTTGAAACGCCCCTCGTCAAGCAAATCTTCATCCGTCAGGAGCAGGTAGTGCGGTGCCGTTTCGGCCGTTACGGGAAGTCCCTTTCGCTTCGCGCGACGTATCAACTCCACGCTCTCCCTGGTCGACACGTGACACACATGATACCGGCATCCCGTCTCCTCGACGAGCCTCAGGTCTCGTTCCACCTGCACCCACTCGCTCTCGGAGCATATTCCCTTGTGTCCGTGCGACTTACACCACTCTCCGTCATGGATATATCCTCCCCGCAGCAACGTCTCGTCCTCGCAATGTGCCACGATCAGCCCGTCGATGGCCTTCACACGCCGCATCGCCTCGCGCATCAATTCTTCCGTCTGCACGCCGCGCCCATCGTCCGAAAATGCCGCCACATGGGGTGCCAATGCCATAAAATCGACCAACTCACCACTCCCTTTCTGCCCCATCGTGATCGTCCCATAAGGCAGCACACGCACCACAGCGTCACGTTCGATGAGGTCCAATTGCTGCTGTAGATGCTCCAACGTATCGGGAGCGGGGTTGAGGTTCGGCATCGCACATACAGTCGTGTAACCTCCCGCCGCAGCGGCACGGGTACCCGTAGTGATGGTCTCTTTGGCCGAAAATCCGGGTTCGCGCAGATGCACATGTACATCGACTAAGCCACCGGGTATGTTGAGTATGTTTGCCATATATATGAAAAAATGGGGTAACTAAACAGTTACCCCATGCGCGCTATCGCTCCACGTTTGCACTATGTGTTGCCACGATTTCATTGGCACAAATGTAACATTTTTTTCACGAACAACAAAACAAAAAAGAGCGAGAGGGATGGGAATTAAGCGCAACCTCTCGCTCGACCACGATACCTCAACTTATCGTAGCTGCTGCAAAGATAAACAAAATTTTGAAATACCTAAGTTTTCTTAGGGATTTATTAAAGAAAAAAAGACGTTTTTTGAACTATGGGTCAGATGAAAAGGAGCGAGCCGAAGGTAACAAAGGCTGTGGCAGAGCGATTTAAGGAGATTCGGAAGGCTAAGGGGATTTCCCAGGAGTTGGTCCTAATCGACACCGACTATCCGATAAGTATTCTCGAAATGGGTAAAACAAACGTGACGATCACCACCATTTACCTCCTCTGCGACTATTTCGGGGTCACGCTGAAAGAATTTTTCGACGGTATAGAAATCAAATAACCTTCTCCTCCCCGCGCCGGGGAACCGTAACAACTCCAGTGGTCAGCTGCGCAATCAGACTTCCAACGGAGGCTATTGGATGCTCTCGGCTTCGTCTACGACGAATGCGCGAGGGTTCCATTTCAGTGCCGGCGCCACGAGTACGACGTATACCTTTTACGTCGGGTACGGCTTCTCCCTCCGTTGTATAAAGATCTAATGTAGGGCGAGACAAGGAACCTCCGCCGTTGGCGGAGGTTCTTTGTCTCGCTTCTGTCGCCCTTAAAAGGTGTACAAAATCTGTTCATAGATTTTGTACTGTGTGGCGGTGGCGCCTCAGCTACGGCCGCTTTTACTTCCCTAAGCCCCAACTGTCGCTTTCTTAGAAGAAAGTGACCCAAAGAATTTCGGGCGATACTTCGTATCCCTCCTTCTGCGCGAAGACAAAGCCTTTGCTTAGTGTTCCTACTTTTCGGTTCTGTGATGAGATTCAGAAATGTTGCGAGAAACCTACCCCTAAAACACCTTTCTTAAAGGTGTCGCGACCAAAAATCTCATCCCTCCCTAATAATTAATGCGCGTAGCGCGCTAAAACAGAAAATTCCACTAATCCCGTAAAACAAGTTTTCAATTTTGGCTAAAGCCAAAATTGAAAACGAAATAAAATCACCCCCTCCTGGGGGAGGGGGCAGGGGGTGGGGAAAATGCCTTTTCACCAAAAAGCGGCGGTCTTAAAAAAAGGTTTGAAGGAATAAAGAGAAGCATTATAAGAAAAACTTATAGTAAGTTCAAAAACGATAGATAAAACCTATGGATTGTTAATAAAAATCCCCGCTTTGAGGCGGGGATTTTATTCATCGAGACGCAAAATTTAGTCCTTGAATTTGGCGCCCAAAAACTCCCTGTTCAGGCGTGCGATATGGGCGATCGAGATGCGTTTCGGACACTCGGCTTCACACGCACCCGTATTGGTACAGTTACCGAATCCGACTTCATCCATCTTGGCCACCATCGCTTTGGCACGTCGTGCACCTTCGACTTTACCCTGTGGCAATTTGGCCAAAGATGACACCCGAGCAGCCACAAACAGCATTGCAGAGCCATTTTTACACGTCGCCACGCACGCACCGCAACCGATACAGCTCGCCGCATCCATCGACTCATCGGCATCGGCCTTGGGGATCGGAATGGCGTTACCGTCCGGCACAGAATTGGTACGTACGGATACGAATCCACCCGCCTGCAGCACCTGTTCAAATGCATTGCGGTTCACCACCAAATCCTTGATCACGGGGAATGCCGCCGAACGCCACGGCTCGATCGTGATCGTACCTCCATCCTTAAATTTACGCATGTAGATCTGACACGTCGTGGCACCGTCGCTCGGACCGTGGGCACGTCCGTCCACATGCAACGAACACATGCCGCAGATACCCTCACGACAATCGTGATCGAATGCCACAGGCTCGTGCCCCTCTTGAATGAGGTTGTTGTTGAGGATATCGAGCATCTCCAACAGCGACGTGTCGGCGGAGATATTCTCCACTTTATAGGTCTCGAAACGACCCTTCGATTTGGCGTTGCTTTGACGCCATACTTTCACATTGAAGTTCATATGCTTAGTCCTTATAGTTACGTTGTGACGGCTGCACCGTCTCCCATGTCAGCACCTCTTTTGTCATCACGGGTTCCGCGTCGGGACCTTTGTAGGCCCACACCGCCACGTACGCAAAGTTCTTATCGTCACGCAACGTCTCACCGTCCTCCGTCTGATGTTCCACGCGGAAGTGACCGCCGCACGACTCCTCGCGGTTCAGAGCGTCGCGCGCCATCAGCTCGCCCAACTCCAAATAGTCCACCAAGCGCAATGCTTTCTCCAACTCCACATTGAAATCCAACGCTTCGCCGACCACCTTCACGTCCTTCCAGAACTCATCGCGCAACGCACGGATCTCACCGATGGCGCGCGTCAGAGACTCCTTAGAGCGGGCCATGCCGACGTTCTCCCACATGATGTGACCCAGCTTTTTGTGCAGATCGTCCACTGTCTGTTTGCCCTTAATGGCCATCAGTTTCTCAATCTTCTCCCGAATCTCCTTCTCCACAGCATCGAATGCCGCCGTGTCGGTTTTCACCTTCGGCGCCTGGATCTTCTTCGACAGATAATCACCGATCGTGTATGGCAGCACGAAATAGCCGTCCGCCAGACCCTGCATCAGTGCCGATGCGCCCAAACGGTTCGCACCGTGATCCGAGAAGTTTGCCTCGCCGATCGCGTACAGTCCCGGGATCGTCGTCATCAAATTGTAATCCACCCAGATACCGCCCATCGTGTAGTGCACCGCCGGGAAGATCATCATCGGTTGCTCGTAGGGATTCACGTCCGTGATCTCCTCATACATATCGAACAGGTTTCCGTAACGCTGCTTGATGGTCTCCTTACCGAGACGCTCGATCGCCGTTTTGAAGTCCAGGAATACCGCCAGACCCGTCTCGTTCACACCGAATCCCGCATCGCAACGCTCTTTCGCGGCACGTGACGCCACGTCGCGCGGAACCAGGTTACCGAACGCCGGATAGCGACGCTCCAGATAGTAATCGCGATCCTCCTCCGCAATGTTCGACGGCAATAGTTTACCGCTGCGGATCGCCTCCACGTCCTCAATTTTCTTAGGTACCCAGATGCGTCCGTCGTTACGCAACGACTCGGACATCAAGGTCAATTTCGACTGTTGCGTGCCGTGTACCGGAATGCACGTCGGGTGGATCTGCGTGAAACACGGATTCGCGAATCCGGCTCCCTTCCTGTAACACTGGAAGGCCGCCGAACCATTCGACGCCATGGCGTTCGTCGACAAGAAAAATACGTTGCCGTAACCTCCCGATGCCACCACTACAGCGTGTGCTCCAAAACGTTCCAACTCGCCCGTCACCAGATTTCGCGCGATGATTCCCTTCGCCTCGCCGTCCTCCACGACCACATCCAGCATCTCGTGACGCGGGTAGCTCTTCACACTGCCGTTGGCGATCTCCTTATTGAGCACCGAATAGGCACCCAGCAACAACTGCTGCCCCGTTTGTCCGCGTGCGTAGAATGTACGCGACACCTGCGCACCGCCGAATGAACGGTTGTCCAACAAGCCGCCGTACTCGCGTGCAAAAGGTACTCCCTGTGCCACACACTGGTCGATGATCAGGTTCGACACCTCAGCCATGCGGTACACGTTCGCCTCGCGCGCGCGGTAATCGCCGCCCTTGATCGTGTCGTAAAACAGTCGATACACCGAGTCGTTGTCATTCTGGTAGTTCTTCGCCGCGTTGATACCCCCCTGGGCAGCGATGGAGTGCGCGCGACGAGGCGAATCCTGGATGCAGAACACCTTCACATTGTACCCCAACTCGCCCAACGCAGCAGCGGCAGATGCACCGCCCAACCCCGTGCCGACAATAATGACGTCCAGTTTGCGCTTGTTAGCCGGACTCACGACCTTGATCTCGGCCTTATGCTTGCTCCACTTTTGCGACAACTCGCCGGCCGGAACTTTAGATTCTAACTTGTACATATCTTATGCTTTTACTCTTCAATTAAAACTGGAACCAACTGAAATTTGTGCGCAGATAAAAAACGACCACCACCGCCGCAAATCCCAGGAACATCAACGTCGATACCACTTGCGACACCCGTTTCAAGCGCGGCAACCACTTCGCGTTGCTCAATCCAGACGACTGGAACATCGACCACACGCCGTGCGTCAGATGGAACCACATCGCGAAGAACCACACCAGGTACAACACCACGTTATACCACTTCGAGAACGTATGGGCGATCAACGCCGCACCCTCCGTAGGAGACAATCCCAACGAGTTTTCGTGCTGCCCCATGATCTCCACCAGCTGCATCTTGGACCAAAAATGCACCAGGTGCATTCCCAAGCCCAACAGGATAATCACGCCCAGTGCCAACATGTTCTTCGACGCCCACGATACGCCCTTCTCCTTGACCGTCATCGCGTAACGTTGCGTACCGCGTGCCCTATAGTTGTTCAGCGTCAGGATAACGGCATAGATCATGTGGACGGCAATCAGCACCATCAGCCCCACAGTGGCAACCAGCGCGTACCAATTGGCGCCCAGAAATTCGCAAATCATGTCATACGCCTCCGCCGAAAAGATCGCCACCACGTTCATCGACATGTGGAACAGCAGAAACAACACCAAAGCACAGCCCGTGATACTCATCACGAACTTCTTACCCAACGAAGAGTGGATCAGATAACTACTCATAATAAAATTATATTCTTTTAACTATTTTTGCGTCAAATGCACCACAAAGATAATCAATTATTCGATATGGACAAATCCATCCTGCGTAAAGAGATGAAAGCCAAAAATCTGGCCCTCACGCCGCGTGAACGTGCCGATTTGTCCGACGCCATCTTTCGACACATCGAGTCGCTGCCTGAGTTCCGTGACGCACACACGATCGCCGTCTTCGAGTCACTTCCGGATGAACCCGATACCGCGGCAGCGCTTGCGCGATGGGCTGCCGAAGGCAAACGCATAGTGCTGCCGCGGATCGTCGACTGGGGTGCATGCCACATGACGTTCGACATCCCGCCCACAGAAATAGATCTGTTTGTCGTCCCCGGTGTCGCGTTCACCCCATCCGGACACCGCCTCGGACGTGGCAAGGGTTTCTACGACCGATACCTGCATCGCTCCAGCGCTCCCAAAATCGGCATCTGTTACCCCCATCAACTCATCCCGTCACTCCCCACGGAACCGCACGACATTCTGATGGATCAGGTCGTTTACAATTGTCCCTCCCTACATTAGATCTTTATACAACGCAGGGAGAGGCCGTACCCGACGAGACCGGTATTCGTATAGTACCCCGAGGAATAGAAGAGCAATCGTCGCGCATCCGTAGTAGAAGCCGCCTGCCAGGACCAGTAGTTCCCGTCGGAAGTCTGACCACCCATCTGCCCATCGGAGAAGTAACGGTACCCCGGCGCGGGGAGGAGAAGGTTGGAGAAAACCAAGCCCCGCTCATCGAGCGGGGCTTGGTTTTGCTTAGTATGTCCTCGGGTCGGTTTGCTCCTTGATATAACGATGACCCTTCTTCGCGATCGGGATACCCAAACCGAACGTCACGTTCATGTCCGTGCCGCGAAGCGGAATCCATTGCGGTGTTTTGCGTGCAAAAATCACGTCCGTTGCAACGAAGAAGTTGATCCAGCTCGGACAAATATTCATCGCCAGGCCCACACCATGTCCCCTGTGCAGGAACGAATAATTCGCTCCCAACGTGAACCACCAGATCGGCGTGAAAGTGGCCGATGCCATAATGTTGTGGTACGTCTTCGTGCCACCCAATTGCATGTTGTACAGCAATCCCAAGCCGATACGACGATCCCACAACTTATATTCACCTCCGGCGTTGATCGACGTGCGCAACCAGTTGTTCAGACCCTTCACGTTGTCAATCTTGTCGAAATGCAAGTCAGAGAAGTTAAATGATACCGGTTCCGGTTCGCCGTCCACGATCTCGACACCCGCATAGCTCTCGCGGCGATTCATACGTCCCGTTCTCCGTTCGTCCTTACCCCAGAACATCATACCCAGATCGTTCACCGCCAACGACACCTGTAAGTCCTCCAACACATCGTACGTGGCACCCAGGTCCAATCCGAATCCGTAGCCGTTCGGCACGGTATAATTACCCCCGAAGTCGCCCAAGGCGTAATATTCCGATCCGTCGTTACGTCGCGATGTCCGGAGCGGGAGTCCAACCGCGTCGAGCGATCCCTCGCCCTCGACCGTCCAGGCTGCTTCCGCCATGTCGATCGTCATCTTGTCGATGGCCATGCGCATGCGGCCGCCACCCACCAAAAACTTACCGCGCGCACCGACATACAATCCATCCATCACGCGCCACGAGTACGATCCGCCTACCTCGACGTATGCCTCGGCCTCAGCAGAAAGATTCTCGATCACGGCGTGGTTGTCACCATTTTTGATGAACGAAAAGAGTGACTCGGGGATATTCAGATCCGCATTCACACGCAGGTTCAGGTCGAACGACCAGAAATCGCGGCGGTTGCCCGTGTAGGCACCGAATCCGAGGATGTTCACCCGCGTGTCGACACCCAGCATATTTTGTGTCTTCAACTTACCCAATGCCATGTCGGCCGACACATTTTTGTCGAATATCGTCACCAGACGTCCGTCATTGAGCGGATACAGCAGTGCGTCGAGGCCGAAATTACCCCTCGTGTTGACCTGCACGGCACCGATGCCGGGGATGTTGAAATAACCCTTGTTGCTGGGTGCGAAGGCCGGGTTCATCTGTGTGCGGAGGGTCGATCCCTCCATGAAGTAGGCGGCGCGTGTCTGTGCCGATGCGATGCCCGTTCCCAAAATCGTTACGGCCAACGCCGTCCATATGATTCTTTTCATAGCCTTAAACTTATTCATTATCGTCACCGCCGAGTTCAATGGTCATGCCGCCCGTCTTGCGAACGAACAACTCGATGCGGATCGTCTGATCCTCCTGCACGCCGATCGCCGGGAAGTAGTTCTCCGGCGTGAACGCCACGTCGACCGCAAAATCGGTCAGCAGATGGCGCAAGCCCTCGCCATCGAAAGTAGTCTCGGGGAATTCGCTCTCCTGGTTGGGTTCGATCATGAACGCCTCGGTCGTGGTGCCCGTACCCTCGAACTCGGGGGCGATCAGAAAACTGATCGGGAATTCGCTGCGGATCACGCCATAGATAGACACGTTGCCCGACTCGCTCAACATGTCGACGATCATGCCGTCCATGTCGATCGGGGCGTCGAAACGCACCTTGTCGATGTGGATCGACGGCATGAAAAACTCGGCACGGCCGCGCGTGGCATCGCGAAGCGCTTCGCCCACCGGGCCGTCGTCACCGAAGTGGGTCTTAAACGCCGTCTTAAACCCAACCTCATTGTCCGTCGGGATACCGAGAGCAGTGATCTGGGGCGAGTTGCGGAAGAAATTCATGTACTCCTCGCTCGACCAGATCAGGTTCACCACGTCGTTCATCTTCTGCTCGCGCACCATCATCTCGGCGAACAACGCGTCGATCATCCTGTCGATATAGGGACGGTCCGTCTTCATGCGTTCGATCTCCACGTAATCCACACCGCCCGGAAGGGTCGTGGGCATCCAGATGTCAACCTCCTCAAAAATGCTCTGCGCGTCGGCGCTGTCGCTCTTCATCTGGTGTGCCGACATGGTGATCGTCGCCAGTGGAATCGTGAACACGCTCTCGTCGTTACCGATCGTTACCTCCCCTGCCTCAAGATTGTTCAGATCGTACGCCTTGTCGATGCAGCCCGTCAGGCACACCATCGACAACACTCCAAAAAATAGTTTTTTCATATTTATCTCTATTACAATATTACATACTAAAACGCGACACAAAGATACACAAAATTTTTTAATACTTTTGTCCTCGTGACCCTGCCTGCAAATAGTGAAAGCACTGCCGCATTGCCCCACGCTCCGGGCGTGTACCGTTTCATGGACAGATCCGGTGCGGTGATCTATGTCGGTAAGGCCAAGGATCTGCGGCGGCGTGTCGCGTCCTATTTTTTGGCGCATAAGGATCATGCGCCGAAAGTAACCATCATGCTGCGACACGCCGCCGCGATCGAGTACACCGTCGTCAAGAATGAAACCGATGCCCTATTGCTCGAAAATTCGCTCATCAAGGAGTTGCAACCACGGTACAATATCCTGCTCAAAGACGACAAAAGCTATCCGTGGATCGTGGTGCGTAACGAACCGTTCCCACGTGTGCAGTCGACACGCACGCTCATTCGCGACGGATCGCAATACTTCGGCCCCTATGGATCCGGGGTCATGCAGCATGCCATCCTGGAGTTTCTGCGCAATGTCGTCCCGCTGCGTACCTGCAAACTCAATCTCGCACCCGAACGTATCGCGAGCGGCAAATACTCCGTCTGCCTGCAATATCACATCGGTAACTGCAAGGGGCCCTGCGTGGGGCGTCAGTCCGAAGAGGAGTACAACGCCGTGATCGACATGGTACGTGCCATCCTGAGGGGCGACCTGCGTCCCGTGCGAACCTATCTGGTGCACGAAATGGAGGCCGCCGCCGAACGGTTGCAGTTCGAACTGGCCGCGCACTTCAAGGGGCGTCTGGATGCGTTGGATAACTACACCTCCAAATCCGTCATCGTGTCACCGCGTATCAAGGATATCGACGTTTTCTCGCTCCTGATCGAGGACAGAGCCCCCCGCGGGGGTGCTCCGCCGAACAACAGAGAGGCGGTAGCTTGGGCGGGGGATGAAGCGTTCTGCAACTTCCTGCGCATCCGTCACGGCTCCATCGTCGGGATTCATACCGTGCGTCTGTCCACCGGTCTGGATGCCGAACCGGCAGAGATGCTGTCGCTCGCGATTCAACATATCATCGAAAATATCGGTGGTACGCTGGCCCGTGAGGTGATCGTGCCTCTCAAACCGAGCATCCCGTTCGGCGACACAAAGTTCACCGTGCCCCAACGCGGTGAAAAACTCGAACTGCTGGAGTTTTCCCTCCGGTCGGCACGTATCTATCGCGCCGAACAGCTGAAAAACCTCGCCATACACAACCCGGCACGTCACACGGAACGTCTCATGGCGGCGATGCAGAAGGAGTTGCGTCTGCCGCGTCCACCCCACCACATCGAGTGTTTCGACAACTCGAACCTCCAAGGGACGCACCCCGTAGCGTCGTGTGTGGTGTTTCGCGACGGCAAACCATCGCGCAAGGAGTACCGCCATTTCAATGTCAAGACCGTCGTCGGGGCCGATGATTTCGCGTCGATGCGGGAGATCGTATATCGGCGATACTCGCGTCTCCTGCATGACGAATCGCCGCTCCCCGACCTGATTATTGTCGATGGCGGTAAGGGACAGCTATCCTCCGCGTATGCCGTACTCGAAGGTCTGGGAATTGCCGACCGCGTGCCGATCGTCGGACTGGCGAAACGTATCGAGGAGGTGTTCTACCCCAACGATCCGGAACCATACTACCTCAGCCGGACGGGTGAACCGTTGCGTGTGATCCGCCACATCCGTGACGAGGCGCACCGGTTCGGCATCACATTCCACCGCCAAAAGCGCGACAAAGCGTTCATTCACAGCGAATTGGAAGATATCCCCGGTATCGGCGACAAGACCATTCGCACGCTCATGCAGCACTTCCGTACCGTCGAGAAGATCAAGGCTGCGCCGCTCGAAGAGATATCGGCACTGATCGGACCCGCGAAGGCAAATACGGTATTCGAGGCACTGGCACGGTAACTCTTGCACTGTTTTTGCTACCCCGACGGTTATGTCACTCGTAGAACTGTTTCGTCACATCGCGCGTTTCGTGAAGCCATACCGGTGGCTCGTCTTCTTCACCCTCACGCTCACACTGGTCGGGTCGCTCACGGCCCAGGTCAACGCGTGGGTGCTCCGTTACACGGTCGATCGAATCACCCAACTGCTGGATGCCCACAAAGCCCTCGCCGAAGGGATATCCATCATTCTGTGGATCTCGGCCATCCTCATCGCCAAGGAGATACTCAACTTCTTCATCCAGTTCGGGCAGAAATTCTATGGCGAGAAACTCCGCATCCTCGTGTCGCGCGACCTGGCTCAGGCCGTCATCGTCAAGGTGCTGACCTATCAGTTGGCATTTTTCACTACGGGCGGCAATCAACCCGGTAAACTCCAAACACGCATCGACCGCGGTATCGAGAGCCTGAGTCGGTTGGTGCAAAACTTCTTTATCGACATTTTGCCGCTGTTCGCCAGTGCCGTCGTGGCGCTCGTGATGATGTTCAATGCCAACGTCTATGTCGGCCTGGTAGGGCTCTGCATCCTCCCCATATACTTCTACGCCAGTACATTGCAGGCAAAAAAACTGCGCGGCAAGCGCCGCAACATCCGTGACCTGCGCGAAACGAAATCGCAAGGCATCCTGTCGATCTTCGACTCGATTACCGTCATTAAATCCTTTACGTCCGAACAGACCGAGGCCGCGAAGCAACTCACGCTCCAAAACAACCTCACCGACACCCAGATGAAGACCCGCAACATCACGTTCCTGTTCGACGGACTCAAATCGTTTATCGAACAGATCGGCGTGGTGTTGATCATTATCCTCACGGCGTGGCTCGTCCTGTCGGGACAGATGACCATCGGTGCGATCATGTTCCACATCCTGCTCTTCAACAACGTCACAGCTCCCATCCGCCAGCTGCACCGTATCTATGACCAGATCAACGACGCGCTGATCTACTCCGAATCGTTCTTCGAGACGCTCGATGCCGATAACCAAACCGAACAATCAGGCGTGTATCGCCCGGCGACGATCCAAGGGCATTTCGTGATGCGCGACGTCAACTTCACCTATCCCGATAACGCCGCCCCGACGCTCGAACGCATCGACATGGAGGTGCGTCCCGGCACCATCACGGCACTCGTCGGTCTCTCGGGTGCCGGTAAAAGCACGCTCATCAACCTGCTCGATAAATTCTACCGTCCCGATAGCGGCGAGATTACCCTCGACGGCGTGCCCCTCGAACAGTACGACACCAATTTCCTGCGCGAACAGATCGGGCTGGTGTTGCAAAAAAACCACATCTTCAACGGTACCATCGAGGAGAACATCCGGTACGGGAAACCCGATGCCACAACCGAAGAGATCGAAGATGCCGCCCGACGTTCCTACCTCCACGATCAGATCCTTGCCATGCCCGACGGTTATTGCACATCGGCATTGAGGCTGTCGGGCGGACAGCAACAGAAGATCGCCATCGCGCGCATGTTCCTCAAAAATCCCCCCATCCTGTTCCTCGATGAACCCACCGCGAGTCTCGATGCGATCTCCACCGAACAGATCAAAAACAGTATCGACGCGATCAAAAAGAACCGTACCGTCATTATTATCTCACACTCGATATCGCAAATTATCGACTCGGATTCCATCTACGTCATGCAAAAAGGACGCATCGCGGAACACGGCACGCACGAGGAGCTGTATCACCGTCACGGGATCTATCACAATATTTTCGATGCGATGGCGCGCAGCCTCAATATCGACAAGATTTCCAAAACGTACGAAGAGGACGAATGAGGAATATTTTTGTAACTTTGCGTCATGATTCGTCGACTCCTGTTCGGTAAAAAAGTACTGGTACGTCTCGGTGTCGCGGCAGTTTGTATCACCGCTGCGACCGTGCTGCCCAACCTGCTCACGTCGCTCTCGGGCGAGGTGGATATCCCAACTTGGATATTCAACACGGTGAGGCACCTGCTGTGGATCGCTGTCGTGGTGACGGTGGTGCGGTTGTTCAATGCCCTGCTGGAAGGGCTGTTCCGTATCATGAGCCGTACGCGCACGTGGCGGGGGAAACCGATCAAGGGGTTGCTCCAAACCGCGCAACTGATCACGTTCCTGATCGGGTTCGTGCTCGTCGTGTCGATACTTTTCAATCAGTCGCCAACGGTCGTACTCACGGGTCTCGGAGCGTCGGCAGCCATCGGTATGTTGATCTTCCGCGACTCGATACTCGGATTTGTCTCCGGGATTCAACTGTCAGCCAACAACATGCTCAATGTCGGTGATTGGATCACCGTGCCGAAATGGGCGGCCGACGGAGTCGTTGAGGAGGTGACACTATCCACCGTCAAGGTGCGTAACTGGGACAACACGATCACCACCATACCACCCTACCTGCTTGTCAGTGAGGCATTTCAGAACTGGGAGGGGATGACAGCCTCGGGCGGCAGGCGTGTCAAAAGATCCATCAGCATCGACATGTCGATGGTCACGGAGACCAATCTGCGCGACTATCGCCAACATCTGGTGGATTATCTGCACGCACATCCGAAGGTGAATAAACAGATGACCATCCTCGTGCGGCAGCTCCAATCGGACGAAAACGGTCTGCCCATAGAGCTATACTTCTTCACCGATACGACCGCGTGGCTCGCGTATGAAGACATCCTGTCGGAGGTGATGGAGCATGCTATCGCCACGCTGCCGCAATACGGTCTCAGGCCCCTTCAGAGGTCGTCAACCTCGTCATCTCCGTCTTCATCAGAAGACTCTTCGTCCTCTACATCCTCGGACTCACAAGAGTCGCAAGAATAACCCATGAAAATCGTTGGTAATACGGAATGGAACGGATTGCCGATGCCGGCACGGCTGTGGGCTATCCTCGCCGTGTCGTTCGGTGTATCGCTCTCCGTGATAGACGGCACGATCGCCAACGTGGCGCTGCCCACCATGGCACGGATGCTCGATATATCGTCCGCAAACTCGATCTGGATCGTCAACGCGTATCAACTCGCAATCGTCATCTCGCTGCTCTCGTTCTCCGCACTCGGCGATACGATCGGGTATCGCAAGATCTATCTCGGGGGACTCATCGTTTTTACCGTCGCATCGCTCGGTTGCACGCTATCGAACTCGCTACCGACGCTCGTCACGGCACGTATCTGCCAGGGGTTCGGCGCGGCGGCCATCACGAGTGTCAACACAACGCTCATTCGTTTCATCTATCCCAAAAATCAACTCGGACGAGGTATGGGGATCAACGCCACGGTGGTCGCTGTGTCGTCCGTCGCAGGGCCCACCATCGCATCGGGTATCCTATCCTTCGCCACGTGGCCATGGCTCTTTGCCATCAATATCCCCATCGGTATCGTTGCATTCTCGCTCAGCAAACGATTCCTGCCGCCAAATCCGATCCGTGTACGGGGACGTAAATTCGACTGGCGCGACGGGGCGATGAATGCACTTACGTTCGGATTGCTCATCCTCTGTATCGAGGGGTATTCGCACAACATCGACTTGAAATATATCTTCATCGGCATAGCGCTCCTGATCGTCATCGGCACCTATTTCGTACGAACACAGTTGAGAAAAGAGTTCCCGATCCTGCCGTTCGATCTGCTCAAAATACCGATCTTCTCCGTGTCGGTCGTCACATCCATCTGCTCGTTCGTCGCGCAGATGCTCGCCATGGTCGCGCTGCCGTTCTACCTCCAACAGGCGTTCGGATACACCCAAGTGCATACCGGACTCCTCATGACTGCGTGGCCCGCCATCATCATGATCGTGGCACCGATCGCCGGAAGGCTCGTCGAACGGGTACATGCAGGGGCGCTCGGAGGTGTCGGGTTACTCATCATGATGACCGGACTACTGCTACTCGCATTCATGCCCGGCGCGCCGTCGGCGATAAGTATTGTTTGGCGATTGGTCGTGTGTGGCATCGGGTTCGGACTATTTCAGTCGCCAAACAATAGCATACTTATCGCGTCCGCTCCGCAACAGCGGAGCGGTAGTGCGAGCGGCATGCTCGCAACGGCGCGCCTGCTCGGTCAAACTACCGGGGCTGCGCTCGTGGCACTCCTGTTCCATACCACTTCCGAACAAGGATCGCACATCGCACTCCTACTCGCTGCGGGACTCGCAGGTGTCGGATCTCTGATCAGTTTCTCGCGATTGTCCCTGCCGCTTCCTAAAGAATTGGCAAAGAAATAACCTTCTCCTCCCCGCGACAGGGAATCGTAACTACTCCGATGGTCAGCTGAGCTATCAGACTTCCAACGGCTACTATTGGATGCTCTCGGCTTCGTTTACGACGAATGCGCGAAGGTTCAATTTCGATGCCGGCGCCACGGGTACGACGAGTACCAGCCACGTCGGGCGCGGCTTCTCCCTCCGTTGTATAAAGATCTAATGTAGGGCGGGACAAGAAAGCTCGACTTCAACCCTCGGAGAAGTCCAAGCAAGCTTCGACTCCCCGCTCGGCTTGGCGGAAGTTGGGCGGGTAAAGAAGCACACCCAAAAATCTTTTCTTGCCTGCCCACGCCCCCCCCTCGGGGGTAGGCAACGGCCCATGGCCGGAAAACAAAATATTTTCTTATATTTGTCCCGCTAAAAGAAATCCAACATAGGTAATACCCTGTCCCGTTTTGGGATTGTATAGAGCCATTGGGGGCAGTCTGCTTCGTGAATGGCAAGGTGTTACCTGGTGACTTCTTTTAGCAGCTGTATAATCTCATTTTTAGAATTATGGAAGAAAAATTAGAGGGAAAATTTCAGTTGCTGACCGAGCAGATCGTGCTGACGACCAAAGAGCGCACGCAAGCAAGTTTACAAAGCCACGGAGTACGGGTATGGGGAGATTTTGGACGCTTCGCAGCTATGTGATCTGGATTGCCTGGACAACTACCAAGCCCATAGCGAATGGCGTGGAGGCACGTTGCTGGTGCAGGAGAGTGGTTGCGAGGGCGACACCCTGATCCAACGCGACAGGACGGTGAAACAGGTGCTGTAAAAAGTCTCCACCGGGCGCGCGCATGTCGAGCTCCGCTCGCCATTATGCAAAAGGAGAGACGAAAATCGTCTCTCCTTTTGCATCGGCCCTGCGGGCCGCGGCGCGCTCTGGCCCCCTCCTTGCTCCACCTCTTACTCTATCCCCCTTGCTCCGCCCTCCTTGCGATCCTTACTGCTGTGTCGTTTCGCGGGCGATGAAGGTCATCGTACGCAACTCATATCCACCTGCTGTGAGGATCACCATAACGGGTGACTCGCCGCTCTCCATCGACACGCTGTCCTGATAGATAACGTCCACCTCGAATACCATCGGGATCTCATCATCACTGCCGCGGCTAAGCCCTCCGGAGAGAATGAATCGTTGCAGCATCCAACCCATCGTCATCGGGTCGTCCGAGGCGTAATAATCGGAGCAGAAACCACGTTCGCGGTGCATGATGGCACCCTCGAAATGGGAGTGTTCACGATCAAAAATTTTGAGGGAGAGTTTTTGCGTCGTGTAGGTCAGGGCCACGTAACTCGTACCGACAGATTCGGTACCTTCCGACGTGGCGACGTATCCCTGAAACCGAAATTGGTCGGGGTACAACGACTGCGCGGATACGCTCGACGTGACTCCGCACACCAACAGCAATACCGCAATGAGGATTTTTTTCATCGGACTACTCCTTGTCTCCGTAGGTCTTCTCCACGTAGATCGCGTGCTGTTTCGCTTTGCGATTCACCACCGACGGCTTCGTGAAGTACTGACGACGGCGCAACTCCTTCAATACGCCGGTACGCTCGTATTTACGTTTGAATTTCTTGAGGGCTTTCTCGATGTTCTCCCCCTCTTTCACGGGCATGATAATCATATCGTTCTCCTTGTTAATTTTTTTTATCTCTATTCTTTCAATCCAAAATCCAGGTAGGGAGCCAATCGCTCAGCGATCCCGCGTGTCAATATTTTCTGCTCCACCAAATCATCCACAGACGCGAAACCACCCTGCAGACCCCTCTTAGCGCTTTTCGCCCCTCTTTTCTCCCTGTATCTCAGCACCTTTTCCAGCACCGGAGGCGGGAGGTAGGGGTGTCCATATAGCTCCTCCTGAGGGGCAAAGTTAATAAAAATTTTCTTTACTTTACAACTATCCACCCAAATTTGTTCCACTATAGCCTCGTAATTCTTTTCGGTCATCACCTTCAGTTCACCGAGCTGCCTCACGTTATGGAACCCGCCAAGCCTTTCGCGGTAGGCAATTATATCGGCAGCCGACACTCTTCTCACCGATACCGTACACGCTCCTCAGGGCGGTAGAATCAGCTCCGTTCAACTCTAACGGCTCCGTCCTCGGCTGCTTGCGTGTGTATGTCATCTCGGGCTCCGTTGCCGTGGCGCGCGCCGCGGGACGAAGTCCCGTAGAGACAGCCGAGCTGTCTCTCGGAGGCTCGCTGCGCGAGACTCGCGCGCGCCCGGTGGAGGCAGGTCGGTCAGGTCGCGTAATCCGATACTCAGGTGAAATCCGGATGTAGGGTTCGAGGGCGAAATAGACCGAATCAGTCATGCCGTAACACGTCGCTACGTCCTCCGGGATGCGGTACACCTTACCCGCGGCACGGTACTTCAACAGGCTCGTTGCGACACGTGCCTCGACACCCATCGCACGAAGGGTCTTGAAGTCGACCGTGTTGGGATCGAACTCCCGTAACGAGTCGGTCGTAACGGCAATATTCTCTGTCACAGAGGATTGAGGTGCCTCATCGTTCCGTGACACGGAAAAGTACACCACTGCCCCAAAAAGCACACCCATCACCAAGAGCCCCCACAGGGCCCTTCGGTTGCCAGACGAAAAAATGTTGATTCGGTTAGTAGTCACGTCCCATATTTAAAAATGGACGTGGAACCACTCGCCTTTACAGGGACTTCAGACCCCCTACCATCAAGCAGTCCACGCCCAAGCCTGCCTTGATATAAAGCAAACTTGGTGCGAACTTAGATGGTTGTTTGAAAAAATCTGAAGTTTTATGAAAAGGCAAAGTCGCGACCAAACAGCGCAAAGGTAATAATTTTTATCTCCCTTTTTGCGGAAAACTATAAGTTTTACCTATAGTTTTCAAAAATTCTATAAGGTTTTACTTATAGTTTTGCGGAATTCGGGTGAGCTACTTCACCTGATTTTTTTCAATCCGGCTCACGCGGATTGGTGGAGGTTAAACAAAACTGATCGACCCGTTGTTTCGTGGCGGCATCCATCACGGTGGGACGTGGGTAGCCCGGTTTCGTGCGGCCGTCAATCACCAACACACCATCCTCTACCGTCGCGTCGCGTCCGGGGTCGCTGTTCGCCAACGCCAACCACAACTGCCTCTCGAACGGCAGCTCCTCAGACCCGTCGTCCAGTAAAAAACGGATATTAGAGGGTAGGGAGTGTGAATCTTTGTGCTCAAAGTGCGTCAGATTTGGGGCTTTGTGAAGTTGGGGGGAAGGGAGCGTACTCGACGTACGTGACCGCCCACACAACGAACCAAGTGCCGAAGATGATGCACTTTCAGTGCAAAGATCAATTGCTAATTTTCCACCGAAACACGGCGTCAGAGACGCATGATCCAATACATCCAGCGGACCCTCTCCAAAAATCAGGTCACGCGGAAAATCAGCCCGCCCCAACAGTGACAATATCTGCCCCGCGTCACGTACATCCACGTCGGAATTGACAACAATCAGGTATTTCGTGAACATCATCTGACCCGCACCCCAGATCCCGTGCGCCACTTTTTGCACCTGTCCGTCGTAACGCCTGTCGATCGACACGATGGCCAGGTTATGCGCCACGCCCACCATGGGAAGGTGCATGTCGACAATCTCCGGTTGAACAGCCAAACGCAACGGCGTCAGGAAAATCTTCTCCGTGGCCTTGGCGATATAGGCATCCTCCTGGGGCGGAATGCCAACCAAAGTGGCGGGATAGACAGCTCCCTCGCGGCATGTGATCGCCGTCACGTGGAACAGCGGGTACAAATCCGCCGCGGAGTAGAACCCTGTGTGGTCGCCGAACGGTCCCTCGATCACCTTGTCCTCCGCAGGATCGACGTACCCCTCGATCACGAAATCGCAATCCGCGGGTACCCAAAGGTCGTTCGTCAGGCACTTCACCAACCGCACGGGCTTGCGTCGCAGGAATCCGGCCAGCAGGTACTCGTCCATGTTGTCGGGCATAGGTGCCGTCGCGGCGTACGTATAGGCAGGGTCGCCTCCCAGTGCCACCGTCACGGGCATGCGCATACCCATGCGTTTATACCCCTCGTAATGACGCGCACCCGTTTTGTGAATGTGCCAGTGCATGCCCGTCGTCACGCCGTCGAACAGCTGCATCCGGTACATCCCCACGTTCCTCGCACCCGTATCCGGATCCAATGTGTGCACCAACGGAAGCGTGATAAATCGCCCACCACGCCCACCCCCGTCCTCCGGCCAACACTGCATGACGGGCAGCTCGTCGAGCGACTGCAAGCGCCGCTGTTGGCACGCCCCTTTTTTGTGCGATTTCACGGGAAACCATCGCGACATCTCCGTCAATAACGGTAACATCTTCAACTTGTCGGACATCGACTCCTTGGGGCCCATGACACGATTCACAAGCGCGTCCAGACGTTCGCGAAGTTCATCCAACTCGTTGACACCCAACGCCATAGACATCCGCCTGTCGGAACCCATCGCGTTGATCAGCAACGGGAATTCAGTGCCCGTGTTCTCAAACAAGAGTGCCTTGTTGCCAGACGGGTCTCGCTTCGACACTCGATCCACAACCTCCGCAACCTCCAATACCGGATCGACATGCGTGGCGATACGCAATAACTCCCCCTCGCGATCCAAACGGTCGATATATGCTTGTAGATTGTTGTACATCCTAAAAATTCCTGAAGGGCAGTTTCAGTACACCAAAGAATGCCTCGCCGAAAATCGAACTCGACATTTTCGATTCGCCATATTTCCTGTCCACAAAAACGATCGGTAACTCCTTGACAGTAAACCCTTTGCGCCATGCCGTGTATTTCATCTCGATCTGGAATCCGTAACCCACCATCTCGACGCGATCCAGATTCATACCCTCCAAAACCTCGCGTCGGTATCCTACGAATCCCGCTGTGGCGTCGTTCACAGGCATCCCTGTGACAATTTTAACGAATTTCGATGCCGCGTACGATAACATCAGGCGCGACATAGGCCAGTTCGTTACCGTTACTCCATCCACGTAGCGAGAGCCCACAATCACGTCCACAGGACATTCAGGGACGGATTCTGCAAGTTTTTCGGCCAAGCGCGGTAAATCGGCAGGGTCGTGCGAAAAGTCGCAATCCATCTCGAAAATTAGGTCGTAATCACGTTCCAATACCCATCGAAATCCCGCCAGGTAAGCCGTGCCAAGTCCCTGTTTATCAGTGCGTTGCAGCAAATGAAGGCGTGTCGAACGACGGTACTTCTTCACCAAACTCGCAGTCCCATCCGGTGAATTGTCGTCCACGATCAGCAGATGCCACCCTCCCTCCAACGACAAAACGGCGTCGATCATGCGCGTGATATTGTCACATTCGTTATAGGTAGGGATTATAACTATTTTTTTTACCATAAGTTTTTCTTATACAAACCGGTGAACGAAAGCCAGGCCATAACGACCGCCTCGGCACTCCGCCAGCGGCCCTGCAAGATATAAAAAATCATCGCAACGACATCCAAAAACGGACGTGTCGAAAATACCAATAACCGTTGCCACAGAGGGGCGTTTTTCCGGATCATTCGCAAATTATTGCGGTGGTTCAAAAATACCTTCCGCGGGGATCCTGCGCCCAACGTGCCACCCCCCAAATGATACACCTCGCTCCGCGTGTCGACACAAATCTTGTACCCTGCACGACGCATGCGCCAACAGAGGTCGATCTCCTCCTGATGCGCGAAAAACGTCTCGTCAAAGCCACCCATCTCCCGAAATACACCCGCGCGACACGCGAAGGCCGCACCGCTCGCCCACGCTATCTCGCTCGGCGGAGTACCCTCGGGGTGGTTTTGGGGTGCGTCATATTGCCCCCTGTCACGTGACGTCCACAGTACTCGACCCCGGCAGTAAGGGTACCCCAACCAACTCATCATCCCGCCCGCAGCGCCCGCGTAATCGAACCTCTCCGGGTGCTGTAACGATTTGATCTTCGGCATCAACGCTGCCACGTCGCGATTCTTTTCCAACGTGTCGATGAGGGGCGCGAGCCAATCCTTCTGACGGATCTCAATGTCTGAATTCAACAGCACAACTATATCCGCATCAACAAAAAAATCACCTTTGGCAAAGCATCCCCGCGGGGTTTCGTCTAAAAGTACCTGATTGTAGCCCCCCGCAAACCCACAATTCCGATCCAAGGTAATAACTTTCACCTCGGGGAATTCGGATCTCAAGATCTCCAACGACTCGTCCGTAGAACCGTTGTCGGCCACCACCACATCTATCTCCTTCGGGGTGTTTTCCAACACCGAGGGCAAGAAGCGACGTAACAAATCCGCTCCGTTCCAGTTCAGTATGACGATGGCGACCCTCATCCCCCTCACGACTTCTTGTGCTTCCAGCGGCGGTGCGACCACATCCAAAGCTCGGGATTTTTCACTATGTGACGCTCCAACGATCGGACGTAACGCTCCGTGATTTCGTTGTCCGGGACCTGTTCCGACCCGTCGTACAGTAACTCGAAACTCATCTCGTACACCCCCGCCTTCACGCGATGCAGCCACACACCATATACCGGTAACCCGAATTTCAATGCCAATTTCTCGCCCCCGTCGAAAAACAACGTGTCGCGATTCAGGAACCGGAACCAGTGACTGTCCGGCCGACGAGGGGGATTCTGATCCGCGATCAAACCGATGGCGATACGTTTGCCGTTCATCCCGCCCTCGCGGTGCCGCAGGTAATAGCGTACCGTCTCCTGCATCGGTACCGTCTCGATATACCCAGACCGGTTGCGCAGGCGCTTGTACAGCGCGTCGAAAACCTGGCTCGACAGCGGATGGTACACCGCCATCACCTCACGGGGCGAAGGGTCGAACATGCTCCAATAGGAACAGTACTCCCAGCATCCCAGGTGGGCAGCCAGACCGATCCAGTCGCGTCCCGACACAGCCCTTGCGTGTTCCTCCAAGCCCTTAACACGCAACACTTTGCGAATCCGTTTCGGTGTCGTGTGGCGGGACAAACTCAGCGTGTCGACAAAAATCTCGGCAAGCGTCCAGTAGAATCCCAATTTGATCTTTCGCAGCTCACGATCGCTCTTTTCAGGGAATGAACCCTTCAAATTCTCCGTCACCACCCCGTCGCGATAGCGCAGCAGGCGCAACACTCCATAAATGAACGGTTGCATGATGCCGAACCGAACCCATCGCGGCAGGCGGGCGAAGAGCCAACAAAAAGCCCACAAGAACTCGAGCCACACTCTATTCATCCAAATCCTCCTCTTCGTGGCGGTTCTTATTCGGTTTCGGTGGCGCGGAGACGATGATCACGAACTCGCCCTTCGGGGGGTGTGTCTTGAAATGCGTCACGATCTCGCCCAGCGTGCCGCGTACCGTCTGCTCGAATTTCTTGGTCAGTTCGCGTGACACGGAGACCATTCTCTCCTCCCCGAAAAGTTCCGAGAACTGCTCCAACGTCTTCAGAACGCGGTATGGCGACTCATAGAAAATCATCGTACGGGTTTCGCCGCGCAGCTCCTCCAAGTGTTTCGTGCGTCCCTTTTTCTGCGGCAAAAATCCCTCGAAGCAGAACCTGTCGCACGGGAATCCGCTTGCCACCAATGCCGGTACGAAGGCCGTGGCACCCGGGAGCGCCTCCACCTCGATACCCCGCTCGATACAGCCCCGCACGATCAGGAATCCGGGGTCCGAAATGCCGGGCGTGCCCGCGTCAGAGATCAGTGCCACACCATTGCGGGCCAACGTGATCTCGTCCAACGTGCGGTCCAGCGATGCGTGCTCATTAAACTTATGATGCGCCATCATCCGTTTCTCGATACCCAGGTGCCGCAACAGCACGCCCGACGTGCGCGTATCCTCGGCCAGAATGAAATCGACCTCGCCCAACACGCGAATCGCACGAAGGGTGATGTCCTCCAAGTTCCCCACCGGTGTGGGTACCAAAAAGAGTTTCGGCACGGGGGCTATTGCAATTTGCGGCCCAGGATCTCCATCAAAGCGCGGACACCGTCCGAATGGGGATTCCAGTTGTAGTGTTCTGAAATGTAGATCAGGCAGTCGTCCAGCGTCGTGAACGTGTTCAGGCAGTCGATCGTATCAGAAAGCTCGCGAGGATCGTTGTGAAATACATCACGCAACAACAAGAACCGATCATTGACGCTGATCGCCTGACGAAGGTCCGTGACGCGTTCCACCTTCGTGTGCCGATCCGACTTCGTGTCGTGCTTCATGATCTCGTGCTTCATCAGCTCCTTAGCACGCTCCTGAACGTCGTTCTTCGGGGTGGCCGGTGCCGGAGCGGCCGAAGGTATCTCGGAGAGAGATACCGTAGGTGCGGAGGCTGCGGCCCCGTGGGAGACAGGTGGAACCGGAATCGGACAATTCCCCGAGAAAGGTGACGCAACGTCTGAGTCGTGGAGGGATTCGGGTGACGCGGTGGCCGGTGCCGATGCGCCCACCGCAAGGTGGTGTGCAGGCGCGGCCCCGTGAGAAACCGGTGGGATCGGTGGGCAACGCTCGCCCGAGAAGGGTGACGCGACGTCGGCATCGTACAGCGAACGGATACTTTTCCGGTTGAATTTCACAGGTTCCTTTTTAGATTCCGGATGTGGCTGTGGCGCTGGTGTCGGAGCCTCCGCACGGGACGGAGTTTCCATCCCTTGTGCACGCAGCCACGTCTCAAACAAATCCGTCAGGCGATCCATCTTATCGGTCAAGAGGGACAATCGGGTCTCTAAATTCTTATCATTCATACGCTTCATTATTCTGGTTTTTGTAAATCTACAAATTTTTCGCCATTCTCGACACGTGTCACTTCCAACGTGCCGTCATCATACAGATAAAAACCCGCCTCGCGATGCACCCCCGTCTTCGGGTCGTCGTGCACCATCACGACCCAGTTCGTCTCCACTCGACTCTCCCACAGCACACCATCACGCAAGTTGCTGACCTGCACCTCGCGACCACCCGCGCGAAGCGTATACACAACCTCCACCTCGCCCTCGTCCGTGAATCCCTTTATGTGTTGTTCTATATCCATAAATTTCAGTCTCAAAATAGTGGCTATTTCGCACTTTTAGGAGTGCAAGTTGGGGGCTCCATGAAGTCGGGAGGAAGGGCGCGTACTCGACGTACGTAACCGACCGATCGACAAACGATGTGCCGAAATTGCCTCATAAAATGTGAAATAGGTTGTCGATGCGACGCAGCGTCTCATCCTTACCCAAAAACTCCACCACGTCGTACATCCCGGGGCCCTTGCCGGCTCCGACCAGCGCCAAACGCAACGTGTTCATCACCTGACCCATGCCGTAGCCTTTCGATTCGATCCAGGCGTGTACCGTGGCCTCCAGATTCGTCAGCGAGTAATCTTCAATCCCCGCCAACACCTCACGCAACTCGCTCAATATCCGCGGATTGTCTCCCTTCCAGTACTTCGTGAATTGTTTCTCCTCATAGCCCGTCGGAGCGACGAAAAAGTATGCCGTCAGATCCCACAGATCCGCCGGAAATACCGCACGCTCGCGCATCAAAAATGCCGCCCGGCCTGCCAATTCGTCCGTCGTCACAATACCGTGCTCCTTTAAGATGGGTTGCAGGATCGAAGCCAACTCACACTCCGTCTTCGCGTGCATGTACTGTGCCTGGAACCATTTCGCTTTATCGGGTTGAAATCGCGCTCCCGATTTCGAGACGCGTTCCAATGAGAACGCCGCGATTAACTCCTCCATCGAAAAGAGCTCCTGCTCCGTGCCGGGATTCCAGCCCAACAGCGCCAACATATTCACGAATGCCTCCGGAAAGTATCCCTCCTCCCGGTACCCGAGGCCCCCTTCCCAACTCAGCGGGAATACCGGGAAACCCATCTTATCCCCGTCGCGTTTCGATAACTTTCCGCCTCCCGTCGGTTTCAGCAACAAAGGCAAATGTGCAAACTCAGGACGTTGCCATCCGAAAGCCCGATACAGCAGGAAATGCAGCGGCAGCGACGGAAGCCACTCCTCGCCACGGATCACATGCGTAATCTCCATCAGGTGGTCGTCCACAATGTTCGCCAGGTGATACGTGGGCAGTCCGTCCGACGATTTGAACAGCACCTTATCGTCCAGCGTGTCGGTGTTCACCGTGACGTGCCCGCGGATCCGGTCGTCCATCTCCACCGTCTCGTTCTCCGGCATCTTGAATCGGATCACCCACGGGCGTCCCTCTGCCTTCAAACGTTCTATCTCGCTGTCCGGTAACATTTTGCGTACCGCCGCGTTGTAACAGAACGTCTCGCCACGAGCCTCCGCCTCGGTACGCATGCGGTCCAGCTCCTCGGCCGTGTCGAAAGCGTAATATGCAGCACCCATGCCGACCAACTGCTGTGCGAAGTTCCAATAGATATCCTTTCGCTCGCTCTGTCGATACGGCGCATGGGGACCTCCCCCGCCCTTCACTCCGACGCCCTCGTCGATCTCGATACCGCACCAACGCAGCGACTCCAAAATGTATGCCTCCGCTCCGGGCACGAAACGCTGTGAATCCGTGTCCTCGATACGCAGAATCATCGTGCCGCCGTGACGACGTGCAAACAAGTAGTTATACAGTGCCGTGCGGACGCCGCCCATGTGGAGCGGACCCGTGGGACTCGGCGCAAAACGAACTCTTACTTTATTCATACTCATTGTTGTTTTTTGTGCTCAGAGTAGTCCTTATGCAAGGCAGTCAAGAAAAATCAAGGGAAGTGTACTGAAACGTACATGACCCGCAGGTTTTTTGAGACTAACGCCGCAGAAGGAGTGCTATGAGTGCAAAAAATGCATAATATCTCCATCTTGGACCGTATACTCCTTGCCCTCGACGGCCAGTTTACCCGCCTCGCGGCACGCCTTTTCGCTGCCCAGATGGTCGTAGTCCTCGAACTTGATCACCTCCGCACGGATGAAACCCTTCTCGAAATCGGTGTGAATAATACCTGCCGTCTGGGGTGCCTTCATCCCTCTCGAAAATGTCCAGGCACGGCTCTCGTCCGCTCCCGTCGTGAAGTAGGTCTGTAGATCCAGCAACCGGTAGGCCGCTTTGATCAACCGTGCCACCCCGGACTCCTGTAACCCCAGTTCCTCCAGAAACATGGCGCGTTCCCCGGCGTCCTCCAACTCGGCGATCTCCGCCTCCGCGCCAGCCGCGACGACCAGTACCTCCGCATGTTCGTCCGCCACGGCAGCCCGTACAGCCTCCGAATGCACATTGCCCGTCGCGGCGCTCTTCTCATCCACGTTGCACACGTACAGCACCGGTTTGTCCGTCAATAAGTTCAGATCCGTCAACAGTTTCCGGTCCTCCTTGTCCAGCTCCACCGTGCGGGCGCTCAAACCCTGTTCCAAGACGCCCTTGTACTGCAACAGCAACTCCACCTGACGTTTCGCCTGCTTGTCGCCACCCACCGACGCCTGTTTCTGCGTCTTCGCCAGTCGATTCTCCACCGTTTCCAGATCCTTCAGCTGTAACTCCGTGTCGATCACGCCCTTGTCGCGTACCGGATCCACGCTGCCGTCCACGTGCGTAATATTACCATCCTCGAAGCATCGCAACACATGAATGATCGCGTGTGTGTTGCGGATGTTGGCCAGGAATTTATTGCCCAAGCCCTCGCCCTGAGACGCACCCTTCACCAATCCCGCGATGTCGACGATCTCAACCGTTGTCGGTACCACACGTTTCGGAGCGTCCAACTCCACCAGCCGCGTCAACCGGTCGTCGGGCACCGTGATCACACCCACGTTCGGTTCGATCGTGCAGAATGGAAAATTCGCCGCCTGCGCACGCGCGTTCGACAGACAATTAAAAAGTGTGGACTTCCCGACGTTGGGAAGCCCCACTATACCACACTGTAACGCCATTACTTCTCCGTCCTCTTCGGGGCGTTTTTAAGCGTGTGCAGCAGATAATCCCAGAATTTTGCCACCGCCTTGATCTCCACGCATTCGTCCGGAGAGTGTGCGAAACGGATCGTCGGGCCGAACGAGATCATGTCCATCTTCGGGTAGTTCGCACCGATAATGCCGCACTCCAGTCCGGCGTGTACCGCTACCACGTGGGGTTCCTTGCCGTACAGCTCCTTGTGGCTCGCCTTCATCGTCGCAAGGATCGGGGAGTCCATGTTCGGTTTCCAACCGCCGTATCCGCCGCTCAGCTCCGTCTTGGCGCCCGCCATCGCGAAAACAGCCGTCATCGCCTCACCCAACGCATCCTTCTCCGTGTTCACGGAACTGCGCATCAGGCACTGGATCTTGATCGTCTTCGCGTCGCTCACCACACGCGCCAGGTTCGTCGACGTCTGCACCAGATCCTTCATCGAGTGAGACATAGACTGCACGCCGTTCGGGCATCCCAAAATGGCACGTACCAGGTTCAACGTCACGTCGGCGGGGATCATCGTCGCAGGTTTGTCCTTCAACTCCGTCAGTTTGATCGAGATCGTGTCTTCGATACCGTCGTACTCCGACTTGATCACCTTCTCGTACGCCTTCACAGCCTTCTTCAGATCATCCACCGCGCGGCTCTTCACCATCAACACGGCACTCGCCTCACGGGGGATCGCGTTCCTCAAGCTACCGCCGTCGACACTGCACAGCGACGCCTCCTTCAAATGCTCGTTCAGGAAACGGAACAGCAACTTGTTCGCATTGGCGCGTCCGGTGTTGATCTCCGTGCCGGAGTGTCCGCCGCGCAAACCTTTCACCGTCAGCTGTACGGGAGTACCTTTACCCGCGGGTTCGGCCGTGTATTTGAACGTGATGTTGGCGTCCAGTCCGCCGGCGCAACCGACACACAACTCGCCATCCTCCTCAGTATCGAGATTCAGCAAAATATCGCCCTGTAACACGCCTTTCTTTAATCCGAAGGCACCGTCCATACCCGTCTCCTCGGTGGCCGTAAAGAGCGCTTCGAGAGGCCCGTGCTGCAACGCCTTGTCCTCCAACACGGCCAACATGGCCGCTACACCGATGCCGTTGTCCGCACCGAGGGTCGTACCTGTGGCACGTACCCAGTCGCCGTCGATGCGGGGCTGGATGCTGTCCTTGGTGAAGTCGAATTTCGTGTCGTTATTCTTCTGCGGAACCATGTCCACGTGCGCCTGCAAAACGATACCCTTGCGATCCTCCATGCCCTTGGTCGCAGGTTTGCGGATGTACAGGTTGTGAGCCGCATCCTCCTTAACGGTCAGGCCCATGCCCTTCACCGTTTCGATGACATATTTGCGGATCTTCTCCTCGTGGTTCGAGGGGTGGGGAATCTTGCAAATCTCGGCAAAATAGTGCCACAATCTTTCGGGTTTCAATGTCTCAATGTTTGTGTTCATAAGATTTGGTTTTATGTTTTAATTATTCATTATTCATTGCCTTCGCCGCCTCATAATCCGCATTCGTGAACGTGTAGGTCCAACGGGTGCCATTCTTGACATTCTCCTGCAAGTAGTTGCCGTCCCATACAGGGTTGAAAGGAATGTCATAATTCACATTAGATTTTCGGCCTTCCAAAGAAACCATTGGATAGCTATAAATCACCTCAATTTCATCATCGAAAACGACTGTCAACTTATTCCAAATATCAGCAGGGGATGGGACATTAGATATTCCGCCATCTTTTCTTTCATAATACTCATCAGGTTGTATTTCAAATCGAATGTGTGGATACTGTCCCTCTAAGGTGATTTTGTGATTACTATTATTTACCCATACAAAATAACTAATACCTCCAGGATCAGGAAAACATCCAATCAGAGAAAACGAGAAGGCGAGAATTGCTATGAACGATAGTTTTTTCATGATTTCACCATTTTTATTGCATCTGTTTAACACAGTAATCAAAATCTTCAATAAAGGTATTATAATCCGATTCTGAGAGATATTTGCGGAGTTCTTGTTTGAAATTGGGTCATTTTACAATATATTATTGTACCTCATCATTCTCCCTCACTCATCCTCACTGCCGCCTCGTAATCCGCGTTTGTGAACGTGTAAGTCCACTGATAATCGTACCGCCCCAACTTCTTGTACTCGTAATTCTCCTCCCACATGGGATTGAAGGAGGTGTCGAAATTAACTCCTGGAACCCTGTTTTCGACAGGAATCAAGGGACTACCGCAAATCATTTCAATATCATTGTCAAATGTAACGGTCATTCTCCAAATATCAGGCGGCACACCGCCGCCGCCTAACTCGCCGTAGTCTGTTATAAAACTCTCCCCGGGTGGAATAACCTCGTTTTCGAAAGATATTCCATAACCAAAACCTAAAAGCGTGATCGTATGATCACTGTCATTTTTCCATATGTAATGGCTTCTCCCAAGAGGATCACACCCCAACAAAAAACAAGCACCTAAGAGTACTAGCAAACAATATAGTTTCCTCATATTTCAAAATTTTTAATGATGAGCCTGCCACCAGTCAAAATCTGCAATAAAGGTATTATAATCCGATTCTGAGAGATATTTGCGGAGTTCTTGTTTAAAGTGAGGCCAATTAGCTATCTTGCCTAACTCGTTGATAATTAGATAGTCTAAGTCGTTAACAACGTCGTCAGGATAAACGTCTCCTCCGATATTAAGACGTTGATTAAAACCATCCCTCAAATCCACAAATAAGGGGGAATACAAACCGTTTTCTTTTCTCCTATCCGTTTTTTGCCAGTTTTGCCTTGCTTCATAGGAAATCCCTATAGGTGTAGGGGTTTCTATCTCATCCCATACATTCTCTGTTGGATCCTGGAATTGTTCTCTCCACCCCAACGATTTGTAGTAAGCCCTACATAGTTCCCATCCTACATAATTCGCCCAACTCTCGTTAAGCAGGCGCTGACCGAGAAGCATAGCAGCAATTTCATCATTCCCCAACCATTTCCATTGTATCCAGTGGCCCAGTTCGTGTAAGACAAGGCCGATAGTGTAACTGTGATGATGTAAATACACAGTCTCATTTGTATATGTTGGGTATGGATGATAGACTTCTATCTGGTTTTGAATAGAAACACCTGTGGTACCGTGGCCGATACCCATGAATCCCTCCATGTGGTCTTTCGACGAAATTTTGACTACCACAGTAGATTGATGGTCCTCGTTTTCCTTGCGGATTTCATCAGTCAGCACGTGATTACCGTAGAAGAAATAGCTTGCCGCTCTTTGCGTCTCGTAAAGAGGAATCTCTGTTTCAGTGGGTCTTAGCGTAATATCTTTACGCCCCATGACCATTCCTTGCGAGTATTCAAGCGTCGAACCGTTCCCCAAGCGACAAATCCTGAAACGTTCGTTTGGATCCTTGAAAAAGAACCAGATTTCGGCAACCGAGGGCACGTAAGAGGGATAACTGAATGCTCCACTGCTATTTGTGGTGCACGAACCGTACTCCGATGACCCTGTTCTGAATTTTATCTGCAGATTTGCCAGCGGAACATATTTCCCCAATTGATTGTCGTAGGTTTCCACCTTTCCTTTGACTCCGGAAAATGGCGGCGTTACGGGCGGCGTAGGGGGATTGTATGGATTGGTGCCCCAATCCCCGACAGGCCCCAATCCCCCATATTTCGGCACCATCCGGGTGTCAATATTATCTTGCACATCGCCATGGAGGGCGATCTCGATCGCTTCCATTTCCACCGCCATCATCGCGTCGTCACTCAGGTTCAATTCACGCACCGC
>QMCD01000277.1_pt1 | contig 62957 bp, 71 predicted proteins | sample 1821841 | NCBI WGS metagenome assembly QMCD01 (sample SAMN01991225, study PRJNA193472) | Termite gut metagenome, whole genome shotgun sequencing project. | isolation source: worker | host: Macrotermes natalensis
GAAAAAACCGAAAAACTTCTCCGCTACACAGAGGAGATCGAGCTTTTTAATCCGGCTTACGGACTTGTGGGGACGGACAACACAGAGGAGCTCATCGTCAAGCATATTTTGGATTCTCTTGCTCCTCTGTGCATCATTGCCGAAGCGTTAAAACACTATGATAATCCGCTCCTTGCCGATGCTGGTTCGGGAGCCGGCCTTCCGGGGATTCCGCTCGCGATATGTCTTAACCGCCCCTTCACCTTGATTGAACGTATGGGAAGAAGGGCCGGATTTTTGCGGAACACCCTCGCACTTCTGGGACTCGATGATCGTGTAGAAGTAGAAGAAAAGGACGCGGAAAAAGCGCGGCCTGACCGTTACTCGCTCATCACTTTCCGCGCGTTTAAACCGTTAGACGCCGGTCTTCTCAAAACTTTGTTCAAGCTGCTCACCCCCGGAGGATGCTTAGCCGCGTATAAAGGCAGAAAAGACAAGATTGATGAAGAAATGGCGGCGATTGAATCACTTACGGGCGGCTGGGAATTGCATCAGACTCCGGTGCCGTTCCTGAATGACGAGAGGCATTTGGTGATAATCAATAAACCCGCAATAAACCAACACGCCTCAGAAGAATGACTCCGGACTTTAGACCGCAATCAGCGCTGCCCTATTATTTTTCTCGTTTTTCCCTTAGCGTTGCTATTGTGATGCCGGTTATGATAGTCATTTCGGCATTCCGGTTATCGGGCCAATAGCTGGTCAAAATAGTAAGGAAATAACCATTACCGACGGGTCTTGTCAATGAAAGCCAATAATAACTGGGTGCGTTTTTCCGAATAACCTCGATAGTCCGCGTTTCATACCGCACATCATTAATCGGTACATGTCCTCTCTTGCGCAATTCGTAAGTGGTGTTTTCGTCCGGTTGAAGAATATAGCTTTCATAATATTCCATGTACTCTTCGATAGTGTTGATACCGTCAAGCATCTCCGCGCTTATATCAAAACCGACATGATTATCTTTGCTGGAATCCTGAAGATTGGCAATAGAAATAAGATCGAGATAGCTGTAATGATAGCCGGCATCTTCACCATAGCTTATATCAAGCATATCAAGATTTTCGGTATCGGAAGGATTCTCTGAAAAATTGATGTCGTTTATGCTGTACAGCCACCAACCCTGCGGAACGGTAAACGAAAAGTCCAGATAGCTGTTCGTATATTCAACAGCCGTTTCCATCCGCAAAGCGGATTCCTCATAATTGTAATCATCATCAGAAGATTCAGAACTTACTGCGGATGCAAAAGCCTGCGAGAGTTCCGCCAGCTTTTCTTTTGAACAGCTCAGTCCGGAAAAAATCAACACAAGACAGACAAGAAACAACAACAATTTCTTCATAAACTTTCTCCCTCAAGCAGCACGTGAGCCGCGTATGTGATTATTCTTAAAGTAGATTTATCATAAATTCTTTGGATATTATTTGCAATAGACCGCAATGCCTCTCATCAGTCTTGGCGTATTGATACAGAGTCCTTATAATACCTATTCGTGAATCAAGAAAGGTTTTTACAAAGTTATGTATCGTGCTGTTTGTGTCCGCGGAACTGCGGGGTGAACCGCCTTGCAGGTCTTACCGGTTATTGCGGAGAAACCGCGGAGCTCAGAATCGCCGCGGCAGCGATACACCGGGGAGAAGAACCTCCCGTAACAGGATTAGGCGGTTCCGGGACGATTTTTATTACAGGCTGCACGCTGGGCTGTAAGTTCTGCCAGAACCGGCAAATTTCCCAGGAGGGGATGGGAAGCCTTGTCAATCACGATGAGTTTGTCCGCATCTGCCTTGATCTTCAGGATGCCGGTGCGGAAAATATCAACATCGTTACCGGAAGTCACAGTATTCCCGGCATCGCCTCGGGTGCGGAGCTTGCCCGGAAACAGGGGCTTTTTATTCCTGTTCTATGGAACTCATCGTCTTATGAAAATGTTTCCGCTCTCGATCTGCTGAAAGATACGGTGTCGGTTTATCTGCCGGATTTAAAAACCCTGGACAGCGGTATTGCAAAACAGTATTTCAATGCCGAGGATTATCCGGAAACAGCGGCGAAAGCTATTATCAAAATGATAGATTCGCGGGAACTGCGTTTTGGGGAACCTCGGACGAAAGACTCCCTGGGAAAACCTATCTCCGCGCCCGATGAAATACATCATGAAACCGTGATTCAATCCGGGGTGATTATCCGGCATTTGGTTTTGCCGGGTTATCTTGAATCGACCAAAAACGTACTGCGCTGGTTTGCCGATCATGCTCAGGGGCGCGCCTTGTTATCCCTTATGACGCAGTACACGCCGGTTTATCAGAATAAAGAGCAAAGCGATCTGCTCATTCCCGGCCGTTATGTAGACGAAAGGGAATACGAATGCGTGTTACGCTGGCTTGAAGAATACGGTATTGATGACGGGTTTTATCAGGAACTTGTTCCAAGTGACGATTGGCTTCCCGATTTCAGCCGGCACAATCCTTTTTCATCAGAACTTTCACGGACGATTTGGCATTATCACAGAGAACAAATAGCAGAGAGTAAGTAACAAAGTGAGGACAAAAAACAAAGGCTGATTTTACTTACTGCTTGCTCAATGTTAATGTATGTGATGCGCAAACCGCGGCGCCCAAAGCGTCGGCGGCGTGATCGGGTTTAGGGATTTCCGGCAAGCCGAGGATGAGCCGTACCATCTCTTGAACCTGAACTTTTTCCGCCCTGCCGCGGCCGACTACGGCTTGTTTTATCGCGAGCGGCGTAAACTCTCTGACGACAATACCGGCTTCCGCCATGGCGGCGGAAAGGACGCCTCTGGCCTCGGCCACGGGGATGGCGCTCGTTACGTTTTTGGCAAAATACAGCGTTTCGATGGCGGCCTCCCGCGGAGCATATCCGCGGAGCACTTTGCGGATTTCGGTGTAAATAAGAAAAAGGCGTTCCGCCCTGGGGCAGTCCGCCTTTGTTTCTATGCAGCCGTGAGCGACATATGTAATCTTATTCGATGCCGTATCGACAATGCCCCAGCCGGTAGACGCCAGCCCCGGATCAATGCCGATAATTCGGCGAACCGGAACCGGTCCGGCATGTTCTGTTTTATTCAGCTTCAAATCCTTCCGGAATAGCTATGTTGGAATATACGTTTTGAACGTCGTCATTTTCTTCGAGGCGGTCAATCATCCTCATAACTTTTGCGGTGGCGTCGTTATCGAGCTCAACTTCCACATCGGGAATCATGCTGATTTCGGCGCTCATGGATTCATAGTTTTTCTCGGTAAGGGCGTTCACCACAGCTTCAAAGTCTTCGGGCGCGGTTGTAACTTCGACAACGCCGTCGGAAAGAGCCACGTCTTCCGCGCCGCCTTCCAAAGCCGCTTCCATGATCTGATCTTCGGTATATTTTTCACCGTCAAACGTGATGATTCCCTTCCGCTTAAAGAGCCGGGATACCGCTCCGGATGTTGCGAGCGACCCACCTCCCTTGTTGAGAATGTTTCTTACATCCGCGGCGGCCCGGTTTTTATTATCGGTGAGCACTTCAATGAACAAAGCAACTCCTCCGGGAGCGTACGCTTCATAGATCAATTCTTCGTAGTTGACACCTTCCAGTTCTCCGGTTCCCTTCTTGATCGCTCTATCGATATTATCCTTGGGCATGTTTGCGCCGCGGGCCTTAATGATAGCGGTTCTTAAGCGGGGATTCGCGTCCTGATCACCGCCGCCCATACGAGCGGCAATGGAAATTTCTTTAATCAGCTTGGTAAACATTTGACCGCGTTTTGCATCCGCGGCACCTTTCTTGTGTTTAATTGTAGCCCATTTACTATGGCCGGACATGACGACTCCTTATGTGCGGGGGAAAGATTGGTCTCTGCGGCAAGCGCGGATGTTCCCCGACTTTTTATGACAGATTATACACTAAAAATACCATAAGTTGAAAAACTGTGTCAACACGCGGTAGAAGTATCGGTAAAACACGCTTTTTCATGACGGACACAATCTTACACAGACCATAACCGGCCTTAGTGAAACGAGTAGAACGAAAAACAGACTCTGCCGGAGATAAAAACACCTGTTTTCCCTCCGGCTTGAAAGATAATGCCTATGAACGAACCTAGAACTTTCCTTTCTGGATGGCTTTATCGATAGAATCAATCAAAAGCCGGTCGAACCATTCATAATTGAAAGGAACTTTTCCTCTAATTACCGGTTTCAATGACAGTTCAAGCTGATCTTTGCAGGGTTCGCATAGCTCATAATGAGCAAGATGCCAATAGTTGCGTCCTGAAGCAGGATTTTTAATCGACTTTTTACAAACGTCGCAAATTATTGTTTTCATAACAAACTCCTATCTAAGCCGCGTGAGCGGCGATATAATCGAACGCTATCGCGCAAGCGATAACGCAAACTCCTATCTAAGCCCCAGTCTGTCCAACGGACAGAAAAGCGGCGATATAATCGAACGCTATCGCGCAAGCGATAACGCAAACTCCTTTGCTAAAGTTCACTTAACAATAATTTTATCGCAATTGAGATAAATTGTCGAGGGACTCAATTTGTAAATACTGCCATATTTCGACAGTACTCCCTTGATGAACATCCCTTTGGCGGATATGCTGTAGATGCTCAGAACCGTTAGCAGTGAAAAATGAGCAGTTAGCAGTTAATTAAGGAAATAACGATGAAATTTTCTCAAACATTTATTCCCACATTGCGGGAAGTTCCCGGAGATGCGGTGATTGTAAGTCATAGACTCATGCTGAGGGCCGCTCTTTTGCGAAGATTAGCCAACGGGCTTTTTGCCTATCTTCCTTTGGGGCTCAGGTCTTTCCGTAAAGTGGAGCAGATTATCCGTGAGGAGATGGATGCCGCGGGTGCTTTGGAATTCAAGCCGCCCGTTGTCGTTCCCGGTGAGATATGGAAAGAATCGGGCCGGTGGGAAACGATGGGAGAAGGGATGCTCCGCTTTAAAAACCGGCTGAACGCGGACTTTGTTATTTCCCCCACGGCGGAAGAGGCTTTTACCGCCATCCTCCGTGATGAGATTTCCAGTTACCGGCAGCTTCCCTTAACGGGGTATCAGATTAAGAAATACCGCGATGAAATCCGTCCGCGTTACGGGGTGATGCGGGGCCGCGAGTTCACCATGAAAGATGCGTATTCGTATCACGCGAACGAAGAAAGCCTAGAAAAAACCTATCAGGACATGGGCCGGGCTTACCGCCGTATTTTTAAACGATGCGGCCTCACGGTGATTCCTGTCCGCGCTGATACCGGCGCGATGGGAGGAACCGGCTCCGAAGAATTCATGGTTGAAAGCGAGATCGGCGACAATACGCTTATCCTCTGCAAAACATGCGATTATGCCGCCAACGTGGAAAAAGCCGCCTGCAAAGATGATTTTGAGCGGCGTTCTATCGATGAGGCAAAAGCGGCCGCGGAAAATATTCCCTCCATTAAAAAGATCGATACGCCTTCCGTAAAAACTATCGATGAACTGTGCCGCTTCCTCAAAACCGGCGCGAAACAATTTATCAAGACGCTTATCTACCGCGCCGAAAACGTGGAACTGGATTTAACAGGAGCTCCGGGCGCGTCAACACTGGAACGGAAAAGCCCCGCCCCCGACGCTCCCAAGATGTATCCCGAAGCGTTTTTTGCCGTCCTCATCCGCGGCGACCTCGATGTGAACGAAGTGAAACTCGCGGCGGCGGTGAAAGCCTCCGAAGTCTCACTCGCTTCCGATGAAGACGTGATCCGCCTGACAGGCGCTCCCGTAGGTTTTGCCGGTCCCGTAGGACTCACGAGTCTTCCCATCATTGCGGATTACTCTGTTACCAGCATTAATGACGGCGTCACAGGCGCGCTCGAAAAAGATACTCACTACGAACACGCGGCTTTCGGCCGGGACTTTGAACCCTTCATGCTTACCGATGTCAGAACCGTAAAAGCAGGTGATACTTGTATCCATTGCGGCGCTGCGCTTTATGAAAAGAAAGGAAACGAACTGGGCCATATCTTCAAGCTGGGATACAAATACACCGCTTCCATGAACTTCACCTATCTTGATGAAGAAGGGAAAAGCCATAAGCCCGCGATGGGCTGTTACGGCATCGGCGTTGACCGGACGCTTGCCTCAATTATTGAAGAGCATCACGATGATGACGGAATCGTATGGCCCATGACGACAGCGCCTTTCCATGTGGTTGTTATCGCGATTAAATATGACGGAGCTGTGAAAGCGGCGGCGGACAAACTCGTGTCGGAACTGGAAACCCTCGGCGTGGAAGTTCTTTTGGACGACCGTGATGAACGCCCCGGAGTGAAATTCAAGGACGCGGATTTAATCGGCATTCCGCTGCGGGTTGTCGTCGGTGAGAAAAATCTTCCCAAAGTGGAAGTGAAACGCCGCATCGAAAAAGAAAACCGCCTTGTAGAAATAAGCGCGGCAGCGGATGAATTATCGCGGATCGTGAAAGAAGAATTGGCGGCGCTGAATAGTTAAAGTGAAAAGAGATGAACACATTGACAACCGATGAGAAATTCTTAAAGGTCAGCATATATGTTATGCCCAGCAAAGACGGAAAAAACTCTGGAGAAAAAAATGAGATATACAGATGAACATTTAAATGAAGCTGTCAAAAATGATATTTTTTCAGATGAACAAGTAACACAGTTTAGAAACTATGTCAAAAATGCAAACAATCATGTTTCAAAATTTCAGATGGTTCTGTATTATGGCGGCGGTTTATTAATTATTTCAGCATTGACATGGCTCATGGAAAGCAGTTGGGATAGTTTCGGTGCGCTTGGTATGATTATCGTTTCTTCGTTATATATTACAGTGTTTTTAATAGCCGGATATATTATCTTTTTTAAAAAGAAGTTGGAAATTGCTGGAGGGCTCTTATTGGCTGTTCCCATAGCGATAATGCCGCTTTTCCTATATTCATTATTGCAGTCATTTGATTTTTGGCCTCAAGGATGGACATATAGCGATTATTATTTTTGGGTGAACGGAAAATGGATAATACTCGAAATAGGTACAATTTTATTTGCATTGCTGATTCTTGCCAAAACAAAATTTCCTTTTCATGTCTTTCTGATAGCAGGAGCGTTATGGTTCCTTTCAATGGATATGGTAAAAATTGTATATCAGAAAACTTATATTACATGGACCGAAAGAGCCATAATCTCGAATATATTTGGTTTGATTATGATAGGTATTGGTTATTTTGCGGATATAAAGTTTAAAAAGGATTATTCGTTTTGGTTTTATCTCTTTGGTTTGCTCGCTCTTTCATCAGGGTTATCTGTGTTCTACAATAACGATGTTTTAAAATTTATTTTACTTGGTGCGGCAAATGTTCTTTTAATTTTGTTTTCAGTGTTTATCAAAAGAAATGTGTTTTTGGTTTTTGGGACAATCGGTTTAACAGAATTTTTGAGCCGGTTATCATGGAAATTTTTTAGAGGTTCTGTGTTTTTTCCTTTTGCTCTTACCATAATAGGAGTACTGTTAATTTTGTCGGGAATCTTTTTTCAGAAAAATCGAAAAAAGATTGATGAATACATTACAGGAAAATTTTCTATAGTAGAAAAATTGCGTCCAAAAAGAAATATGTAACTTTGATAGCAGTACCTTGTCCAGAATTTCTGTATACCGGTGTTTTTGCAAGAAAGAATTAACAAAGAGAAAATTATTTACGGCGGAAAAAGAAACGCATCTGCCTGACAAATATATTTATAATAAGGTATACTGTTGCCATAAGGAATAAACGAAGCGAAGAGCTTGCTGTCTGCGGATTCAACGCGGTGCTTGCTCTGGGAACATATCATCCTGAACAGATCAATCGTCTTTTTTTACGGGAAGACCGCATGAAAGATTTTTCTCCTCTGTGTAAGAAACTTGCCGCGATGAAAAAATTTTATAAAATCATCACATGATGAATTATTTTCCGAACTAAGAAAGCGAATAGGGGATGCCAATTAACAAATGGAATATTCTGTCCGCTATTTGCCCATTGCGAGAAAAGATATTATCGAAATCCACAGAATTATCTATCAGAAACGAGACTTCTCGAAAATCATCAATTAGAGTTATGACTATATGACCAAAAATGAATAATAGTCATATAAATTATTATATTATCCTTACGGATCAAACCTGGCTTCCACCGGAACGCGGGATAAGTTTACATATCCTCCGGGGTATCTGGTTTTAAATTTGCTGAATGATGTTTCTTCGGCGCTTTCAAAACAGGCGACTTGAAACTCGCCATATTCGTTAAAATAGGGAACCAATACGGCAACGTGAAAAAACTGCCGCAGCCGCGGAGTTCCTTGTTCATCGTTCACGGCGGCAAGGTAGATGTGTCCCGGTTCATTGACCGCGAGCATGTACAGCAGCGAATGAAGCCCTTCAATTCCGTATCCCGCGTTTTGCAGAAAACCCGGATACGACCTGAGAGAAGCTGCCCTGTTGTTTCGTGTGATAACCGCAGCGAGAATCTGATCCCTTACTTCAATTTCATCAAGGTTTGCAAATGAGGGCGAGCGCAGAATCGACCAGGCGGCGGCGGAAAGGTTCCTCGTCCAATCGAGCCCGAAGAAAGGATCGCGGGAATCTTCGTAAACATCGCTAAAAGATGAACCCCGGTCTCCGAAAGGTACTTTGAGCGGAGAAACGGCTAAGCGGTTTCCGGTCAACGGACGAAGGAGCCCATCAATAATCCATTTGGCAAAACCGGAACAATTGAGCCCCTGATCATTGCCTGTCTGAGGGTTCAGCGTTTCAATGTACACGTAGCGGCCCTGTTCATCGATGGCGCCGTCATCATGGAACCGCAATTCCGGCAGTCTTTTCCGCACTGATGAAACGAAGGTTCTTGTATCCTGATACAATCCGGCATGGGGATTAAAATATTTTTTTGGGAATTTATCACCTAATGCCGCAAGTACATTATGTAATGGCATATACATAATTCGTTCCAAGGAAAGCGGAACCGGCACAGAGCGGACGGCGTATCCGTCATAAAGAACAACATCCATTTCGCTTCGGTCTCCCGAAAAGGGCCGGAATTGGATATAGGTGTAAGGATCGCTCCGCAAAAAAATCCTGATGCGGACAATTTTCCCGTCCCGTACATCACGGTTAATAATCCACGACCCTTGTGCCCATCCGGGATATGTGCCTGATTTTTCTCTCGCGAGAATCAGCATCAGCTCTTGACCGGCAGCTTCGGCGCGGACCTGAATCAACGTTCCGTCGGGAAGTTTGAACAATCCGGGTGTCTGCCGCAAAACCCGGTCCGGAACTTCCGTAATCCAGGAATCTCTTATAGCAATACGGAACTCAGCGTCGTTAGGAATAGCATCGACCGGCACGTCTATCGCAAAAATCGGGACAAGAGAAAAGAAAGAGAACATCAGTATATAGATAAAACGAGCTTTGTGTTTTTGTTGGTACATATCCTTTACCATTATCGGCGTTTTTCAGGAAGATATTGATAAAGTAAATTACAGGAGGAAATTGCAAAACTTCAGTTTTTGCAATTTCAACCTCTTAAAAATACGTATTTCACAGCCTTTAGGCGCGAAATCGCATGAGCTTGTGCAAAACTCTTGTGCAAAACTAACCGAGTTTTGCAACAAGCTCACAGGACACTTTTTAAAGGTTCGATTAATACCTTCTGCACGCTCACGCGTGCGAGCCTTCGGGCGTTCTTAAAATCTCGAAGTGGATTTAATGGGTATTAAACCCGAATACAACCACCAAAGCAGAACCAACAAACTCCGCTGATGCGCAGCATCGAGCTCTGCGGCGGAGTTTTTGATTTTTAATTATGAATGGATAATAATCATAATGAATGCATTTATGTACATGTATGTGATCGTTTTATGAACGATTATACTCCTTTTAGGCGGTTAATTATGCGGTTTGAAAAAATCAAGCTTGATGATATAGATCGCTGCTACGCTGCGAGCACAATCAACGCGGGCGGAAAGTTCTACGCGGTTTTTGCGAGTGAATCGATTGATGGTCCCTGTTATGCCTACACGGGAGATAATTTTGAGCAGAAAGAAGTTGTCTGGGAAAAAGCCGGCGGGACCATGTCTTTTGTGCAGATTCCCGAACGTGACGGCGAGTTTATCGCGGTACAGAATTTCTTCCCGGGCTTTCAATCGGAGGGAGCAAAATTGGTTTGGGGTAAGCGGCTGTCATCAGGCTGGGAGATCAAAGACCTTGTGAGCCTTCCCTATGTCCATCGTTTTGATCTGTTTCCCATTGAAGATGAGATACATATATTTGCGGCCATATTGTGCGGCAGCAAAAAAGAGCGTGATGATTGGAGCGATCCCGGATATATTCTTACAGGAAAACTTCCGGCAAGGCCGGAAGACGGCATGTCGTTTAGAAAAATTTATTCCGGGCAGAATAAGAACCACGGCTATTGCCGGGGGCGATGGCAGGGGAAAGATGCCGGATTCTGGACCAGCGAAGACGGACTCTTTGCCGCGGCGGCGCCTGAAAAGAAAGACGGCGAGTGGCAGATAACAAAACTTATTGACCGTCCGATAAGCGATGTTGCGCTATGCGACCTTGACGGCTGCGGCTGTGACGAACTTATTACTATCGAGCCGTTTCACGGTAACCGTTTTGTGGTAAACAAGAAAACATCTTCGGGTTATGAAATTGCCTGGACCTATCCCAACGAAATTGATTTCGCGCATACGGTAACAGGATGCCGGCTTCTTGGCAAGCCTGCCGTGATAGGCGGAATACGCCAGAAAAACTGCGAACTTTTCGTACTGCGTTACGAAAAAGAAAAAGGCTTTTTCACCGAGCTTGTTGAAGAAGGGGTTGGAACGAGTAATGCCGTTGCTGTGAATACCGGCAGCGGGGACATCATTATTGCCGCCAATCATACAAAAAACGAAGCGGCAGTTTACCGAGTTAAGGAATAACACCATTCCAATCAAAGGCGGACCATACTTTCGGGTAACGCTGTTTTTTTGAGAAGGCATCTTAACCGCGCCTTTGGAGAAAATCCGTGTTCTACAAATACTGTTTCGGTTCTCTGTTATTTACAATAGCGTAGAGTTCCACGTAAGGTTTTGCGGGACTTACATTGATTTTTCCCAGAAGGATTTCTTCAATTTGAAAGAGACCGACTTCGCTGGACATGTGAACTTCAATGCGGATCGGTTTTTCCTTCCCGGAAATTATTTTTACCGCTTCAATGGAATTAGCCGAGTATTTGTGAATATCTCCGACTTTCGGACTGTTTGCCATAGCCATGGGAATCCGCGCGCGGCCTTTTTTCATGTCGCATCCATCAGCCACAAGAATGATTCCCGCTTCCAGGGAATAAACCGCCCGGGTTCCCATGTGGCCGGAGATGCCTTCTATCGCAAGGGAACGGATAATAACCCGTTTCGATACATCGTGCGGGTATAAAACATGCAATATCCTATCGATGATAGGATAGCCCATGTACGCGCTGTGCAGCTCATGATCCTGACGGCCGATAGTCATGCCAATATCATGCAGGCTTGATGCCAGAAACACGGCAGTCAAACTATCTCCAAAGCTGCCGCATTCTTCTTTTTCCAGATTTGTTTTAATCTGCGCCTGCCGCAAAAGCCCCATCATAATAACCGCATTGTACGCAACGGTCCGCATGTGAACCGGGCCATGATCGTTATATCCCAGCCGTTTAATTGATACGGTATTCGCATATTCCTGCATGGATTGTATTTCTTCATCTTTCAGAATGAGCCGCGCCGCATCCGCGGCTTTTCCCGTATGATCCAGTCCGGCCGCGGCATCAATAATTTTTTGATCTAAAGCAATTTCTTTTGGTGATCTCATATTTATAAAAATACGTTTTTAAAGAAAAAGATGCAAGGTTACAAAGAAAATGATTCCTTGGGCAGCGCTGATTAAGTCTCGATTGAATAAATCAGTGTTTTCCTTGGCATCCGCGTCTTGATAGTACAATGATAAGACCGATTTCGGGGAAGTCGATCCATTTTATCGTTGTCTTACATTACCGGTATAAGATCCGCTTTTTGCAGATAGGTCCGCCGGTATACTATGGGGGAAAGACCGGTACACTTTTTAAATATGCGGGAAAAATGAAATTGGTTTTCAAAGCCGAAATAATCGGAAATTTCCCCAATCGTTTTGCCGGAAGACATAAGCAGCGCGGATGCTCCTTCGATTTTCAGGCGTAAAAAATATTGATGAGGTGTCATTCTCATATCTTTCCTGAAAAGACGGATAAAATGTTCCTCCGATAGTCCTATTTTCCGGGCGATGCTGGAAATCTTCTTGTTTTCCCGGACATATTTTTGCATTAAGAGCAGCGCTTTTTCCGTGTGGACATGATAGCCTTCTTTGCCGCTCCGGGTTCCCCCCGGGATAGAATCGCCGGAAACATCGCTATTCTGGCGGCCGAAAAAACGATAAAGCAGGCTGATAAGAAGATGTACCGCCGATTCCTTTAAGGCCGAATCATCTGACCGGCTCATCTGCAAAAGTTCCTCAAATTGAAAACGGTATTTGCTGTCTATAGAAAGCATTTGTTTTCCTTGTTCAAGGCGGTTTTTCAGACACAAAATTAAATCCGCCGGATCTTCCGGGGAAAAAGTAAAAAGTACGGCAAAATAAGTGATAGGAGCAGAAACCGCGTCAGGAAGAATCGAATGGAATTCATTGGGACCGGTAAGAAAAACCTTTCCGCCGGAGATAATCTTTCTGGAAGCATTGCCCTGAAAAGATCCCTCGCCCTCAAGAAAAAAGTGAATTTCATATTCATCAAAGCCATGAGCATGGTAGCGTCCATGCCAGGAAAGCTGTTCTCCGCCGGCTAAACGGTACACAAAAACCGAATCCCGTATTTCCATGAAAATATTATAGGATACAATCAAAAAAATTGCAAAGAACTTTACATTTTTTTCATAATGCTATAGCTTTTTTATCAGTTTTTCTGTAAACTAAAAACAGAAATTTTCTTTGAATATAAAGATATTTCTTTACAATTTTATTTTGATCAGGTATAATGCTTGGAGCTATGAAAAATATATTAGTGGTGGATGATTCCCGAATCATGCGGAATATCGTGAAAAATATTTTTTCGCAATTGAAAATTCCGTGTAATTATTTGGAAGCGTCGAATGGCAAACAGGCCATGGAGTTGCTGCAAGGCAATAAGATTGATTTGGTTCTTCTCGATTGGAATATGCCCGAATTGTCGGGTATAGACTTTCTCAAAAAAGTGAGAGCGATGACAGAATATTCCCATGACAAATTACCCATTATTATGGTTACTAGTGAAGCCGCGCGGTATAATGTTGTGGAAGCCTTAAAAAATGGCGCTACGGATTATATCATTAAGCCCATAAATGAAAAGGTTTTTACCGCAAAAATAGCGGATCTTAACATTCGGTAGGTGCCTTTATGGAAGAATATATTCAACCTTTTATTGACGTTACTACTTCTGTTTTTAAGGATTTTCTCCAGGTTGATTTGAAACCGGAAAGAATTTACTTTGTAGAAAAAGATGATTTCCATGATTGGGATATTTCCGGAGTTATTGGTCTTACCGGTGAGGCTATTGGAGCGGTGGCGGTTTCCATGAAAACAGAAACCGCCTTACAGCTTACAGGATTGTTGACTGGTGAAACATATACAAAAGTTGATGATGAAGTGACTGACGCGGTTGGAGAAATTATCAATATTATTGCCGGTAACGTAAAAAAATACCTGGAAGAAATGTTCAAGCTGGTTATCAGTCTTCCTACGATCATCCGCGGAAAAGATCATACGGTCGTTTGGCCCAGTGATAAGACCCGTGTTGTGTGTATTCCTTTTTCGATTTTTTCCGGCGAGACGGTATGTCTTTCTGTTGCTATCAGCAAGCTTGATAAATGAAAAAGTTTACTGTCGATGATATTAGCAAGTTCATTTCTGTTTTTTCTTACAGATTATTCGTCGGTAAGCGGTATTTAGATTATAAAGATTCTCCCAGCAGTTCCCGGTACCTTTATATGAATTTTCTATTCCTTCTGGGAATAGCATTTTTTTTCGGTGCCGGTATTGTTCTTTCCTATAATGACAGTCAATTAGCTTTGTTCGTTTTTGGTTTAGCCCTTGTCAGTTTGTTGTCGTTAGGATTGTTAAGATCAAAACTTCCCTTCACCATCCCCGGCTTTTTTTTTATTGTTCCATTTGGCGTTTTTTGCGCGTATATTGCTCATTTAGGGTTTGCCGGCGGACTTGGCGCCGTATGGTGTTTTGTTTTTCCGGTAGTTTCCGTTCTCTTTTTAGGGATTAAGTACGGCATCTATCTTGACATTATTATGGGGTCTATTCTTAGTACCGTTATTTTATCTCCGGAATTTTCCCGTTATCAATATGATTCGAGGGGGGCAGGAATCTTTTTTTCCGTGTTTATCCTCTTGGCCTTGACTACTATTGTCTCGGAATTGATCAGAGTGGCAAAAGAAGATGAAGTTTACCAACTGAATATGGATCTTCAGCAGGAACGGGACGAGCTTACCACCATGAAGGATAACCTCAATGTAGGCCTTTTCCTTATCGATCAAAACTTTATTATTCAGCCTTATTATTCTCAATCGTTGGAAGATATTTTATCCCATTCCAATTTGACGGGCTTGAGCCTCCTTGATGTTTTTGCAAATTCAATTACTGCCGGGCAGCGGAACACATTAAAAGATTATTTTTCTATGGTGTTCAATATGACCCATAATATGAAATTACTTGAAGAAATTAATCCGCTTAATGAAGTCGATTATGTCAGCGCCGAAACCCGGGCAAAGAGAGTTTTGAATTGTAAATTCACGTGTATTCAGCGTCAGGAGTCCTCCCTTTTGCTTGGAACGATTTACGACATTACAGAAAATGTTAAGACAGCAAGGCAGCTTAAAGAAGAAGGCGATAAGCGGCAGGCGGAAATGAAAGTCCTGTTTGAAATTATCCAGATTGAGCCTGCTGTATTTGACGAATTTATTGAAGATACGGATTATCAATTTGACCGCTTGAATAATGTACTGAAACGAACAGATATTCCCCTTGAGGAAGTTATTATCAGTTTTTACCAGTCAATTCACGCAATCAAATCAAATGCCGCTATTTTGGGCCTTGAGGAATTCGCCGAAAAGTGCCATGCGCTGGAAGATGAAGTTAAAAATATCCAAAATAAACCTGAAATGAAATTTGAAGACCTTCTGCATCTTACTTTTGAGTTAGAGAAGATTTTTGGTGAGCGCGACAAGCTCGAAAAAACCGTTGACAGAATTACTTCGTTCAGGAAACAGCATTCTACCGAATCAATCTTTGTTGTGTCCGTAAGAAAAGCGCTTGATAAAGTAGCGGCGGAAACAGGCAAAGAGGCGGTGCTGAATGCGGAAAGTATCGATGAAGATATTATTAAATCTTATTTAAGAAATATTCTCAAAGAAGTTGTGATGCAGCTTGCAAGGAACGCTGTGTATCACGGAATCGAAGATCCTGATGTAAGAGAATCGCTGCATAAAGCGCCGTGCGGAACTATTACTTTATCGGTAAAGAAAAAAGGTGATATGGCAGAGGTCGTTTTTGCTGATGACGGTAAAGGCCTTAATTTGGATTCAATTAAAGAAAAGGCTGTAAAAGCGAATTTGATACCGCCCAACGCAAACAAAAATCAGATTCTGTCCGCGATATTTATGCCGGGACTATCAACCGCAAACGAAGAAACTATGAGTGCCGGGCGGGGAATTGGTTTAAGTTTGGTTGCGGAAAGACTTAAGGAAGTTAACGGAAAATTGTCGATTTCGACAAAGGAAGGAGGGGGTACAACGTTCACTCTTCTTATTCCGTATCAACCGGGAAAGTCAAATCAATTGTCAGAAGAATAACAAGGGTCTTTTGGTTTATATACCGGATAGATCTATCTTAAAAACCCGATTAATATTTTCAAGAACTTGTTTTTTCAACACTTCCCAATTCATTTTCAGTTTTTCCGCGGCGAAACGGTAGGTTTCTGTAGTCATTCCGGGGTCGGCAGTTTTTCCACGAAACGGAAGAGGCGCGAGATACGGGGAATCAGTCTCAAACAATAATCTGTTTTTTGGACACATTGCAAGTGTTTGTTTGAGGTTTTCGGTATTTCTATAGGTGAGTGTTCCGGAAAAAGAAAGATAGGAACCTAAAGCAAGAAATTGTTCTGCTTCCTTCGGTCCATAAGAATAACAATGAATGATGCTTTGAACGCGCGGAAACTGGCTTAACACAGCCAGCGTTTCTTCAGGCGCGTCCCGTGAATGGACAATGACAGGCAGATTGAGTTTTTCCGCGAGATCAAGCTGGAGGGAAAAAAGCTCCGCTTCATGGACAAGGTTTACGCCGGAAGAATCATTATTCCAATGTCTATCCAAGCCGCATTCCCCTATAGCGGCTAATTTCCCCGGTGCCGCTTGATTGATTTCATCTGTTAGTTTTTTTACAGCCTCGTATCTGTTTTCGATAGATTCTTTTGAAGGCCAGATTCCGGCGCTAAACCAAATCTTGCTAAAATCGCCGTATGCCGCAATTCTTTTTGTCAAATCGTCCGCTTCTGTTCCTATATCGATAATGCCGGCCATTCCCGAGGCAAAAAGTTCTGTTATTTTGGGAATTATCGCGATTCCCCGCTTATCAATCATCGACAAATGCGCATGAGTGTCAAATATTCCTTTCATCTTTTGTTACAATCCTTATTGACCAGACCATCATATATTGCTAAAATACAAGCGTTGCCAGGGTGGTGGAATGGTAGACACCGGGGACTTAAAATCCCCTCTCCGTATAGGGGGTACGGGTTCAACTCCCGTTCCTGGCACTATTATACTTATTTATCCATGTTTGTATATAGCTATCAATTCTTTGTAATGTAAAGAGTTGGTAGCTATTGTTTTTATTTATGTTTATGTATCTTTACATATATTTATCTTTTTTTGTATACTATTTGTAGGCGAAAAAAAGCAATGTATGGAGATACTATGTCAGTAAAAATAAGGGAAAATAAAAAGAAACTCTACCTCGATATATACATAAAAGGCGAAAGAAAATGGGAAAGTTTACAGTTGACACTTACCGGAGATAAATATCACGATAAAGAAGCTTGGAGACTGGCAGAAATAGCCCGAAATAAAAGAGAAGAACAGATTTTTTCTGAGACATGGGGAATTATAGATCAGGTAAAAAATAAGATTTCGCTCTACGATTACATGGAGGAAATTGGAAAAACAAAGAACCCAAAAGATCGAATCAATAAAGTGCTGCCGCATTTAAAAAAGTTTCCAAAAGGAGACCGAATCCCGCTCAATCAAATCACCTCAATATGGTTTAACGATTTTCAACGGTATTTAGAAAAAAGCAGCGGATTATCTCAAAATACCGCAAACTCGTATGCATACGCAATCAGAATATGTCTCAATCAGGCAGTCCGCGATAATCTCATATTGAAGAATCCAACCGAAGGAGTGCGAAGTATAAAGACCACAAACCCAGATAAGCCGCATCTCACACCGGAAGAAATACAGAGGATTTCCAATATAGAAGCAAGCGGAGAACTTTATACAGAAGTAAAAACCGCTTTTTTGTTTGCCTGTTTTACCGGACTACGCATATCAGATTTAAAATCACTCTATTGGAAAGACATTAACATCGAAAGAATGGAAATTGTGAAAAAGCAAATAAAGACAAAAAATGTTGTAAGTATTCCGCTTCATCACATTGCATATAAAATAATTGATGACGGAAAAATGCACGATCAAAAAGAACCGGTATTTAAACGTCTCTCAAGTATACAAGACACTCTGAATAATTATCTCCGGAGAATCGGAGAAAAAGCTGAGCTACGTTTCAACCTCGGATGGCATATCGCCCGGCACACCTTTGCGGTATTATCATTAGATAACGGCGCCGACATTTTCACGGTTTCAAAATTGCTGGGACATACAGATATAAAAACGACACTTGTATATTCCAGGGCAACGCAAAAAATGAAGCGCGAAGCCGTGGATAATATTCCGTCCATTGAAATTAATTAAATCACCACCACTGAAACAAGTAATGGCCCAAAAGCCATATCCCGGTTGTGCCTATAATCGTTCCAGCTCCAGACCATAGCATCGTTTGATTATCTGTCTGGATGCCTTGAATTAGCAAAGGAGTTCCAACGCCAAAACCAACACCGGCAAACCCGAACCCGATCACTGCGTTTCGTCCCGCTTGTTTCCGATACTTTTCAGCTTCAATTTTCAATGCGGCATTTTGTTGATTCAACAAATCAAGATGATCGTAAGCGGACGTTAAATCCTCATTATTCTCCTGAAGCCGTTCCCCCATCTGCTCCGCCCACATCTGCGCCTTTGCCAAGTTCGCCGATAATTGCGTTATAGTTTCTTTCGCTTGTGATAACAAGGTTTGCAAGCTGATGATAGTTGTTTCGGAGTTCATTAACTGTTCCTGAAGCCCCATCAACTGATTGTCGAGCCTCTTGAACAGACTGTCTCCCTGATTCAGCAAGTCTCGCAGCTCGGTCGATGATTCCGGTAAGTTTGGTATTGACGGCGGAAGCTGTTCTGAGTTCATCGGAAAGGTCTTTGTTGATTCGTTCAAGTTCAACGTTCCGGGTTGATATTGAATCGAGATTAGATTGTAACCGTTCATCAGTTGTAGCTTCTCTGATTGCAGTAAGTTCATCTCTTGCTGTATTTCGGCCGTGGAAAAAGATTCCGGCTGCAATGCTGACAGAGACAGCCCACAAAGCAACAGCAATAAGACTGATAATAAAAAGATTCGTCTTAGTTTTTTCATTCATGATACTTCCTCAAAAACAATTCTACAGCTTTAACAAAACACTCAAATTGATCCGGATGATCTGCCCAAATCTTCGGACAATCCTTCCAGCCGACAACCTTATGATGCGTTGTGATTATCGATGTCGGCTTATCATATCTGCGGCACAGTTCCACGCACAGTTTCGCGGCAGTATCAAGAGACTTCTCCGACAGTCTTCCAGGATCAAGATCAAGCGGTTCAATCTCAATCCCAATTGAAAAGAAATTAGGCGTGATACATTCACCATAAGAAGTCTTCCCGCTAAACGCGTCTTTCCCAAACAGCTCACGCGCATGATCGGTATATATCTTTCCCGATGCCGGATCAATCTGCGAACTGCCGATGTGATACGCTGCCTCGTCATCAGGAATACACCGGATACAATTACCCTCATGCCCAATGATATAATGAGCCGAACCATAGACATTGCCGCTCTCAAACCAATCTCGTGTGTCATCGACATCCTGCTTCGCCGCCGCTGTCCAATGTAAAACGATTGCGCGCAAATCGATAAGCGGAAACCACGGCCGGTTCTTGCTTCTTTTCGTAAGAAGATTATCCCGAATAGTCATTCTTCAAGCTCCTTGATATAGTTTTTGTTCTTTTCTTCGTTTTCGCTGATGATGTCGTTCCATCGTGTTGATTTGATCGATTTCTTGTACCGCTCGTTATTCTTGAGTTTTTCTTTGCAAGTAACAATGACTTCCCCTTTGAGGAAAGAAATAAACTTTTCCACCCAGCTGATAATAATTTCTTTCTTGTCGCTGAAAGGCGGCAGTTCTCCATTCGACAATTTTTCAACTTTGTGGTATCGGTTTTGCAGTTGTATGAGTAAGCGTTCTTTGTAAGCCGCGATGTTTTCCGGCATGAGGACTGTGGTAAAATGATTATTGTTAACTGTTTTATAGAACGGGAATCGAAGTGAGCTGCTCAAAGCGTAGGCAATTAAAGGATCGCATTCGATACATGCTTCCATTGTTTCACCAAGTTCATCTACATAGTCACGCATTCGATCTTGGAGATTACTATCCGCCTGATCATTTTTACGGTTCAACGACGCCATAGAATCCTGATCTTCGTATTCCAGCTTAATTGGACCGATGCTCTTGATTCCCAGTCTGCGAATGATCACCAAAACGATAACCGCAAACACCACTATGGTGATCAGATTGAGATACGGTATCGTGCTTAAATCAATGTTCATATTCTTCCTCCCTTATAGCAAAAATGAGATACCTTAAAAGCTCATTTTAGTTTTTTCTGTTTAAACAAACATATTTTTTTCTCTGTTTTTAGTATAATTTGATACTTATACGGTTAAATCTATTATTAGATTATCCTTCACTGTTACACTTGTGTATGTTGCTGTTATATCGTGCGAAGTTGATGTTAAATTAAAATCACTACCACTACCGCTAATTCTTGTATAATTAGTAAGTATCTGTAATATATTTGTATCTTTATTTGATACAGCTATACCTCTTATAGTAATTATTTGATTAGTGTTATTGAAATTTTTACCTGCTCCACTGGCCACATAGTATTTACCACCACCTGTACCATCATATACTGCACCTATAGAATTAAGGTATTGAACAAGTTGTGTTGTAGTTGTAATAGGTGTATTACTAGTAGAAAAAACAGTAACGTAAGCTCTTAATGCCATACCAGAAGAAGTCAAATAATTACCAGAATTTGCGTTTATTTCTAAATTGTGTACATATCTTTTTTTTAAAACATTTGAATCAACATACGCTTTATTCGCAATGTCATCAACCGCGGAAGGAGCCGCTACCTTCGCTCTACCGGCAGAATCTCTCATCATAATTCTGCTTGCGGTAGCCGTTGATGTTGCGTTGTGTGCGGATGTTGCCGATTTATGGACAAAGTAGTCAGCGATATTATTTACAATGATTTGTATTATGCTTCTTAGTGTCTTCGTTCCGGCCGTTGCTTGTGTGGTTGATGCGGAAGGGTCAGCAACCACTACCGGAATGGCAACATTCAGTGTTCCCCCGGTATCTGTAACTGATGCTGTCGCGTTATCGTTTCCTACAACTGTGCGGTTGAGATTATTTTGTTTAGTCGAAAATAATGAAGCGATATTATCAACGATGATTTTTATCGTAGCCCTCAACGACCTTGTTCCTGCCGTGATCTGGGTCGCCGACGATACGGGGTCAGCTACCGTTACAGGCTGTGCAATTGATAAGTTCCCCCCAGTATCAGTAACTGATGCCGTTGCGTTGTCGTTTCCGATAAGTGTACGATTAAGATTGTTTTGCTTAGTTGAAAATAATGAAGCAATATTATCAATTAAAATCTTGATTGTTGCTCTAAGAGTTCGTGTCCCTGCCGTTATTTGTGTAGAAGAAGCCGCCGGTGCAATAACCGTAACCGGCTGGGGAATAGACAAATTACCACCAGTGTCGGATACCGTTCCGGTTGCGTTATCATTCCCGGTTACTGTGCGATTGAGATTATTCTGTTTTGTTGAAAACAATGAAGCGACATTATTCACAATGATCTGAACAAGTGATCTTAACGATTTAGTTCCCGCTGTTGCTTGAGTTGTGGAAGCGGCGGGAGCGGTGATAGTTACCGGTGTGGGAATAGAAAGATTCCCGCCGGTATCGGTTACTGTTCCGGTTGCGTTATCATTCCCGGTTACTGTGCGGCTAAGGTTATTTTGCTTACTGGCAAACAAATGAGCGATATTATCAATAATGATTTTTATCGTAGCCCTTAGCGACCTTGTCCCCGCCGTGATCTGCGTTGCCGATGACGCGGGAGTGGCAACCGTTACAGGCTGTGCAATTGATAAGTTCCCCCCAGTATCAGTAACTGATGCCGTTGCGTTATCATTCCCTACTATTGTTCTGCTTAATTTGTTTTGCTTACTGTCAGCAGTATTCTGCGCATTCGCTATCCCGGACACAAGATCAGAATATCCGTTTAGACTCATCGACCCATCATTTTCAACAAACACTTTCCCCACATCTTCCGAACCCGCAACAAGCCCCGGCTTCTCCGCCTCCGCCAAACCAATCGCGGAATACCCCATATCAACCCATTCACCGGAAGTTTGAAACCAGGTATATTTCTTTTGAGTACCCGTGTCTTCAAGCGTCGTTTGATCCAACGGTTCACCTGTTTCGCCAGACGCGGCTTCATATACAGCTTGCAGTTCCGCCTGTGTAGGGCTTTCCGTTCCAAGATCAATCGCATAAATAATAGAAACCCGCTCAAGAGCATCAATCCGTTTCGTATTCGTATCAATTTGCTTAAAACTTTCAAACGGCATGACCCCGGCCTGCGTAGTACTCGTAACCGGTAAAACAACTTCAAATTCTGTTGATACTCCCGTCTCAACATTCGTTGACTTAACCAGTAAAACAATCGTTTCTTTCCTTGTTTCTTTGACAGATACTGACTGTACCAGTTTTTTTTCAGTACCGGCAGCCGATTTGTCTATCTTTGTGTTTTCCGCCGTTTCAGCGCGGGTTTTTTCTGACTGTATAGATTCATCTATCTTATTATTGAGAGTATTCTCCGCTCCGGTTGCGCGGTCTTTTTCTGCCTGCACCGACGTATCCGTATACTGCTTCGCCTCGGTCTGGACACTGGTTATTCTGTCATCAAGCGTATCTTCCACACCAAGCGCCCGGTTCTTCTCTGCCTGCACCGACGTATCCGTATACTGCTTCGCCTCGGTCTGAACACTGGTTACTCTGCCATCAAGCGTATGTTCAACCGCCTTTGCTCTTGCTTCTTCTGATTTAATGCCTTCCAGTATAACATTTTCTTGCTTAGTCGCCCGGTTCGTTTCTTCCTGAATGGACTCCGATAAATTAATCTCCGCTTCCGCCGCTCTCTTTTTTTCTGCCTGAATAGCGGTATTGAGCGAAGTCTCGCTTTCTTTTGCTCTGCCACTTTCATCCTGTATCGATTTGTTCAGAATTTCCTCAGCACTCAAAGCCCTTTGAGTTTCTTTTTTAACAGCAGAATCAAGCATATTTTCAGCCCTAATTGCTCTTTCTGATTCTTGTTGAAGCAAAGAAGAAAGCTGTCCAAGGGAATTCTCCATATATTCAGGAAGGTCCTTAATATTGTCTTTGGTAACATATTCAAGCAGATTCCACGGATGTACGCCGTCTCCTATCTTTAAAAGGCGTATCGGGATTCCCTTATCATTTTTCTTTGCAGTAACTTCTATTGCAATTTCAGCTTCATAGAGTATTGGATTTTCATCTTTCCATTCATCTGTGGTTCCTACGCGCATCTGGACAACAGCCTTCATGATTCTCCTCCTGTTTCAGGTAAATGCTATCACGAGTTCCTTCTGCACGTTATATAATTGCGAAAAGTTTTTTTATTTTCTTCCGAAAAATACACCGGGGTTAAAACTAAGTTTGCTGTCACCATCTCCAATGCCGGCAGCACGGCCTAGTTCTTTCGCGCCGGAAACCGGCAATCCAAAAGTCATACCCAGACCTTCACTAATGTTTACGACCGCCTTTGCCCATGCTTTTTTAGCCGCTTCATCATTTCCTTCACCCGCCTTTTGCGCGGCGGTTGTTGCCTGTTGTATGCCGTATGTAAATTCACTAAGAACAGGGAAGAGATTGCTGTTAAAGAACGTACCTTTCCCTGTAATCATTTTTTCCGCAAGGCCGGAAACTTGGCTGCCAATGATCGGAACACTGTCGGTGAACTGCGTTAAGGACCAGTACAAAGCTTTTTTCGCTTTATCTTTTTCTTCATCGTCATCATCAAACCATTCAGTCATCATGCCAAGCGCAATACCGGCAACCATATAACCGAACACCGCTCCGCAAACCTGTTGATATTGCTGATTTTTTATCGCCCACGGAACGTCATAGCGGATATTCTGCCAAATAACATTCAAGGAAGTCTGGAACTGGAGGAATATTTTACCAATTTCGCTGTTCGGTCCGTTCGCCTTAAATAATGGAGCAAGGTCAACTCTCCGGCCGGAAGGTTGAGTTAATCGCACAATATCGTCAGCAATGCGCACCGCCTCTGCTTCAATCTCATCTTTTCCCATAATCTCGCTTTCTGCTTTTGCGGCTTTTGCTTCATCCGTAGGCAGAACGTCTGTATATTCCGGTTTCTGATATTCCGTCATTTTTTCTTGGTACAGCCGTTCTTGTTCCTGGTCAATCCTGTTCAGTTCCCGTCGATATACCGTAAGCCATCCGGGAGCGACACAAGCCCAGTCAACCATTTCCAGCCCTTTAAGCCCAATATTATTGAACTTGCTGATTGCGTATCCCGCTTTATTTGTTGCCTTATCCTGCTGTTCTTTAATGACATCAACCATAGGATCAAACACCCGTGAAGCCATAAACGCTGACTTTAACTTAATCAAATCGCTCAATCCCTTAAAATCCCGCATCATATCAAAAGAAGCTTTCGCGTATTCAGCGGGATTGATATATTGAAAGAACGGAGCCGGAGAAGTAACAAGCTGTTTCATCACATTCGATGCCCGCCAGGCAAGATAAGCGGAAGCCGTCTTCCCACGAAGAGACCGGGCAATAACGTCTAAATCAGACTTTTGTCCATTAGGATTCGGATTTGCAAGTTCATTGATATAATCATCAATATATTTCACCATGTACTCGGAATATCGATTTTGAATCCGCTGTCTCGCTCCTCCGGCATCGCGTGATTTATATGTTGCGTTAAGCGTCCGAACCAGCGGAGCATATGCGATAAAATGTTCAGTCCGCTCTACGCTGTCCGCCCATGTAGAAAACAATCCTAGCTCAACCGGCTTCTGATTCTGCGGAGAAATTGTAATTCTCTTTTGTGTCATTCCCTTATTGACCCATGTCTGATTCTGCCCTCCGGCAGTACCCAGAAGATCTTCACGGACACGGTTCATATTTGTTTCACCGGATGAATCCAGACGCACAAGCGGAATATAGTGCTGCACCCGCCATACCGGCTGATTAAACTCATCGATAGAGGCTTCATTCATCCGCTCATACTGCGCGTCATAATCACGGGCAATTGCTTCCGCAAGACTGAGGAACTTTGCATTCTCTCCGGTAAAAATTCGATTTGCTTCGCCCAAGACCTTGTTATAACGAGTCAAACCAAGATCAGAAAAGTTTGAAAGCAGCATTTCATCGGTAACATTTCTGACACTTTCCCGCTCTGTTTCCCGTGTAAAATTACCATACGCGACAGCTTTTTTTGAGTTCTCATCTCTATTTGAAAGAAAAACAAAAAGAAGTTCATCAAAAGAAAATTCCTGTGAAGTATCCAGAATACTATCTTGTTCAGGACCGGACCAGAAATGATCAATCTTAATCTTTTGATACAGCTCATCAACAGTAATATTATGTTCTTTCATAATCCGTTCAATTGCACTCGTTCTTGATTGAATACTTCTCGTTTTTTTATTGAACGCATCATTTTCAGCCCAATAGAGAAGCGAAGTATTTATGCCGTCTTTTCCGTTATCAAGAATACGGGCAACACGCCGGACATTCGCATCACCGTATCCGTGTAAGATACGGTTCAAGAATGAAAAGCGTTTAGCTTTGGCGTTTAACGTACCCTTGGAACCATAATCAAACTTTCCAAGAATCCGCTGAATCTTTTTCATTTTTTCCTGCCGGACTTCTTCGCTGTCATCATCGTTGATTTCAATTCCGGTATGCTGTATCGCCTGGACAATTTGATTCCGGTAATCCGCGTTTTCAATCTTTTTGTCTTCCTGCTTTGCCCGGAGCGTTTTCCTTCCATCGGTGTATAACCTGTCAACAATACCGCCAAGCTGTTCCATTTCCTCAATAGTCCATTCGGCAAACGGACGGTTCCGAATCCGCGCAAGCACATCATAGGGAAGCGTTTCTTCCATGAGTTTTTCAAGTTCTTCGCTCAGCGTAACAGAAACTACCTCACCGGCACTATTCAGATTCTCCTTAATATCAAGCTGAATTGATTCCGCTCTATCTTCCGCAAGTTCTTCAAGATTCAATTCATTTACCCAATTTTCAGCAGGCAGAATCTTATACAGTGTTTCTCTGTCTTTTTTACTCAAGGAATCAAAGCTCTTTTCAAAAATCTTTCCAAGAGTCTGATACCGTCTTTTACTCACCTGCGAAGCAATTTTTTTTCTAAATTCATTATCTGTTTTCCATTGAGAATACACGGTACGTAAATATGGACCTTCCGTACCAATCCACTTGTTCACGCCTTTTAAAAGCGAAGGTTCAAACATCCGCTGAATAATGATAATTTTTCGGGCATTATCATAATCGATATTTTTAAAGTTCACTCTCCGCATAGTACGCTTCACAAGCTGTGTTCTGATCTTTTTTATCTCGTTAATTCTTCGGGCTTCGGCCTTCATCCGTTCATTTTTAGAACGTTCTTCATACCGGATTTCTCTTTTCGCAATCGCCTGTTTTACAAAACCCGATATTTCCATAACCTTTGCAAGATCAGAGTATTGCTTGAAAATAGTGTCATAGTTTGCTTTTAATTGATTCCGCTCAGTTTGATATTTTGAAGTAATCGCCAAACCGCGCTCTATCATGCGGGAAACCTTGTCGCTGTGATTTTCGTACTTGGCTCTGGCAATCTGCATTTCATCAAAGAGCCGTAATAATTCCCGTACTTGATAATCGGAAAGATGGCGGTTGTCGGATTCTATATCTGCTTCCAGTTCCTTGAGTTTTCTGTCACTTTCTCTGCGGTCATCCTGTAATTTCTTAATATAGTTTTCAAGCCGCGGATCATCCATTTTCAAAGAACCGTCCTTAACCAAAGCGGCAATATCACGCGCGTCTAAATCGGCGGCTATACGCCTCCGCTGTTCAGGAGACAGAAGTTCTATATCTCTAAACTCAGGCGAAGCTATTCTTGTTTTTAATTGTTCCGATGTCGTATCAGCAAGGTTCACCGCCCATTCGCTATCATTCATAATTTCAGCATACAAAGCGCGGTAATCACGTGAAGCCCGGCTCATCAGCGTTACAAGCGTTTCCCTCTGACGTTTTGTAATAGGCTTCCCCTGCATAACCCGCGCCGCATTACTCAGCCAGCTTCCATGACGCAGTTCACGATTGATACGATTTTTCAGATACAGCAGATTTTCAACATCAGCCTGTTCCGCTTCGTTAGACGGCTGCCATTCTTTCGTTGCCATAATTTCGGCTATCTTTTTCAAAAAGGCGTCAAGGCGTTCCGGTTCCGATCTCATTCTGCTAATCCAAAGCGCATCAAGAGCAACCGGGGCGGACGGATCAGCGCCGTCTGATATTCTACGATCTTCATCAATCTGTTCCTGCGCTATGGATTCTTCAGAAGATATGTTATTCGCATTATTCCAAAAAGATTCATACCAAGCGGCATCAGCATTTTCCGGTATAGCGGCATCTTTTGGACGGGTCCATTCTGTCTCGTAAAACTCCATGAAAGATTGCCAGGAATCAAAGGATGTTGCGTCTTTGATAAGTTCTTCTTCGGTCTGGAAAAGGATTGAATTATCGTCAGGATTAAAAGCTCCGCTGTTATCGGTTGCGGATTTTATTTGATTGGGATTAAATACTAGATATAATTTTCGAGCGCCAAGGGTGTAAAACCCTACATCAAGCAATATTCCATCATAACCATTTTCTGCTATTTTTTCAGATAATCCTTTTTGCACATTTGACTGAAATTCTTCTTTTAAGTCTTTAATACTTTTTGACATGTATGGATTTTTTGCGTTCAAAAATACTGGTTTCACATATTCTGGCGTTGAAAAATGAGAGTACCATTCTGCCGCTTCTTGTGAATCAGAAAAATAAATTCCCTCTAACTGATCATCTTCTCCGTGACTGCCCACACTTTTACTGCTGTTAAACACATCAAATTTATCATTCGTCCCATGATACACAACAAGCGGTTCCCCGTTTTCGTCTACAACTTTTGAAACATTTTCCTTGACAGAATCGAAAAACTCAGCTAAATTATAATCATAAGCCGGTAGCGCCGTGCCACCTTGGTGTTTGCCGAGAAGTGAGCGGCTGTCTTCCCGGCTTTTTTTAATTTCTACATTACTGATATGTGCCGCGTGTAATTGTCCCGAACTTTTTAATTCTTGTACAGAAAAACGGATATAATACGGCGTCCCATTTACGTCCGCCTTATTCACAAAATGATGATACGCTTCAATGTTGGAATGTTCTTTGTGCGTTGAACCGTCAGGCCGTGGCTTGCTTGCCACATAATTACTGCTGTATGCGTATATCGAAGTATCAAAGAGTTCCCTTATATCAGAAATAATACTTTGCTCTTTTGTGTTGAAAAATCCCCTCAATTTTCCAACAATTTTCCCCGGAAAACTAACATTTAAGACCGCATTTCTTACACTATTCGCCTCTTTGCTCACGTTTCTGGGCTGTTTATTTACATCCTGCGATTCAAAAAAATCAGTTGTAAAGGATTTCTTGACCGGTTCAAATTGCTGGAATATCGTTTTTGCTTCCCGCTTGGTAACGGTTTGCGGCGTGTAGCTCTTTGCCTCAATGCCTTCTATCGCCTCTATCCGCGCCGCCTTCTCCCAGTCGCCAAACCAGTTTTTAAATGCCGGCGTTCTTACCTGTACCCACTGTCTTTCAGAAAGATTGGTAGGTTCACCATTCGGGGCCTTCATCCATTGATCAGTACCCTTGTAATTCTTTACAACTTCATCATATTCCGCTTCCGGCGAAGATACATCTTCCGTTTGATAAAGCCACTCTTCACCAGCCTCATTAAAAGCCGCATGTGTTTTTTCCCGCAAAGTAGAATCAGGATCATTGATAATAGCCTGCGTTTTGGCATGAGGCTGTTCAACAGTCGCTCTTTCCCGTTCTTCCCTCCGGGTAATATCGCGCGGGGATTCTTTATTCTGAACTGTTTCCGTTTTAGAAATAGTTCCATTCGAGGAATCGGTAACGCCAAGAATCTGATCGTACACTTCCCGAATTTCCGGCGATATAGTTATTCGATTTTTCAACATCCCATAAATCTTTTGAAGAAAATCAGCCATCTTCTGGAAGATATTACGCAGTCCTTCTGACGGCGCTCGTCCTTCCCGCAGATAATCTTCAAACCCTTGTGCAAACGCTTCTTCTTGTTTTCTTGTCCATTTACCATTCTTTACGCCGAAAGCCTTTTCCGCTTCCGCAAGCAGATTCCCTGACATTTGCCGGCGGAATATATGCGCGTTCTCGTGTACCCACGTAGAAAAATCAGAGTTTTCAGTCACATAAATTAAAGCGCGCGTATCTGCCGCCAATTGTTCAAAAGAGACAGCCCCCTTAATCTTCTGTCCGGCGGTTTGTGCCGCGGCAGCCTGAGCATTTTCCTGTGTAAACATCTCATCAGTAAAATAGGTATCAACATAATCAAACAAAGACATATCAAGCGCGGAAGCCCGAATATCCAAAAGCTCAACCGCCGTAGCCCGCTCATCAGTACTTAACCGCGGCATATACTCTGCGATTTTTGCGGAGACATTTTGCCGTGTTCTCGTATCGGCGATAGTATCAGGCGTGTAATAATTTAATCCTTGCGCCGGTCCGTTCGGATTGTTCGCGATAAGCTGTTCTTTCAGCCGTAATCCGCGTTCCCCTTTTGGATTCCATTCAATAGTTCTTCCAGCAAACTGTTCCGCAAAATCCGTAAAGAAATCGCTGCGGAGGCTTTCACGCTCTACACGAACCGGAAACCGATCAATCGTTACCGTACTTCCGTCATCGAAATAACGAATATACCCATACCGGTTACGTCTTGTTTCTTGAGAAGCATCTCCAAATTTAAATATTCCGGTAGTAACGCCGTCTTTTTCCTGTTCATTACCAAACTCTGTATAGAGTTTTCCTTCCGGTGTTCGGTAAGCCGATTTAAAATAGCCGATACTTTCTCCTGTTTCTGGATCAGTTTCTTCCACTATGTAGGAGTTACTCTTTTCATCTTCCGCGCCGGTATCAATATCAACGGTTTCAATAATATCTTGAATCCGCGCTTCTTGCAGAGCAGTTCTTTTCTTTTCAGCGGAACTATAAATTCTTTCCTGTGCCGCTTTACGGCCTTCATCAGATAACCCCTGGAAAATACCCGATTCGGCGGTCTTCTTGATAAATTCTTCTTTGCTGTCAGTTATTTCCGCAGCAAGCCTGACCTGCTGCATATCAGAAGCCGTGGATGCAGAGTTCAAAGCAAAATCACCAACGCCAAAAACGAGAGAAGACAAGAACCCCATCCGTACCGCTTCTCCGATACGTTTGAGATAATCCCTGTCTTCGATAACAATGCCTTCTTCCTGTAATTGTTTTGCGATTTCGACTGTTGCAATATCGACAATTTCCTGCGCTCCTTCTTCAATCGCTTCACTCGTTGCTTCAAGTCCGCTTCGTACAGCGAATTTCAACAAAGTACCGGCTATGCCTATTTTTGTAGAAACCATACCGGCAATTTTCTGTGTCAGATTTTTGGCGGCATTAGGTATCATCGATTTTCCAAAGGTTCCCAATGCGGATAAAGTATTTCCGAGGACCATTTCAATAGCGCCGTTTATTGCCCCGGCGCTCATAGATAAAGTATTTGCTAAAGGAGCTTCAACTCCGGCGGCGCGCAGTCCATTATATGCCTGACCTCTTGCGACTGTAGCTCCTGCGGCAAACGCCCCTAAACTACCCAGACCAGCAACACCGCCCAGGAATCCCCCCGCAACGATAAAAGCCATATATGCCGATGATTCTGCGGTCCCAAGAAGCGCGTCCTGCCACCACGGCCGATCTTGATAATCGTTGTACCGCTCATTCTGCCGATTGATTAAATCAAGCTGTCTCCGTGTAAGATTTGCTCGTCTCTCGTCACCCATCGATTCGGCCATTGCCAATTCATTGCCAAGTAATCCAGATTTAATACTATTCCAACTGATCGCAAATTTACCGCCCAATGCCTGGAGAAAACTCTTGTCCGGCCTCAGTTCATAATCGCGGCCAAGAATGAGAGATTTGTACGTGTCGATGTTACCTAAAATAGCAGACTGATCCAGAAAGACACCGTGCTTTTTGAACTGATCTTGAATATAATAACTTGCGGCTATTTTCTCAGCGCCGGATTTATCTATAATCCCTGCGGATAGCCGGGAGGATATTCCCGCCATAGTATCAATATCCAGATTAACGCCGAATTCCTGCGCAAGCTGTTGGTTGAAATCCTGCTGTTGTGCGATTTGTGCGGCCTGCGTCCGAATGTTTGCTTGTCTCTGTGCTTCCCTCTCATTTGCTTGTTGAAAAATATCACTCATGTATTACCTCAATGAATCTATCCATCTTTGATATACTTCAGGACTGTTCTTTTTAAAGTTGTTGATAATGCTTTCTTTTATTGCAGGGTCTAAAGAAATCCAATCGTTCCTGCTATATCCAAGAGGGGGAGGATTATTATACGATAGACCTATAATTTGCTGCACGGATTGTTGTTCTTCAACGAGATTTTCAGATCTGCTGTTGTAATATGCTGTTTCTTCGTCGTGTGTCTGTTTTTGTTCCAAACGTTCTCTTTCTCGAATAACTTCATTTGCAGTAGTAGAGTTTGGTTGTACCATTTCGCCAAAAGAATTTCGTCTTGCAACTCCTTCGGTATTTATTTGCGGTAGCCACTCGCCGGTAACACTAAGGTATTCAAGACTTATCGAATTTCCGTTAGGCACAAAGCGATAGGTTCCGTTTTGCAATCCTTTCCCTTCTGTTATCTTAAACTTGAGACTACCGCTAACATCTCCCGCACCTTCCGATTCCAGAAATGGTGTAATAATTGATTTATCTTCTATGCCTAATATAGTTGCAAGATCATCTCTCAATGCTTTCTGAGCTTCCGTATGCGTTGCATCGTTCCCTGCATAAATGATATTTCCTAGGTGATCTTGATAAACCATTCCGGGATTTTCTGCCATTGCCCGCAGGTAATCGGCTTTTCCTTTATCGTTATTTTGGAATAACGACACACCGTCTTGCGTATATTTTGCATAGCTAATACTATCAGATACCAGTTTTACGGCAAGATCGTTGACTTCTTTACGAACTGATTCGACTGATTTAACACCTCTATCTCCCAGTGCATCAATCATATAACCTATAAGATGATTCAGTTCCCGATTGAGCTCTGCTACCATTTCCGGGTCATCTTTTGCTTGAGCAATAAGATATTTAAAATGTGTCTGTAGTGGAGTTAAAATGTCAGAAGGAAGGTCTTTGTTTTGTTCAAAGAACGCATTTACAGCATCTGGAATAAAGGTGTCTAACCCCATCTCCGCTCCGTATTCAGCCATGAATGCTTCATAGCCTCCGTCTACCAATTTGTCTGTAATTATTTGAATATCTGATATAAACCGAGCTTTTAATACATTAGCATCGGCAACACCTGCATGATAATCCGCAAAAGTTGTTGATCTTCTCCGAACCAAGCTATCAAAAATTCCCTTGATACTTCCATTGGAACCGCCAGACCTCGATGACGAACTGGAATCTTCCTTTAATCTGAAACGTGTCGTATACGCATTCTGCTGATCTTCCGTAAAATGATCACTGTCCCATCTTTCAAGCAACAAGTTCCCTTCTCTGGCATATGCATTATATTGACGAATATAACCAGGATCATTAGGATCAAGACCATTCATTTTATTCCAAATATCAGACGCAATTTCTCCGTTTGCTCTCTGCCAGCCTTCTTTAATCGCAGTGTTTCTTGCCTGGTTATATTCAACCAAATTCTTTTTTATTTCTGTCATATCCATATTGAGCGGAAGCGAACCGCCGTTCATTCCCGGAACAGAAATCATAAGAGAATCAGGATTCAGAGGATCGTTCATCGATAGTGCATGTAATTCTTCCGTTAATTGATTTGATAGATTTTGTAAATATTCTGAATCTTTTGATTGGTCCCGCAGCGGATCACTAAAATAAGTCATCGCCTCTTCATATTTTCGATCTACCGTAGATATACCATGGTTAAAAACCGCCTCAGCGGTATATTTTGAAATGGCTGTATTCATGTATTCGTAAGAATAATACCCGCGGTTATGACCATCGATCAGAATATTTGATATATCCGAAATTTTTTGCTGGGCGGACAATCCCGGATTTTCATTGACATTTTGAATACTCTTCATTTTTTCACTGACAGAATAATCAACCTCTTTCCTGAACATAAGGTCTTGAATCTGCGGCTGCATTTGCATATCGCTATTCCGGTACATGCGATCAAGAGCCTGAATAGAATAGGCATTCTTTACCTGTTTTTTTGCATCATTAAAAAAAGTATCCTGAAATTTTTTATACTGTTCAGGAATAGTTGCATAGGAAGCAGAAGGAGACCGGCGGAGCTGGTCCATCAATTGATTTGCCTTGAGGCTGAAGTCATAGAAAATGCGTTCCTGTTCGGCGTCAGCAGCATCCTTTTGTAATTGCCCCGCAATTCCCAGTGCCTGATTTCCGAACCCGGCTGCCGCATTAAAGGCATCCATCAAAGTAGCTCTAGCCATTATCTAGCCCCCGGCGCAAAGCGGTAACCCTTCATATAATCAGCAGGAGAAGAACCTCCTCCCCCTAAAAAATTACTGCCGAAATTATACATATTCGCCCCAAAAGTCAGCCCGGCCGAAGCACCGCCAAAGATACCGGTTACATAGTCAAGGTCAAGGTCAAGAAAATCTGGCTGTGCTTGTGCAATATACCAATCAAAATTATCCTGACCAAGATCAGCCAGTTTTTTGTTGTAGTTATCCTGCGCCTCTTTCGACTCATAGCGGTATCCTCCGGGATTCCATGAATCTCTTTCAAGGCCCATCTCATCCAAGGCATTATTGGCCTGACCGAGCATATTCGTAAGATACGAATCATTATTTCGATTCTGTGCTTCTATGCTTCGATCAAGATTCGTTTCCGCATAGGCCGCAAGGAGGCTATTCGTTTCATTACCCTTAACCCCACTGTAACCGGCGGCGGCTTCCATTTGTCCAATCTGTGATTCCGTTCCAATTTGCGCGTCCTGCACCTGATACGCCTGAGCCAAAAGGCTGTTGTTAAAAGCATCCATCTGTAGATCAACATTCTGATCAAGCAGATTCTCCGCGCGAGTAAGATCGCTAAAGGCTTTATTCTTTTGCAGATCATACTGTTCATCAGAAAAAGCCTTTCCAAGTTCGTATTGTCTCCGAGCCATCTCTTTCTCATGTTCAATACGTTCTCTTTCTCTATCCGCTTGTTGCGATGTAGAAATACCACCAAAGATTCCGCCTAAAAGAGTAAGGCCTCCCAAAATCCAAGGTAAAATAGGGTCCATCAGTTTGCCTCCGCATTCACCGCCAATATCTGGCATCGTGTAGGTTTGTCATGGACAAACTCAATAAAAACATCGTGCTCATAAACACCGGGGAACGGAACTTTAATAATTCCGGTATATGGTTCTTTATTCGGAATAGTGTCTGTTTTTACTTCTTTTGTTTTACCGGCGTTTTCCGTATCTCCGTAAGAAGATTTTACTTTAGGAAGATAACTGTCATGAAAACGAACTTGCAGAGATTTAATATTCTGGGGCTTCATTTTGTCGTTGCCAAGGATAGGCATTGACCGCACTACCGCTTCGATTGGTTCTCCGATAAATCCGCCTCGCTTCTCACCTTCAACATATTCCCCAATCGGTTTGCTTTCCAGACTGTAACTATCAAGAAACACCGGATCATTCTGCCGGTAGTATTCCAAATAACATTTGATCCCCTGCTTAACTAATAAATACGCTTCATCATTATCAGTTCGTCCGGGAAAGGTTGCGGCAGAAAGAATCTTCCCATGCTTCATACGGAAATGCCCCCAGGCAAAAGTACCGGTCCTTCGCTCGTAAAGCAGAACCGCAAGACTCCCATCCGTTAAGGTGATAAGAATTCGTGTGAATGGCGTAGACATAAAATCAAACTCAACAGGCACCGCGTCAAGGAATATTTCCTCATTCATCATGACCATATTGTTTGCCCGGAAATTAGTATCCTGCTGCGGAATATAATACTCCACCAGCGATTTTTTCCCTGACTGAAAAAAACAAACCGCATCCCCAATAGCGGTACCCTGAATATGATCACTGCCATATCGAGAGTTAAGAATCGCTTGGAGATTAAGCGCCGTAATACCGGAAGGGATAACCCACTCGGACATCTCCGTTCCCACGATAAGACTTTTATTCAACGCCAGCCATTGAATGGCATCACTTTTATCGGAGGCTATTTCAAAAGTAAACCCGTCGGATGCAATAGGATATTTATCACTGATAATTTTCTTTGTGTAGAATGGGATATAGACGTTTGTCATTTCTTTTGTGCGCTGTTCAACATTCGCACGAATTACATTCCCATAATCGTAATAGTGTATGTCATCAACGCCTTCTGGTCCTTTGAGTACGTATTGCATAGTTTCTAAAACTTTAGGAGCTATCTCAGAAGCAATGCTCAGTAATGTATCTTCATTAATAGTGCTTTCAGTCATAAGTGCGAGACCAAGCCGTATTCGTTTTGAAATTTCATCTTTTATATCATTTATAAGGTTATTTGAACGTGCCATATCGCGTGGTAAATATTCATCGATAAATTCTACTGTTGGTTCTCCGTCATTAGGATAATAGTTATGTCTTATAATAAAGTTGGATACTCCATACGATAATGAATAGTAACTCATTCCCTGATATCTGCTCCCCTCTCCAACAGAAACAAAATCACTTTTGTTTTTATTATAGTTATTGAATTTTTTTTCAAGTGCGGTTACTTCCTTCTCAATAGAAGACCAAGTACCCGTGATCGTAGCTTCTTTACTAAGCGTTAAAATGTTTCCTTGCAATTGCGTTATTCGTGTGTCTGGAGGGAAAAAATCTGAATCAATAATGTAATCAGGAAGATAAGCAGAAAATCTAAGGCCATATTCTATATCATCAAATTTTAATTCACGCAGATTATCTGAGTTAAGTGATCCCTTCACGACAACATAATCCCGCTGTGCCGTTAAAAAAAATTGAAATGTAGCAAACGAATAAATATCTTCAGGCTTTGTAATAACCTTACTTACAAAAATTCGCTGAGGGGATTGTTTCGTGCCGGCAAACACCAAACGGCCAGCAAAGAAAGAAACGCATCCCGGGTACTGATCTTCTTTTGTCAGCCACCTGCTCTCCGTGTAAACCGCATCATCGCCTTCATTGATTTCATCCTTATGCAGAAATTCGTTAAGATCACGCTCTGTAACATCATCACCCGTTTGAATTTCAGCAGTAACATTCGGCACAAAAATTCTGCCTGAAGGCATAAGATTATCATCAAGCGTAATCACAATCGGCGGATACTTTTTATGAGCAAACACCATCGTCTTGTAATTCTGCGCGTGCTGCACTTCCGCAATTTCTTCCAGAGTTCTGTAACCGTTAAAATTGGTAATACTCAACACTCTTTCGATAACCGAATGATCTTCTTGCGGATATAAAAGGGATATTCTGTTAACTGACAAATAGATAATCACTGGATTATCCCGGTCCACAATAAACGGAATCAGCCTGCCGTTCGCCGGAAGCTCAGCAAGCCTTCTTGTCCCGTTCCGCTTGCTGATTCCCCCGGTCGGAATCACATTGAAATTCTCAAGCTTCGACACGCCTTGGTAATACTGACCAAGATCAATTCTTCCAAAGAGTCGGGCCGACAATTCACCTGACGAAAAGTTTGTAATTACCATCGATCCTTCCTCATCATATTTCCCAAATGATCAAGCTCGCGGCTTCCGCTGGTAATTCCCAATTCATCACCCCACCAAGCCTGCCCGTTTTCCTTAGCGGCCTTACTGCTTTTACTTGTATTGTATGCCTCATCTTTAATCAGCATTGCCTTTTGTAAAAGGTTATTACTCAAAGCAGGATCATTGGAAAGTTTCATCGAGAACTTCGCCGAAAGCATTGTCTCGACATATTGATAAAACTTAGGCTCGTATTGCAAAGCCGTGTAATCAGGAAAATCATCGGTGTTCTCTTCTTCGGGAAGCGGAACTTTGTCATAGCCTTCCGGTATTTCTTTCGGAAGATCACGCGGTCCCCCGGCTCGCAGCGTTACGTCAGGATTATCACCCGGCCTTCCTCCTGTAAGATATTCCATATCCGGCAATTCCCCGGGACGCGGTGCGCTGATCGATTTCAGCTTCCTCAAAACCTTTCCGTTAGACACATAAAGCAATTCCGCGTCTTTCACATCGGTATATATAATCCGGTCCTCGACCAGAAAGTATTCATTATTCTGTAATTCAATCGGCTTAGCACAATCAAACGGCATATCATACGCAAATTGATACCGGTCATTCTTCATGACCGGCCTTCCCGTTAATACAAGCCTTGCACGCTTCCTTCCTCCGGTCCATTCAACCTCGGAAAGCGCCTCAAGGAATGTTTCAATGTAAAAGTTCTTGCACAACACAAAGGTCGTGTTTTCATTCGTCCTATCAGCTTCCGAAAGCGGATATTGACCAATGTTAAGAAGGGCCCTATTTACAAGATGTATGTCCATATTCATATTTAACCTCACCATAGGACCCTTCAGGTCCAGAAATTACTTCACGCGTTCAGCGTGCGGAACTTCCGTTTCTGCGGGGAACGTCACTTCATCCCCCTTGTACCGATACACACCGCGGAAAAGACAATCTTCCGTGAACCTGTAGACGAATTCTTTTTTGTCAAAAAGATTGCCTTGCTTCGCAACTTCCTCAGCGGCCTTCACCGCCTCTTCCGCCTTTCTTGCTTCCTCAGCTTCTGCCGCCTTCCTGGCTTCTTCAAGCTTTGTAGCTTCCTCAGCGGTCTTCGCCGCTTCTTCCGCTTTTCTTGCTTCCTCGGATTGATTATTATTTCCCATAATCTCCCCCCTTACTTACCGGCGTAAGATTCAAGGTAAGATTCAATCTCACCGCCCGCGGCGCTTCCGGTTACAGACACTTTGATAAACTCCGCATCATCGGGAAGTACCGGAACATACACTTTCATCTTGCCGCTGTTAATTTCATCAGCGGAAAACGCTCTGGACGTTTGAACCAAATCCCCGGCGGCATCGGTATTGCCGGAATAAATTTTTACCGTGACCGTTCCGGTAACCGCTTCTTCGGCATATATGCCAATCGGTTTACCTTCCATGGGACCGTACTTTCCGAAGTTAATCACATTCGGAAGTACAGCTTCTCCGGCGGTAACGGGAATGCTTCCAAAATGAAGCAATGCATCAAGCGCAAAATTACCCATTATTTCACTCCTTTTTAAGTCAACTGACTTTCCGTGTTGAGAATAACATCCATCTGACGGCAGCGGATGTTCCGAATCATGGTGATTTCACGGCCCCAAGGATCGGTAGCAGTATGAGCAACATTTTCCTTATGGATCACAGCTTTGTCGATTTTATCCAGAATATCGCCGTTAGCGTAAAGGATTATGTTTTGAGATCCCGCGGGCAATTTCCGTTTGAGCGTGAGAACCTTATCAACAATGTCCGCACCGGTAGCGTCAGGTGGGATATTGCAAATGCGCTTTACCGCGCGCGGATCACGAACGGAAATACCGTAATCGGCTTCAAAGAGATTTACATACGCCTGGAAATCACCGCCGTTTTTGTCTTGTCTGGTCTGTTCGCCGAGGTCCCGCCGATTAACACCCACCGATTTTGATCCGCGCGGATAAATCAAATGACAGAGACTGGGACCAACAGCAACCAAGAAAACACTGGTAAGATCACTGCCCGTACCGCCAAGAGATACGACAGAATCCTTTTCAATATTGACATACCGCTTGTGAAGACCGTCAATCTCCGCGGCTTCTTTAGACGAATCCCCATAGATAAGATCACGGGCTTGATCAATACCCATCCCGTTAAGAAATGCGATTGCTTCAGTCATCAGAAGCTGTTGAGGATTACCCGATTGATCAACCATTTTTTTGTCAACGATAGAATACGCTGCAAGCATCGTTATGATGTCTTTAAAAGTTTTTGTCTGACTTGCGGCAGTCTTAACACCTTGGTTATAAACCCGGTGCATTCCTCCCGGAATACTCGTTCTTCGCAAAGTCACGTGAACGGTTCCGTCGTTAGCTTCCATCGCAGGCATGTCAAGCAGCATTTCGTTTGTTTGACTCATACATTCAATAATCCTGAACGCATCCGGCTGTTGTGATCGGTTGACAGCTTCAAGCGCTGTCATCTGATCGATTATATTTTTAACCGCCATTGCTTACTCCTTCAAATTCAAATGATCCGCCTTCCAAAACCGATATAGGTTTTTTAGGCGCTCCACCTCCGCGGGCTCCGCCCGATTCAGCGGTAAGTTCTCCAAGCGTAATAAACGCTTTCACAATATGAGGATTACCGGAAAGTCCGGCGCTTTGTAAAACAGCGGAAACTTCTTTTCCCGCAACACCAAGACCGCGCCTCAAAAGTTCAATCTTTTCCGGGTACTTCGCCCCATATTCCTTTTTCAACGCGGTTTCCGTTGCAAGCAGTTCAGTTCTCTGTTTTTCCTGCTGTTTTTCTCGCACCGCCTTAATCATGTTTTCCCCAGCCGATGTAAGCTGCTTGTACAATGTGCTTGCCTGCTCATTATTCAGCTTTACCGAGTGAGCAAGTTTCACAAAATCAGCAGCGTCCTTGTCCTTGGCGATTTCGTACCCGTCAGCAGATTCGGGAATACCTTTCTTCACGGCGCTTAACTGTGTATCAAGATCAAGATGAGATTTTGCCAAATCTCCGATTGTCTTAAACCCGGCCAAACGCTTAGCAAGTTCGGGATTCCCTTTTATCTCATTCGGTAACTGCTCCGCCCAAGGAGCCAATTTGATTTCTTCGGTTTTTCCATCAGAAGAGGGAGGCGTGTCCGATTTACCGTTAGCGCCTTCTTTTCCGTGGTCATCACCGCCAGTCATAATATTTTCAAGTGAGTCTTCGGTTCCGGAGGACTGGTCCCCTCCCGCAGCATCCGCACCGGTACCCGTACCTTCGTCTGCAAACCATTGCAAATCCATTTCCATTCCGGTTTCCGATTTTTTCATACAGCACTCCTATTACAGGCTTCGGCGGTTTCAATAATCGAATCCGTAAGAGGGATTGTCCGATCTACTCCCAACCGTTCCCGTATAAAATATTTCGCGTATTCGCTCAACGCGGAATCGCGATCATTTTCACATTTTTCAAACATCCGTAAATCCGTGAGCAGCATGTTTAACACAATCTTGCCTTTATCAGAGCTGAACACCTCAACGCAAATCTCACGCAATCGCTTAGCCTGCTCTTGAGGCGGTAAAGTCTCAGCTCCCGGGAGAATACATTTACTCGTCATCACATCCCGCCTCCTGCCATTTGCCCAAGGCCTTCAAGCGGAGAACCTTGTTCAACCTTTTGATTAAGTTTGTCCATATTTCCCAGCAAGTTTTTCTGTTGTTCAAGCACAAGCGCCTGCTGTTGTGCCTGTGCCTGCTGTTCTGCCCGCATCTGCCTGATCTTTGCCGTATCCTCATCTTCGCGAATCACCGACTGCGGAACTCCCGTTCCTTCAAGCCCGATTTTCGCAAGTTTATCAAAATCAACAACATCCAACGTTTGAGGTGCAAGTTGAGCAAGACCAGATATAAGATTTAATCCTTGCATAATTCCGCCGGCCTCAAGATATTTCTTTTGCGCCTGTGCAAGCGGACCCACAAAATCAACTTTAAGATTTCCGCCCATTGCCATAAGCGCATCCGGCGGCTGCGGAATCTTGCCCTGCCGATAAAGCAGTCCAAAACTCCGCTGTATTATTTGCTGTAACGTGTTGTTAAGATTCGTAATAAGCGTTGATAACACCGCTGCCTTTTCTCCCTGCAAAGCGGTAACAGCAGTTGCAGTCATGTCTTTGATATTTCCCTGTGCTTGCAGCATGAGGAAAAAATCTACGTGGAACCACCGCTTTATTTTTTGTTCTTGTTTATTGGTTATATCAATCGTGATAGGATAATTTGATCCGGTGTTGATCGGCTGCATAATCTGTTCCGGCTTATCAAAGTAGTTGTATCCGTTGGGTACAACATTTTCCGACCCCCGCATACTGTTATGTACATTCATCGGCGGCAGAGCCGAAAGCTGAGCAACCTGTAAAAGTGTTTCATCCATCTTCGCGCCCATACGTATATCATTAAGCGCATGAGATGACGGCGATTCAGAGTAAGCTGTTCCGACTATTTTTTCCCAATGGATTATCGCATAGGGAAATTCACAGTATCCGCTTTCCTTGATTAAATGTTTGTGTGTGTGATCAACATACACAGACGCAAAGGGCATATTCGCCGCACCCGGACTATTCTCATCGTATTCTTCCCGTGGATAGACAGCATGGATAATCGTAATTTCGTTATTACGCTTGCTCTTATCCTTGTAGTCGAGTATAACTTGTTCATCCATGTTGTCTTCACCGAAAAACTTTATCGCGTTCGCAATGGTCATCGTGAATTCGCGGTATACAACATCAATCTCATCATACTCATTAAAGTTCAAATAGATTTCCCGTTCCGGCAGCGTGATAAACCGGATACGGCCTTGCCGTAAATCCTCATCAATAAGCAAAGCACCATGTCCGTACAAACCGCCGTACTCAATCAGCTTGGGAATTTGTGAATAGATATTTGACCGCGCAAACTCTGTGTATAAGACCCTCTCGCACTTTTCCAACCAATCTTTAACGCCGTAAATATCAAGCTGAGACGAATCCTCTAGAGAAAGCTTGAGCCACACAATATTAGGACTGGCAGAATATCCAACAATGCCGGATACCATCGTTTTGAGATAATCGGTAGCGTCACCGCTGAAACGCTTCGTGAGCTGCGGGATTTTATCTGTAAGATTCCCAAAGCTCAACATAGACGGAGATACAAACTTTTGCACTTCCTCCCAAAGCGGTTCATGTTTCTGTCGTTCCGTTTTGAGATACTCAAGAGTTTGTCTAGTATCCTCAACGAGTTCATTTTCTTCTGCCATGATAAAAATCGTATCATGATGAATTCGATCTTGTTATATAATTGGTGAAAGTTTTTTAAATATTTTTACGCCAGAGTATCCCAACCAGCGCCGACCGATTTTGTTTTAAAAGACCAATCGCCATTTTGCTTACGGAGAGCGTTTGTCGGATTCTTCGCAAAATCACTCATGACTGCATATCGGGCCTCATCGTAAATATGATCTTCCATCTTTGAATCAACATCCTCTGGTTTGTTTTTATCAGGAAGAAGAAGCGGTACGGTACGGATAAAATCAACGCAAATATCAAATATTAAAATCATCGGCTGCCCATCTTCGGCCTTGGTTATCATCCGCTGATGCATCATCGCTAATCCATTGATACGATCATTGTTCGCACTGATTACCGTAAAGCCAACCTTCTCAAATTCTTCCGCAATTGACGGTCCTTCGTTATTCTTCGCCCACATCGCAGGATCAATAACAATTTCTGTAACGCCTTCCGCAAGTGCCATCTCCCACGCTTTCGCGGCAACATCAGAGGCCGCCATCTTGATACCGGCATTGTCTTTATCTTTCTGACATCCATACCATTCACCGTATCGTATCATTCGTCCGAAAGAATTCACCGCCCATTTCCCTAAGCTAAAAGGACGAGAATAACCCCAGTCGAACGAATAGAATTTCTTCCACTGCCCGGGAGGCAGCGGACACGGTTTTATCACATGCACATTAGCATCCCACTTATCAAACACCTGACCGGCAATCACATCCCAACTGCCATGACGCAGCGCCTTAAAAAGATGAGGCGGAAGATACGCCATATTATCCTCATATCCCGGATCGTTTTGCATAAGTATCTGATTATCCTCCAATTTTGCCGGTATAAATATCCGCGATTTAGGTTTTTGCATTCCCTCAATTTTGTGCCAGTAAATTTTATCCGGCAAATAGCCATCAATGAATCTGCGCTTAAGCCAATTGTGCCCGCTCCCGCCCGGATTTGCTGATGCACGGACATAACACTTTACGCCGGCAGCAGACCGTAAACGGCTGAACATATACGTGTAACAATAATCGGTAGGGTAGTTACCTAACTCATCAAAACCTATCCACGTGTATTGGTGACCTTGATACTCCTCGACATCATCATCACTCTCAAGGTAGCGCATCTTTAAAGTTGCGCCGTTGGGGAAATAAAATGTCTTTTCGGTTTTCATCCACGTCGCGCCAAGGGCCGGATAAAGTTGTTTTGCCCGTATAATCAATTCGCCAAGCTGAGGTACGCTCTGCCGAAAAATAATTCCCTTCCAGTTTTCGCGGTACAAATTTACGCCGGCGTAAAAATCCATGAGCAAAAAATCACTTTTTCCACCACCTGCCGCTCCGCCGTAAAGCATCTCATCAGCATCACAACTCAACGCAAACGCCTGCTTAGGCTGAGGCTCCCAAATAACACGTCTACCCATACGCATTATTATGTCATACATCTAAGAGTCATGTTATATAATCAACCTTGATTTTTGTTGATTGATTTTCGATTTTTATTCTTTGTGCGAATTGATCAAGAAGAGAAATTAAAGCAATCCTCTTCTTGTTGAATCGGTGTCTTACCTGGTAAAACGACAACCGGAATAGTAACATTATTCGTACTCTCGGGCCGAATAAGATTCAAATACTTTGCGAAACTTTCCATAGCTCTTTGCCGATCAACGAGTTTTACTTCAACCTTATTACCATGCTTTCCTGGAGTAACAGTTATTCCTTGAACACAGTTTGAATATTTTCCAAGCTTTTCTAAATCATCAACCTTTAGCCGTCCATTAACATCAATGATTTTTGAGATATCAAAAAATACCATCGTCTTATATTGGTCAAGCAGTCTCCGAGCGGATTCTTCGTCATCATCATCTTGAGACTTACGATTGAGCTTGTTAATAGCTCGTCTGACTATTGAGTCCTGCAGAAGACGCGAAGCAGTCTGTGCCGCGCTTAGATCAGAAGGTTCAATCAACTCACCGTCTTTCATTTTTGAAAAAGCTTTCTTGTAAGCCCTAGTGCCATTCAAAAAACAGTATTCATCAGTACAATAATACAAAACGAAAAGCCGGCGCCGGCCTTTCAATTCAGAATCCCAACTCGTAAGTTCAAATCCATTATCTAAATCACTTTTTTCTAAGCAATTCATATATTCCCCTCGCTGGATCATATAAAGGATATTGATAGGACAGTGTATCAATTACATGCTGAATCTCATTTGCTTTTAACCCTGTCATATCCTTTATAATATTATAAGTAATTGGCTGCCTCTGCAAGATTGCATACAAAGCATCATAGTCAACAATCGGATTTTTTTCACGAGCTTTTCTTTCCGCGGCAACGGCACGATATTCAATTAACATGTTTACAATATCATCAATCACCGCGTCATTATTAAATAAATTATACAAACCGAAAATATTTTTAATAATACTGACAGCTATGTTGCGTTCAATATCATTATTCATTTTTTAATCTCCGCTTGCCTTTTGTTCCGGAACAAGATTCCGCTCATAGTTCTTTTTCAAAATACGATCAACAATCGCTTTAATCTCTTGGCTTTGATCTAATATGCGAACTAAATCTTTACCCTTCTTATCCGTTTCTCTTTTTTTTAGTGCCTCTCTCTGTTCAATCCATGATTGTTTATTAAACCACCATTTCCCATCCCGTTGAGTTTCCCATCTTTTCAAATGATCAACGATACATTCATGATAACGTTTTTTAGCCGATTCTGTTTGATTGATAGAATGCTGGGCGGACTTTGTTATTTGCACATCAAACATACAACGCGGGCAGCGATCAAACAAACCTTTATCGATCATGTCGTCCTCATCAGTGCCTTGAACATATTTAAACTCCAATCCGCACGCTTCGCATTTCCAATCTTCTGCAGGAATATATGACGTTGTATAACCTTTCGCTTCGTTGACAGCTTGATACAAATCAGACATGTCAAAACCAAAGTTACGCTTGCAATGCTCATACATCCAGTCAATTGCTTTTTTCCTCACATCGAGAGATACACTCATCAAGACAGAATACGCTTTATCTTGCACTGTTTGAGGGATACCGCCTTTTGCGTTTTTGTAATATTCGATCATGTCGAAAATACACGCATCATCAACCGCTTTACTGCTCATCCTGTTCCCTCCTCAAGATAGCGTTTACGCATCATCTCGCGATGTTCTTCCTGTGCCTGCACTTCTTCTTTGCCTGTATCCCCGGAGTATTCCGCAAGATTAAAGTTCTGCGGAAGAAAACGAGTAATATTATTCCGAGCCCATGAGACAAAATCAGGATTCGTGTTCCACCATGTGCCGGGTAATTTTTTCATCTCGCCATAATTTCGAATAGCTGCGATAATCTCGTCAAACGTTAAGCCGTTCACCGCTTCAAGCAAATCTTTCCCCCGCACATTGAGCCGGAACGCTCCTCCCGGGTCAGGGAATCCCGCCGCGATAATTTCCTCGTACAACATCTGCCAGTCGATTTTCGGATACCGATGTTTTTGCATAGGCGGGTCTTGCCCTGTGTGTCCAGAAGAATTTTTTTCACACGCGCACGCGCCCATATGCGTATGCGTACTCATACTCGTATCCATATTCGTACTCATATTCATAGGTATTGTTTTGCTATTGTTTTCATCCAGCTTGCTATTGTTTTGCTTCGGCTTTGCTCCCTCGTTGCTATTGTTTTCCTCCGGTTTGCTATTGTCTTGCTTCGGCTCTACCTTCGGTGAACTATCGATTTTTCCCGATGCATTACTATTCCCATTCGGCGCGCCTCCTCCCCCTTGATCACCTCCTTTTTTACCATTGATTTTTTTATTAACAGACGAATCAATGGCAGGTTTAATACTCATAAATATTACATCAAGCGGAAATTGCAGTTCCGGTTCTATCCCATAAAAGCAATACTCATTTATTGCCAGAACCAAATCATACCCTTGATCTTTTGGAAGTTTCTTAATCGTCTCATGCCACGAATGATAAAACGTAGTATATGATACTCTCGGCTCAAGTGTATTAGGCATATTCCCTCCTCATTATGTTCCACACATTTATTTTTAATCTTCTTGACAAAATATTCACGTTTTACGCGACAAAATATTCATGTACATTTCTTCCCATTCTTCCTACAGAACCGTACCAATCTTTATTGATTTCTCTTTTCATTATTTACACTCCTTTTTTGACGCACTTGATCATTTTTTTGAGATCAGAAAGTGTAAAACATATTTCTGTAGCTGCATTATCAATGAATATCGTTAAAGACAATCCTTCTTCTTCGCCTTCTTTACTCTTTATTGTATAAAGAGCAGCACCTAAAATATTTTCATCCTTGTTGACAAGCCATTTTAAACATTCATCCGTTTCAACCTCGAGTTGAAACGCAATAGTTTCTTTGCTCAATTCATGTTTCATTCCTTTATCCTCCTAAACTCAATCGCCCATACCCAAGGATTATCTTCCCAAGGGAAACCGCGCTTTGCATTGAGAGAATCCCATAGATACTTAAATTCTTCGCCGTGTATATGACACCATGTTTGACGGAATAATTTTTCTATCGGTGTTTTGTCGTTTTTTCTTGGCAAACATTCACAGCGGTCTAAGTAACTACCCTCGGCTTTAGCATCTTCCTCTGTAATATCTTGCACTTGCTCAACTCTGACATTGGTTACTTTTAGAAAAATCCTCGCCGCTTCTCTTGGCATGTGGATTGATGGTTGCCACGGTAAAGGAGATTCTCCAGGGGCCCATATATTAGGCAAATTATTATTTAAAAGATATTTAAAAATATCACTTTCATATTTTTGATATGTTTCCTCGGCAAAATAAACCCATGGCGTTTTTTTTATCTCTGGACTAGCCTTATAATCAAACGCTAATCGGAACCCATTATTTCTCCATGCGCCAACTCGGAACGCTTCACGAACCCATAGAATATCACCCGCTTCGACATATGGTTTTTTCCAGTTCTTATTATCTACCCAAAATGCCATTGGTTCATCTTTTCTCGGCTTGTCATCTGGAACTATTTGTGCGATTGGTTGCGGCTTAATAACCCGCCGTGTCATCGTCTTTTTGCCTTCCAGAATCGCCTGTACCATCGGCGTGGAAAAGATTATTGGTTTCTCTTTCAAAATAAATATCCTCCTGGGGTAAATCCTTTTATCCAAATAGTCTCTATCCTCTTTGTATTAAGAGCAGTTTGAGATGTGCAATCGAATGATAACCATCCCTTGTATAATTCATCGTAAAGTGCGGACCGGTACCCGGAGACAATAACAGAACCATCCGTTTCATGTAATAATTCTGCTAACTTTATATGATCATCTTCACTGAACTCATACCGGTAATCGTTGCCGCGGTCTCTTTCTGTTGATACATAAGGAGGATCAGCATAAATAAGCGTATCTTTTGTATCGTTCTTTTTGATAACATTTTCATAAGATGTGTTTTCTATCACGACACCACGAAGCCGGTTTACAACATCGATAATAACACCCGGGAGTTTACAGAAATGAGAATGCGGATTGTTACCTTTTACTCGCCAACCAATACGGAAACCATTATCACTAACAGATTTACTTCCCGGCCCGGCCGTAACATATCCGCTCCCAAATCCCTGAAAAGATCGGACAATGGTACGCCGGGCCTGCTCCACCGGTTCGTCTGATAATTCAAACGATTTTTCAAACTCGCTCCTTGAATACGGCGTAAGGTAAACCAATCGTGCAAGTTCTTCTCCGCGCTCCCTGCATACTTTAAACAGATTTACAATTTCACCGTCTAAATCGTTGTATACTTCCACTTCCGACTTTTCTTTCCGCAGTAAAACAGCGCCGCTTCCACCAAACGGTTCGATGTAGATTCTATGCTTCGGAAAATAACTTATGATCCACGGAGCAAGCCGCCACTTTGCGCCGTGGTATCTAAGCAACGGATGAGATACCTTCATTCTCCTGGCTCCAGATCGCATAGTACAAATCAGAATCACAAGTTCTACAATTTGGACATTGTTGACCAAGGTATGACGTTTCTTTATTCCCGCCACTCAAATGAACTTCACATTCACATTTTTCACAGTAATATCTCATTTCTTATAAATCCTCCAAAGATTCTTTTTGAGATGTATTCTTGTATAGGGTTCAATCGTTTTTATAAGCATATCTATTTTTTCTGCTGATGGTTCCGGCAGATTATTTTTTCCAGAATCAGCACCGATATTTACTTGTATTGGTCTGGCGTCAATAATCATTGAAGCGAAATCTCTTACGTCGAAATCCATAATCGGCTCGACTGTTATCATCTTTTCCCCAGAATATTCACACAAATAAGAAAACCTATCCATAATTCTAGGAGCATTATTCATATAACGCCGATCATAAATATTTGTTTCCATCGTTACACAAAGCACATCACGTTCACGGAAAGATTCCTTCCAATCGAAAAAACGCATCGGATTTTTTGTATGCCATAAATAGCGGTTATCAAAAATCTTTGCCCTGTCCGCAACACGCTCTATGTACCTATCTGGAATATCTCTTGCAAATAAATCACACCCAGAACACACAAAGATAAAGTTGCCTTCACCAAGATTTGCCTTCATCTCTGATTCGTTAATGTGTATCGGTGCAAGCTCTCCCCATTTCTTCATGTAGCAATAACTGCAATCATGTGAACATTTCCCAGAAATCGGATTCCATGTGTGTGTAACAAACTCGTACATATTGCCGATCGATTTTTTCATATTGTTTTTCTCCATCCATCAAACACTGGTAATCTAAAAATTAACTCTGCAATTTGCGGGACAATGGCATTACCGAGGCATTTCAGGCGTTTTACTCTGTTTTGCTGACCATTAACTACACGGGGAATATCCTTTTCCCATGTTCCATCGAGCCACGCCGCCGGATAATCAACATTAACCGTATCTTTCTTCATATCTGTCCAATACAACGGATAACCCATCAAAGCCTCAACCCAATCGGCATTAAGCTGTCCGCCGGAAATTTCCCCAGTTTCAACTAAGTCGGAGGTTAACGTTCCTCTGCCTTTTTGTGATTTGGTAAGACTATTTTTTGCGTCATTGACGGTCGGGGTTCCGTAAAGTATGGCATGGATTAAACTCTGTTTAGTTGCCGGGCTGTTTTTCTCTCCGTCGGTAGCCATTGGAGTCGGCCATACTTGTACTGCACTTTGTACATCTAATCCACCTTTCCCATGCAAAGACGCACCGGTGCCGGCATTTGCTCGTGGCGTAGGCCATAACCGCGCAATGTCTGACAATCCTTGCTGATTGCTATTTGGGCCTCTGTGTTTATAATCCTGCACGGTTGGTGTTGGAAATAACGATACATATTCATTTGGATTCAATGTTTTAGAAATAAAATCTTTGCTTCTCTTTTTCATGCTTGCGGTTGGTGTGCCAATCATAGGTGATAATAGACCTTTCTCTATAGCATTTAGCTGATCATTCAGGTTTAGCGGCTTTCCTTCTTTGATCAGCATCTTCATATTATTATAGCTCCGCTTCCCACGTTCCATATTAGCGTCAGGAGTACGAAAATACCCCCGATTATGGGGGATAGCAAACAATCCATACACGTTTTCTAACATGGAGCGCGCCGATTTCTTGAGCTGATACAATTTGCCATTCACAAGCATACCCGCTTGCGGAAATGTCCGACAAAACTCGGTTGAAAAATCGTCCTCCGTTGGAAACAAAGAGGCCTGGGACGTTTTCAAAAAGTGCAATTTCGGGTCGTAACTCCCTAAGCATTCGCCGACATTCAGGCCATAAATCGCGCTTGTCTTCGGTTCCCTTTTTCTTTCCGGCGATACTGTGGGGCTGGCAGGGGAAGCCGCCTGTAACAATCCATTGTCCTTTTGGCAATTTTTCATAACGTACACTCCTTATGTCTCCTAATGCCTTTGCCGAAGGAAATCTTTTTTGATAAACCTCTCTAGCGTATGCTTCAATCTCTGAAAAATAATGCTCATCAAATCGAAGCCCTGCCCAAGAAGCGGCTAGAGCAAATCCCCCGATGCCGGAAAACAAATCTAAAAAATACCGTTTCATATTTCCGGCATAAGAGACTTCACGCAATTACCGGGATAGTCGTAACAATCGACTGAATGTACTCAACGATATTTTCGGCGGCAGTATTCGACCACGCTCCACCGTCCGCTTCAAACAGCGCAACCGTCGGAACATCATTCTGATCCAGTCTTACACGCAGGAGAAATTCACTTTCCGGCTGCTTCACTTCGCGGAATGTCCGATACGGAGAGAGCTTTACAATCGGTTTTAACGCAACCTGATCTTTCAGCGCGCCGGACAATCCCCGTTTAACAGAAACGGTTTGCGTAATGCCATCGTCATCGCCGTCAATTGCAGTTCCTCCGACAAGCCGTGATGCATACGATAAAACATATATCCCCGGAAGGGTAGGCGTATCATTGTCTTCATAAGCAGAGAATTTTCCCCGCTCATCCCGATCAAAAAATAGGAACGATTCCGCAGGCTTAACCTTTGCCAGAGTTGAAGACACAGATACCTTCACCTCACCGGTGCGCCTTTTCTTATCCGGCTTGATCTCCATCTTGATGGTGATCGACCGCGGTTTATTTGCGATAGTGTTTTCATCTTCGATGTTTTGCAGAACTTTTGAAAATTCTTCATCGAACAATTCACTCACCGCGCCGTGTTGGAACTTCGCCAACTCAATTTTTTTCATAACACCACCTATAACATTTTTTATTTCCGGCCATGAAAACATATTTTCAAGACCGGAACAAGAATATAAAAAGCACCCGTTACCCAACATCACCCAGTATGATGCGGCATCGGCACAATCAAAACCACCGTGGACTTTACTTCCGGCGGACCAGTACCATAGATGCTGTCGCATATTCGGATATACACACAATCCAATGCAGTAACCTCCTTTACATATTTTCTGTATAAAACTTTCACGGCCTCTCCTTGACCAAAGGTTCTAATAAAATATCTAATCAGATACCGTAAATCCAAAAGGAACTATGCCATTTGCAATATCTTTCCAATGATTGAGTACATCTGGTGATGGTCCCGGTTTAGCAACATCAGCATTCTCGATTCTTTTCTTTGCTTCATCCTGTAACCGTTTCCATGTACTCGCGGAATTAACGTTTCCGCAGAACTTTCTTGATGTCCTTCTTTTTCGTTTTGACTGGTTCATCAACCCACCGTTCAACGAGCTTCACCGGCATACCAATATTCTGTGCCAATTCCATTTCAATCACCGCCCCGCGCGATTCGTGCCAATTGAAAAGTAAAGCAACCCCATCACAAATAAGCATCGCCTGTAAACACTTTTTCATAGCGGCTTCCCAAGTAGCATCATCAGGAATCCCAAGATGCGCAGGACTCACAACTTCATATCCTGCTTTTTCCAAATTACTTTTTGCAACCGAAAAATAGCCTTGTAATTTTTACATCCGGTAACCTGTCCGGAAAGATAGAGCCTCAAAAGAAACCTCCAGGATGTCTTTGCTTTTTACGAGTAATTGGGAATCCTTTTTTTGAATGTGAAACAGAATCCGTTTCAAAAAACCATTCACGAAAAATAAAGAATGAAATAATCGCGATTATTCCAATGATTATGATGATATGATTCATATCCCCCTCCCAAAATAAAAACTTCCGGCCGGAGCAGTATCTGGAAAAAGGTGAATCAACCAGATAAGCTTCAACCGGAAGTAACTTCCTCATGTATTCAAAATCCTCTCCGCTTTTTGATGTAATTCATCATCAGGGGAAACACGGTTTCGATACGCAAACTCAATAAGATCGCTCCGGCGGAATATCAAAAACTTTCCGCCAAGTGGTTTATAAAACGGTATTCTGTTTTCCGAAGTAAGCCGATACAATGACGGCATTGAAATACCAAGCCATTCCGCCGCTTTTTCCGATGTAAGCGGACGATCAGGATCAAAGGGGTCTGCAATGACAGGAATCTGATTTTCTTTTTTCATGCTTCCTCCAGAACAGGTACATTATCAGGACAAACCTTATCCAGAGCATCTTCAAGCTTCCTTTTAAAAGTTCCGTCCATACAAGAATTTTGAAGACCAACATGATAATGACATCCATCGCAAAGCATCTGACCAAGAAAACGATTTTGCAAATCCCTTGTGCATCGTTTCATGCTTTTCAGAAAATGTATTTCTCCGCAATAAGCACAAATACCTACACCGAAAACCGATAATATTTTTCTAAAAAACCGCTTCATCTTTTCACCTCTTTTAAAAGTTTCCCCGTCTTTCCGGGGTGTCAGACAGCCTAGGACTGTCAATTCTTCAAAAAATGGCCTTGGCCTTCTTGCAGGGGAAGGATTCGAACCTTCAACATCATGGTTATGAGCCACGTAAGCTTCCACTGCTTTACCCTGCGAAGCTTCCCGGTCTACCCGTCCGGAAAGGGCGCGGTACGGAATCGAACCGTCAAACTCTCAGTAAACAACCTGCTCAAGAGCCGGTCATATGCTTCTCGCAAACTTACGCATATTGTTTACCAACACCAAGTCGCGCCAGAAATCACCAGCAGTCCGCAGAAACAAGCTCCGCCGGTAAAATCTATTACTAAAAGTCCTCTCCTCGTGGTATAATGGAAATCAGCAAAAAACATTTTTCCCGCAAGGAGGGACACTATGACCTTTAACGAATTATCCATATCGGACAAAATCGCGCTTATGCAGCTTACGTTTGATGTCATGAAACATCAAAAAAACGGAATAACTCATATTGAAAAAAGCCTCTCTGTCGATGAACTTTTTTCCTTCATTAGATCATTCGCCGAAGAGCAAGCCAAAGAAATTAGCACTTCTTATGAAGATTGATATTTATTTCAATGGCATATTCATGACCTGATTTTGTGATTTGATCTTTTTTTGTTACAAAATATACTTCATTCTCATAACCCAGATGTACAAGTTCTTTTACCGCGTCTTCTATGATTTTGATTTGTACCTTTTCTTCTTCAAACATCCTCACACCCCCTTACACATTCACAGAAGCCATACCTGCTTCCAATTCCCCCGCCGGAAATTCCCCAAGCCCATAATCCTCTTTCAAAATAAATCTCCTTTATAAAATCTTCCGTAGTGTGGTATAATCACAGTAACAAACACCGTTCCGCTTGCGCGGGACTATCTCAACACTACGGAGGGTTATTACTCATGAACGAACCAGATGCAAAATGTCCTCATTGCGAAGCTGTTACCAAAATTGGCGGACATGGATTCACCGGGCAAGATGCAACAATACACGGTCAAAAAGTTTACCTTGTAGAGGCTGTTGCAAAACTCCAGTTTTTGCAACAGCAACCTTTAAAAAATGCATGTTTCGCAGCCTTTAGGCGAGAAAATGCAGGAGCTTGGGCAAAACAAAACTAACCGAGTTTTGCAACAAGCTCTGTAAAGTGCATTAAATGCGGCGCCGTTATAGGTGTAATACCCATGCGCTAAATTTCCGCTTCTGCTTCCTTTGGCGTTATCCGCAAAAGGATAGCGCCTGTTTTATGTCCGTACTTAAACGGAATGTCACAGTCTTTTCCAAATCCCTCACTGTACTCTTCATTCAGCGCGCTTACATCGAATCCAATTTCTGAAAGCGATTCAGTAATTTCTTTTACCGTTTTTGCTGTCATTTCTTCCTCTTTTAACAAAAATTATTAAGCCTGCGCACTCGCAAGCGTAACTTCAATCATTCCCTCATTCACCGCCGGAAAATCCCCAAGCCCATAATCCTCTTTCAAGGCTTCCCAAATTTTTGCCATTGTTCTATACTGCTTTCTGAAAATATTTTTACAGGAGCTTATAAAATGACTAAAGCTGAAAAACTTACAGCCCCTATTGGTATTGCTCTTTATAGCAAGCCCGATGAAAACGGCGAAGCACAAGCAGATTATATTGCCGAGTTTAAACCGGGATACACCAATCCTCTGCATATAAGAGATGCAAACTACGATGAAAAAGAAGATTGTAATATCATTTTTCTGACTCATGAAAGCGGAATTGAATTGGCAAAATTTCTTAAGGAACTTTTTCTTGACGAAGTAACTAGCTAGATTTTTTTGCATTTATCTGCCTCATTTTATTACGTCTTTGCGATTCTTCAACGTCCCGCATGACGAGTCGTTTGAGATGTGCTGTTTTATCTAAACAGCCTTCTTTAATGCGATTGTTAAATGCTTCCATCTCATTTTCTGTAAGCTCAATCTTAATGATAAGTTTTTGTACGTTACTCTCATTGCACTGCATACTGCGCCTCCGTGTTTTCTTCCGTCATCCCGCCAAGCCCATAATCCTCTTTCAAGGCTTCCTGGGCGCGCAATGTAGTTTCAGCATGAAAAAGAATGTCATCCTGATTCTTGGAACTTTCAATTTTATTAAAAAGTTCAATCAGCCTGTTTACCTTATTCATTTCGATCTCCTTCATAATGCAAATTATAATCTTAATATTTAAGATTTGTCAAGTGAAAATATTACATAATTAAGATATTTTATTGACTTTTTTAGAATTCTGTAGATAATGTAATTATGAATGAACGATTAAAACGGCTTCGCAAAAGTTTAGGTCTTACTCAAAGTGAATTCGGTAAAAAAATAGACCTTACCGACGCAATGATTTCTAGATTTGAATCAGGTCAAATTATTCCACAAAATGGAACTATCAAACTCATCTGTCTTACTTTTGGAGTTAACGAAGAATGGCTTCTTACCGGAGAAGGAGACATGATCGATTCTGAAAATGGACTTAAACTGAAAAGACTCATTGGTATATTTAATAAGTTATCGCCAAGCGCACAAAATATGATTTTAGACTACGTAGAAAAAATATATTCTTACGAACAAGAAATTCTTGGTATATCTCAAGATAAACCCAAACAGAATTCAGATCAGAAACAGGTAGGCTAACCCAGTGTGAAATATTCGATTTTTTTACTGGGAAGAGGCTAGAAGTGTAACACAAAAATGAATAGTCCTATATAACTTTTCGGTTTGTTTGTTTTTTTCTATATATTTGTTTATTTTTTTCCACATTAATCCGATAGTCATTAATGACATTATTGTCTTGGTGACTATTGGATGGTAATTTGTGTCTGAATCAATTGATTTAACAGTAAAGTTATACAAACATATAGCAGGAATTTATAATAACACTGCTGGTGATTTAGATTATTTAATATGTGATAATCCTTCTTACTATAGGCAAGCTGAAATACTCGAAACTGAATTGTTCATGTTAACATACATATTATTAGAATTGCGTGTAAAATCTGAGCAATATATCAAAAGTGATAAGGATTATAACATCTTTGGAAAAATACTTGGAAGTTTATACGATAAATATTTAGGTGATTGTTTAGAAGTAGACAAAGAATTATTTTTTAGAACAGGCGAACACTTAAAAGCTTTTATTACACGAATGGATGATTATAGAAAATTGTATTCAAAAAAAGGGCCCATAGAACTAGTACAAACATTTTATAATATATTATTTAATGAAATAAAAACTTTAAAAATTTATAATCGCAGTACAACAAAAATATTTAATTTGCAAAACGTAGAAATAGGTCGTAAAGAATTGGGACTTATTATAAAGTTAAATACAGATGTCTTTTCTGTTGCAAATCTCTTTTTTAAAGATGGGATTCTACAATATATTGATAATGAACTAAAACCTACTGATGAATTTAACAAATTGGAAGAAGAAATATATAATAATATATTTAAATAAGATGTAGATTTCGTCGCCTGGAAAAAGCAGAGGATGTACATAACAACTTGAAAATCATGTAGATTTCGGCATTTTCTTTTATATTTTTATCTATATTTGTATTTTTTTTACTTGCATTTATCTGTATTTGCTCATAAAATTATGTACAACATCATTTTAAAAGAATATGAAGGAAATGATATGAATAAAAAAATAGTTGTTTTTATATTGTACCTGCTATTATTTATTACTCATTTTTCTTTTTCTCAATATTGGGGTTCTTCTGGTTCTTATGATCTCGAAGAAATTTATGGAGTCCAATCTGTTGATTATGGGACTTTAGCCATAACAAACTATGGTACCATGATGGAAATATCAAAGATATTAGTTCCAATAAAATTAGATGTAGGCAGATACAGGGTAGCTGTCCGCCAAGTAGATACAAACTTATACGAAGTAATTGGAAAAAATATATATGTAAAAACAAGAAGCTGTTATGAATCTGCCTTTAACGAAGATGTTATTTTAGAAATAACATCTTCTTACGGGTGGTCAAAAGGAACAATATACTTTGAATAAGGAAATAAACAGAAAATGAGGGATGGAATATGAGAAAATTATTTATATTTGTATTGATCTTCGTTTCTAGTTTTACTTTTGGACAAGAAGTATATAACAACATGCAAAGAGGAATGACGTTTTTTAGGAATGGTGATTATACAACTGCAATTTTTTATTTTTCAAAAGCTATACAAGAAAATCCAGATAATCTATTTATTTATCAGTTACGTGGAAACGCATATTCAGAAATTGGACAATATCAGAGTGCCATAGATGATTATTCTATAGCGTTACAAGACACAAGCGTGGTTGTTCAACATTTGCGAGCAGGACTGTTAGTAACCCGTGGAGAGGCTTACCATCAAATAAAAAAATACGAAGATGCTATTAATGATCATACAATGGCAATAATTACTGCATCCGAAAATTCAGATGACAATATACTCGAATGGGCTTATCATTGTAGAGCTCGTTCATTTGCGGGTTTAAAAAACTATGAAAGTGCTGTTGTTGATATTAGTAATGCAATAACATTTAATCCCAATAATATTGAGTATTATACGTCTCGGGGAACTTTATATGCAGAAATGGGTCGTGATGTAGATGCTATTGCTGATTTTCAAGCAGCATTAGAAATAGATAATAGTAATCAATATGTTTATCCTCAATTAGCTCTACTATATTGGAAAAGAGGAGATTTTACCAATGCCATAAACAATATGGAAAAAGCGATAGAATACGATCAAAAAAATCAGAGTTATAAAGAAATATTGATAACACTAATGAATGGAACTCCTTATGAATGGTAACGCAAAAGTGCCTGGTAACGCAAAAGTGCCAGTCACTAAAAAGTTATAGTGTCCATGTATTAAAGCCTCCGCTAAATGTGGGTTTCGTGGTCAGTTCACACAAGGGTGACCGTCACCGAAAAAGCCTAGCATGTTTTTACTTGCTTTTTCTACTTTTTTAGTATTATTATTAGGGCATGGAATTAGAGTATACTTATTTTCAAGCGGATGACGGTTTTTTTGTGGGATGGTTCAATGATTTTCCCGAAGATGTAACTCAGGGAAAAACCATGGAAGAATTGGAAGAAATGCTCTCAGATTTGTATAAGTGTTTGAATCTTGCAAAATACCACAAGAGAAAACTCATTTTAGCATGAAAAGAATTGTATTACTTCAAAAATTGAATCAACAAGGGGCAGTTTTTGTGCGTCACGGAGGAAACCATGATGTATATAAACAGCCAAAAACCGACAAGGAAGCTGCGGTTCCCCGCCATAATTTCAAATGGTAAACCTCCGGCTTAGCCGGAGAGACACTAAGAGTTTGACAGTTACGGGAGTATAAGGGATGCTCTCCTATCAGTGAACCGCCCAAAGTTCAAAAGATAGGAGGCAAAATGAAAGACGTAAACAGACTAACGCATAGCGTATGGGAATGCAAGTACCATATTGTATGGATACCGAAATGTCGAAGAAAACAATTATATGGGGGGATAGCGAAATATTTAGGAGAAATATTTCATGAGTTGGCAAGACAACGGGAAAGCAAGATCGTAGAAGGTCATATCTGCCCGGATCATATCCACATGTTGATAGAGATACCACCAAAGTATGCGGTATCGACGGTAGTTGGTTATATCAAAGGGAAGAGCGCAATAGCGATAGCACGAACATATCTGGGGAAGCGTCAAAACTTCACGGGACAAAATTTCTGGGCGAGAGGCTATTATGTCTCGACTGTCGGGAGAGATGAAGAAGCAATCAAGAAGTATATCCGAGAACAGGAAGATAACGACAAACGGCAAGACCAATTGGACATGTTCAGAGATAACTAACAACAACGACCGCCTTTAGGCGGTTACAGAATCAACCGCTTTGAGCGGTTCACAATTCATGCCTCCGGCTTTGCCGGAGGTTACTGACGAAATAAATGAATACACCGCCAAGGCAATACTCAAAAAACTTTCTTAACTTAAAAGTGCTTGGGTAACGCCAAGGTGCCAGACACAAAAATGTCTTCTTTTCTTTGCTTGTTTTTTCATAGGAATTATAATATGTTTATCGTGAAGAGAGGAACGAAGAAGCTCAAAGACTGAGGGGGCTGTAGTGGAATTACGATATACTTATGAAATTGGAAAAAAGTTTTTGGTTGGATATTTGGACAACTATCCAGAACACCCTACGCAAGGCGTGGACATAAAAGAACTCGAAGAAAATCTCATAGATATTTATCAGATGATACAGAACGGAGAGCTTGAACCAGTTGAAGTAAAAAAACATGGTGTGCTGGAAATGGCACTATGAAACGGAATGCTTTTCTAAAACTTTTGAAGAAAAACGGAATAGAATTTCTCAAACACGGTTCAAATCATGACATCTATATCCATACAATCAGTGGAAAAAAAGTAGCCATACCAAGGCATGGTGAGTTTGAAAATAGTTTTTTGAGAATAATACTTAGCGAGATACCAAAACCTTAACGCAAAGGTGCCAGACACAAAAAATATCTTCTTTATCCTTGCTTGTTTTTTCCTATTTTTCATTGTATCATTATGAATGGAAAGGATAGATAAAGTGAACGAATACACAATTGCAATAGCTTTTGATGAAGAAGCGGAAAAGTGGTATGCCGTAAATGACGATATTCCCATAGCCTTAGAGGACTATTCCCTCGATGAACTTGTCCGGCGGATAAAATTGGCAGCGCCGGAAATGTTAGAAATAAATAATTTACCCCATACAGGAGCCAGCTTGAAGTTCAGGGTTGAAGCCCAAGCGGTTATGGCATAATGGCAGAATATGAAAAGAAAGTCCGCCAGATACTGCGCGATCATGACTGTTATTTTGTACGGCATGGCAAGGGAGATCATGACATCTGGTACAGCCCTATAACCAACCGAAGTGTAACAGTAGACGGAGAAATTAAAATCAGGCATGTAGCAAATGCCATAATGAAACAAGCAGGAATTAAGCATCACTTTTAAAGTTTAACGCAAAGGTGGCAGACACGAAAACGCGAATAATACAACAAACAGAATGAAGAAAACTTTTTTAATAGTTATTTTTATTTGTAGGCTATTTGTAGCCACAATCTTGCGATTGCATCATAAATATATAATATATAATGAATTATAGCATATAATAAGATTCAACTCCCGTTCCTGGCAATTGGTTTCTTAATCTTTTCTTGCATTTATGGGACAATTTTAATATATTTTTCGTTCAAAACACAAGCAAAAACAGTACTTGAGCCATATATATCTGTGAGGGTATTTAATGGCAAAGGGGAAAAAACGCAAAACAAGGAAAGCAAATACAAATGCTGTTCTGAGAGGCTGTCTAACCGTTCTTACTGAGTTATGCGGTATTGCAGGTTTTTTGTTAGCATTATATACTTTCATTAAGGAGTATTTATGAGTGTAACATTGTTGATCGCTTTTGGGCTTATTGCGCTTAGTTCAGTTCTCCGCCTTGTGTTGTTTTTTACAGATATCAAGAACCGCAACTCAGAATCTGTATAGATCGAAAAATTGAACAGTCCAAAGCGCATTACTGATACTGTGCTACAATTTGAATAACAGCTCCTCATAGCTTGGGAAAGGCCAGACGCGTTTGTCAACGATTTTTTCCAGGCTGTCAACTTTTGCGCGGACGCGTTCCATGATCGGCAGAATTTTTTCCTGGTATGATTTTGCCTGCACAAAGGTATCTTCTATATCCTGAGCTTCCAGGAGATTTTTTTCCAACGCGGTTACCTCATCGTACAATTCGGATGAAATTTCGGCGATCCGCTTGGCACGTTTTTCCTGGGGACTGCTGACGGCTCCTATCGATGCCAAAGAATTCGCGTCCCGCGCAAGGCTCCCGGCATAGCTGCTTACGGCAGGGAAAATAAGGCGGCGGGACATATCGATCATAACGCCGGCTTCAATCTTTATCTGCTTTGAATACTTTTCCAGATATATCTGATAACGGCTTTCCAGTTCGTCTTTTGAAAGCACCTTATGCTTTTCAAAAAGCTCGATAATGCTGCTCTGATTCAGTACATTGAGGGCATCGACAGCATTATCAATATTCGCGAGCCCCCGGCGTTTTGCTTCTTCTATCCATTCTTCCGAATAGCCGTTTCCGTTAAACACGACCCGCCGGTATTTTGTATAGGATTCCTTTATGATGGTCTGAATCGCGTCATGTTTGTTGGATGCTTTTTCCAGTTTGTCGGCAAACTCGGATAAAACCTGCGCAACGGCAAGGTTAAGATAGGTATTGGGCGTTGCCACCGACTGGGAAGAGCCCACCATGCGGAATTCAAACTTATTTCCGGTAAAGGCAAAAGGACTCGTCCGGTTTCGGTCGGAATAATCAACCGGGAAGCTGGGGAGACTCGTTACACCAAGTTTGATTTTTGCGCCCGTACCGTTCTTTGTGCCGCGTTTGCCTTCCGCGATATTATCCAGAATCTCGGTGAGAAGGCTTCCCAAAAACACGGAAATGATTGCCGGAGGAGCTTCCAGGACGCCAAGACGATGATCGTTCCCGGCGGACGCGGCGGAGGCGCGGATAAGCGGCGCGTAGCGGTCTACCGCTTCAATAACGGCCGCGACAAAAAGGAGGAAGCGGGCGTTCGATTCGGGGTTTTCTCCGGGTTCAAAGAGATTGATGTCGTCATCGGTGCTGAGAGACCAGTTATTGTGCTTGCCCGACCCGTTCACCCCGGCAAAGGGTTTTTCATGCAAAAGGGCTTCCATGCCGTGCCGCCGGGCAATATTTTTTATCGTCTCCATCATCATCTGGTTGGAATCCACCGCGACATTCGTGGTGGTAAAAACCGGAACAATCTCAAATTGATTGGGAGCCGTTTCGTTGTGCTGGGTTTTTGCGGAGATGCCTACTTTCCAAAGTTCGGTATTCAGCTCCCGCATAAAAACGGCAACCCGTTCCTGAATCGCGCCGAAATAATGATCTTCCATCTCCTGACCTTTTGCGGGCATGGAACCAAAAACGGTCCGGCCGGTTAGATACAAGTCAGGACGGGCATCGTAATAGACTTTATCCACAAGAAAATATTCCTGCTCCGGACCCAAAGTCGTAAAAACTTTGCCGGAAGTTTTGTTTCCCAGAGCGCGGAGAATCCGCAGCGCCTCACGGTTCAGGGCATCCATGGAACGCAGAAGGGGAACTTTCTTGTCTAGGGCATGACCGTAATAACTGAAAAACGCCGTGGGAATGCAGAGTGTCGCTCCTGTCATGTCCTGTTTGAGAAAAGCCGGGCTCGTCACGTCCCAGGCCGTGTAGCCCCGCGCCTCAAAAGTCGCCCGGAGCCCCCCAGAAGGCAGGCTCGACGCGTCAGGTTCGCCTTTGATGAGCTCCTTGCCGGAAAACTCCATGATGACGCGGCCGTCCTCTGTGGGGGAAATGAAAGAATCATGTTTTTCAGCGGTAAGCCCCGTTAAGGGATGAAACCAGTGGGTATAATGCGTCGCCCCTTTGGATAAAGCCCAATCCCGCATGGCGGCAGCCACAACTTCGGCAACTTCCAGCGTAAGTTCTTTTTGTCCCGCCTGAACGGCAGTCAATTCCTTATATATATTTTGAGGAAGCCGCTCCCTCATGACCGCGTTCGAGAAACTATTCGTCCCATACAGTTCGGCGACCGGAACCTTTGAAAAATCCACAGGCTTGTTCATATTTTCTCCAAAAAACCAGCTAACATATTTGCTATACCTAAAAAACAATAACATATTCTTGCGTTTTTTGCATCATAGGGAAAAACAAATTGTAAATTTTTGTAAGCGGAATAAAACGTGTGTGCCGAAATTTTATCGACAAATAATTTTTTTTGCGATATAGTTTCCATAAAGGAGAATCGATAAAGTGAAAAAATTGATTCCGTTATTGTCATTTTTTATCTTCGTCTTTTTGTCATGTTCCTATGAAAGCTACGATGTTGTAGTAAAAAACGAATCAGGTTTCCCGGTTATTTTTCAATTTGAAACAGGGCATCAAATAGAGACACTCAGATTAGAACCAAACAAAGAATGGCGCTGCTCTTTACTTACTGTTTTTACGCACAAGATGATTTCGCTTAAAGCATTCAATTCTGATTTAAAAGTAAGTTATAAATATTCGGATAATATTTACACTATTCAAGATGTTTACACCATTACTTTTAATATAAACGGAGCGTATGCAAAAGGGGAGAAATTCACAAACTTTACTCAAGAATTTTTCGCAGATTTCGAAGGGTTACTTCCGGGCGATGAAGGTTATAGAAATGGGTTATATCGATTTAACGGATGGAATGGGAACAATACTGGGACTAGTCCGATCCAGTTTGATAAGGGAATACATTACTCTATGGACGACATTGCATCAAAATTATCGGCAGCAGCAAGGGCAACATGGGAACAAAAACGTACGCTGACATTATATATAAAGTGGGATTTGGATAATTAAGGAGTTTAATAATGAGAACCCTTGAAAAAGCACTCGCCGAAGATAATCCTTTCAGAAGTCCCAATTTGACTCCCCTCCGAAAAGAGTGGAGAAGGAGGGAATTTTCAAAAAAGGGAAAAAATGATAGAATAGAAGCATGTACCGAAAAAGCGAGAGCGA
>QMCD01000238.1_pt1 | contig 62936 bp, 74 predicted proteins | sample 1821841 | NCBI WGS metagenome assembly QMCD01 (sample SAMN01991225, study PRJNA193472) | Termite gut metagenome, whole genome shotgun sequencing project. | isolation source: worker | host: Macrotermes natalensis
CTGGGATTGGAAATAGCGCCCGTTTTAGATATGCCAGAGACGCCCTTTTGGGCTGATCAAGCGTAACATGATACTTTGAAAAGCTGACAGGGCGTGGCGCACATTTAAACCGTAATTGATAGTGGGGGTGCTGACTGAATTTGTCCGACGGCATGGGGAATCACCCCCTGCGGCGGAGTCAAAAGATCAAATTTCTCCAATTTAGAGCGACGGATTTGGAGACAGGGCCAGTTTCAGGCTGCCTCTGAACTGTTTGACAGTAAGGCTATTTTACCTTACATTAAGAACACAGGAGGTATATATGACGACATTAACAGTGACGGCAAAAGGACAGGTAACTCTAAAAAAGGATCTGTTGCAGTATTTGGGCGTCGAGCCAGGCCAAAAAGTCGAGATTAACAAGCTGTCCGATGGACAGATCATAGTAAAGGCAGCCGTTGAGGGCGGTAGTATCAATGAGGCCTTTGGTATTTTACAAGCCCATAATCCACAAAAGCGGGCACTGTCTGTCGATGAAATCAATAATATCATTGCACGGGGGTGGGCGAAGCAAAAATGAATATTACTGTTGACAGCAATGTACTGTTACGTTTTCTGCTCAATGACGATCAAAAGCAAAGTGTTGCTGCACGGAAAACGCTGGCAAAAGCTCAATTGATTGCTTTGCCTTTGCCGGTATTGTGCGAAACCGTCTGGGTATTGCTGCAAGGATATAAAATGGAGAGGCATGTCATCGCCGATGCTCTGGAGGTTTTTATCAATTCAGCCAACGTCAAAACCAATCAAGCCGCAGTAGCTTTAGGGCTTACATTACTTCGAGCCGGAGGAGATTTTGCTGATGGTGTGATATGCAGCGAGGGCCAGAACCTTGGTGGCGATACATTCGTGTCGTTTGATAAAAAAGCTGCCCAGCTGATCAAAAAACATGGGATACGAGTACGAGAGTTATTATGAAAACAAGAGCCAAGCCTATGCCGTCGTTGCGTAGTGATGCGGCTGCTGAACGGTTTGTCGCAACCGCAGACCTGACGAAGTACAATTTATCGGGTTTCAAGCCTATGCGCTTTGAGATTGAGCCGAAATCCACTGTGAACCGTCCCAGATTTCTCAAAGGCATTTTCATCTGAGTTATACAGCATAAAAGTCACAGGCTCAGCCTGTTTTCGACAATACAGCTGTTTGGCTTCTGCCAGGGGGATATTATCGATGGGCTGCAAGATTCTGCGGTGGTTGAATCAGCCTATCTATTGAAGCGTTGCCATATTACTCATCGATCAGCTTCCTATTCAGGGATAGGGTCAAAGCTCAAAGGGAAAACCGCCTAGATGCTATTTGTTACTTCCTCAAACGATTATCAATGTGTATTAATATTGCGTTAATCTGTTGCGATGATGATTGCAATAAATGCAATGATGCATTTTGTAAAAGAGAAGGAGGAATATATGAAAAAGTTTTTGATCGTTTCGACAGTTATTGTCGGCCTGGCTTTGACAATGCCCGTCTTTGCCAAGGATGAGTATCTGTTCTGCAACAAGATGCCGGCGGCGCAGCCGATGCAGCTTTCGTCGTTTTTCCAGAAGTTGGAGGGCGAGGGTTATAAGGTGCGTGAATTCGAATACGAACGCAATTGTTACAAAATCGAAGGTTATGATGCAAACAGCCGCCGCATTAAGGCATATTTCAGTGATACTGACGGTACATTGCTTCATGTGTGGCCTGACCTCTGATTAAGCCGCGGGCGGTCATTATGCGCATCCTGCTTTTGGAGGACGATCCGTTGATCGGCGATGGGCTTAAAGCCGGTCTGGCCAAGTTTGGCTTTGCCGTGGATGAGTTTGCCGATGGTGTCGCCGGACAGAAAGCGCTTGCTGCGGCACCTTACGATGCCGTAATTCTTGATCTTGGTTTGCCGGGGTTGGATGGCATGGAGGTATTGGCGCGTTGGCGGCAGGCGCGGCAGAATGTGCCCGTATTGATTCTCACTGCCCGCGACGCGCTGGAGCAACGCGTCGCGGGGCTTAACGCAGGTGCTGACGATTATTTGGTCAAGCCTTTTGCGTTGAGCGAGCTGGTGGCGAGGCTCAATGCATTGATCCGGCGTCGGCATGGCGAGGCGGCGCCGCTATTGGCTTGCGGGACGTTGACTTTTGACCCTGCCTCCCGAGCGGTCACACAAAATGGCGCGCCGGTGGTGTTGGCCGCGCGTGAGCTGGCGTTGCTGGAGTTGTTTATGCAGAACAAAGGGCGTATTTTGTTGCGCGAAACGATTCTTGAAAAGTTATACAACTGGGAAAGCGAAATTGAGAGCAACGTGATTGATGTCCATATCCATCACTTGCGGCGTAAGCTCGGCAACCATGTCATTCGTACCGTGCGTAATGTCGGCTATATTCTGGATAACGACATGGAAAAGCCGCGCTCATGATTTTGCAACAGGATAAATTTTCGGTAGTGTTTACCAAAACGATATGAAAAGTCTCCGTTTACGTCTTATCATTTTTTTTTCAGCAATCGCGGTTGTGGTTTGGCTGGTTACCAGCGCGATTGCTTATTTTAAAGCGCGTCATACGCTTGACGAATTGTTCGATACGCAGCAAATCCTTTTTGCCAAGAGCTTGGCCTATGCTGATTTAAGCGTATTGTTTCAGGGCAAATCTTTAAAGCTTCCGAAAACATCGAGGCTGGTCTGGGAGGACGATATCGGCGAAGAAGACGATGACGCGTTGGCTTTTGCCGTTTTTTCATCGGACGGCCAGATGTTTCTTAGCGATGGCGACAAAGGGCAATTTATTCCGTTTAATGCGGCGCGCAATGGTTTTGTCGATGGTTACCTGCAAATAGGAGGGGACAGCGATCACTGGCGGCTTTTTTATTTGGCATCTGAAGACAGCCGCTTTCGTGTTGTGGTCGGTCAGGAGTTGGAATTCCGCCAGGAGATGGCGCTGAATATTATTTGGGGCGTACTTTTGCCGTGGTTGGTCACATTGCCGCTTTTGCTGATAGCGATTATCTGGTTGATCAGGCGTGAATTATCGTCGTTGCGCGCTGTCGCAAAAGAATTACCGAATCGCGATCCCGGTGACGCCACGCCTATTGCCGTCGATCGGGTGCCGAGCGAAGTTCAGCCGCTGGTTCGCGCGCTAAATGGGCTTTTTTTACGAATATCCGATACGTTGGCGCGCGAGCGGCGTTTTACGGCAGACGCGTCGCATGAATTGCGTACGCCGTTGGCGGCGTTGCGCGTGCAGGCCGAAGTTGCGCAAATCGCCGGTGATGATGAAGCGGTTCGCGCCCATGCGCTGGATCAACTCATCGTTGGCATTGATCGTTCGACGCGTTTGGTAGAGCAACTTCTGGCATTGTCGCGCCTCGACTCTTTGCGCGGGATTCAGGATATGGCGTCTGTCAACTGGCGCGCCATTGTCGAAACCGCTTTCACCGAAGTAAAACCGCTTGCCGATAAGCGGCGAATTGCATTGCGTTTTGAAGAGGGCTCTTCGCCGCCTGAGCTAAACGGCAATTTTGTATTGCTGACATTGCTGATGCGTAATTTGGTCGGCAACGCGGTGCGCTATATTCATGATGGCGGTGAAATTGTCGTTCGCCTTTCACGCAGCGAGCTTCGTGTTGACGATAATGGCCCCGGTGTTGCGCCCGAATACCTGAGTAGTCTTGAAGAGCGCTTTTTTCGCCCGCCCGGGCAGCAGCAATCCGGCAGCGGTCTCGGTCTTTCCATTGTTGGGCGGATTGCACAACTGCATGGTTTCGGCTTTCGTGTGGCCAATCGCACCGAAGGCGGATTCAGCGCGGTGGTGTCGTTTTCCGCGTAAAAAAACCTGCCGCTTTGCCGGCAGGTTTTTTCGGTTGAAGTATAAAAGTTTTATTGTCTTATCGCGGTGAAATGCGCTTCTTCCTCAGGGTTCCGATTTTCGGTTTCCCAAGAGCCGGTCATCCCGCCGCTTGAGGTAAATTGCAGATTGAGTTCTGCCCGGACATTGTAGCCATTGTCGCAAGTGTAGCGGCCAAAGTCGTCATCAATTTCATAGTTACGGCCTCTGACCTTAAGCGGGCCGGTGATTTTGCAGGATACGCCACTATCGTTGGTAAAAGTCAGCGTGCCGTTATTGCCGCTTTTCGTGAAAGACATGGGCGACGTATGTGTCGTATACCAGACGTGGTCATTTCCGCGTAAGTCTTCTTCATATTTGGTTTTAATTGTTGCCTGATAAACAGCCGAGTCTTCCACTTGTGTCGTCGGCGCTTTCAATGTTTGCCGCTCGACTTGCTTGGTCAGTGTCTGTCCGTCTGTAAACATGAGTGTAATCGTGCCTGTTGTGACGGAATCGGGTGTGAAGGTTGCGTTGCCGACAACAGTGCGTTGGACACGAGCCGGCGTCCAGATATTTTCCGTAGGCGCGCTTTGTGTTTTGATAATCTCCCCGGTAAAGGCGTTATCTTTGTAATTCATTTCGGCGGTGTACCAGAAGGGATTGCCGTCCCTGTCATAAACAAAGAAGGTGGCGAAAATGAATTCACGGCTTTGCACCATATTCACGCCCCAGCCGGAAGTGGCGGGGTTCCACCAGATGTCCGTATAGTCCGGTAAAAGTGAGGACGTTTGCGATTGTGCCGACAACGGGACAATCGCCATGATTGTGATGAAAATAAAACGAGCGATATGAAACATGAAACTCTCCATTAATTGAATGATGAACGTCCCTACTGTTTAATATCGAAAAATTAAAAGAACATTAAACCGGAAGATGCTTAATAATTATAATTTTTATTGCAATTATGGGCGCGTATTTATAGAAGCGGGCTGAGCAATCGCGCTGCCGCCTCGCTCCAGTAAGCAAAGCGGGAAATGGAACGTTTTTTAAGTACCGGTTTTGCCGATAACATATCTTCCTCAAACTGTGTCGCCAGCGCCGTTGCTAGGTTTCGCTCGTAAATGCCGACGCACACTTCGAAATTAAGATAAAAACTGCGGTGATCGAAATTGGCCGTACCGATAAACGACAGGTCGTCGTCAATCAACATCGTTTTGGAATGGAGCATTCGCTCGGTAAATTCGAATATGGTTACCCCGGCGCGTGTCAACTCGTCAAAGTAGGAGCGTGCCGCCAAGGTTACCGGTTTTGAATCGCTGTTTTCCGGCACCATAATACGCACGTCAATGCCGCGCAGCGCGGCGTTCGTCAATACCATCATTGCCGATTCATCAGGAACGAAGTATGGGGTTGTCAACCATACTCGATGTTGCGCAGAAGAAATTGCCGCCAGATAAGCGCGGTGAATCGGCGCCCATTCGGTATCGGGACCGGAGCCGATGATCTGCACGAGGTGCGCGCCCCTCGTAGGCACATCGGCAAAGATATGCGACGCTTTCCAGGGCGGCTCTTCACCGGTGGCATACAGCCAGTCTTCCCAGAACATTTGCTGCAAGCCGAATACCGCATCACCGTACAAGCGCAAATGAATGTCATGGTAAGCATTCGCATTGATACGCTCATCTTCAGTATCGGTAATATTGATACCGCCGACAAAGCCCGTCCAATCGTCGCATACTACAATTTTGCGGTGGGTACGCATATTGATTACCGGGCGGATACGCGCCAACGATGCGCGATGGAAAAAGCCGACGCGAACACCGGCGTCAATAAGCGGCGCTAAGAATTTTTTATCAAGGCGCTTGGAGCCGAGCGCATCGACAAGCAGGCGTACTTCGACACCGGCACGGGCTTTTTCAATAAGCAGATCGCGTAACGCCGTTCCGATATTATCGGGTTCATAAATATAATATTCGAGATTTACATGGCGTCGCGCGGCGCGGATTTCGGTAAAAATTGCGTCGAAAGTTTTTGCGCCATCTACCAGCAAGTCAACATCGATGCACGTTCCCGGCCGATAATTGCTGGCAATACCGATTCGGGCGGTCCGGGCAATGTTTTCCGGCGGCAACATTGAAAAACGTGTTGAGGCACGTGTTTCCCAGGATAAAATTTCACGTACATGCTGGCGCTTAATTTGTTTGCGCTTGATTTTATGCGGGCCGAAAAAATAAAAAATCAAGAAGCCGATATAAGGTAGTGCCGATAAGGCCAATATCCAGCCCAGCGTTGCCACTGGCGAGCGCTTCTGCCAGATGATCCATCCGATCAGAATGACGATGTATAACGACCACAATAATGAAATCGTTAACGCAAGCATCGCTTCACCGCTTTTGTTGTCGACGATGGTAGTTTACCGTGTCTTGCATGGTTGGCGCCGGTTTCAACCCGTCGAAGAGGTAATACCATGCCAATTTAAAGTTTTTCCGCCACAAACGTGGGCGTGCGTAACGAATGATGGTATTGATTTTTTCATATTGATTCCGGCGATAGCACGGGACGCGGCATTTGACGCATAGGCTTTTCCCTTCCTCAAAAGCGCAGCGCGTATAACGGCGCAATACGTATGCCTCAAGCGGCCGGCAGTCGGCACATGGCGTCGGCTCGTTTTGATGATGGTCGTGGCAGTAAATATCGATCATGGCCTTGAGCGCCAGATATTCACGTACCCGGCGGGGGCCGAGGTTTTCAAAGGTGTCGTTGTTTGGTTTTTGCTTGTCTTTCATTTGCGAAAAACAATGGCGCACTATGATGGCAGTGTTTCAAGCGCGTCAAGGACAATACGGTTACTCAGTAACTCGGGCAGCAGAAACGGCGGTTTTTCGGGAGGATAAAACACGTATACCGGCACGCCGCTGCGTCCAAACGTTGTCAGCGTTTCCGTAATCGTTTGGTCGCGGCGCGTCCAATCGGCACGCATCAGTACGATGCCGTGATCGACAAACGCTTTTTGAATGAGCTCGGTGTCTAGAACCATTTTTTTGTTGAATTGGCAAGTGACACACCATGCGGCCGTAAAATCGACGAACACGGTTTTACCTTCGGTATTTAAGCGTATCACTTCGGCGGGATCGTAGTTTTGCCAAATGCCGCTGTTTGCCGTGGCCGCATTCGAACCAGGATGCGTCGCCGTGCTATTTTTCAGTGCCAGTATAGTCATGATCACGGCCACAACCAGCGACAGCACGCATAATATTGACCACAGCCGCGCGCCGTGAAAATGCGCGTTGCGCCATGCCCACAGCGCCAACGCCAGCGCAATCAGCGCCAGCAACATGTGCAATACCATGTCGTCACCGGTCAGCGCGCCAAGCACCCATAAGAGCCAAGCGACGGTCGCGTACAGCGGGAACGCCAGAAATTGCCGAAGATAAGTCATCCAGACACCGGGCTTGGGCAAAAAACGTTGCCATGCCGGGAACAGCGCCAGCAACATATAAGGAAGCGCCATGCCGATGCCCAGACAAGTAAAGACCATTATGGTTGTGATTAGGTTCTGGGTCAGCGCAAAACCAAGCGCCGCACCCATGAACGGCGCGGTACACGGCGATGCGACCACCACGGCAAGCACACCGGACGCGAACGCATTGACTGTACGGTTTTTCGATGTCCAGCCGGCCAGTGACGATGGCGCCATCAGGCCAAACTCAAACAGCCCGGAAAGATTTAACGCGATGACGCCAAAAAGAAGAATCAGCGTTATGATGACCCACGGCGATTGCAGTTGAAAGCCCCAGCCAAGATGTTCGCCGGTTGCGCGCAGCATTAGCAATAAAAGCGCAAGAAACAAAAAGGAAATGACGACGCCTGCAGCGAAAGCAAAAGCTTCACGGCGCATATCCGCTTTACTGTCGTGATGTTGGACAAAGCCCAGTACTTTGATGGAAACAATCGGGAAAACGCACGGCATCAAATTCAGAATCAGGCCGCCGGCCAGCGCAAAAAATACCGCCAGCCACAACGTTAATGAGCCGTTGTCGCCCGTAGTGTTGTGGATCGGTGAGGATGCCGTTCCGGGAATCTGTGCCTGTGGCGGCGCGGTGAATGTCGGCGCGGCTCCTGCCGCCGCATTTCCGGAAAGCGGCACGTCGATGGACACAGCCATCTGTCCATTTGGCCATGGGCGTGCCGCTTGCAAAATACCGCTGATTCGCGCCAGGTCGCCGGTCAATTGATGCGACACAGGCAACAACAGCACCAGCGCATCGCCGTCGCGGCGCATGGGTTGCGCAAAGGACGGCTCAATCGTACGTTCTTTATCGGAAAATAAATAAAGCGCGCCCGGATCGGCGGTCGCTTCGTTCGGTGTCATGCGTAGTTCGATGATATTGCCTGCGCCGCGCGCTGTTATCGTCCAGCCGGTCAAAGGTTGCGGTATTGTGCGCAATGTTTTTTCGATGGCAGGCGACCAATGGGGATCACGCACACCGGCATTGCCGACTTTAAGCGTTAATGCGACATTCGTGCCATCGGGAATGCAGATATCGCGACACATCAGCCAGTCGGCGCGCGCGGCAAATGAGAGCGTATCGGCCGTCAGCGCCGCATCGGCGGCAAAGGTTGTGACCAGCAATACCTCATCTTCGTAGCCATAGTTAAGGTATGGCCCGAATATCTGCGCTTTCGGCGCTGGCCACTGTATCGCGCTGATTTGTTGTACGCCGGGCGGCAATTGCCATTGGATGGTTGTCGGCAATCCGGTATCACCCGGATTTTGCCAATAGGTATGCCAGCCCTCGTTCATCGTCAGCCGCAACGCAATATGGAACTGTTGACCGGCAGTAATTTGTTGATGATCGCCGACCAGTTCGGCTTGCACATGCTGCGCGGCGCTTAACGATGAGAAAAGTAACAGCAGCCACGATATGGCAATGACTGATAACGCACGGAAATCAAAAAACCTAGGCTTTTGCATTTCTCAAAACAACGATCAGGGTTCCGGCCAGAGACAAGAGCCATGCTTGCGCAGTTCGGCAAGATAGGCTTCATGCGCGGCACATTCCTCGGCGGAAGCGCGAAGCATTTTTATGTGCTTGGGCGTATCGATTTGCCGATATGCCGTTTTTGTTTCCGGCGGGGCGATAACCAGCGATTCCTGGCCGCGCGTCAACGCCAGATAGACTTCTGCCAATAGTTGTGCGTCAAGGCAGGCACCGTGCAAAGTTCGATGTGCGTTGGAAATGCCAAAGCGCTCGCATAAGGCATCGAGCGAATTGCGTTTCCCCGGAAATTGTTTACGCGCTTCAATCAGTGTATCGAATACGGCGCTGTAAGCCGTCCGACACAACGGTTTTTGCGCGCGCGCCAGCTCGGCATCGAGAAAAGCCAAGTCGAAACTGGCGTTATGGATGATCCATTCCGCACCGCGGCAGAAGTCGAGAAATTCGTCGGCTTTTTCGAAAAACAGAGGTTCGTTTTGCAAACGTTCCCAGCGTATCCCGTGTACGCTGGCAGCGCCTTCTTCGATTTCGCGTTCGGGGTTGAAATACCAGTGTCGCAGCTCGCCGGTCGCGCGTCGCGATACCATTTCGATGGCGGCGAGCTCAATGATACGATGTCCTTGGCTCGGTTCAAGCCCGGTCGTCTCGGTATCGATAATGATCTGGCGCATATAAGGGTTATTAACGACGGAATTTGCGAATGGTATCCTGAATTTCCGCAATTGCCCGCTCGATTTCATTATCGGAAAGCGCGCTGATGTCTTTTTCTTTTTTTGCTTCGCCGAGATTAACGGTTTCTTGCAGCTGCGTTGATGAAAACTCGCCGGGACTCAACGAACTGGTTTCCGTTGTTTCGGAGTCATCTACTCTGCTGGTATCCCAGCGCATGATAATGGTCGAAAGATTATCGCCTTCCGATCCACCGCGTTTTTGCGCCTCACGCATCATGTTGGGCGCGGCCTGGAGCAGCGGCGCGGCATAAAGGTTTTCAATAATGTTCTTTGTCGGCATTGGTCCCCAAAAGCCGTCGGAACATATCAAAATTACGTCATTGTTGTTGAGCGTAGTGCGCCGCGATAAATCGATCACCGGATCGATGACGCCGCCCAGGCAGCTGTAAATACGATTACGCTCGGGATGCACCGCCGCCTCCTCTTCGGTAATCAACCCGCGATCCATCAGATATTGCACTTTGGAATGGTCTTTGGTCATCGCGAGCAATTCGCCTTGGCGAAATAAATACAGGCGGGAATCGCCGGCGTGTGCCCAGTACGCATAGCCGGACTGCACCACTGTAGCAACGCACGTTGTGCGAGGCGTTTCCACCAGCGAAAACTGACGGGCGTAAGAACCAAGTGCCGTATGAATACGGCGCATGGTGTCGTGAAGAAATTCAAAAGGGTTCGGTAAAACCGGTTGTGCTTCCTGCTGAAAACGCTCGGCGAACAAGCGCACGGCGATTTGCGCCGCGATTTCGCCGCCGTTGTGCCCGCCCATCCCATCGGCAAGTACCATCAGCAGGCTGTCGCGGCTGTAGATATACGCAATCCGGTCTTGATTGACTTTTCGCGAACCTTTTCGCGAATCCTGAAAAATAGTAAAGCGCATCCCAGACATGTGATGATTCAACCCTGTTTATTGAATAAAGAACTTCTGATGTTGCTCAAAAAGCCGGCTTTTGGTTTTTCGTCTGCCGTTGACAGCAGTACTTTTTGTAGCGTTAGCAAGCTTTGCGGGCGACGCATCGGATCAAGCTCCAGGCAACGATCAATCACATGGAGCAGCGTACTGGAGTAACGTCCCGCCCAAAGCTTGCGTGCCGTGATCAGATGATCCTCTTTCATTCGGGCGTCCGCCGCCTGCGGCGCAAAACCGGCAAGGCAGGCAAACATCGAAGCGCCGACACCGTAAATGTCCGTCCACGGCCCCAATTTGCTGATGTCGCGCTGATATTGTTCCGGCGCGGCAAACCCTGGCGTATACATCGGCGCAAACTGTCCGTTGGTACTCGACAGCGTTTGTTGTGCCGCGCCAAAATCCAGCAGCACCGGCGTGCCGTTCGTGCGCAGATAAATATTGGCGGGTTTCAGATCAAGATGCAAAAGGCGATGCGTGTGTACTTCACGCAAACCGTTGAGCAAGCGGATAAAAACACCGCGAATGAAGCGTTCCGAGAGTTTATCCTGTTTGATCTGGATATGCTGTTGCAAGGTTCGACCGTTTTCGTAGCGCATGACCATGTACACGGTTTCGTTGGCACGAAAAAAATTCAATACCCGTACTACATTTGGGTGGTCAATTCGCGCCAATGCCTTGCCTTCTTCAAAAAAACATTTCATTCCGTAGCGGAATGTGGTCAGATTTTCCACGCAGCTGGCGCGGATAATATCGCCTTCCATGCGTAAACCAAGCGTTGCCGGCATGTATTCCTTGATCGCCACTATTTCGCCATACTGATCGGTTGCCCGATAGACGATCGAAAACCCGCCTCGGCTTATCTGTTGCTCAATGCGGTAATTCAACAACCGGTACCCGGGTGGAAGCGCTTGGTTTTTGGCTACAGCCATGATAGAAAGATGGGATCGATAATAATCTTGCGGTGCGTAAAATAACGATTTTCCTTGTCTATTCAAATAAAGTAAAGTAAGAATTACCCCTTAAAACCAGATATTTAAGAAAAAAGATGAATATTTTCAGCATGACCGGGTTCGGTTCAATCGAAAGCAATACAGAAAAATTGGCGCTGACAGTCGATTTACGCGCAGTCAACCACCGTTTTCTTGATATGTCGTTCAAGTTGCCCGATGAACTGCGACAGTTGGAGCCGGTATTGCGGGAACGTATCGCCCGTAATATGAAGCGCGGCAAAATCGATTGTCGGCTGCAACTGACTCAGCGTCATGCCGCGGATACGTTGATGCCTGATTCGGCGCAAATCGAAACCTTGCTGGCGGCGGAAGGCGCCGTGCTTGCCATAAAACCCGATGCCAGATCATTATCCGTTGCCGATATTTTGCGCTGGCCGGGCGTGCTGACCACGGTGCAAGAAGCGCCAGATCGATTGGCCGAGGTCGCGTTGGCCGCATTCGATACTGCCTGGCGGGAATTTGCCGCCAGCCGCGCCCGCGAAGGTCTGAAGCTTGGCACAGTTTTGCTGGAGAACTGCACAGCTATCGAAAACTTGGTTGCCCGTATCATGCCGCGTATCCCTGAAATTCATGAGGCTTACAAAGAGCGTTTGGCGCAGCGCTTGCGCGATGCCCGCCTTGATCCCGATGAGGAGCGCTTGAAGCAGGAGTTGGCACTTTTTGCCGTGCGTATCGACATCAACGAGGAAGTGGATCGTCTGACAGCGCATGTTGCCGAAATCCGGCGCGTTACCCGGGTGGATGTTGATGACTTGGCGCCAATTTCCGGACAATCCCATGTATCGTACGGTTCACGGGGCAAGCGTCTCGACTTTCTTGTCCAGGAATTGCACCGTGAAGCCAACACGCTTGGTGCCAAATCAATTGACACCGAACTTTCACAAATTGCGCTGGAGATCAAAGTTTTGATTGAACAAATGCGTGAACAAATTCAAAATATCGAGTAAATCCAAAATTCGTTGACCATGATATGACCGCCCGATTTTCTTCCGTTTCTTTTGGCTGCCTTTTCGTTCTTGCGGCACCGACGGGCGCGGGAAAGACCAGCTTGGTCCATGCGTTACTGGCGCGCGAACCGGGGATTCGTCTTTCCGTTTCCTACACTACACGTACGCCGCGTCTCGGTGAAAAAGAGGGCATTCATTACCATTTTGTCGACCAGAGTCGCTTTGATGAGCTGCGCCGGACAGGGGAGTTTCTTGAGGATGCTTGCGTTTACGGCAATTGGTACGCAACCTCTGCCACTTGGTTGAAGCAACAGCTTGAGTCCGGTCAGGATATTCTGCTGGAAATTGATTGGCAGGGCGCCGGGCAGGTACGGAAAATCTTTCCGGACAGCATCCAGATTTTCGTATTGCCGCCATCGCTTGCCGCATTACGCGAACGGCTGGAAAAACGCGGGCAGGATTCTGTCGATGTCATTGAGCGGCGGCTGGCGATGGTGCGCGAGGAATTCCGGCATTATGTCGATTTTGATTATGTTATTATCAATCAGGATTTTACCGCCGCCAGCAACGATTTGGCGGCGATTGTGCGTAGCGCGCGCCTTTTGGCGCCCCGTCAGCGTGTGCGTCATGCCTCGTTATTACGCGAACTGATTTCACCCAATATTGAGGATTGAGAGAGAATTATGGCCCGTATTACCATTGAAGACTGTTTGAAAAAAATTCCCAATCGCTTTGAATTGACGCTTGCGGCCGCCAATCGCGCCCGACTGTTGTCCACTGGCGCGCAACCACTGATTGATCCGAACCGTGACAAACCGACGGTCATCGCGTTGCGTGAAATTGCCGCGAGCAAAATCGGACGCGAGATGCTCGATAAACAGATCGGTAACCGCATCATGTTAAGCGAAGAAAACCTATTCATGCCTGCCGCTTCAGGCGACCAAGCTACTGATGCTGTTCCCGAAGAGGATTCGGAGGCTCATCACCAAGCGGTACCGGTATTTACCTTTGCCCCTGTCAGCGAGCCGACATCGTTGACGGTAGAAGATTTGCCTTTTCTTACGACCACCGAAGGCATTTTGCCGCCGAAAGACGAGAAACAGTCATGACTGTTGCGCCCGCAACATCAGTGTCGATTTTGATCACTGCGGGCAACACGCTTTCACCTGTTATTTTCGGGCAATGCATGTGAGACGTTGATGACTGCTGCTGTCAACGTTGTCGATGCCTCTGCCGCCATTCTTTTTGACCGGTTGCGCCAGTATCTTCCCGAAGATGACGTGGCGTTGGTCGAGCGCGCTTATCAGGTTGCCGCCAAGGCGCATGAAGGGCAAACGCGGATATCCGGCGAACCTTATATTACGCACCCGCTGGCGGTAACCACAACGCTTGCCGGTTGGCAGCTCGATGTGCAGGCTTTGGCGGCGGCGTTGCTTCATGATGTTCTTGAAGATACCGGGATCAGCAAAGAAAATTTGGCCAACGAATTTGATCCGATTGTTGCCGACCTTGTCTCGGCGGTATCCAAACTCGACAAACTCGAATTTTCTTCGTACAAGGAGGCGCAGGCGGAAAATTTTCGCAAGATGCTGCTGGCGATGGCGCGCGACGTGCGCGTGATTCTGATCAAGCTTGCCGACCGCCTTCACAACATGCAAACGCTCGGCCCGATACGTCTTGAAAAGCGTCAGCGTATCGCCCGCGAAACCTACGATATTTATGTGCCGCTTGCGTATCGCCTCGGCCTTTATACTTTGCGCCAAGGTTTGCTTGATCTCTGTTTCCAGAATCTGCACCCTTTTCGTCATCGTGCTATTGAGCGTGCCATCGAAAAGGTGCGTGACGCAAGACGTGAGGTGGTTGACGGCGTGATTGCGCTTTTCCAGGAGCGTTTGCAGCAGCGCGGGTTGAAGGCGGAAGTCAGCAGTCGCGAACGGACTTCGCATTCGGTTTACAACAGGATGCGCGAAAAACATATTCCGTTTCGGCAGGCCATGGAACCGTGCGGTATTCGCGTCATCGTCGGGAAACGTGAAGATTGCTATGTTGCGCTCGGCGTCCTTCACGAAACATTCAAGCCGTTGCCGGGTCGCTTCAAAGATTATGTTGCATTGCCGAAAGCCAACGGCTATCAGTCTTTGCATACCACGCTGTTTGGCCCGAACAGCATGCCCGTCGATGTGCAGATTCGTACCTACGACATGAACCTTGTTGCCGATACCGGCATTGCCTCTTATTGGATGTACCGCTCGGCAACAGACTTTACCAATCTTGTCGAGACCCAGCAAAATACGCGACGTTGGCTGAAAGGGTTGCTGGAGATGCCGACCGAAAGCGATTCGGTTGAATTTGTCGATAACATTAAACGTGACCTGTTTCTGGATGAAATTTATGTGTTTTCGCCCAAAGGGCGGATTTTCACATTGCCGAACGGCGCAACCGTTCTTGATTTTGCTTATGCCGTGCATACCGATATCGGCCACCATTGTGCGGGCGGGCGTATTGATCATGAGTCGATGCCGATACGTACGGTATTACGCAACGGCAGCCAGGTGGAAATCCTTACCCATCCGGAGACGCATCCGACACCGGCATGGCTTTCGTTTGCCGTCAGCGGGCGGGCACGTTCGGCGATTCGTCATTTTTTGAGGAACCAGCAGGAGAGCGAAGCAGAAGCGTTGGGCAAACACCTGCTGCATTATGCGTTGACCGTATTAAAAATTAAACCGGAACAAATTCCCGATAAAGTCTGGCAACAACAGCTTGAATCATTCGCACTGAAAACGGTCAAAGATTTGTATGTCGAAATCGGGCGCGGCCAATTGCTGCCTTATGTCATTGCGCAGGCGCTGGCGGCACGGTTGGATAAGCCGCCGAAGAAAGGTACGCGTAAGAGAAATCTGCGTTTGTCCGGCGGCAGCAATACTTTGCTATGCTATGCGGAGTGCTGCCGTCCGTTGCCGCACGAAGCCATTATCGGGTGGATGCGTCCGGAGTTGGGTTTGGAAGTGCATGCCCGCGATTGCGCGGTATTAAAGCAACATGCGCCTAAACAGAATACACTCATTGATCTTTCCTGGCCGTCCGATGATGAGGCGATCTATGCATCTGAAGTTATTCTCTGGGCGCGGGAGCGGCGCGGCTTGCTTGCCGATTTGGCCACCGCCATCGCCCATACCGATACCAATATCGGGCAAATCTGGTTGGATCGTTCTGCCCCGCAAGAGCCGGTAGTGATTCGCTTTTTGCTGGATGTCCGCAATCGGCAACACTTGGCCGATATTCTGCGCGCCTTGCGTCGGGTTTCCGGCGTGCTCAAGGTTCAGCGCGCGCGGAAAGCAGCCTGACGGGCTATAATCGACGCATGTTTGTTTTCCCGTTTTTTCTTGTTTCAAACGGAACTTTACGCGCAGGAGAATTTTTGTGTGGGATATTATTCAAGCGGCAGGATGGCCGATCTGGTTTCTGATTATTTCGTCGATCATTGCCGTACCGATTATCATCGAGCGTTTCTGGGCATTGCGTCGTTCCGCAATCATTCCCAGAGGGCTGGTCGATGAAGTGCTTGCCGAATTTCGGCAAAAAGGACTGAGTACCGAACTGCTTACCAAGACGGCGCAACGCGGCCCATTGGGACAGATCATTGCCGCCGGGCTTGCCAACGCGCAATCGCCGCGCGTGGTCATGAAGGAGGCCATTGAGGAAGTTGGGCGGGTGGTCACCCACCGCCTGGATCGTTTTTTAACCACGCTCGGCACCATTGCCGCGATGGCGCCATTGCTTGGCTTGTTTGGCACCGTTGTCGGCATGATTGAGATTTTTGCGTCGACGACCGTAACGGGCGCCAACCCGACACAACTGGCGCACGGTATTTCCGTCGCGTTGTATAACACCGCTTTCGGTTTGATGATTGCGGTGCCGTGCATGATTTTTTACCGCCATTTCCGCGCGTTGGTGGAATCTTACATTGTGGAAATGGAGCGCGAGGCCATTCGGCTGGTCGACGCGATGCAAAACGCACGTTGACTTGGGAAGCGGAGATTACGATGAATTTACGCGGTTACCGAATGCGCGATGAGCCTGAAATCAACTTTATTCCGTTGATTGATGTGTTGCTGGTGATTCTGATTTTCTTGATGGTGACGACCACCTATCAGCGCATTCGTGAATTGCAGATCACATTGCCGGAAGCCAGCGCGGAGCAAATGACGAACCGCCCGCAGGAAATCAACGTCGGCGTTGATGCCGAAGGTAACTATGTTGTCAACGGTCAGGTGTTTCGTTTTTCATCGGCCGACGATTTTGCCGCGGCGTTGCGTGATGCCGCGAGCGATATGGCAGAGCCGGTCATCATCATCAATGCCGACGCCAACGCCACGCATCAGTCGGTGATCCGGGTCATGGAAGCGGCGCGTTTTGCCGATATCACGCATCTGACCTTTGCTACCAATGAGCCTGTTTCCGAGTGAGTTTTCGAATGAGCCGGCTATCGAACTGGTTATCGCGTTTTTTTCCCGAACACTGGTATCAGCCGCGCCCGACGTGGCTGGCGTGGGTGTTGCTGCCGTTCACAATACTGTACGGCATCGCCGTTGAAATCCGTGCGTCGCTTTACCGCCACGGTTTTTTGCAAAGTTATGCATTGCCCGTGCCGGTGGTGGTGGTTGGTAACGTGACGGTCGGCGGTACAGGCAAGACACCTTTTGTTATCGCGTTGATTCATGCCTTGCGGGAGTGCGGCTTTACGCCCGGCGTCATCAGCCGCGGCTACGGCGGCAGAATCAGTGAGCGTGGCGAAACTGCTTGTGTTACGCAAGATAGCAATCCGGCTGAGGTCGGCGATGAAGCCGGGCAGATCGTGCAAACCCGTGCGCCGATGGTGGTCGGACGCGATCGTGTTGCGGCTGGGCTGCTTTTAACCAGCAGTTATCCTCAAGTGGATGTTGTGGTTTCCGACGACGGGATGCAGCATTACCGTTTGGCGCGCACCATTGAGATTGCGCTGCTTGATGGTGCGCGTCAATTGGGCAACGGCTTGCCTTTGCCTTCCGGCCCGTTGCGCGAACGTTCTTCGCGGTTGGCGCAAGTATCGGCGGTCGTGCTTACGGAGATTGACGGCGCTGACGATCGGGAACCGCAATACGGCGTGCCGCTGTTCCGGCAGGCGTTGAAGGCCGATACGCTGCGCCAAGCCAATCGGCCGGAAAATACCATGCCGCTTACTGCGCTTATGGAAGAAGAGTATATTCATGCCATCGCCGGGATCGGTAATCCAGATCGTTTTTTTCAGACACTTGATCGGGCGGGCATTCATGCCGAGCAGCATATTTTTTCCGATCATTTTTTTTATACTCCTGGCGATCTTGCGTTGCCGAACGCGCGCTGGATTATCATGACGGAAAAAGACGCGGTGAAGTGCCGCGCTTTCGCTGATGACCGCTGCTGGTATTTGCCGGTGACCAGCAGTGTCGCATTGCCGTTGCTTCATTTGATTGATGTGAAATTACGCCATGCCCGAAAAAATTAACCCCAAACTGCTTGAGCTTCTGGTCTGTCCGGTGACGCATGGACGGCTGGCTTTTGACCGCGAGCGCGACGAGCTGATTTCCGTTTCCGCCAAACTGGCTTATCCGATCAAGGGCGGCGTGCCGATGATGCTTGAAGACGAAGCGCACCAGCTCAGCGACGAGGAGACGGAAAGCTATCGGCATCGTTATAAACCGTAAATGACCGGAACCATCGTGCCTTTTATCACCATCATCCCCGCCCGTTATGCCGCCAACCGTTTGCCCGGCAAGCCGCTGGCAGAAGTCGGCGGTGTGCCGATGATCGTGCGCGTGGCGACACAAGCGCGGCAAAGCCGGTCCTCACGCGTTGTCATTGCCACCGACGACGAGCGAATTGCCCAAGTGACGCGCGCGGCCGATTTTGAAACAGTGATCACCCGTTCCGATCATGTTTCCGGTACGGATCGCCTTGCCGAGGCAATAGACCTGCTTGGCCTGTCGGATAATTGCGTTGTTGTGAACGTTCAAGGCGATGAGCCTTTTATTCCACCCGCGTTAATTGATCAGGTTGCGGAGGAATTGATGATGCACGAAGACGCGGCGATGGCGACGATATGTCATCCGATCAGCGCGTATGAAGAGTTTCATAACCCGAATGTTGTCAAAGTGGTATTGGATCGCTGGAATTACGCCTCGTATTTCAGTCGCGCGCCGATTCCGTTTACCCGCGATAGCGGTGATGCCGGCTGGCTCGACGCCTATCCCGCCGAACATTTGCCGTATCGTCATTGTGGTGTTTACGCTTACCGCGCTTCTTTTCTTCGTCTTTTCCCCACGCTGACACCGGCGCCTACCGAGCGAATTGAAAAGCTGGAGCAATTGCGCGCGCTATGGCACGGCTACCGCATCAGCGTCCTGATTACCGAGCAATCTTTGGCCTTCGGCATTGATACCGAGCAGGATCTCAAGGCAGCCAACGAAATGCTTCTGCGTCAGAAGCACAACAACAGCTAGAAAAATTCTGTATTGTTCCGTTTCATCGCGCTTACGGCTTGACCAGGCGCGGTGGCACGGAGAGAATCAAACCTTAGACAAAAAAGAAATAAAAGGAACAGAGCAATGCGTCTTATTTTGCTAGGCCCGCCCGGCGCGGGCAAAGGAACTCAGGCAGGTTTTATCAAGGAAGCATTCGGTATCCCGCAGATCTCCACTGGTGATATGTTGCGCGCCGCAGTAAGGGCGCAGACGCCGCTTGGATTGGCGGCAAAAAAAGTGATGGACAGCGGCGGGTTGGTTTCAGACGATATCATCATCGGTATCGTCCATGAGCGCTTAAAAGAAAAAGATTGCGCAAAAGGTTATCTCTTTGACGGCTTTCCGCGCACCATTGCGCAGGCCGATGCCTTGAAAGAAGCCAATATTGCACTGGACTATGTTCTGGAAATTGTCGCTCCCGATGAGGAAATCGTGACGCGTATGAGTGGACGGCGTACGCATCAGCCGTCCGGGCGCACTTATCATGTTCGTTTTAATCCCCCCCGGCGGGAAGGCGTTGACGATATTACCGGCGAGCCGTTGGTGCAGCGCGACGATGACCGCGAAGAAACCGTGCGCAAGCGCCTTGCCGTATATCATGAACAAACTGCGCCGCTGGTCGATTATTATCAAAAGCTGGCGATGGAGACGGGGCTTCCCAGATATCGCAAAGTGGCCGGTGTCGGCAGCGTCGAGGCGGTTCGTGAGGCTTGCCTTGCCGCGTTAAAACCATAAAAAAGGAATGACCATGACCGCATTGCCGCGCGTTTCGATCATTGTTCGCAGTATGGCACGTCCGGGTCTGGCGACAGCGTTGGCGTCGCTTGCGGCGCAGACTTATCCGGACATCGAAGTGCTCATCGTGGCGGCCAGTGGTGCGGCACACCCGTCGCAACCGGAAACCGCAGGCGCTTTTCCGCTGCGCTTTATTGCTTCGGACAAACCGTTATCGCGTCCGGAAGCTGCCAATCTTGGCATACAAGCGGCAAGCGGCGCGTGGTTGACCTTTCTTGACGATGACGACGAATTTCTTCCGGAACATGTCGCTGGATTGATGGATGCCGTGGCGCGCGCCGATGGCGCACAAGTCATACATTCGTTGGCGCAAGCGGTATTTGCCGATGGCCGCCGCACAAACTATGGGCAGCCCGCCGCATTGGTCGAGCTTTATCAGCGCAATTTCATTCACTTGTCGAGCGCGCTGATTTCCAAGCGGCTGATTGCCTCCGGTTGTGTGTTTGATAATACGTTGGAAATTCATGAAGATTGGGATTTCCTGCTGCAATGCGCGCAACACACGGCATTTTATTTTGAACCGTTGCAAACCTTCCTTTGGTATGTCGACAGCGGCTCATCGGGTACGGCGGGCGGGCGAAACCATGACCCGAATAAATTCGTTCGTTTCCGCGATATTGTGTACGACAAATGGCGCGCTGCCAGCGAAGCGCTGGCGGAACGTACCGGAGCCCTGCTTCAGCAAGCCGCTGATGCCGCACGGCAGCAGCAAACCGCGCTGGCGCTGGAAAGAATCAACGAAGTGCTGGCAATCAGCTTCAATGACCCATGGGCGCTTAACATGCGCGCGATGATCGAACGTATGCATGGCGACAGCGATGCGGCGCTTGCAACACAAACGCTGGCGACCCAGATTCGTCCATATGACCCTGCTTTCTGTTGCAATCTCGGCCAGCTGCTTCTGGAAAAAGGCGATCGCGATCAAGCGCGTGTGATGGTGGAGCATGCGTTCGCGGCGCAAGCCGATTACCCGCCGGCACAACGATTGCTCGGCCAGATCAACCGCGAATCGTTGCACGATACTGCGGTCTAGCCGACGTAATTTAATTGCTGCCGCAATATTTATTTCTTTCGAGTTTTATTCAGCCATAAAGAAACGCAAATGAAAAAACGCAACGCTTTTTACGCACAGTCGGGCGGTGTGACTGCGGTCATCAACGCCAGTGCCGCCGGCGTCATTGAAACGGCGCGTCGGCATAAAGACAAAATCGGCAAAGTGCTGGCCGGACGCAACGGCATCATCGGCGCATTAACCGAGGATTTGATTGACACCTCGCGCGAAAGCGCTTCAATGGTTGCCGCGCTGAAGCATACGCCGTCGGGCGCTTTCGGTTCGTGCCGCTATAAGCTGAAAAGTCTGGAAGAATCGCGCGCGCAATATGAACGGTTGATTGAGGTTTTCCGCGCGCACGATATTGGTTATTTTTTTTATAACGGCGGCAATGATTCGGCGGACACCTGCCTGAAAGTGTCGCAGATCGCGGATAAGCTCGGTTATCCGCTGCAAGCGATACATGTACCGAAAACCGTCGATAACGACCTTGTGCTTACCGATAACTGCCCCGGTTTCGGCTCGGTGGCCAAGTACGTCGCGACCTCGATGCGCGAAGCGGCGTTCGATGTGGCGTCAATGGCAAAAACCTCGACAAAGGTTTTTGTGATGGAGGTCATGGGCCGCCACGCCGGTTGGATTACTGCGGCGGTTGGTCTTGCCGACGACAAAGAAACGCCGATTCCGCTCGTGCTGCTTTTCCCGGAAATAGCGTTCGACGAAGTGAAATTTCTTGCCGCTGTGCGCGGCAAGGTCGATACATTCGGCTATTGTTGCATTGGCGTATCGGAAGGGTTGCGTGATGCCGCCGGTAATTTGATGGCCGAAGCAGGCACGCGCGATGCGTTCGGGCATGCGCAGCTTGGCGGTATCGGCCCGTATATCGCACAACGGATTCATGAAAAGCTGGGCTATAAATATCATTGGGCGGTCGCTGATTATCTGCAACGCGCTGCGCGCCATATTGCGTCGAAAACCGATCTTGAGCAGTCATACGCAGTCGGCAAGGCGGCGGTGCAATTCGCGCTGGCCGGGCACAACGCGATCATGCCCGCGATTATCCGCACTTCCGATACGCCGTATCGCTGGAGAATCGAAGCGGCGCCATTGAAGAAAATTGCCAACAAGGAAAAAATGTTGCCCAGGTCATACATTGCCCGCGACGGTTTCGGCATTACCGACAAAGCACGCGTTTATCTGTCGCCGCTGATTCGTGGCGAAGCGCCGCCGCCGTTCAAAAACGGCGTGCCGCAATATGTGCGGCTGAAGAATGCGGCTGTTCCCAGGAAATTGAATACGTATCAGGTATAAAGAACATTTCTCGTCGTGAGCCGTCTTATTTTGCCGGAGATGTTTACCAAGCTTCGGCAGGATCTTTGGGGGTGAAAAAGTATGAGATTTCCAAAAGCAATACGGACGCTGTTTTTATTATCGGTACTTGCCGTGTGCTTTATGTTGGGAGCGTGCGCTGTGCATTATGAATTTGACGAAGCAGCCTGGAGAGAGCTTACGCTGTCCCGGGACAGAAGCCTTTTGTACGCGCCGCATCACAATGAAAACGGCTACTTTAATCCCTGGTTGCCCAATGTCGAGCGCAAAGGCAGCGTTTGGGATTTGAGGATGAGCAAAAGAATCGAAGCGCCGTATATCGACGAAAGCAAATATGAGGCCGTGGAAAATGACTATGAGTATTTGGCAACGGGTCCCGATACGTTGAGTTTTGCCGGGCACGCCACATTCATGATTCGGATGAACAACGCTACTATTATCACCGATCCATATTTTTCCGGCAGAGCGCTGATTATCTGGGATAAAGTGACGCGGCGGTTCAATTTTGAAAACGTTCCCGAACGTCCCGTGGTGCTGATCAGTCATAACCACTACGACCATCTCGACAAATACGCTGTTAAAAAACTGATCAAAAAAAAGGCGGTCTTTATTGTTCCGCTGGGGTTAAAAGATTTTTTCACGGAGCTTGGGGCGGTTGAGGTTCATGAACTCGATTGGTGGCAAGAGATCGTATTGAATGGCGTGAAATATACATTTCTTCCGGCCCAGCATTGGTCGAGAAGAATCGGGCAGCCGGCCAACAGTACGCTTTGGGGCGCTTTCATGATAGAGGGGAACAGGAAAATATTCTTTTCAGGGGATACGGGTTATTTCGTTGGCTTCAAGGAATTTGGGGAAAAATTTCCAGGGATCGATTATGCGCTCTTGGGTGCGGGCGCTTATGAGCCTCGCTGGTTCATGCATTATGCTCATCAGAATGTTGAGGAGTTCTTTCTGGCAGTGAACGACCTTGGCGCCAAAGTTTCGATTCCGATGCATTTCGGGGTAATAGAGCTTGGCAAGGAGCCGATATTTTATTCTCCTTATGAGGTCGATCAGTACATGGATAAAAATCCCGGCTATAAGGAGAAGGTGCGGGTTCTGAGGGCGGGAGAATATATTGTGTTGGGGGATGGACTATGAGCGGATTCAGCAGGTTTCAGAGAAACGTATGTAAAGCATGTTTGTTGCTTTTATTCATCTTCACGCCGGTTCAAGCGTATGCTTTGAGCGAAGAGGAGAAGGTTACCGCGCTTATAGAGTCGGTCAGGAACACGCCTGAAGGAACGCGTTTCATACGAAATGGTAAAGCATATGATGTTGCCGATGCGGTATCTCATCTTAAGCTCAAGTATTCAAAGGCAAAATCGAAGATAAAAACCGCCGAGGATTTCATCAAGCATGTGGCGTCCGCCTCCTCCCTTTCCGGAGAAGCGTATCTGATACGCTATCCCGATGCGTCTACCGTTACTGCGGCAGTATTTTTCACCGAGAGATTGCACAAGCTGGAGAGTGAAAAGTAGTTAAAACGAGAGTGCTTAGTTTGTATTACTGCGAAAAGAAAGGGGACTTTGGCTTCCTTCTATTCTGAAAATCCTCAGAGTCTCTTACCTTCAGCAAGGAGTAGTGTATTCCCCCCCCCCCCACCATATCCCTTCACTGCCTGGTGCACTCTTGCACAGTATTTGACAGGAAGAACAGATAAAAGGCTCTTTTTTTGCTGTTGATACTCTAGAAAACGCAAGACTGCAAGTCAAACAAACTCATGAATATATTTCGGGCTATTTGGGCGAGTATAGTCATCTTTTTGCCTATCCATATGGGCAGATGAGTGATTACCTAAAAGATGAGTATTTCCCTAACTATCAGAAAGAGCATGGACAACGCGCAGCGTTCACAACCGAAGGCGCTCCAGTGGCTTTTGGGGTGAATCGCTGGACACTACCTCGTTTTGTTTGTGGGCAACACTGAAGGTCATCTGAAGAGTTGGTCAGGCTCATCCAGAACCTATAAGGATCTTATTACTTTTTAAAACGGGCCCAATGCCGAGGCTTTTCGAACCCAAGCCGTTTTTTCTTCCTCTGTGAGCGCTTTTAGCCAAACAACCATTAGATAAGGGATATCTGTGTGAACAAAGCCAACACGCAGATCGACTTGTTCAGCCAATTTATCGCCGACAAAACCCCATATGGCCAAGGCAATCTTTGCCGATTGCGGCAAAACTTTCACGTTGCAGGTATTCGGCAATTCCGCCTGCCTCGCGGATGATGCGACGGTGTGTTGCCGGTATTTTCCGATAAAGATGGTCGTCGAGAACCAACCCGCCACATAGATAACAATTTTCCCATGGTGTTTGATGGACATAGCCGACAGGCATCATTATTTTTTCATCTATCTTGTAAAAAGCGACGAAGTGTCGGGGGGTATTGGGAAAAGAAGGCGTGTTGAAGCGGCGACGAAAAAGCCTGCCAACAAAAAATTCGGCGTTTGCTATTTCCGTGACGCAAAGGATGTCTGAAATACAAGAGGCAGGATAGGAGGCGGTTTCGGATGAAGAGATTTTTTTCTGTGCTGCTCTGGTGGACGTGGTACGGAAAATAGCTTTAACGGCTTTCAAATTTCCCGGAAAATACTTTAGAAATTTCATGGATAGTCTAAATAAAAGAAAAATGCTCCTCAAGTTTTCGGAGCTGAAAAGAATTGTTTATTTTCCAAGCGCTTTTCCAGCCATCGCATCAGGTTTTCCGTTGCGCCGCGATGTTGCGTTAAAAATCGATGCCCCGCTTCGCGCATGATATGGCATTGTTCGGGATGGCTCAATAGTTCACCGACAGCAGCGATCAATTCATCGGCGTCACGTACACGTCGCGTCGCGCCACCTTGATGCGCAGCCGCGCTGATTTCCTGGAAATTGAAAGTATGCGTGCCGACCAGTGTTGGAATACCGATACTGATTGGCTCCAGAATATTTTGCCCACCGAACGGCAACAAGCTGCCGCCGACAAAAGCAATATCTGCTGCCGCGTAATAGGCAAACAACTCGCCCATCGAGTCTCCGAGAATGAATTTTGTCGCCGGAGAAATCATTTGGTTTTCACTACGCTGGATAAAAGCAAGATGGTGCTCCTTTAAAAGAGCGGCAACGATATCGAAGCGTTCGGGATGGCGCGGCACGATGATGATGCGGAGGTTTTTCGGTAATTGATCGGCGTGGCGAAGAAATGCGTCGAGAATCAGTGCTTCCTCGCCGTCACGGGTGGATGCGATGACCCAGATCGGGCTGTCGCCGTCGGCAAATCGCCGACGGAATGTTTTACCCAAGTCAAGCATGCCTTCCGGTGCGCGGATGTCGAATTTAAGGTTGCCGGTGACCGTCACGTCGTTTGCGCCGAGGGCAGTCAAGCGCGCCGCATCGTCCCCGGTTTGTGCGGCAACGCCTGTAAGCGCGGCAAAGATTGGGCGCGTGAACGACGCAAAACGTCGATAGCGCTGCGCCGAGCGCGCCGACATCCGCGCGTTGATCAGAAAACAGGGAATACCGGCGCGTCGGCATTCGTCGATCACATTCGGCCAGAGTTCCGTTTCCATAAAAAATGCGGCACGCGGTGCAAAATGAGCAAGGAAACGGCGTACCGCAAAACGATAATCGTAAGGCAACCATGCTTGCGTGACGCGCTGGCCATAAAGTGCTTTGCCGGTGGCGCGTCCGGTGGCGGTCATGTGCGTCAATACGATTGGCGTTTGCGGGAACCGTTTTTCCAGCTGGTCGATCAGCGGTGCGGCGGCGCGGGTTTCACCGACGGAAACCGCGTGAATCCAGATGGCGCCACGCATGGAAGGCGCGCGGTAATATCCGAAACGTTCGCCGATGTGAGCGCGGTAACCGGGATTTTTACGTCCGCGCCAGTACAGGCGCGCGATGAGTAATGGCATCAGCAACCAACCGATAAGGGTATATAAGCCGTGCCAGATCATGCGTTTTTCTCGCGGTTTTTCCTATCGGGCAGCGCTTTCACGCAGCGGAGCACTTGCGCCGGATCGGGCATAACGCCGTGTTCCCCGATATCCTGCGCGTGCGCGCCTTGGACGGCGACGCCAAGCTGGCGCGGCGATGTCGCGGTGAAAATGGCGACAGTTGGTGTGCCCAACGCCGCCGCATAATGGGTTAATCCAGTATCGACGCCGATTGTCCAGCGCGCTTGCTGCAAGAATTGGCCGAGCGATGTCAGCGATAAATGCGGCAAAATTTGCGTGTGCGTAAATCCCTGCGCCAGCCGTTGGCAACGCGCCTGTTCGTCGGCATTGCCCCATGGCAATAATACGGCGAGACCGCTCGCGGCACAGTCTGCGATGACGGCGCGCCAATGATCCTCCGGCCACAGCTTATCGTCCCGCGATGTTGCCGTTAACAACATTACATACGGTGATTTTGGCAAAGTTTGCAGCGTATGAAACGCCCATTGCCAGCGCGGCGTTTCATGGATATCGTATCCCAGAGCCGCCGCCGCCAGAAGACGGCAGCGTTCGACAAAATGCAACGTGCGCGGCACACTGTGCGTTTTCTGGTAAAAAAAAGTCGCGAGCGGCTCGCGAATGGACGCGCGATCAAACCCATGCCGCTCTTTGGCGTTTGCCCATTGACCGATCAATGCGCTTTTGACTTGCTCGTTAAGATCAATCGCCAGATCGTATGATTCTTTGCGAAGCGTACGACGGAAAACCGCCAGTTCGCGCCAGGCGCTCATGTGTCTCCAATTTTTTCGCCAGCGGCGTAACGCAAACAAAATAACGCGGCGCGCGCCTGCCAGACGGGGAATGTCGGCAAACGCTTCTTCGACGACCCAGTCGATTTTTGCATCCGGATACGTTCGTCGAATGTCCGCCAGCACAGCCGAAGCGTACACGACATCGCCAAGCGAGGATGTCCGTATAATCAGGATACGCGGAGACGCAGGACAGGGAGGCGGGTGAGGCATAAACGCAAAAAATGGATCATAATCTCCGGCATTGTAATGGATTGCGCCTGCGCCGCGGGTGCGCTGACGTACAATAAGCATCTTAAAAGCGCCATAGCTTGGCCAAATGGAAAATGTGAAACGAATGCCCGAATCTGCCCGGAAACTTCCTTTGTCGTTGGTGTTGATCACGTTTAATGCGGGAACATCGCTGAAAGCATGTTTGGCGTCGGTGCCGTTTGCGGATGAGATCGTCATCGTCGACTCGGGAAGCACGGACGATACACGCGATATTGCCGCCGCATACGGTGCAAAAGTTGTCCATCAAGAATGGTTGGGGTTTGGTGCGCAGAAAAACAGGGCGGTCGCTGCTGCAAATAACGACTGGGTATTATGTTTGGATGCCGATGAGCGCTTGACGCCTGAGTTGGCGCAAACCATTGCCGCGTTGTGGCGTGATGGCGCCGCGCCGAGCGCGCCCGCTTTTGCCTTGTGCCGACGTAACCGTTTTCTTGGGCGCTGGTTGCGCCATGGCGAAGGCTACCCCGATTGGGTGGTGCGCCTGTTTGATCGACGGCGAGCGCGTTGGAGCGGCGATGTGGTGCACGAGAAAGTAATCACTGACGGCGCGCCGGGGCGTTTATCCGGCGATCTGTTGCACGAATCGGCAGAGTCGATCGATGATTATGTCGCCAAGCAAAACCGTTATACCTCAATGCAAGCCGAACGCGATTTTGCCCAGGGAAAACGCGTGACCGTACCGCGTATGTTGGCGTCGCCCCTAGCGCGTTTTTTCCGTTTTTATGTTGTCAAAGGCGGCTTTCTTGACGGCATCGCCGGATTTGCGCACATTGCGATCGGCGCGTGGGCAAGTTTTTTGAAATATGCCAAGCTTTATGCGTTACAGCAAAAGCCGCACTTCCCGGATAAACGCCTATGAACGTTCCTTGCCTTTCCGCCGCCGATCATGTGCTGGTGACGGGCGTTGCCGGGTTTATTGGTATGCATGTCGCGCAACGGCTGTGCCGAAGCGGCGTGTCGGTGACCGGTGTCGATAATTTTGACCCTTATTACGATGTACGCCTGAAAGAAGCGCGCATCGCTCAATTGGCGGCATACAAGAATTTCACGCTGTTCCGACGCGATCTTGCCGACGAAGAAACGACGCGCGCGCTTTTCCAGAATAATCGCTTTACCCATGTCATTCATTTGGCGGCACAGCCGGGCGTGCGTTATTCGCTGCAAAACCCCGCCGCGTATTTGCGCAACAATATCATCGCTTTCGGCCATCTCCTTGAAGGTTGCCGTCATGGCGATATTCGTCATCTGGTTTATGCCTCGTCGTCGTCGGTGTACGGCGCCAACCACAAGCTGCCTTTTTCTGAGGGCCAGCCGGTTGATCATCCGGTCAGTATTTACGCCGCCACCAAAAAAGCCGACGAGTTGATGGCGCACAGTTACAGCCATTTATATCGATTGCCGACTACCGGTTTGCGTTTCTTTACGGTGTATGGCCCTTGGGGGCGTCCCGACATGTCGCCGATGCTTTTTGCCGACGCCATTCTGAGCGACCGCCCGATCAAGGTATTCAATCACGGCAAGATGCGTCGAGATTTTACTTTTGTCGACGATATTGTCGAAGGCGTAGTGCGTATTGTTGCGCTTGTGCCGAAAAACAATCCGGCCGACGGTGCGCCATATGCGATATACAACATCGGCAACCATACGCCGGTGGAACTGGAAACATTTATTGATACGCTGGCAGCCTTGATCGGTAAACCGGCGCGGCGCGAATATCTGCCGATGCAACCGGGCGATGTTGAGGCAACATATGCCGACGTATCACGTCTTGCCGCGCTTACCGGTTTTTCGCCCGATACCAAGCTGGAGGACGGGTTGCTGCGATTTGTTGATTGGTATGTGCATTGGTGCGGGTGCTAGGCCTTGCTACACATGAAACATATGCTCAAGTACAATAATGCATCACGAGAGTGCGCATTGCGGAAAAAATAATATCGGAGATTACGCATGATTTTGGTTACGGGCGGCGCCGGGTTTATCGGCGCTAATTTTATACTTGAATGGTTGGGGTGCGGGGACGAGGCTGTTCTCAATATCGATAAGCTGACTTATGCCGGTAATATCGATAATCTCGCGCCGCTCAAAAGTGATGCGCGCCATATTTTTGTTCGTGCCGATATCGGCGACACATCGACCATTGGGACGTTGCTTAAAAAATATCAGCCGCGCGCGATCGTTCATTTCGCTGCCGAGTCGCATGTGGATCGCTCGATTCATGGCCCCGCCGATTTTATCGAAACCAATATTGTCGGAACATTTCGTTTGCTTGAGTCGGCGCGCGCTTACTGGCAATCTTTGCCGGACGACGCGCGGCAATCATTCCGTTTTCTGCATGTTTCAACGGACGAGGTGTACGGTTCGCTGAGCGCTGACGACCCGGCTTTTTCCGAGATGACGCCATACGCGCCGAACAGCCCATATTCGGCATCAAAGGCCTCCTCGGATCATTTGGTGCGCGCTTATTATCATACGTATCGGTTGCCGACGCTGACAACCAACTGTTCGAATAATTATGGCCCCCGCCAATTTCCGGAAAAACTCATCCCGTTGATGATCATCAACGCATTGGCCGGTAAAGCGTTGCCCGTGTATGGCGACGGTAAAAATATCCGTGATTGGCTTTATGTCGACGATCATTGTTCGGCGATTCGTACTGTTCTGGCAAAAGGCGTGCCCGGCGAAGTGTACAATATCGGCGGTAACGCCGAAATGGCCAATATCGACGTCGTGCATACGCTGTGCCGACTGCTCAAAGAGATTTATCCCGATAAAGACTTTACCGAACAAATCACGTTTGTCAAAGATCGCCCCGGTCACGATCGTCGTTACGCGATCAATGCCGAAAAAATCTGTACACAACTTGGCTGGCGTCCTCGGGAAACCTTCGCTACCGGCCTTGCCAAGACCATACGCTGGTATCTTGACCATCAGGATTGGCTTGACGCGGTGAACAATAAAACCTATCAACAATGGATTGATAGACATTACGTACAAGGGTAATGGCGATATGAGCAAATCACGCAAAGGTATTATTCTCGCAGGCGGTTCGGGCACCAGGCTTTATCCGGCGACCCAAGTCGTTTCCAAGCAGCTCTTGCCGGTGTACGACAAACCGATGATTTATTATCCGCTGTCGGTACTGATGCTTTCCGAGATTCGCGACATTCTGCTGATTTCGACGCCGGAAGATACGCCGCGCTTTGAGCAATTGCTCGGCGACGGAAGCGCCTGGGGCGTTCACATCAGCTACGCAGTTCAGCCTTCCCCGGACGGTTTGGTGCAGGCGTTTATCATCGGCAAAGGGTTTATCAACGGCGGTTTATCAACGCTGGTGTTGGGCGATAATATTTTTCACGGCCACGACCTGGTGGTACAACTGCGCCGCGCTCATCGTCAGCAAACGGGCGCTACCGTTTTCGCTTATCCTGTTGCCGATCCCGAACGCTATGGCGTTGCCGAGTTCGACAGCGATCATAAAGTTATCAGCCTTGAAGAAAAACCGCAAAAGCCGAAATCCCGTTATGCTGTTACCGGGCTTTATTTTTACGATGAGAAGGTTTGCGATATTGCCAAAACATTAAAGCCGTCGCCACGCGGCGAACTGGAGATCACTGACTTGAACCGTGTGTATCTCGAAACCAATGAATTGAGCTGCGAGATTATGGGACGCGGCATGGTATGGCTTGATACCGGTACGCATGATTCTTTGTTGGAGGCCGCACAATACATCGAAACCATCGAGCGTCGGCAGGGCTTGAAAATCGCGTGTCCGGAAGAAATCGCTTTTCGCCAGGGCTGGATCGGCAAAACCGAATTGGAAAATATCGGGCAATCGATGGTGAATAATAGCTACGGAAAATACTTGTTGCGCTTATTGCGTGATCCGTTGTGACCATGAATATCATCGATACCAAAATTCCGGAAGTTAAAATTATTGAGCCGCGCGTTTTTTCCGATGCGCGCGGCTTTTTTTATGAAAGCTGGAATCAGCGGGTATTGGCAAACGCGGGGCTTGACGTCCATTTTGTGCAAGACAATCACTCGCGATCCGTTCGCAACGTATTGCGCGGTTTACATTATCAGATTCGATATCCGCAAGGCAAACTGGTGCGTGCCGTCGTCGGCGAGGTTTTTGATGTTGCGGTCGATTTGCGTAAAAGCGCGCCGACGTTCGGGCAATGGGTCGGCGTCACATTATCCGCCGAAAACAAACGCATGTTCTGGATTCCGCCCGGGTTTGCCCACGGCTTCGTCGTTCGCTCGGAAGTTGCGGAGTTTCTCTACAAAGCCACCGATTATTGGCATGCCGAGCATGAACGTACTTTATTGTGGAACGATCCTGCACTTGCCATTGACTGGCGCATTGACGGGGAGCCGATCATGGCCGACAAAGACCGGCAAGGCGTACCGTTGGGGGACGCCGAGGTGTACGCATGAGCTTTGCCAATATTCTGGTGCTCGGCCGCGATGGGCAAATCGGCTCATCGCTTGTCCGGCAATTGCCGCAAGCGTTTCCCGATGCGCGTATTACCGCTACCGAGGCCGATGAAATTGATTTGATGTGCAACGATTCCATTGCACAAGCCGTGCGTGCGATCAACCCCGACTTGATTGTGAACGCCGCCGCTTATACCGCTGTTGATCGGGCCGAGAGCGATACCGAAGCGGCGCATCAAATCAACGCGGTTGCGCCCGGCGTACTTGCCGAAGAAGCGCTGCGCTGCGGCGCTTTGTTGATTCATTATTCGACCGATTATGTTTTTGACGGTACAAAAACTTTGCCGTATCTTGAGGACGACAAACCGTGCCCGCTCAATGTTTACGGACAAAGCAAATACGCGGGCGAAATTGCCGTCGCCCAAACCGAAGCATATGCGCTGACGTTGCGGACCAGCTGGGTCTATGGCGCATACGGCAAGAATTTTCTGTTGACGATGTTGCGCTTGGGAAAAGAGCGCGATGAATTGCGCGTTGTTGACGATCAAATCGGCGTGCCCAACGAAAGCGGCACACTGGCGGCGTTTACCATAAAGCTTGCCCGGAAAGGCGCTTCTTTTTTAAAAGAGCGAAGGGGCTTGTATCATTTTTCCGCCGTTGGGCAAACAAGCTGGTTCGGTTTTGCGCAAGCGATTTTCGCGGATTTTCCGAATCCTCCGAAATTAACGCCGATCTCAACGAAAAATTATCCTTTACCGGCGCAACGGCCGATGTTCGGCGTGCTCGGCGCGCAACGATTGGCCGATACTTTTTCGTTGACGATGCCTGATTGGCGTATCGGGCTTGATGAATGCCTCACTCAACTAAAGAATCGCCCGTAATATGAAGAAATTATTCGTTTTCGTTCCTTTTTTTGCGTTGTCGTATGTTATGGCGGCCGCTGCCGGTGCGGCGTTGTGGGTGAACAGCGGCAAGCCCGCTTTTGAAGAACACACGATCGTTTTGCCTGCTTTGCCGTCCCGGGAGCTTATGGCGATTTTCACCAAAAGCGAACCATTTAACCGTCCCGCCGCTCAGCTTGTCGGTATCGGTCGCCATGTTCCCGAGGAGCAGCAAACGATCATCTTGGGCAGCCTTAATTGGGTGATGCATGGTGAAAGCAAGACATCGCGTATCGTGATTTCTTCTCCGCTCGCTGCTGCGATGCGCGTTGCCGTGCGGCAGGAGAATTTATCCAATGCTGCCTTGCGTTTTCTTGACGGCGATCGTGTTCAACAGGAAATTCAAGCGGACGATATTGTGCAGAAGCGAATATTCTGGAGCCCGATGGTTTTTGCCGATCGCGTTACCCTGGAAATTGAAATGCCCGCGGATCAAGAGGAGCGTGGGACATTATTTATCTCAAAGGTGTCGCATATCCCTGATGAAGAAACACTTTTGGCACACGGGGTCGGAAGCTCTTCGGAATGCCAGGTTGATCTGGCCTGCAACAGTGATCCCGCGCTTGAAAAAGTTGCGAATGCCGTCGGGAAACTTTTTTTCACATATGAAGACGGTGCTACCGAAACCTGTACCGGTACGCTTTTGGACAATACCGGCGATGAGGAAATTCCTTATTTATTTACCGCGTCGCATTGCCTTTCATCGCAGTCGCTTGCCGATACCTTGAATGTCGCTTGGTTTTTTCGCGCCGATACATGCTCGGAAAACGCCGCGCCGCGCCAACAATTACAAACGGGCGGCGCAGAGCTTTTGGCGCTGGATTCCGACTACGATTGGGCGTTGCTCCGCCTTAATGAAATGCCGCCGACAGGCGTGGCTTATGCCTCGTGGAGCGACCAGCCGGTGCGGCGCAATGATGCCGTTGTCAGTCTGCACCATCCGAAGGGCGATTTGCTGAAGCGCAATGATGGCAAAGTGCACCGCTTTTACGATTCTCTCGCCATCGGGTCTTCATATATCGAAGCGATTCTGGAAAGCGGAGCCAATGAAATGGGCTCAAGCGGCGCGCCATTATTGACCCGGACCGACGGCGGCGACTATTTGGTTCGCGGGGCGCGCATGTTCGGCTATTCCAATTGCGCGACATCCGGCGTTCCCGATTACTACATTCGTCTCGATCGTATGATTCCTTATGTGCGCGAATATTTAACGCCGCAAATACCGTATTCGAAAGACCATGTTATGGTTCTCGAATACTTTCATCGCGGGTTTGACCGTTATTTCATGACCGCCAGCCCGTCGGAGATTCATGCCCTTGATACGTACGAACACCTTGGGTGGGTGCGTACCGGTTTGCGTTTTTTCGCTTACGATAAGCCGACCGGCGGCGCGCAGCCGGTATGCCGTTATTACATGAAGCCCGAGCTTGGCGACGCTCATTTTTATTCGGCGTCCATGCGCGAATATTTAACATCGCAAATATTCTATTCAGAAGGCCATGCCGCGGTTTCCGAATACTTTCGTCGCGGCTCTGACCGTTATTCCATGACCACCGATCCTTCGGAATCTCGCGTCTTTGATGCGCATGAGTATGGTGAGTGGGCGCGTACCGCTTTGCGTTTTTTGACTGACGGGAAGCCGGTAGGCGCGCAATCGTTATATCGTGATTACGTCAAGCCGGAATTGAACAGCGTTCATTTTTATTCGGCATCGGCCCAGGGGTGCCGGGCAGTCGGCGAACGTTTTTCGCAAAGCTGGGTTTTTGAGAGCGCCGACGTTTTTTATATTGGGCTACCCAATACCGCTACCGGCCAATGCCCAAAAAACACCCAACCGGTCTGGGGTTTTCTCCATCAACCGGAAACTGGCTATCGTTACACCGCCAATATCACGATTCGCGACGACCTGCGGATTACGGAAGGCTGGACGCCCGAAGGTTATGGCGAAGATGCGGTCGTTATGTGCGCGCCGCTGCCTGCGTTCTAATGTAAAGATGCCTTCTGCGAAAGGCAATTCAAAAGTACAATGTGAGGCCGTGGTACGGCTGAAATTTTATGAACCGGAATTTATTATGGATATGAAACAACCAATGAAGCTGTTTACGTTAATGTTGCCGATAGTTTTTCTTCTGGCAGCCTGTTCCGATCCGCCTTCGGATAAAACGGCGCCGACGAAAGCTGGCGCCATTCAAGCCCAAGGTGTCGATGCCGACCGATTTGTTGGGCCGCTCAATGCCCATCTTGAGGCTTTTCCGCAATGTTTTGCCGTTCATGACCGGTTGCCAAAAATCCCGGGCGAGATCCAGGTGCCGCCGCCCATGAAAGGTGATGAATATTCCGCGCCGTCCTTATCCTTGTTTGCGGAGCAAAATCCGGGATTGGCCGAGCTCGAAAAACAGGGGTTTATTTCATTTACCAATACCGAGCGCGAAGAAAAATCCGTGTTCGGCGACGGAAAAATGATCATGCGCTATTTTGTACGGGTCGAGTTGACAGATAAAGGCCAGCCTTTTTATCGCGCCATCACGTTCAACAGCGCCGAAGGTTTACGCGCCGCTTTCTGCTATGGTAAAAAAATGCTCGACAGCATCGATGCTGTTCGGGACGAGGCGGAAACAGACGGGAAAAAACTGGCTTCGGTAACGTACACGTACCATGTTCAGGATATCGCCCCTTGGGCGCGAACACCGGAATTTGCTGCGGCGTATCCCAATGTGGCCGAAGAAATCAAAAGTCTCGATAGCGTCAAAACGGCTCAGGCGCTTTTCATTGCCGATGAAAAAAATGAATGGGTAAGCGCTAACTTATATCAAAAACAATAATAGCAACGAACCGCTCCGATAAAAAAATGCCAATCTTATCGAGGCGGTTCAACAATCAAGACCGGCAAAACCGACTTGCCGCCATGCTTCGTACACGGCAACCGCCACGGCGTTCGACAAATTCAAACTACGCACATTTCGATGCATGGGAATGCGTAAACGTGCTGGTGCTGGAAAATCAGCCAGTACCTCCTGCGGCAAGCCCGCCGTTTCCCGGCCAAACACCAACACATCGTTTTCACTGAATGACGCATCAAACAGCGACGCGTTGCCATGTGTCGTCATCGCCCACCAATGCGGCGTTGGTGACAATTCGCGCATCTGGCGGGAAAGCGTTTCGCGGCAGGCAGCCCAATGCGTGTGCGTCCGCACACGCGCGTATTCGTGATAATCCAACCCGGCGCGGCGCAACGCGCGATCCTCCAGCGCAAAGCCGAGCGGCTCGACCAGATGTAGCGCTATGCCGGTATTTGCGGCAAGGCGGATAATGTTGCCTGTATTGGGCGGTATTTCAGGGCAAACCAGTACCACCGAAAGCACAAAACCTCCAATATTTATTACAAACGATTAAATTAGTTTGAGCGATCGAACGCGCATCATTCTATGCTGAAATATACCGATACGCGATATCGTGCTATCGCTGTTGCTGGAGTGCGCTGTACTTGTTGTTTTATCGTGGAAAATCGTGGGCAGGCGCGAACATATGATAGTGGTTACGATATAATGCCCACCTTCGCCGACATAGCTCAGCTGGTAGAGCAGCGGTTTTGTAAACCGTTGGTCGGGAGTTCGAATCTCTCTGTCGGCACCATTAAATCAATGACTTGCACCGCTTTTTGGTCTTTGCTCTTGCCTGAACGTAGCCAAAACGTAGCAGATTTTTCTGCCGCAAGCCGAAGGTGATCTGGGGCAAGGTGCGCATACCGGCGCACCATTGCTTCAGTTTTCCATCCGCCAAGCTCTTGGAGTTCCGCCAGCGTTGTCCCGGACATGATATGAGCCGATGCCCACGCGTGCCTGAGATCATGCCAACGCAATCCTTCCAAGCCTACCGTTTTCAACGCCCGGCGCCATGCGCGTGTATTCGCCCAAGCTACCGGGTGGCCGCGGTATGTAAATACGTTGATTCCGTGCTTTCCTTGTTGTGCCGCGAGTATTTCCGCGGCGCGCACCGAAAGCGGTACGCCAATGGGCTGCCCTGCTTTTGCTTGATCGGCAAAAATCCAACATACCCGGCGGGCAAGATCAACTTGCGCCCATTCGAGCCGGATTACATTTGCTTGACGTAGCCCGGTTTCGAGAGCGAACTCCACGTATGGCCGCTGGTGCTCCGGTAAAGCGTTGATCAGCGCTTCCCGTTGTTCCGGCGTCAACCACTTGATGCGTCGCTTCGGCTCTTTGAAAAGCGTCACGTTCGGCGCCCGGTCGATCCATTCCCACGCGCCGGCAGCCCGACGCAAAACGGAACGGATCAAGGCAAGGTAGCGATTCGCCGTTGCTGCTGTGGCTTCGCTTTTTTTTACCTCACCGATGGCCGCAATTTCCGATTGCGAAATCGACGATAATGCCCGGCCTCGCAGGTATTGATCGAGCCAGCGAAACTTCGCGATGTCTTCGTCCACGGTTTTCTTGTCCTGCTTTTCACTGCACCAACGGACTACGGCGTCTTCCCAGCAATACGCAGGTTTCTCGCCAAGCCGGTGGATGCGCCAGAGTTCGGCGCGGGTTTTGTCGTACCATTCTTGCGCTTGCTTTCGGTCTTCCGTGCCAGTAGATCGGCATACTGTGCCGCCACCGGGCTTTGTAATGGACGCCCACCAGTAGCGGGAATCCTGTCTTCTGTATAGCGACATACATTGCTCCTTTCTTTGTTGTCGCTTACAGCATTCGCGCGCTGGTATTGTGCGCGCGCGTAGCTGAGTAAGTCAACCTCGACAAACCGCCAGACGCGCCCGATACGGAATGCCGGTATTTTCCCACTTGCTGCCATACGCCGGATCGTGATCGGGTGGATCGATAGGACTTTGGCAGCTTCTTCGGCAGTTAGATATATTGCTGACATAGCTTTATTTTGTATTGTGCAATACAAAATTAAATAATGGCTTCCATGATCGGCGTCTCACAAAGATCGCCGCCACAAAGAATTTTTAGTTCTGGCTTGCCCCATATTTGCGCACCGCATTCAGGGCATTTGTATTTGACACGATTTGATCGGTTTTTTTTCTTGCCTTTTGTCATCCCGAAAAAAAATGTTTCACTCCACGACAAGGAAAACTTTTTTGTGATCAGTTCCTTGCATCGTTTGGCAAATAAGCCGCCGTCGATGATGTAATGACTCATTTGTTGCCCGGTACGTTTCCCGCCGGGTGCGCCAGTATTGGATGGCATCAGCCCTATTTGTTCCATAATGTCGCCCCATTCTTTGTTGTGATAACCACCGCGGCTTTTTTTGCCGTGAAGTTGCTGGTATTGATGTGCCATTTCGTGGACAAGCGTCGACAGCGATTGTTCAATTGTTCGATCTTTGAAATGCATCGGGTTCATCGCGAGTTCATCAACAGAGTTTTTTCCGACGGTACTGGTAAAACGCCCCGGAGAGTAATATCCGAGCACACTATGTTTCTGGCGTTGAAGCGTGATAAGCAATTGTGGCAAGCGTTTTCCGAGGGTAGGGAAAAATAAGGATTCGTTGAAATAATTAAACGCTTCTTGCAGTTCACCATAAGCGGCTTGCGTTGGTGTTTTATCTGTAGTCTTTTCTGGCGCGGCGATCATGATTCGGCTTTTCGAAAAGTTATAGCCCACACCCATGGATTTGCGTCCCACGCGCATCCGGTTACCGGCGACCACGTCGTATCAGTCCATGAGATTTGGCTTTTGTTCATTGTTTTCTTGCCAACGCGCCAATGAGACGCGCTGGGGTCATAAATGTTTACTCTTGAGCGATGCCTTCAATGTCGGAATCGTTGAACCATTCTCTTTCAAGGTTTCCTTGCTTATTGACAAGTCTCAGTAGGTAATTACTTTCGCTATGTTCATATTCGGCTCTACCGATCACCTCACCAATTGCACCGCTTAGTTTGATAACCACCTTGTCACCAAGTTTGAATCTTAAATTTCTCATTTCATTTTCCTTTCGTTTAGGTTGTTGCCGCTTTTACTGCCCACATCACGGCGGTTTCAATTCCGGTGATTGCTACTGATGCCGCGCGCGCAGTATCTTCGTTTTCGTTTGAATCACGTACTTGCTCGCACTCCGTAATAAGTGCGGCTCCAAGAACTTTAATCCGGCCAACCGCGCTAAGTGCGCTCGGATTAAATGATGCGCGTACCGCTTCTTTGGCCGAAGCTGATACGATGATGTTGATGTTTAATTCTTCTGTATTTCTCATTTCATTCTCCTATGTTGTTCTCGCGCCAGCGTTGGCGTGCGAGGTTTTTTACCTGATCAATAATTTCTTCGCTGTGATGTTTTGCTAGATTCTCAAGGTATGCTTTGTGCGTCCCTCTCCTCCCATGCTTGATAAGCGTTGTTGCCCAGTCCCATATCGCGCATTCCAGCGGAAACGATTGTCCGGGGACATGTTTCCACTCCGGTTTTTTAAGCGCCGACAAAGCAAAGCACCACGGCCGCGCCAGCTACGGCACCGAGTAAGATCAGGTACAATGCATTGCGCTCGGCACGTTTATCGCGCTCGCTCATCGCCAATAATTGGCAACATGTCAGTCGGTATTTTTCCATGGTCAAATCCTGTTCCTCGTCAAATGCCATGCTGCACTGTGGCAATAACCACGGCGGCGGTAATAGCGGTAATGCTCGACCATGTCGAGTAGGGTTTTGAGTAGCTTCATAATTTCCCCATCTTTGATAAATACTTTTGGGTTTTAAGATATTGGTTTAGCCGCGCGGTAATTTGCTCAAGAACCTTTGGCAACAGCACGAGCGGTACAGCGTCGATAAACGCGTCGACATCTTTTGTGATGTTGGGCGATGCGATTCGTGCGTTGCTTGGGATTTCCGACAGTACCAGCCTCATTTCGTGGTTGAAATAAGCAATGAACCGATTGCATGAAATGATCTCAGCGATGCGCGCTTCGGCAATTTTGTCCGGCGACATGTCCGGCCATTTTGGTATCGTGCCGCCGCTTCGTTTGATTTCGGCGTTCATCTCATGGACGTAGAGCGTCACGTCGCGCAGCACTTCAGCGCGGTAATCGCAATCCATGTTCGGCGTTTGCGTGCCAAGAAATACGCGGATGACTTTCAAGTGAAACGCGGCACTGATCCATGCGGCGTAGGCGATCACCAGTTCGCGGCAGGCGTAAGTCCCAGAGTTGCTTCCGCCGTGAGTTGTTCGTAATGCTGTGATTCCTGCTTTGTCTATTTCAAGTTGCAAATCTGCAACTTGCTTGTTGCGCAAGAAAAAAGCTGGTTTGTGATTCGGTTCGCCGCCGCTTGCGCGATGAAGATCGTTAAGCGAATAAAGTCCGTCGATTTCACGGATTGCGGACGTGCCGATGATGAGATTCGTCATGATGTGTGCTCCAGTCAGGTTTTTAACCTGCCTCCCGCTGCTAAACGGGTGGCAGACCGTGACGGGGTTAGCAGACCGATGGAGCACCGGCAAGCCTTTCGGCTTCCCCGTCCGGCTGCCTCTGAGCACGGACGATAAAAAAGCCGCTTGCAATATATAGCGGCCTATCGCCGCTCCAAACGGGCTGCTAAACCCGGTCGCAGAATTTGCTGCGACGGGAGAAGCATAGCGCGTTTTTTGGGGGAATGCAAATAGGGTGGTAATTCCTATCTTTGTGGGATAATGAATGTACCAACAACCACTATCTGATAAGAAGGGAATTACCATGAACAACAATGAATCTTGGAAAGAGTTTTTGGATGCCACAACAACAAACATGAATGCGTTAGTAGAAAACGAGGCGACGTTGATGTTTTTTATTTTTTCTCTAACAAAAGCAATGGCGGATACCGCTGGAAATAACAAAGAGGCTTTTCTTTCATCATTAAAAGAAACCATAAACATTTTTACAAAAGAAACAACAGTCGATGTAAATGAAAAGCTCATTGATATCTATCTCAAAGTAATCAATTCTTTGTGAGAATTTCCGCTATCTTTTCTGCGGCATTGATCATGGTGCTGGAAACGTTTGGCAGCGCAGCTTTTTTCGGGTAATACGGGTGCCGGATGTAAAGCGTTATCGATAATGTTTCGTATGCGATCAGTTCCCACGTTTCGTCCACGTGTTTGCTGCTGTTTGTGCGCTCCGCTGTAATGCCTTTTTTTTCCAGCAAGGCAATCAGATCGGCGGTGCGCTCGGCGGATGCGGTAACGTGGATGGTTAGGCTGGCAAAATTACCGCCGTATGTTCGGATAGCCATAGCGCTTGGCGTCACCGGGAAACCGTGTGCCGCAATTGAGTCGGCAATGCGTTCGAGTTTTGCAATGTCTGGCGCGCAGGCGCGCAACACGGCAATTTCCAAATCTTTTTCGCTTTTAACGCTTTCGATGGTTTTTTCAAGCAAGTTCATTCGTTGCTCCAAAATCTGAGGGTGATATCCATGGCGCCGTAGATGATCGAGCGTGCGTCGTGGCAATACATGTCTTGCGGTTGTATGCATGCACGCTTAAGCGCGATGCCTTGCGCCAGCAGCCAGTCTTTCACTTTGCAGGCTTCTTCTTCGGTGGCTTTGATGTTGATCTTTGCCTCGCCGCGTGCGGCAACAACGGTGTATTGCGCAATAACGTTCCCGTCGAAATCAATCGCTGCAATTTTGTTGCGTAGTTCCGCAAGTTTTTCGATGCGCTGTTTGTGCAACACGATTTCAGCAAGATTTCCGACAGCATGGATGCGTATGTTTTTCATTGCGTCCTTTCTTTGCGGTCGAGAATTTCGCTCATCAATGCACCTTGACCATCATCGCGGTTACGTTGTCAGCGTCGCTGCCGGTGATCAGCGTTCCGTCGTAGCGGTGCGGCGCAGTCATCGTGCCGACAAAGCGCCAGCCGGTTTGCCCTGAGAGTTCTTCACACTCGATCCGCGCGCCGGTGGGTAGCGTTGCCGTGCATGTATAGCGATATTCGCCGCGGTTGTACGCCGCGGTAACGGTTTCGGAATACGGGAGTGCTATGGCAGATAAGGGCATGTGATGCGTGACCGTGTCGCCTTCCGCCGCTTTGATAACGATGATCCAGTCGCCGTTTAGCCGTGCAATCAAATCGCGCGCGGCGGCGGCTGGTTGAGGCGGCCGTTCCTGTGCGAAGGCAGGGATGGCGATCAGCGTAGCGATAATGACAATGATATTTCTCATGACTCACTCCTTTTAAGCAGCGTGGGTGCCGGATGAATGAAATTTACCTTAAGGTTAATATCATGTCAACACCCAAAGGTAAATATTTCTGATAAACTCTCCCCGTAGCCTGATTTTTATGATGTTTGTTTATAACCGGCAACAAAAAACCCGCCGGGGCGGGGTGGCGGATGATAGATCCATTTGGACTAAGTTGACGAAGACAGAAATAGAAGCCTTCGTTTTAGCTTTGGGTTAAGATCGCATTATTGCTGTATTGCAAATCGCGTTATTGCTGTTTTGCAGCAGTTTTCATAGAGAAAATCATGAGCAAAATTGAGTGGACAGAAGAGACTTGGAATCCAACAACGGGGTGTACAAAAGTCTCGCCGGGCTGTAAAAACTGTTATGCAGAAATAATGTCGCGAAGGCTTCAGGCCATGGGAACGAAAGGTTATGAGGGAGGCTTCAAGATTGCGGTTCACCCGGAAAGGTTTGCGGCACCGCTTAAAAAGAAAAGACCTACTGTTTATTTTGTCAATTCAATGAGCGACCTCTTTCATGACAAGGTCTCAGACGCATTTATCGATCAGGTTTTCGATGTAATACGGCAAACGCCGCAGCATACCTACCAATTGCTTACCAAACGCGCTGAGCGGCTTCCAGAATATTTTTCTAAGCGCGAATGCCCAAAAAATATCTGGCTCGGAGTTTCTGTTGAGGATAGAAAATACGGCGTTCCACGGATCGCGCATTTAAGAAAAATCAAGGCCACCGTCCGCTTTCTTTCGGTAGAGCCGCTTCTCGAAGATTTGGGAAGGATCAACCTGAAAAATATTCACTGGGTGATTGTTGGCGGAGAATCCGGCCCAAAAGCACGGCCAATGCAAGAGGAATGGGTGCTTAATATCAAAGACCAGGCGGACGCAGTCGGCGCCGCGTTTTTCTTTAAGCAGTGGGGCGGGTGGGGCGCTGACGGTATTAAAAGAAACAAAAAGGCGAATGGGAAAAAGCTCAAAGGCCGCGAGTGGGTGGCGTACCCAGCTCGGATTTCTTTCTAACTTTTTCAAAAATACTCGCCACAATCTTTTTTCCAAGCCCGATGGCTTTACCCGAATCATTAGCCATCATATAAAACAACGCAAACATGGGTATGTTTCTGCCTTCTTGGTAGAGAATTTCGGGTGGATGGACATAGGAAAAAATGGTATTAAATCTCTTTTCGACCCACGCCAAAATATCTTCCGCGCCATGGGTTCTTCGTTCAGGCGCTTTTTCGCATTCTTCGATTAATTCATTTAAAAACAAATCACCGTTCGTTCTACTAGGTTCAGGCTTGCTATAAAAGGCTTGCCTCCACTCGTTTGTGCCCAACGCACGATTAATTGCGTTTTCCTTTTCTTTGGTTATGCTCGAAGGATCAATGGCGGCTTGTCGATAGAGGCCGCTCAAAGAAAACAAATACCAGACATCTACTTTTTTTGATTCTGCCGCTACTTTGAGTGTATTCCAATCAACTTCCATCCCAAAAGGATCAAGAAATAGAATTGCTCTATCGTTCCAGTTTTTTAATGCGTTAACGCTTTGCACGACGAAATAATTGGCGTCGCCATGCAAAACCTTGATATTTAAACTCGGGCTTCCGTCCGCAAGCCTTTGCAACGCTTTGCATTTGTTTTTAATTTTCTCAATGAATGTTAGGCTATCAAAAGATGGCATACAGTTAACAGCAATGCTGGCAGAGCCGGGGATAAGCGTTTCCCTTCCGTTAATTGACACCGTACAAAGCCCTGTTCCAGCGAATGCATCAATGTAATGGAGGTTGAAATTTTGTCCGCTAAGAGCCGTTGTATATGCGGGCAAATAATCAGATATCGCTGTAAGTTTGCGTTCTGTGTGTTTTCCGCCAAATTTTTGAGATATCATTCTTTGCCTTTCATTCGAATACGTCACTCCAGCAGCAATCATCTCAACTCATTTTATAGATCCTAAAAGATGGGACGAGATATCAAACCAATCTTTTTTGGTAATTACAAAGATGAGAAAAAAGAAGGCACATGCGGATAAGATGATGACGTAAGGGGTAGCCTTTTTCATTGTTTTCCTTTCATTTTGTTTTTCTCCACTCCCACGGCGGAACTGGTTCTTTATCTGCCCATAACCCGATCTTGTTGGCGCGCGCATGCGCTTCGACGCTCAGTAGGGCAGCGTCGTTTGAGTGATCCTGGTACACCCAAGCCATACCTTTGATTAACTGCTCGCTGGATGCGTCCTGGTAAAAGTGGTTGATCTTGCAATAAACACGCGCAATAGTGCGCTTGTATTGATCTGTTCCTTGCCGTTCAATCTTGGCTTCCTTACCGGCACAAAGCTCGGCCAGCGATTCACGGGAGCGATTGCCATATGCTTGGCCGCGCTCCGGTGCGTCGATATCAGCGATCCTGATCTTTTCCTGCGGCCGTCCGCCGCAACGCACTGTCAATGTATCTCCGTCGGCAACGGAGACGACTTTACAAGGCTCTGCGTGCGCTGATATTGAAAATAAAAAAATAATAAGCGCAATATGAAAATCGCCAGCTAATGCTTTGAGCAACATTTATATATCCTGTAGTTCAATCTTTTGATTCAGGACAATTATTGAGGCCATCTTCTTTTGCTTTAATAGTCTCTCTTTTTTGAGCCTCTCTCTCCAATCTTCTTACACATTTTTTTAGTTTTTTTTGTGTCTCTTCAGCTTTATCGCCTTCCATAACATCGCGCCTTAAAACATCTGAACGAATAATGTCAATGATTTGTTCCGGAGCTGCTTTTGTCTCAGGGAAAAGCTTTTTCAGTTCTCTTCGTATTGTGGAAACTACAGGCTCTGACTGTATTACTTCGGCAATTGTGTACTTGTTCAATGATTGAACTTGTTGATGAAACTCATCTATTGCATCAGACGTAATTCCTTCTCGGCAAAGTAAAAATAGCCTTTGTTGATCGTCTTCTTTTTTATGGCTGATCTCAAGAAAATTGAAAGCGGTTATCTCTTCGTGCGAAACCGGCTGCCCGAAATTGATACGGTATAATCGCCATTCGATAGCATTGGTCAGAACGACCCAGTTAACACCTTGCTTGGAACCATAATCAACGGCTTGCCTGATATGGTTATCATTAAGCTGGCTTCCGATGGATTTGACTTCAATTAAAAAATGAAGCTTCCCTCCTACTTTTATAGCGAGGTCGCAAAAAGTTCCCCGTACCTGATATTCACCGGTTAACTCCTGATATTTGTCATACCCGAATACACCAGCAAGCATATCTTTAATGATGGTAACTGTATCGGCCTCTGAGACATCTCTTTCTTTTTGTTGCTGGGCGATAGCCTGAAAACTTTTGATGCTTGAAGAAAATCTATCAAGAACTTTTTTGGGGATCCTTGCCATTTGTATTCTCCTATCTTTTTAAAAGTTGCCAAACCCTGATCGATATTTCACACGGCCAATGACTTTCAAATTTTCGTCGCACTCATCTTTTTTAAGGTCGAATGTTGGTCCCGCTGCTGTATTGTCGCTTTGTACCTTTATGCCGGTCGGTAATTGGAATAGACGTTTAACAAGTAATTCATCTCCATAAACAACGGCAAAAACACCGCCAGACGTCGGAACCCTCCTATCAGACTTATCGATGATTACTGTGTCGCCATCGAACAGCAGCGGCTCCATACTTGCCCCGGTTACTTTGACGGCCAGCATATTTTTTGGCTTAGCTTTGATGTGTTTTAATGACTCAGCCTGAAACGGCAGCGGTTCAAGCTCAACAACTTCCCAATGCTTGCGCCCATTACCGGCAGAAAGTTCAATGCCTCCGCGAGGAATGAAAACAGTAGATTCCTTCGGTAATTCGTCAATACTATCGTATGCGACGATAGGGCGGGCTTCGATTTTCACAGGTTTACCACCATCGACGCTGTAATTGCGTACCTCAAATAACCCGGGGGTATCCAATAATTTATCAAATTCTCTAGCTAATCCTTCATCCAAGTTTTTATGGTTTTTATCATCCGGAGAAGATGCGAGCCTATTTATATAGGTTGGACTACGTTTCACTCTACGCGCAAATTCAGCTTTGTTGCCATCACACTTTTCAGCGATGTACTCAAGCATTATTTTTCTTCTGATTTCGTGAATATTCATAAATGATATTTAACAATAAATTTACCTAAGAGTAAATTAACCTTTGGGTGTTGACATCATTTACCTAAAGGTGCATTATTGGGCATGGATAAATTACGTGCTTACCTAAACGCCATGCATTTACAGGCGCAAATTGATTTTGCTGCTAGGTGCGGGACAACCATCGGCTACCTCCGCAAAGCCATATCTGCAGGGCAGGCCATCGGAGAAAAACTCTGTATTTCCATCGAACGGGAGTCCAACGGAGCGGTGCGCTGCGAAGACCTGCGCCAGGATGTTGACTGGGGCTATCTGCGCGGCACCAAGAAAGAGGTCGCGTGATGAATATCCGACGAAAGTTTCTCTTGTCCGCTTTGTCTTTGTGCTTGTTTAAGCGCTCCCCTTTGGCGGTCGCCGAAGCACGTCCAGATTGTTCGCAGCACTCATCGCTTCCAAGATGTTCAGCAGATAAAGAGCGTCTAGCAGCGGAATACGTAATTCCATCCATTGTTTTGTATGAGGACTTTCGTATTGCACATGAACGAATGACTCTTTCGGGGTTCCGTGTCTATCGAGCATTGCTCCCTGTATTCGACCCACGGGAGGCAGGCTGATGCATCCGTTGTCGTTGATTTCGAGTTCGAATGTGACTTTTTTCTTGTCCATGGTGTTCCTTTCGTTTGTAAGGTTGGCGTGTGGTGCTCCTATTTTACGTCGATTGGAACGCCGCCTTATTACTTGCTGCTATTGTCTTTTTTTACCCCAAATTTGTCTGTCCGACGCTGTCCGATTTTTTCGGACACGGTCGGAATCTCGCTATATGGTGATTTATGAATAAGTCAGCGCAACGGGTGCTTTTCCACGAAAGCTTGATCGACGCACTCAAAGAGGTTGTTTTATCGCTCGGCGGTACAAAGCGCGTGGCCGGGCAATTGTGGCCGGAAAAAACAATTGATGAGGCAGCGCGCCGGTTGGCGGATTGTTTGAACTCGGATCGCCGCGAGCGCCTCGATCCGGAACAGGTGTTGTGGTTGCTCCGGCAAGGCCGCGCGGAAGGCTGCCACGCCGCAATGGATTTTATTTGCCGTGAGGCGGGCTATGCGCAGCCGGTGCCGGTCGATCCAGAAAGCCAAAAAACGCAGCTTGTAAAAACGATACAGGGTGCGGCGGAAACCATGCGCAAGGCAATGGAAATGCTCAACCGTTTTGAAAAATTATGATGTCTAACATGGCAGCGCCTTTGTTGAGGTTACGTTTTTTCAGATTGTCCTGTCTGGGTTACCGTAATTCTATCGCTGGCGCTGCCACCTTCTTCGGCTGCCGGGGGTTGCTCCTCCCATTGATCACGGCACCGAGCGCCGGGCGTCTCACCTTCGCCCGGCGCATCTTCTGTTCCTAACTCAAGGATTAAAAAATGAAAAAAACTGATTTTATTATTAGATCAAATTGCCAGGGTGCTGAAATTATTGTTACGTCCGTCTCCATTAACGCTCGTGACTTCGTGCAGCTAGGTATCCATTTTACCGACAACGATGGGAAAAAAAGCGTCAGTGGAATCTTCATCTCAAAAGAAGAGGCGCGCGAGTTGGCGAATGGCCTATTGTCTCAGGCTGCCGATAATTTCGTTGATCCTCTTAAAGAAAAAATTGAAGAAATTATTGCAAAGGAAGATATTTTTTGTATTTCGCTGCCCGCAATGATTGATCTTCTAAAAAAATATGATCCTGATTCGCGTGTTGATTTTGATAGCCATCCTACTCGTGTTCGAGTATCACGACTTCTGAACGAATTATGTGGCTTTACACGAAAAGAGTTTGCCCGTGAAGGTTTTGTTTTCTGTAAATCTGAATGATTGATTTTAAGCGCATCGCCGAAGCCGCGCTACAGAGCATCGATGCTTTGCTGGCCGAGTGGTTGCCGGGCGGGCAGCGTGAGGGCTACGAATATAAGGCGCTGAACCCAACCCGCGCCGACCAGCGCAAGGGAAGTTTTTCGATCAACCTGAACAGCGGGGCATGGGCAGATTTCGCCACGGGCGACAAAGGGGGCGACCTGATATCGCTCCGTGCGTTTTTGTTTTCGGAAACGCCGAAGGCTGCGGCAGAATATCTCGCCAATCGCTTATCAATCCCGATTGATCAATCGGCAACACCACCGGCACGGGCATCTTCGCCGCCGCGCAAACGATCAGAATGGATGCCGGTTTTGCCTGTGCCGGATGGTGCGCCGTCCTATCCCGCAGCACATATCAAGCGCGGCAAGCCGCAATCATTTTGGGAATATCGCGATCAGGCCGGAAAGCTGCTGTTTGTGGTTTATCGCTTTATAAAAAGCGATGGTGGCAAGGATGTTTTGCCGTGCTGTTTCGCGCGGAACGAAAAAACCGGCGAAACAAAATGGAATTGGATGGCGCCGCCTGAGCCGCGCCCGTTGTATGCACTGCACCGCTTACGCGATGAAGGCACCGTGTTGGTGGTTGAGGGTGAGAAATGCACGGATGCCGCATATAAATTGCTGGGTGAAGCGTCGCCGGTGTCGGTGATTAGCTGGCCGGGCGGTGGCAAAGCGGTTAATAAGGCAGACTGGCAACCGCTCGCCGGGCGCAAGGTGGTGTTATGGCCGGATTGCGATGGTCAGCTGGATAAGGCGGGCATTGTCATCCCGGAAGATAAGCAACCGGGCGTGCAGGCAATGGAGCGCTTGGCGGATATCCTGATCAAGCTGGGTGCCGATGTTCGTATCGTTAAAATTCCGGCGCCGGGGGTTAAAGCCGACGGCTGGGATGTGGCCGATGCGATTGCCGAAGGCTGGGAAAAGCAACATCTGCTCGACTATATTCGCAACAATCTTCGCACGGCACAATGCGCTGAACCTGAATCTACCCCTGACAACGCTCCGCGTAAGGATGATGGGCGCTGGCAGGAAAGTTTATTGCGCAACGGCGAAGGAAAACTTCTTTCCGTGGTGCCAAACGCATTCCGGTTTTTGATGCATTCGGAAGCGTGGCGCGACGTGCTGGCATACGACGAATTTGCCGGTCGAACGATCAAGCAAGCGCCGCCGCCTTATATGCAAGGCGTTTCCGGCGCATGGACTGAAATTGACGATTCTTTCGCTGCCGATTGGCTGGCGACTCGTTGCGGGTTAATCCACATCCGCGCGCCGATGGTGGCCGAGGCGGTCGAGATGGTTGCCAAGATGCGTTCTTTCAATCCGGTGAAGGACATGCTCGAATCGCTGCGCCATGACGGCGTGGCGCGCGTTGAAACGTGGCTTTCCGATTTTATGGGCGCTGAGGATACACCTTATAACCGGATTGTCGGGCGCATCTGGCTGGTTGGGATGGTCAAGCGCGCTTATGAGCCGGGCTGCAAATTTGATTTCATGCCGATCCTCGAAGGTACGCAAGGGTACGGCAAAACGACGGCGCTTGAGGTGCTGGCCGGGTCGCAATGGTTCGGTAATACCGACTTTGTGATGGGCGACAAGGATTCAATGAGCGTTTTGCAGGGCAAGTGGATTTATGAAATTGCCGAACTCGATGCTTTCAACAAAGCCGATATTACGCGCGTGAAATCGTTTGTGACGCGAACGAAGGATGAATATCGCCCAGCATATGGACGAAGGCATGTTGAGCAATTGCGACGGGTTGTGCTTGTCGGTACCACGAACCAAGAAGAATATTTCAAGGATTTGACGGGAAACAGGCGATTCTTACCAATAAAGATTGTATCGCTCATCGACACGGCCAAGTTGGCGGCGATGCGCGAGCTATTGTTGGCTGAAGCGGTAGCTTTGTATCGCTCCGGCGCGCGTGTTTACCCGACACGGGATGAAATGAAGATCATCATGCCGGAACAGGCAAAAAGGGAAATGTCCGATTTCTGGTTGGAAGCTATCGAGTTATATGTGACGTCATCAATTAATGACGAAATCAGCCCTCTGGACATTGCCCGTGATTGTTTGAAAATGGATTACGGGCATATCACGGTGCCGGTAGCAACGCGCATCGGGCTTCTGATGCTTAAGCTGGGCTTTAAGAAGGTAGAGCGGCGAACGAGAAAACCGCGCTTTGTGTATATACGGACACAGAAAGCCGAAGAAATCACAGAGCCGGACGGAAACGGGGGCGAAAAATGCCCGTTCTGATGTTCCATACCTTCCATACCTTTCAAAGGTATGGAACCCGCAAAGCCGCTCTGGAAGATGATGTTCCACACGTTCCATACCTTCCACACCTTTACGGGCGCACACGTACACACATACGCGCGCGCGTAGCATTAGGTGTGGAACGTATGGAAGGTATGGAAGTATGGCTTCAGAAGATGATTTGGAGGTTCCATACCTTGGTTCCATACGTTGAAAGGTATGGAACATGAAATTCAATATGAGCCATAACATCGATTCGGTATTGCGCAAGCTGGATGCACTACCGGACAAGCAAATACCATATATGGTTTCCCGCGCTCTGAATAACACCGCGTTGGCTGTAAAAGGCCAGTGGGCGACGGATATCAAGCGCGACTTCGTGGCGCCGACGCCTTACACGCAAAAGTCGCCGATGGTCACGCAACGAGCAACGAAACAGAAACTCGAAGCAACGATCAAAATACGCGACGAAGCGGCCAAAGGAACACCACCGGCAAAATACCTGCAACCGCAGGTTCATGGCGGCAGCCGGACATTGAAACGATTTGAACGCGCGTTAGTTCACGCCGGAATCATGGGAAAGAACGAATACGCAGTGCCGGGCGAAGGCATCAAGCTGGATGCGCACGGCAATATCCGTGCAAGCGAGATTGTCCGGATTCTTGCGTATCTGCGCGCTTTCGGTGAGCAAGGATACTCAGCGAATACGTCGGATGAAAAGCGTAAGCGAATGGCGCGCAACCGGCGCATGGGTACCGGCTATTTCGTGGTACGTGGCACCGAAAAGGATGGTCATTTGCGGCGCGGGATATACCAGCGCTTTCACCTTGGCATGGGGACGGCAATCAAGCCGGTCATTATGTTCGTTAACGATGTCCGCTACACGTCGCGATTCGATCCGATGGCGTCCGCGGAAAAGGTGGCCGATAAAGTTGGTGCATCAGAAGTAAGGTCGGCAGTCGATGAAGCACTACGGACGATGCGATGAAAAATTTTCCAGTCAAGAAAAGGTACTCCTCCAAAAGCCCCCTCAAGGGTAATTCGAACCTCCATCGTTTTCTAGTCATGAGGGTTTTGCAAGGGGGTTGCTTGGCATGAATGATCTGCTTGCCATGAAAATTTCTCGATCCGATTTTGGAAAAATCGTTGGCGTATCTCGTCAGACGATAGATAGCCTGATATTAAAAAAAATCCTTAAGGATGATGAAACGTGCGGCGAATGGTTGCAAGCGTATTGTCTTCACATGCGCAACGTCGCGTCCGGGCGTTACTCTGATGAAAACATGAGTTTGGCGCGTGAGCGCGCCGCACTTACGCATGAACAGAAAGTTCGCGCACGCCGGGAAAATGCCGAAGCGACAAAACTGATCGCGCCGGTTTCTTTACTGGAAGCGATTCTCGGAAAAATCGGCGGACGCGCAGTGCGCATTCTCGAAGCTGTTCCCGCCGACGTCAAAAGAAACTGTCCTGGTGTTAGCGCGGACGCGCTGAAACTTATTCAAACCAAGATCGCCGCGGCGTGCAACCTCATTGCGTCGATGAACCTTGATACACTTGACGAAGAAGATTCTGATGCTTGAGGAGTTTTTCTCATACGACCACGTAACATTGAACGCTGCGCTTGTCCGTGGCTTGAAAGCGTTCGCTGTGCCTGAGCATATGAGCCTGACAGAATGGGCAAATAACCATTTCTACCTGTCGCGCGAAAGTAGTTACGTGGAGCAAAAGTGGACACCGTGGCCGTTTCAAAAAGGTGTGATGGCGGCGATCAGTAATGATGAAATTGAAGATATCGATTTTATTAAAAGCGCCCGAATTGGTTACACAAAGATGATTCTTGCAGCGCTCGGATACTTCGCGCATCACAAACATCGTAACGTTGCCATTTACCAGCCAACCGATAATGACATATCGGCCTTTGTCAAAACGGAACTTGACCCGATGCTTCGTGACGTCGATGTGATGAAAGAAGTTTTTCCGTCATTCAAGAGCCGCAACAAAGAAAATACGCTCACGTTGAAACTGTTCTTATACTCGGTTCTTTATCCGCTTGGTGGCAAGGCGGCAACAAATTACCGCCGGATATCCGTTGATGTTGTGATCCTTGACGAACTGGACGCTTTTGACCAAAACATTGAGGGCGAAGGCGATCCTGTTACGCTGTCCACCAAAAGAACTGAGGGAGCGTCATTCCCAAAACGGATACGTGGCAGCACACCGAAAATACAATATTTTTCCAACATCGAAAAAAGTTCAGAGGTTGCGGATATCTTCCTGCGTTATTACATACCATGCCCGCATTGCGGCAAGCGCCATAAGCTGACATGGGGTGGAAAAGATGAGAACCACGGTTTCAAGTTTATTGGTAATGATCATGAATCAGTTAGGCATTTATGCCCGCATTGCGGTGCGCTGATTGACCGCTTTGAATATCTGTCCGTTGCCGATCAAGGGCGCTGGCAGGCGGACGATGGGCGATGGATGGATAACGAAAGCATCTTCTATTCGCCGGACGATGAGATTATTACCACGCCTAAAAAAGTGGCATTTCATATCTGGACGGCCTATTCGCCGAATGTGGCTTGGTCGGAAATTGTCAGTATTTTTTTGGGCGCGCTGGAAAAAGCCAAAATGGGTGACAACACCAAAATGCAGGCGTTCGTGAATACGACGCTCGGAGAAACCTGGCTTGAAGATGCGAAAGTGCTTGACCCGAACGATCTGAAAAATCGAGCGGAAGATTACCCTTTGGGGATAGTCCCATATGGTGGACTTTTATTGCTGTCCGCGATTGATACTCAGGACAACCGACTGGAAGTGACTGTCTGGGCATACGGGCGCGACTGCGAAACGTGGACAGTCGATCATCGCAAAATATTCGGCGATCCAGCTTTGCCGGAAGTATGGAAAAAACTCAATGATTATCTTGATTCCGAATTTACGCACGCCAGTGGTAAGGCCATGCACATTTTTGCTACGGCCATTGATTCGCGTGGTCACCATACCCAAGCCGTTTACGCATGGGTATTGTCGCGCCGCCATAAAAACACGTTCGCCGTGGCAGGCCACGCGGGCAAAGAGCGAGCAATTGTGCATGGCAGTTCCCTTGTTGATCTTGATTGGAAAGGCCGTCGCATCAAAAAAGGCGTGACCCTTTGGCAGGTCGGCACCAATCTTGCTAAAGACCTGATCTTGAATCGGGTGAATCTCGCAAAGCCCGGCGCTGGTTATATCCATTTCTCCAATAAATTGCCAGACGAATTTTTCAGTCAGATCACCGGAGAAACAAGGGTGACACGCGTGACCATTTACGGAGAAGAATCCCGCTGGGTTCGCATGAAAGGTCGTCGCGTAGAAGCGCTGGATATTCGCGTCTATGTGACCTTTCTGGAATTTTATTTGCAGCTTGATCGGCGCCCGGCATCATTCTGGGATCGCCTCGAAGAAAAAGTTCAACCGAAAAATCGTGACCTGTTCGAGCCGGAAAAAGAAACACCTGAAACGCATGAAATCGAAATAACGAAACAGCAACCCAAGCAACGTGCGCGCACCAAGTCGCGCCGTTCTCCGAACTTCGCAACCGGATGGAAATAGCTATGGACAACAACCCCGACATTATCGAAGACCTTTGCGCGCAAATACTGTCGTTGCTCAAGCAAGGCGTGCCGATACTAGAAGCGTGTGACCGTGCCGATGCTTCCGTCCGCGCGGTATATGGCGGTGACCGGCCATACGTGAAAAAAAATGCGAAAGATAAAACGATACCATCGCGTGATCTGGCAATTATTGGCGCGATAAAACGGGGCGAGCGCATCGAATTTTTGGCAAGAAAACACGGTATTTCTCCGCGACGTGTACGCCAAATAAGGCAAATCACTGAAAAATAAAAAGAAAAATGGAAACGATTTTGGGGTAATCCATTTCCACTTTTTTTGAAAAACTGTCATCGCTACTTTAAGTGATGACAGAAAATGCCCAACCAAACGGAGAAAAGCCATGCTGTAAAAATGCTCGAACTCATCGAGGCGCGCCTTGAGGGGCGCGTCTTGAAAGAGTACAACGAGTACAGCATCGCCGGGCGCTCATTAAAAGAAATGAGCATGGCCGAACTGATGGTGGCACGCGATAAGTACCGGCGCGATGTCGCGGCGGAAAAAGCCGCCGAAAATATCGGCAATGGGCTGGGCAACCCCTACAAAGTCCGGGTGAGGCTGTAATGGGCATCGTCCGGCGCACCATCAACAAAGCCGCCGCCGCTATCTGGCGTGTGACCAATAGCGCACCGCAACGACAACGTGCATTTGCCGCTGCCAAGATCAGTCGCTTGACCAGCACATGGCAAAACACGAACCGCTTGATCAACGAAGAGTTGCGCAGCGATCTGGATAAACTGCGCGTCCGTTCGCGCTCGTTATTCAAGGATAACGAGTACGGTAAAAAATTCGGGCACATGGTGCGTAACAACGTGGTCGGCGCCAACGGCTTCAAGCTGAAACATACGATCTATGACGCCAACGACAAGCCAGACAAGAAAAAGCAATACGCTTTAGCGCAAGCATTCAAGCGCTGGTCGAAGCGTGGCGCTTGCGAATTATCCGGCAAAATGAGCTTCCGTGATTTGCAACGTGGCCTCATCATCGACGCTGCGCGCGATGGTGAATTTCTTGTCCGCAAGGTTTACGGTGCTGCCGCCAATAACAGTTTTGGCTTTGCGCTGCAACGGATCGACCCATCGCGCATCGATACGATGTACAACCGCGCCTATGTTCCGGGGCAAAACGCCATCGTGATGGGTGTTGAGGTCAACCAACAATCGCGCGCGGTCGCGTATCACATCTGGCAAGGCGGCGATACGATCACCGGAGCCCGCGAGCGTGTGCGCATTCCAGCCGAGGAAATTATTCACGGCTTCATCCCCGATGATTTTTCGGAGCAAGAACGCGGCATCCCGTGGATGTACGCCGCCATGCTGCGTCTTAACGACCTTGGCGCATACCGAGACGCGGCAATCATTGCCGCGCGTGTCGGCGCGTCGAAGATGGGTTTTTACACGCAAAGCGAAGAAGGCGGCATGGCCGATCCTGCCGCTATCGCCGATGGCAAAGACGAACAAGGCAATCTTTACGATGAAGTTGAGCCTGGCATGTTCGGCATTTTGCCGCCCGGATGTACGGGCTTTACTGCGTTCGACCCCGACTATCCGCACGCACAATTCGAGCCATTCACCAAAGCGATGCTGCGCGGTATCGCCAGCGGCATCGGTGCTTCGTATGTCTCGCTTGCCAATGATCTCGAGGGCGTGAATTTTTCATCGATCAGGCAGGGTGTGCTTGATGAGCGCGACGAATGGATGGCGATTCAAGATTGGTTCATCGCCGCGCTGCTCGATCAGGTCTTTGAAGATTTTCTACGGTGCGCACTGCTGCATGAACAGGTCGTCGTTGACGGCGAGGTGTTGAGTATTGCCGATATTGACCGATTATCCGAACACGAATGGCAGGGCCGGCGCTGGGCATGGGTTGATCCGCTGAAAGATGCACGCGCCGAAATACTGAAACTTAATAATCAATTGACGTCCCGCACGCGTATATGCGCACAAAACGGCGTCGATTTTGAAGAGGTCTTGAGCGAACTCGAACAAGAAGATGCGCTCGCTGTTGAATATAACGTTGACCTCACCATCCCAGAACAGATGTTGAATCCTGCCATGGATTTCAGCGAAAACGAAGAGGAACCGGAAGATGACCGAGAAAATTAAATCGGGCGACAAGCTGACCCGAGTGTTTACGATTAATCGTCGCTCGATTGATGAGGAAGCACGCACTGTCGAACTGAGTTTCTCAAGTGAAGAGCCGTACCAACGCTGGTGGGGCGTCGAGGTCTTGAGCCATGAGCCGGGCGCGATGCGTACCGAACGCTTGATGTCCGGCTCGGCGCCGTTGCTGTTGGAGCACGATCCACGTGACCAGATTGGCGTCATCGAAAAACTGACCTCAGTCGAAGGCAAAGGCCGCGCAATGGTGCGCTTTTCTCGAAGTAAACACGCCGATGAAGTTTTTCAGGATGTCATCGACGGCATCCGTAAAAACGTATCGGTCGGCTATCTGGTGCATAAAGTTGAAGTCGATATCGATAACGACGAAGGCACCGAAACAACGCGGGTCACCGATTGGGAGCCGTTCGAAATTTCCATTGTCAGTGTCCCCGCGGATAACACCGTCGGTGTCGGACGATCTTTAACCAAGGAGAACCAAATGAAAACAGGCAAAACAAGCAAGCGTGAAGACGAAGAGGTCATCAAGGATGATGAAGATGAAAAATCGGAAGAAGTGATCGAAGAGACCGAGGAAGAAACGGTTGTCGAAGGCACCGAAGACGAAACCACGGAAGAGGAAGAAAAGAGCATGAAAATTGTATCTGCGAAAAAAGAAGGTCAAGCCGCCGAGCGCAAGCGCGTGGTCGATTTGACCAAAGCCGGTGAAGCCTATCGCGATTTTGGCGGCGTTGAGTTAGCCAAACGCTGCATCGCCGAAGGTTATTCATTGGCGGCATTCCAGCGCACGATGCAAGAGCGTGTCGCGTCCGGTAAAAGCGCAGCAACGCGCACGGCAGGCGGCGCACCTATCGGCATGACCAACGCGGAAGCACGCCGGTTCTCGTTTGTCCGCGCATTGAATGCGCTGGCTAACCCACATGACCAGCGCGCGCAGGAAGCGGCGGCGTTTGAAATCGAATGCTCACATGCCACGGCCAAGGCGCTGGGTAAAACGGCGCAAGGGATTCTTGTCCCGAACGAAGTACTGAAACGCGAATTGACCGCCGCCGATCAACCGTCGGCAGGGGTCTTGGTCGATGAAGTATTGATGTCCCAAGATTTCATTTCGATGTTGCGTAACGCAATGATTTTGCCGTCGCTCGGCGTGCGCATGATGACCGGGCTGGTCGGCGACATTGCCATCCCGCGTCAAACCGGCGGCGCGACCGGCTATTGGGTCGAGGAAAGCAATGACGTGACGGACAGCGACCCGACGTTCGACCAGATCAAGATGCGTCCGCGCACGGTCGGCGGATTCACCGAAATTTCCCGCAAGTTGCTGTTGCAAGCGTCTCTCGATATCGAAGCGTTTGTCCGCCTCGAAATCGCAACGACCATCGCCATGGAAATCGAGCGTGCCGCGATCATCGGTTCCGGTACGGGCGAAGAGCCGACCGGCTTGATCAACATGACCGGCGTCGGTCTGGTCGAAGGCGGCATCAATGGCGCTGCGCCGACATGGGCAAACATTGTGGCACTCGAAACCAATGTTGCGGTTGCCAATGCGCTGATTGAAAACATGGCCTACATCACCAACGCCAAAGTACGCGGCAAATTGAAATCGACAATCAAGGAAGCCAGCGTACCGGGTTACGTGTGGAGCGACAGCGATACGACGCCGTTGAACGGTTACCGCGCCGCGGTGACGAACATGATCCCAGCCAATCTCGTTAAGGGAACGGCTGATGATTGTTCTGCCATCATCTTCGGCAATTGGGCGGACTTGATCATCGGCATGTGGGGCGGTCTTGATCTTACGGTCGATCCGTACACCAAGGCGACCAGCGGCACCATTCGCGTGATTGGCTTGCAGGACGTCGATGTGGCCGCGCGCCACACCGAATCGTTCGCGGTCATGAAAGACGCGCTCACCGATTAAGGAACCATCATGGCAAATAAAAAGCTATTAGCTAAAATCTACATTCTTTCGGCGTGCATCGTGGCGGGTGTTCCCACCGCGCGCGGCAAGGCGCTGGCCGTGCCGAAAGATGTCAGCGAGCGCGATGCGCGTTATTTAATCGGCATCGGCAAGGCGAAGGATATATCGCCTGCGCCAGCGGAAAAACCGGCGAAGAAGGCTACCCAAAAAGAAATCAAGGAAGCCAAGAAGCGTTTGGAAGAAGCGGAGAAAGCCGCCGAACTTGCTTCCGATGAAGCCTATCGCCTCGCCGAAGAAGCCGAGAAAACCGATGACGCCAATCGTGCCGAGGCGATGAAAAAAGCTGAAGAAGCCAAAGAGCTTGCCAAACAGGCGCTCGAAGCGGCAGATGAAGCGCGCGACGCGCTCGAAGCGTTGCAGGGCTAATCATGTTTGCCGAAAACCTCTCCCCGTTTTTTGATGTTGCCGGATTCGGCGTCACTGCCACGTGGAAGCGTGCGGATGCCGACGGCGGCGACGTTACGGCACCGGTGTTGTTCGACGCCGAAACGCGGGATGTTTTCGGTGAGGTGACGGCCAATCAGAGCGAGATGCGTTATCCGAGCAACGGCGCGTTTGCCGATCTTGCCGACGGCGCCATCGTTGAAATCAACGGCACACGCTATCGCGCGCGTCCACCGAAATTGGAAGGCGACGGCACTGTTTCGGTGGCGGTGATGGAGTTGATATGAGTACGCCGACAAAAATACTCGACGCGATTATGGTGATGGTGCAGTCCCCGGCCATTGACGGCGTGAAGTTTTACCGTAACAAAACCTATGCCGTCCCGTCTGAAAAAGAAACGGCCATCGTGAATGTCAAGCTGGGGCGCGAAATGCCGCCCAGCCTGATGAGTGCTCCGACGCTGGTTGCGGCGACGGCGGATCGAACAACGGAAGTATTGATCGATATCCTTGCGCGCGGCGATGACGCCCTCGACCAATGTGAGCGCCTGCGCCTCGAAGTAACGCGCCGCCTTTACGCCAATGAAAGCGTCAACGGCTTGGCGTTCGACATCGAAGACGGCGGCGCGGTGCGCGATGGCGACGATCTGGACGGCTCGGTCATCCGCGTGACGGCAGCGATCTTTATTAAATACCGAACTTTAGGAGTTGACAATGACTAATCAAAAGTTACCCGCGCATGGTGGGGCTTTCGTCCGGGACAAAACGTCCGGCGATATCAAGTGCATCAGAAAACCAACCCCGCCGAAAACCGAAGCCAAAGCCGATGCGAAAAAAATCGCGCCAGCCTTGGCAGATGCTCCGGCAATAGAAGATAAAACCAACGCTGCGAAGGAATGATCATGGGCAAATTAAAACTTTCCCGAAAAATCTTGCTGCTCGCCGGAATGGAATCCGTGTACGGTGCAGGCGCCGACCCAGCATTGACGGGTGCGAATGCGATCCTGATGACCAGCCCGACATTAACGCCGCTGAATGCCGAGCAAGCCGAACGCCAGATTGTGCGTGCGCAATTTTCAAATCCCGGCTCCGTTTTGGCCGCAGCATATGGCGGCCTTGATTTTGGCTATGAATTGGCCGGTGCTGGGTCTGCCGGGGCGATCCCGAAGTGGGATCCAATCATGCGCATGTGCGGCTTTGCTCAAATACAAACCATCGGGCAGGACGTAGTCTATAACCCGATTACCGATAACATTGAATCGGGCGCGTTGAAAGCGAATCTTGATGGCGTTGAATACCAATTCAAGGGCGCGCGCGGCAACCTGACATTGAATTTCCCGGCGCGCGACATACCGAACGCCTCGGCGCAGATCACATCACTCTATACGGTTCCAATTGATAATCCGGCAGAGGTTCCAGACTATTCCGGGTTCAAGGTGCCACAGGCGGCAAATACGACCAATACGCCGGTGTTAATGCTTGATGGCGTGCCGATGATTTCATCTGGTGTCACGATCAACGTCAATAACACCGTCGTTTACCAAGGTTATATCGGTTACGACGAAGTATTGATCACGGATCGCCGTACATCGATTCAAGTGACTGCGGCGCTTGGCAACATGGCCGAGAAAAACCTTTACGAATTGGCGCGCGCCGGAAACCCGGTTGTGTTTTCGCTTGTGCATGGCACGGTCGCCGGTAATCGTATAGGGGTTGATGCGCCATCGGTATTGGTGGGTGCGCCGCAACACACTGACGATAACGGAACAGCAATGCTGCAATTCGACCTCACCGCGATGCCGGTCGAGGGCAACGATGAACTTTTGTTGAAGGTGTTCTGATGTTTAATCTATCTACAAGTGAAACCATCTGGAAGAAGGTCAAGGTACCGGTGCCGGTCGATTTCGACCGCACCGAAGACCGTATTTTTCAGGCGCAATTCAAACGCCTGTCGGCGAGCGAAATGCGCATCTTGAATCGCCGCCGCTCATTGCCGCGCATAGGCGAGAGCATGATCAATGAGTTTGTCGAAGATGGTCGTTTGACTGAGGAAGAGGCAAAGTCCGCACTTGAACTCGGTATCGTCACCGACGAAGAAATCATCGAGAAATATTTGCTCGACTGGAAAGACGTCATCGATAAGGAAAACAATCCTGTCCCGTTTAATGCGTCATCCGTTGCATTGATGATGGACATTGAGCCGGTGCAGTATCACACGGTGCAGGCGTTCTTTGAAGCGCAAGGCGAGGCAAAAGAAAAAAACTTAAAGGCGCGGCGCGCTTCTGGGCGGAAATAATTTCCGGCAAGCGTGTTGCGCCAAGTGTTGCGCGTGATGAAGTTGCCGTCATGGCCGAGCAATTGCGGGCAGGCGGTGCCGATGAAGCGGTAATCGAACAATTTGTCGAGCGGGAGTTGCAGGGGTGCGAGGAATTCGAGGTGTACAAAGACAATTGGGACGTGGTCTCAATCTTTTTGCGCCTGCGCACGCAATGGCAAATTGTCTTGTCCGATGGGCACGGCAAGCGCTGGGAAGGATTACGCTACGAATCTGTCGAGCGTTATCTCACCTTGATGGATGTCCCGGATATCAAGGAAACTTTTGTGTTGTTGCAAATCATGGAGAGCGCGGCGATGTCCGTACTCAACGCTCGTCGGGGTAAATAATGGCATCGGGCAATGCGGTGATCGGTTTTACCCTGACGGCGGAAGGCTCCGGGTTTGTCGGTGCGATCAACGTCAGTAAACAGGCGCTAAAAAACCTCGGAGACGAATCACAAAAGACAAGCAAGAAAACGCAGGCATCATTCGACGGCATCAGCGGTGCTGTTAAAAACCTGCTCGGTGCGGTATCGGCGGGTGCAGTCGGGCATTTTATAGCGAGCATCAATGCTGCCGATGCGTCGTTGATCGACCTTGAAAAAACGACCGGCATCGCCGCCGAACAATTGGCGCGCTACGACAAGGCCGCGGCGCTGGCCGGGGTGAGCCTCAACCAGATTGCAGACTACTCCATTAAGCTCGGCCAGAAGCTAATCAACGCCATCGAGAAACCGACGGGCGATGCCGCGCGTGCGATGCAAGCGCTGGGGTTCTCGGCCACCGAAACGGCAAAGCTGATGGAGAATCCGGGCGCAGCGCTTGATACTGTTGCCAAGCGTCTGGCGTCATTCGAAAACGGCACCGAAAAAACGGCGGTGGCGATTGCGCTGTGGGGAAAGCAAGGCAAAGATTTGATTCCGGTGTTGGACGATATCGCCGAGCATACCCGCGACGTCGGCGCCGTATCGCGTGAGCAAGCGGAACGTGCAAAGTACCTGACCGACCAGATGGCGCTGACGAAAATCAAGGCGCAGGAACTTGGCCGCGAATTTTTGAGCGGTCTTTCCCCGGCGCTGGCTAGTGTTGCCGGTGCGTTTGAAGACGTCGCCGCCGAGCAAGGTACGATGCAAGCGTTTGGCGAGGGCGTCGGGGGGATTTTCAAGGGGCTGGCGACTGCGTCGGCGGTGCTGTCGACAACGCTAAAAAATGTTGCGGTCGATATTGCTTATTTGAAAGAAGCCGCGGCGGCACGCGGAAAATTCGATGCGAGCGCTGCCGGTGATTTTGATGCAATGTTCGGATCCGGTGGTAATCGAGCTGCCGAAATGAGCGCCGCACTGCAAACCCGCAATGAGATGATTGCGGAAAGTACCGCGGCAATGGAAAGCCTGATTAAAAAAATATGGGAAGAATCGAAAGCGACCGAAGCGGCACTTGATGCATCGAAAAAAGCGCGGCTCAATTACTCGAACGCCATCCTGAACCAGATGCTTTCTTTCAACGATGCGGTGATTAAGTCGCTAGAAAAAGAAAAAAAGGAACGCGAGGATACGGCCAAGGCGCTGGCCTCGCAACAGGCGTCATTCAAAAAAGGCTTGGAAGAAGAACTTGCTTCAGTTGGAAAATCGGAGCGAGAAAAGAAAAAATTGCAAGCGCAAAATTTGAAGCTAGGCAGTTCGCTTGATGTTTTGATTGATGCGCTTGCCGATGCAAAGGATGCGTTTGAAGCTGAGAAGCAAGCGGTCAAGGAAGCGGAAGAAGCGCAGAAAAAATTCATTGATGCCGTGCTTGAGCGAGACGAATACTTGCAAAGTATCGAGCGCGAAACCGATTTGCTGAAACTGTCTGCCGCTGAGCGCAAGGTGCAAATCGCTTTGCTTGAAGCCGAGCGAAAAGCGTATGGTTTGAGCGCTGACGAACTCGAAGAATACAAAGAGAAGGTCGAAGCGGCGATGCGCCAGCAGATAGCCGTTGAAGAAAACATCAAAGCGCAAGAAGAACTACGGAACGAATGGATCAAAACCGGCGACCAGATCGAGCAGGCGTTGACCGATGCGCTGGTTGATTCATTTGATGACGGAAAAAGCACATGGGACGCACTTAAAGATTACATCAAGAACACAGCCAAAACGCTGGCCGTGCGTATTCCGATCCAGTGGTTGATGGGGTCGCTGGGCGGCGCGCTTGCCGGTACTTCCGGGGCTTCTACCGGAAGCGCTGTTATCGCGCAAGGCGCTGGCAGCGGCGGCATGGGTGGTGTGATGCAGATCGGCCAAAGCATTATGGGCATGTTCGGCGGCGGCGGTGGCGGAACCAGCGGATGGATGTCGTCCATTTTGGGATTTTTTGGCGGTGGTGGCGGCGGTACTGGTGGCGGCATTATGAGCATGTTCGGCGGTGGCAGTGGCAGCATGGGTGGTATGGGTGGCGGCATGGGCGGTTTCGGCGGCGTGATGGGCGGCGCGGGCATGGGTTACGGCATCGGCTCGTTGATC
>QMCD01000157.1_pt1 | contig 62881 bp, 51 predicted proteins | sample 1821841 | NCBI WGS metagenome assembly QMCD01 (sample SAMN01991225, study PRJNA193472) | Termite gut metagenome, whole genome shotgun sequencing project. | isolation source: worker | host: Macrotermes natalensis
ACACGTGCCGAAATCCCTCAGGGTGCCGTTCTGGTCAGCAAAACCATAATCAAAGGACCGTGGGAAACAGCTCAAAAAATCGGCCCGCTCATTCCCGTTGAGTGGGGGCAAAGGGCTCCGTACAATCAGATTGTATCTAACATCAAAGGCAAAGACATAGCTGCTGGCTGTGTTGCAGTTGCAACGGGGCAACTAATGGCCTACTGGAAATATCCGACACAATATCATGGATTAAGCATAAATTGGAACAATGTGATCAGCGGGACAATGACGGGTTTATCAGCCGCCTCAACGATTCTGTATCACATCGGCGAAGATGTCGATATTGATTGGGGGACAGCGGATAGTAGTGCAAAATCCAAAGATGCGATAGAACTTTTGGGAGATTTGAGTTATAACATTTGGTCACCGATGGCATTTGATTATGATTTCCATATAGCACGTAGTTCTCTTCTTGAAAGAAAGCCGGTGTATATGAGAGGGAATAGCGGAAAAACGGAAGTCATCGGAATACCGATCAGTTACAGTGATGGCCATGCATGGCTGTTGGATGGTTATCTTGAGAAAAAACAGACCGCTACAATAACGTATAAATACCGAATAGACATTCCGATTAATTTTGAACCCGAAGCCAGAGCAGTCGGAGATTATTATATAGTCACACAAGCTGTTGAAACCTCTTTTTCATATTTTCACAACAATTTCGGTTGGGATGGAATAAGCAACGGGTATTATACTCCTGGATTATTCGATGCTAATTCGGGGCCGACCACGCCGTTGGGAACTCGGGGCGAAAAGAATAACTATCAATATAACTTGGAAATGTGGCCGTTTATTAATCGTTAAATAAAAAATAGATTTATGAAAAGGATAATTGCATTATTAGCGGTTTGGGCTGTGTTTATCGGCTGTGAACCCGTAGAGAGGGACTTTGTCAATCCCGATGTAACTATTTTTGTACAAAATTCACAAGGAGAGAATTTGCTCGATTCCGAGGTAGACGGGAATTTGTTGGGAAGCGACATATATGCTGAATATAACGACGATATCTATCGAATTACGATGACGCGCGATTCGGGGCCGGCGAGATGGCAGGGGTTGCGGATAGAACCATATAATGTGTATGCAAATGATTATACTCCGGTTTTGAGATTCGGCGAGTTTAAGACCAGCAGTATAGACGAAATTCGAGGCGAAACCTTCATCATTCACTGGGGCGACGGAACGAGCGACGAGGTGAAGTTCGACCTTTATGTGAAAGGCCGCAAAAATGTCGTCCAACGAATCTGGCTCAATGGCAAACTTGCGTCCGACAATTCATTGGTGGTGAGGATTGTGAAGGAGTAACCCCATCCCCCTGTGCAAAATTCTGCCTCCCCACATCGGGGAGGCATTTTTATTGCAAGATATCCCAAGATTTTCTCTATCTTTGTGGGATTATTTTTTCTTTTTTCAGCCGAAATGGAAACCAAAACCAAGCCCGAACTCATCGCCCTGTACGAAGAGCTGTTGAACAACCCCTGTGTTCTCGACATGCGCGAAAGTGCCGAAGCCATCAAAACCGCCTTCTACAAGCTTCATCGCGCCGAAACAGAAGCTCAACGTGCTGCCTGGAACGGCGAGGGAGAGTTCGTGCCCGCACACAACCCCGACGAAGCCAAATTCAAAGAACTGACCGCCATCTATCGTCAAAAACGCGACGAAGCCCACGCCGTGGCAGAGGCCGACAGGGAGGGAAACCTGGCTAAGAAACTTGCCATCATCGAGGAGCTGAAAGCCCTTATCGAGAGCGGCGAGACCGTCGGCTCGACGTTCAACGCCTTTCGCGAACTGCAACAGCGGTGGCGCGATGCGGGCCCCGTGCCGGCAAGTGCAACCAAAGACCTGTGGGAAACCTATCACCACCACGTGGAGAATTTTTACAGCTATATAAAGATCAACCGAGAGCTGAGGGATCTGGATTTGAAGAAGAACCTCGAAGCCAAGATTTTGCTGGCCGAAGCGGCCGAGGCGTTGCTTTTGGAGCCGAGCATCGTGAACGCCTTCCACAAGCTGCAAAAGTTGCACGACGATTGGCGCGAGACAGGCCCCGTGGCCGAGGAACACAAGGAGACGATTTGGGAGAGGTTCAAGGAGGCGAGCGCGAGGATCAACAAGGCGCATCAGGCCCACTTCGAGGAGATAAAGGAGGAGCAGAAGCGCAACCTCGACCTTAAATCGGAGCTGTGTCAGAAGGTGGAGGCTATTGTTGCCGAGCCTCGGACGACACATGCCGATTGGGATCGGGCGGGCGAGAGGATATTGGAGATACAGAAGGTGTGGAAGACGATAGGTTTTGCGCCCAAGAAGGAGAATGCCAGAATCTACGAGAGGTTCAGGAGTGCGTGCGATATGTTTTTTGCCCAAAAGCGGGAGTTTTACGGCAGCGTGAAGGGTGAGATGGAGAGCAATTTGGAGGCTAAAAAGGAGCTGTGTGCTATTGCCGAGAGCCTCTCGTCGAGTGAGGATTGGAAGGGAACGGCCGACGAGTTGATTGCTTTGCAGGCCAGGTGGAAGGAGACGGGGCCTGTGCCGCGGAAGTATTCGGATGCGCTATGGAAGAGGTTTAGGGCGGCTTGCGACAAATTTTTCGAGGCCAAGAACGCCCATTTCGACACCAGAGAGGGGGATTACAAGTTGAATTTGGAGAAGAAGCGTGCGCTGTTGGATGCCGCTGTGGCGAGGGGTTTTGAGAATGTGACTTTCGAACAGATAAAGGAGTTCCAGCGTGCGTGGGGCGAGGTGGGATTTGTGCCTATCAAGCAGAAGGAGTCGATTCAGAAGAGATATAAGGATACGGTCGATCGGATGTTTGCTTCGTTGCGTGGCGGCGAGCAGCAGCGGTCGATGGATCGGTTCAGGGAGAGGGTCGGCCGTGGGGGGAGTTCGCGGTCGGAGAGGGATCGGTTGTATACCAAGATCAAGCAGTTGGAGGCCGATATTGCCACGTTGGAGAACAATATCGGGTTCTTTAAGAATGCCGAAAGTTTGGTGGCCGAGGTGCAGGCGAAGATAGATAAGGCCCTTGCCGAGAAGGAACTGCTTGTCGAAAAGATAAATATCATTGACCAAAATAGCGATTAGCGATTAGGTATTAGCGATTAGTTTATGAAGGGGAAAGAAGGAATATTGAGGAGCAAAAGTTTGACATTTGCGATACGGGTCGTAAATATGTACAAATATTTATGTAACGAGAAAAGAGAATTTGTGTTGTCAAAGCAACTTTTGCGAAGCGGAACCTCTGTCGGAGCAATGTTATACGAGGCGAAACACGCAGAGAGCGATGCCGATTTTATACACAAGCTGTCGATAGCTCAAAAAGAAATTAATGAGACGATTTATTGGCTTGAGTTAATGCGGAAAACCGAACTCATAACAGAGGACGAGTTTGAGAGTATGAATGACGACGCTGTCGAGCTTATCAAATTATTAACAAGTTCGATTAAGACGGTTAAGTCAAAGTTAATCGCTAATCACTAATAGTTAATCGCTGTGAAAAAGACGAAATATATTTTTGTGACGGGCGGTGTGGCGTCGTCGCTGGGCAAGGGGATCATCGCGGCTTCGCTGGCAAAGCTGTTGCAGGCGCGCGGGTACAGGGTGACAAATCAGAAGCTCGACCCCTATATCAATGTCGACCCTGGAACGTTGAACCCTTATGAGCACGGGGAGTGCTATGTGACGGACGACGGTGCGGTGACCGACCTCGATTTGGGACACTATGAGAGATTCACCGCCATTCCCACCAGCCAGGCCAACACCGTGACCACGGGGAGGATATATCAATATGTCATCGACAAGGAGCGCAGGGGCGAGTATAACGGGAAGACGGTTCAGGTGATTCCGCATATCACGGACGAGATTAAAAGGCGGATACAGCTGTTGGGATCGAAGGGCGATTTCGATATTGTCATCACCGAGATCGGGGGGACTGTGGGCGACATCGAGGGGTTGCCCTATATCGAGGCGATGCGTCAGTTGAGGTACGATTTGGGGCACGAGAATACGCTGGTGGTCCATTTGACGCTTATTCCCTATGTTGCGGCGGCGGGTGAGCTGAAGACCAAGCCGACCCAACATAGTGTTAAGATGCTTCTCGAAAACGGGGTTCAGCCCGATGTGCTGGTACTTCGGACGGAACAGCATATCGGTGAGGATGTGAGGCGTAAGGTGGCGTTGTTTTGCAACGTCGAGCCGAGCGCGGTGATGGAGAGCATCGATGTTCCCACCATTTACGAGGTGCCGCTGGCTATGCACGATCAGGACCTGGACGGGGTGGCACTGCGCAAGTTGGGATTGAATTTCGACGGGGAGCCAGATTTGAGGCAGTGGAGGGATTTTGTCGGCAGGGTCGAAAATCCGTCGCGCGAGGTCGAGATAGCTTTGGTGGGGAAGTACACCGAGCTTCCGGACGCTTATAAGTCGATCAACGAGGCTTTCATTCACGCCGGTGCGGCGAACGATGTGAGGGTGCGGGTGCGGTATGTCAATGCCGAGGAGTTGGCTTGCGACAATGCTGAGGCTTTGTTGTCCTCCGCCGGGGGGATTTTGGTCGCTCCGGGCTTTGGCAACCGCGGGTTGGAGGGCAAGATGGTGGCGGTGAGGTATGCTCGCGAAAGGGGGGTGCCGTTCTTTGGCATTTGTCTGGGGATGCACTGTGCGGCTATCGAGTTTGCCAGGAACGTGTTGGGGTTGGCGGATGCGGATACGGCCGAAAACAGCGAGACGACGACCAATCCTGTCGTGACAATTCTGTCCGATGGCCAGATGAGGTTGGGGGCTTATGATGTTGCTCTTGGTGACGGTTCGGCTATTTTCGACGCTTATCGGAGCTCCACCATTTCTGAGCGACACAGGCATCGGTACAGGTTCAATAATGAGTATGCGGATGCGTTCGAGAGGGCGGGAATGCGGGTGACGGGCCGTTGTTCCGATATTGTCGAGGCTATCGAGCTGGGGGACCATCCGTGGTTTGTAGGGGTGCAGTTCCATCCGGAGTATAAGAGCACTGTTGCCCGTCCTCATCCGCTGTTTGTGGCGTTTGTTAAAGCATCTATGAATTATGAATAAACAGACTATAACGGGGCTCCTTTTGATAGGGGTTATACTTTTCGGGTTTTCTTATTTTCAGAGCAAGCGGGTGTCTGGGCAAGAGGGTGCACTTGTGGAGGTGTCGGGTGAAGATGTGCCGTTGATGGTCGAGAGGGCTTCGTTTGAACATTTGGGTGCCGAGTTGATGGCCGCTTCGCAGGAACGGGACGAGAACTTCACGGTGGAGAACGACGTGATCAGGGTCGAGTTTTCGACCTTCGGTGGGGTGGTTCGCGATGTGGTGTTGAAGGATTACACCACTTTCAATGGCGGGCCGTTGCATTTGTGGAGTCCGGGGAGCAACTATTTCAATTTGAAGACCTTTTTGCCGCAGGGTCAGGTCGACACGGGCTATTTCAATTTCCAGCACACCGTCACTGCGCGGGCCGATGCCACGGTGGTTTCGATGAGGTTGCCGGTGGATTCGCTCGGCCATATCGAGTTTTTGTACACTATTCCGCGTGAGGGCTATATGATCGACTTCGATGTGCGATTGCCCGAAACCAGAGGCGGTTCGTTCGATATAGATTGGCACAACACGTCGTTGCAGAACGAGCGCGGGTTCGATAATGAGAACAATTATACGACGATAGCTTATCGTTATCCGGGCGTGAAGAGTGTCGAGCAGTTGGGCATCGCCCGTGCAGGAGCGAAAAAGGATAAGAGCGAAGATGCCCGCGTGGAGTGGGTGGCGTTCAAACAGCAGTTCTTCTCCTCGGTGTTGATCGCCGACGGTGCTTTCGGCGGGGTCGATATGGCGATGAGCACCCACGACGGCAAGGATGGCGAGGTGAAAGACTTTTCGGCCGCACTCACCGTGCCCGTCGAGGGGGAAAGCTATGGATTCCGTTTCTATTTCGGGCCAAACAAGTTCTCGGTGATGAAGGGCTATGGGCTGGGGATGGAGCGGATGATCGCCCTGGGGTGGATGAGTTTCGGATGGATAAGCCGCGGGGCGTTGATACCGCTGTTCGAGTGGATCTCGGGCTGGGGGATCGGCATCGGTTGGGTTATACTGTTGATGACCTTTATCATCAAACTCGTCATTTCGCCGTTGACCTTCACCTCCTATGTTTCGTCGGCCAAGATGCGGATAATCCGTCCGGAGGTCGACCAGATCAATGCCAAATATCCCAAGCAGGATGACGCGATGAAAAAGCAGCAGGCGACGATGGAACTCTATCGCAAGGCGGGCATCAATCCGCTGGCGGGATGTATCCCGATGCTTATTCAATTCCCCATTATGATCGCTATGTTCCGCTTCTTTCCGGCCGCTATCGAGTTGCGGGGCGAGAGCCTGTGGTGGGCGACGGATTTGTCGAGCTACGACAGCATTTTGCAACTGCCTTTCAACATACCTTTCTACGGCAACCACGTCAGTTTGTTCGCGCTGTTGATGGCTGTGTCGTTGTATTTCACCTCGGTTTTGAACTTCCGGCAACAGAGTGCCCAGCCGCAGATGGCGGGGATGAAGTTTATGATGCTCTACTTTATGCCGTTGTTCACCCTGTTCCTGCTCAACAATTTTTCGTCGGGGTTGTGCTATTATTATCTGTTGGGCAACCTGTTCACCATTCTGCAAATGTATGCGGCCAAGTGGATAATCGACGAGGATAAGTTGCATCAGAAGATGAACTCTCGCCCCGTGAAGGCCAAGAAGAAGAGCGCGTTTATGCAACGGTTGGAAGAAGCCCAGCGCGCCCAGGCTCAGCAGGCGGCTCAGCAAAAGAGGCGATAATTTTCAGCGGATGAATCGTTGCCGGCCAGCCACCCAAACGGCACACACGTCGGACGACTTGGCACTGTACACCGCCGCCGAAACGGGGTCGTGGAGCGGTTGCCAATGAGGACCGGTGGTGTCGACGAGGATCAGGTCGGCGGCATATCCCGCCTTTATCCGGCCGAGTTTGCCTCCCGCCCCGATGGCTTTTGCGCCATCGACGGTGGCCATTCGCAACACCTCCCAAGCAGGCAGGGCGGCAGGATCGCCTGCGGTCAACTTGCCCAGCAATGCGGCGGTGCGCATCTCGTCCCACATATCGAGGTCGTTGTTGGATGCCGCGCCGTCGGTGCCCAGCGAGACATTCAATCCCCGCTCCAGCATTTGTGCCACCGGAGCCGCACCGCTCGCCAACTTCATATTGCTCTGCGGATTGTGGGCGACGGAGACGTTTTTGGCCTTCAAAATCTCCATATCCTCGCCATTCACGTGAACGCAGTGTGCCGCAATGGTGGGGAGATCGAAAACGCCCAGCGAGTTTAGATATCCGACGGGAGTTTTCCCAAATCTGTTTCGGACGATTTCCTGTTCGTCCCGCGTCTCCGACACGTGCACGTGCAGACCGACATTGTGTTTTTCGGCCAGCTGCACGCCTCTGCGCAGATTTTCTGCCGAACAGCTGTATGCCGCGTGTGGCGCAACGCGAACCTGAATAAGTTCATTCTTAAATGAGAGCGTTTCGGCCAGATCGGTCTCGAACTCGCCCATCCGGTCGTCGATAAAACAGGGGCACAGAACTGCCCGAATGCCCGTCTCCTCCACCGCCCGCGCCACGGCCGCTTCGTGCCAGTACATATCGACCATCGTCGTCGTGCCGCCCATCAACATTTCGGCTATTCCCAATCGGGCCCCGACATATATATCCTGCGGCGTCAGTTTGCTCTCGAACGGCCACACCCGCTCGTGTAGCCACTCCATCAATGGCACATCGTCGGCCATATTGCGCATCAACGTCATCGCCACGTGGGTGTGGGTGTTGATGAGGCCGGGCATCAACAGCTTCCCCGTGCCATCGACAACTTTGTCGACCTGCGGAGCGTCGCCGCGAAAAACTTCCGCTATAACTCCATCCTCGACCAACACCGACCCCGCGAACCAACGAGGCCCGTCGTCCGTCATCGGAATGATGAGCACATTATTTATCAGAAACCGCATTGCCTTTGACAATCAAACTGACCCTTGGTTGCTCCGCAGAATTGGTGTAGACATCGACCACCTTGTAGAACACTCCCGCCTCTTTTTTACTCACCTCATAGACCACCTCCACAAAACCGCTTTCGCCCGGAGCGACGGGTCTCTTCGAAAAATCGGCTTTGACACACGCACACCCCGTCACGGTCTTGGTTATCACCAGCGGCTCCGAGCCGGTATTTGTAAAGGTAAATCTGTGCGAGATCTCTTTCGTGGAATGCGCCACCTTGCCGAAATCGTGGGTGGAGTGCGCAAACTCGGGAGTTTGCGCCTCGCAAATGAAGAATGAACAATGAAGAATGAAAAATGAGGCTACGCATAAGCCACGCAACATTTTTGTCGAAAAAAATCTTTTTTTACTCTTCATTTTTAATTTTTCATTATTTATTCGGGCTCAATTGAGCCTGAAAATATAGGTTATCGTTCCGGTCTGGATTTCGGCTTCGGAGACGGTAAAGCGGGCACGCATTGCCGCCGCCCTCGCCGCCGCAACCAACACTCCGTGGTTGGTGGTCGACCCTTCCTGCTCGAACACCGCGCTTGTCACCCTGCCGTCCGAGTTAACGGTTATCCTCATCACCACGTGCCCTTCCACATCGACATCGTAAGCCGGCGGCGGCAACGCACCCACCAGGTATCTGCCGTCCAGATCAAATCCCGTGCCCGAGCTTTCGCCGCCGCCACTGCCGCGACTCGACTGCTCGCCCGAGGCGGCACTATTGCCCGGAAACAACGCCCGCTGATTCACCTCACGGGCAGGAGTGATCACGGGAGCGGGTTCGGGCGTTTGTTCGCCATCTTCGCTCACGGGCAGTTCGGGCGCGTCGGGCGCGGTGGTGGTCATTGCTCTTTGCGGTACGCCTCCGCTCGGAACGGTTTGGGTGGCTGTCCGTTGAGCACCTGCACGCACGGGTGGGGGCGTAAATTCGACCACGATGGCCCCTTGTTGTGGGTCGGGTACGAGCACGTCGAAGGCGCGGGTCATTAGAAACCCGATCCCAAGGAAGTATAGGAGGAGCCAGAAAATGGCCCACCGCCTTCGCTTCTTTTTATCCTCGTCCTCGTAGTAACTCATAAATACAATGAAGAACTAAGAATGAAGAGTGAAGAAATGGCTACGCGCAAAAAAAAATCATCATTCCTCATCATCTTTCATATTTTTCGTCAAAATGGCTCTCAGGCCAGGCGCGTGAGGATTTGGCGAGGAAGCGTACTCAAACGTACGTGACCGAACCAAATCAGAAACGCAACGCCGCATCCAGAGCCATTTTGACGACAAATCATTCGGGTTGGGTGGCCATAACAAGAGTATACCCATTATTCTTAACGATGTTCATCACCGGCACCACGTGCTTCAACGCCACATTTTCGTCGGCGTGGAGCGACACCAACGGATTCTCCTTGCCATCCAGCTTAGCCCTCAACGCCCCCTCCAACTGAGGCAATGTCACCTCGGTGGTCTCGACATAATACTTCAAATCGGGCGTGACCGAAACCGTGGTGTAGGGCCTCTCCGAGATGTGGTTGGTGCTCCGCGGAAGCACAAGCCTGAGCGCATTGGGGTTGACCAGCGTCAACGCCATCAGCACGAACATCAACAGCAAAAACACCATATCGGTCATACTTGCGGCACTGAAACCGCTGTCCGACCGCGAAACTTTCCTTATCGCCATATCACTTTACCGGTTGGTTCAAGATGTCCATAAACGCGATCGAGTTGGCCTCCATCTGGAAGACCAGCCTGTCGATCCTCGCCACCAAATAGTTGTAACCGAAATAGGCCGGAATACCCACCATCAAACCGCCCACCGTGGTGAGCATCGCAACATACATACCCCCCGCCAACACCGAAATATCCACCGTGCCACCCATCCCCTCCATCGACATAAAGGCCTGCACCAGCCCGATAACCGTCCCGAGGAACCCAATCATAGGAGCCCCTCCCGAGATCATCGCAAGGTAAGGCAGCCCCGCACTCATCCGCGAAACTTCCAGATTTGCCTGGTTCTCGATGGCGTTCTGTATCTCCGGCATCGGCCGCCCGATACGCTCGATGCCCTTCTCGATCATATGGGCGATAGGGGTACCGGCCCGACGGCACGAGTCGAGTGCACTGTGGACATTGCCATCCGAAATTTTATCCCGAATGCGGTTCATAAAGCCCATATTGATCTTCGAAGCGCGGCGAATGGCAACGAACCGCTCCACAAAGAGATAAACAGCCACTGCGCCCAACAGCAACAGCAGCCACATCAGCCATCCGCCCGACGAGAACAGCTCCCAAAAACTGATCCGACCCGCAACCACATCGCCCGTACCCTCGACAACCTGCTCGGCAACCTCTGCCGCCTGCAAAAAAATGTTCATAATCTTATAAGAATTTTAATTATTTGTCCGGTTAGTTTTACTTGGCAAAGTTAGGTTTTTTCTTCGGAAAATATCCCTAAATCTGTCGAAATCTTTTTGCCAATATACGCCCAGGCCGCTCTCCTGCAACCCCTGCGTTTCATTCAGACGGTCGATGGTTTGCGAAAAGACCTTCAAACGCAGATTTCCGCCCCTGTCTATCACCCACGTCAGCGACACATCTCCCGCCAAATTGTTCACCCCGCCGCTGTGTGTGCCCAGCGAAGCCGCCGCACGGTCGTCCACATAGTTCCCTTCGATTTCGAGTTGCAGCCGGTCGCGTGCAAATCCCGCCTGGAAACCCATATCGAGCCGGTTGGTGAGGAAATTATCCTCCGGCCGATAACGGAAATAGACGTTGTAGTCGTCGCTCGAAAGGAGGTTACCCAGCTGGTTGGTGAGGATGTCGAACCCCACCGAGCCGCTCGCCAAAGCCTCGGTGCTCGCTCCCGTGCTCGCCGCGATCGACCCCGCGCCGGCAAAGTTGCCCGTCACCAGCAGCGACAGGAATTGCATACTCTTCAGCTCCTCGGTGTTCATCGCTCCCGCCGCGATCACCCGCTGGTCGGCGTCGGCACTGGGGAACTCGATGTCGAACGTCACCGCCGGAGCACTCAGCGACTCACGCAAGCGCAACACGCAGTCGACCGGAACATTGGCGCGCTCCGACACCATCGCATTTCCATCGCCCAGCAACGGCGCGAGCGAGGTGCGGACACGATAGAGAGCCTTCACGTCGAGGGTTGCATCGTCCGCCGAGCCGCTCCACCGAATGGCACTGCCGGGCGCGATGGTGAAATTTTTGTTGAGCACATCCATCATCGAGAGCTCCATCCGTCCCTCGGCAATGGTGTAGTCGCCCGTCACCGAGAGGGCGCGCGTGGCCGGATCGAGCCCCAGACTTATCACCCCTTCGCCCCGTGCCGTGATTCCGCGGCCCAACCGCGGGTCGATGATGAGCCCCACCTCGGCATCGCGCGTGACGTCGAGTGTCAAATTGAGTGTCAACGGATTACGCCGCTCGGAACGAACATTGCGCATATACGCCGCCCGCCTCGACTCCACCTCGCTGAGCGAATCGTCGGGCGGCGGTGAGGGCGCGGCAAAGGTGACGAAGTCGGCCCATTCGATGCCGCTTTTGGCACTCAGCGGAAGCTGAACGGCGGTCTGAGGATCGGTCCGGGCGGCAATTTCGAGCGTCATTCCCGCCCCGTCGGAGCGCAACTCCACCTCGCCCGAAGCAAACACCCGACCCGAAAGGGCACCGCCGCCACTCCTGTCGAACGCCAAAAGTCCGCTCGGCTCGGCGCGAAAAGCTATCTTCCTGTCACGCAGATCGACCTCGCCCGACAGCTCGCCCGTGCCGCCGAAACGGTCGCGAACCGCCGTGGAAGCGAGTGTGGCGATCGAATTTTTCACCTCGACCCGCGCGCTGTCTATCGAATATCTGACACCGGTAAAACCCACCGTCAAGGCGAAGTTTCGAAGCATCGCCGTGCCGTCCAGCCGCAAATCGCCCCTGCCGCCGCGTGCTTGCAGAGCGATATCGGCACGGCCCGCGGTTTCGTTCACAGCCTCGCCCAACAATGGTTGCAGCAGGGCGACATCCAAATTTTCTATCGTCACGTCGGCATCTATTTGCGGCGCGGTGCCTCCGCGCAGCAGCTCCACGTGGCCGTCGATCTCCGCCTCGCCCAACATTGCAAGGTCCAGCCCGCGCAGGTCGACCCTCACCGTGTCGTCCATTCCGCGCAGGGTCAATCCGTTCACGGTCAGCCACCGTTCTCCGTCGAGCGAGAGGCGCGTTTGTCCGTCCCGAACGCTGCCCATAAGGGTCGGATCGGAGAGATGGAACGAGCCCGAATAGAGATCGCGGGCCGTCAGCCGCGCCTCCATATCATCCGCTCCGCCGCTCGCAGTAAGGTGGGCATCGGTGAGCAGGATTCCACGATATTCGACGAACCGTGCGTCGAAATCGACATTGGCCAGACGGCGTTCGGTATCGAAATCTATCCTCGCACGGTTCCCCTCATCCATTTGCAAACCTGGCACGTTCTTTATCGCAACCTCGGCTGTGCCCTTTTCGCCCACGATCCGAACATCGGCATCGGCCAAAAGAGAGCGTATGTTCGCCCTTTTTTCGTCCGCCGATAGGTGGGCCGAAAGCTCTATCTGCGGCGTGGCGACCGACCCCCGCGGCGAAATGTAGAGCGCATTCCTGAACTCAGCCTCAACCTCTAACTCGTCCGTCGAGCCATTCAAAGTTGCGGTCAAATCGCCCCGCAAACCCCATTCGCGCATCGGGTCGCGAGCCTCGACGGTTGCCGAAAACGCCCCCCGAGCCCATCCTCCGTCGAGGGAGATATCGCCGATGCTCCGATTGCCGAACGACCCGTTCCGAACCGTCCCCCGAGCCTTCACACTCGGACTCTTACCAGCCACGGCTGTCACGGCAAACTCTCCGTCCACCGCACCTAACTCTTTGACATTCAGCAATTTGCCCAACTCAATCTCGGTCGCCGTCACATCGCCCTCCACCTCGATCCCGTCGGCCACCGAGCCTTGGAACGTGCCCGCGAAATCTACCCGCGTCGCCTCGCCCCCCAATGCCGGATGGACCATCGCCAACTCGCCGCCCGAGAGCGAAAGCAACGAAATAACCCCCTCGAAATCGGCGTTTTGCACATCGGGCAATCCGCGCGACGAAAACTGTGCCGCTAACCGCCCCTGCTCCACCCGAAGCTCGTCGATCCGCCCCCCGAGCGTCGCCAGCGTCCCCTCCACCGAGGCCGAAACCGAAAAATCGCCCACTCCCCGACCCGCCGCCGCAGGAACAAAACGGCTCAAAAAACCATCGCTCACACGGCTCCCCTCGACCGCAATGTCGAGCTCCACCGAGTCGGCAAAATGCCTGAAACTCTGCCAGTCGGCTCCCCGAAGCCCCACCCGCGGCAGGTTCAGCGTGCTCCCCTCGGAGTCGATATGCACCCCTTCGAGCTCCACCACGCCGCGCCCCACGTGCAGTTCGCCCGTCAGTTGCGAAACCGGCCACCCCGTCCGCTCGACGAAGTTTAGACCGGCGATGTCGATGAAAATGTCGCTCCCAACGACCGCCAAACGGTCTATTTCGACCGTTGTATTTCGAATGATGAATTGCGAAAAGTCGACTCCGACCGGTTTGTGCGGACGGTCGTCGCGCGTGAGGGCAAAGGTGAGACTGTCGGCCGCAATGCCTGATATGGTGAGGTGAAAATCGGGGTTTTTCGGCTTCCGACGCATCGCGCGCGCCGTCCGGACAATTTCGCGAATGTTCACTGCGCCCGTGCTGTCGCGATGGATGTGCATCACCGCACCCGTCATCTCGACGCGCCCGAAAGCGATGGGCCGCCCCGTCAGCCCCAGATCGACGACGGGAGCCGACACGCGGGGCACATAGAGCAGCGTATCGCCGTGATAGTCGGCCACATAGAGCCCTTCGACGTGGAGCCGGTTGAGACCGCGCACCTCGAAACGCTCCATCGACACGGTGGTGCCCAGCCGTTCGGATAGATGGACCATAATGCGCTGACCCACAACGTTTTGCACCGCCGGAAAGCTTATGGTCAAAGTGGCGACCAGAGGCAAGACCGCCGCCGCAACGAGGAGCCAAAAGAGCACCGCCACCGAAATTTTTATAACTTTGCGCATCGTTATGAACGCCAAAAGTACGAAAAATCCGCTAATTCTCGGCATCGAATCGTCGTGCGACGACACTTCGGCGGCTGTTTTGCGTGGTCGTCGGCTGCTCAGCAACGTCATCGCGAGCCAACAGGTTCACGTGAAGTACGGCGGGGTGATACCCGAATTGGCGTCGCGGGCCCATCAGCAGAACATCGTTCCGGTGGTCGATGCGGCCCTTCGGGAGGCGGGCATCGGGATGGGCGAGCTGGATGCGATAGCTTTTACGCGCGGTCCCGGGTTGCTGGGGTCGCTGTTGGTGGGGGTGTCGTTCGCCAAAGGTCTTTCGCTGGCCCACGGGGTTCCGTTGGTGGAGGTGAATCATCTCGAAGGGCACATTTTGTCGCACTTTATCGAGACCTCGGGCGACGAGGATCATCCCGACTTTCCGTTTTTGTGCCTGCTGGTTTCGGGCGGTCATAGTCAGATAGTGCTTGTTCGGAGTCCGCTGGATATGGAGATTATTGGCACGACCATCGACGATGCGGCTGGCGAGGCGTTCGACAAGTGTGCCAAGATTCTGGGACTGCCCTATCCGGGCGGGCCGCACATCGACCGGTTGGCTCAGGGGGGCAATTCGCACGCTTTCGATTTTGCGCAGCCGCGTGTAGGGGGATTCGATTACAGTTTCAGCGGGCTCAAGACATCATTCCTTTACACGGTGCGCGATATGAGCCCTGGGTTTGTTGCCGACCATTTGGCCGATCTGTGCGCTTCGTTGCAGAGGGCGATAGTCGAGACCCTGCTGTATAAACTCATCAGGGCGGCTAAGGAGTTGGGGGTGAGCGAGATTGCTGCGGCGGGCGGTGTTTCGGCCAATTCGGGGTTGCGCGATGCGCTCGTGGCCGAGGGGGCGAGACGGGGTTGGCGGGTCTATCTTCCGCCGCTCAGGTTCACCACCGATAATGCGGCTATGATCGCGGCCGCAGGGCTTTTTGCTTTCGAGGCTGGTCGGCGTTCGACTCTCGACGCCGTTCCTGTCACGCGGCTGGCGAAGTAAACATTTTTTTGTATATTTGCCACAAATATTTTGCGATTATGCGAAAGGTGCCGTTTTTCCTACTCTTCATTCTAACCCTCTCTTCATTTGCCGTGACGGCGCAGACGGTGGCCACCAAGGATCACCGGGAAGTTGCCGACCAGCTGCTCGAAGTAGGGCAGATAGTCTCGGGACGATATGAGGAGAGCAAACTCGCGCCGCGCCGGATGACGGCAGAGGAGCGGGCGGAGTACAATTTCAGAAGGGGTTATGTCTTTTTCGGTTATGGCGAGCACGAGCCTGCAAGGCGTATGTTCGAGTTGATAGACCAGCGGAGCGATTACTATTCCCACGCCCAATACTATCGCGGATATATGGACTATGTGGACAGCCTCTATGTCGATGCCAAGGCGGTATTTCAAAATCTGACTAAGGACGAGACCTATGGGAAACTTGCGCCGTACTATTTGTTGCAGATCGAGTTTGCGCTGGGCAATTACGACTATGTGGCGGCCAATGCCGAAAAGCTGATAGAGAACACCGAGGGTCCGAGGCGGGTGGAGTTGTCGCGAATGGCGGCTCAGGCGTGGTTCCGGCTGGGCGACCACGGCAACGCCATCGAGAGTATGCGCGCTTATCGAACCGAGGGCGGCACGGAGACGCGAACGGACACCTATATGACGGGCTTTTCGCTCTATCGCGAGGGGAGATGGGAGGAGGCGGCGGATTATCTTGCCAGGGTCGTGGGTGCGGACGACAGCCTTTCGCAAAATGCTTCGTATCACCTGGCCGATGCCTATTTGAAGATGGGCGATCGGGTTAAGGCCGCACAATCGTTCTCCATTGCGGCCACTTCGGGTCACGATGCGACTATCACCGAGGATGCTTTGCTCAACTATGGTAAATTGCTCTACGAGACCGGCGGCGGACGGTTCAACGAGTCGGTGAATGTGTTGGAGCGTTATCTGGCCGATTATCCCGACTCGAAGGCGCAGGGCGAGGTGAGGGGAATGTTGCAACGCTCCATTTATCAGCACGCCCTCGATGTTTGGAAAGAGGGGGACGGCCAGACGGCCAGAGAGTTGTTGGCCCAGTCGACCGTTTATCCCCAGGATGCACGGTTGGCCGGGTTGGCAAGGTTTTGGGAGGGCGAGATACTTTACAGCGAGGGCAAGGTTCCCGAGGCTCGGGTGGTGTACGAAGATTTCGTGAGGCGTGCGTCGATTTCCGAGAGGGAAGCTTTGTTGGCCAGGTACAATTTGGGTTATATCGAGTTCAATAATCGGCAGTGGAACGAAGCTCAACGTTGGTTCGACGACTTTTTGGCGCGCTATCATACCAACGACGTTTATCGCGCCGACGCGCTCAATCGTGTGGGTGACATCAGGCAGGCGGGCAGGGAGTATTGGCGGGCGATAGAAAATTACGATCTGGCGGCACGGGCGGCGCGGGCAGTGGGTGCCGCGGCCAACGACGAGGCGGTATATGCGGCCTATAAGCGGGCAATTATGCTTGGACTGGTCGACAGAGAGGCCGATAAGGTGGACGGGCTGTTGCACATTGTGGGCACCTCGACCGGACGTTATGCCGAGGCGGCGATGTACGAGCTGGGGCGAACCTACATCACGCAAGAGAACTATTCGCAGGGGGCCAATGTGCTCAGGGATTTCGTTGCGCGGTTTCCGGACAGTGAATATTATATGTCGGCTTTGACCTCGCTCGGTTTGGCTTATTTGAATATGGGCAACAGGGCCGAGTCGAAGCGATATTATGAGTTGGCGGTCACTCACGGCAAGGACACGCCTCAGGCCAGAGATGCGATGGCCGGTTTGCGGGGTATTTATGTCGAGGAGGGCGATGTGGACGGTTATGTCGATTGGGCTGGGCGGATAGGTGCCGAGCAGATTTCGGCGGCTCAGCGGGACAGTTTGTCGTTTGCCGCGGCCGAGCGGGTTTACCTTTCGGGCGATGGGGAGCGGGCTGTGACGGCGTTGGAGGGTTATGTTGCCGACAATCCGGGCGGTCGATGGATCGGCACGGCGACGGGCTATTTGAACGCCCTCTATCCCAAGGTTAAGTTTGCGCGGGCCCAGGGGCTGAGCGGCGAGGCGGCGATGGCTATTTATCGCGAGTTGGCGCAGAATGTGAAGTCGAGCGAGGGGAGCCGGAGTGCGTTTATCGTGGCGGAGGATTTGTTCAACAGGGGAGATTTGGAGGGAGCGGAGGCGGCCGTGTTGGCCTTTTCGGAGAGCGGAACGGTGGGCAACACCTATTGGTTGGGTAAGGCATTTTTGCTGCTGGGCGATATTTATGTTCAGCGTGGCGATACGTTCCAGGCCAGGGCTACGTTCCAGAGCATTTTGGACGGCTACTCTCCTAAGGACGACGGGGTTGTGGCCGAGGCGCGTAATAAGATTGCTGCGCTTAAATGAAAATATGAAAAAACGATAAAATGAAAAAATCGGTCAGAAATATTTTTGCGTGGAGGGGTGTTTTTTATCTTTTCATCTTTTCATCCTTTCATCTTTTCATCTTCGATGTGTCGGCTCAGCAGTTGAGCAAGCAGTTGGAGGTTCGGCGGTCGTACACTCCCCAGGTGGAAGAGGCGGACAAGCTGCCCATCGAGCCCACGCCGCTGACCAAACAGGAGATGGAGCTGGAAACACCTTACTCCATCACCTCGGTGGCAAGGCCGACGCCCTTCTCGCCGGAGATATATCAGCCCGTCAAGGTCGAGGGAATGGACGATATTCCCCATGCCATCTACATTCGGGCGGGGGTCGGGTTGCCGTTTACGACCACTGCCGACATTTATTATACGCCCAAGATGCCGCGGGGTTCGACGCTCGGCTTCTTCGGTAATCACCGCGGGTCGTTCTCCAATATTCGCAACAATCTGAAAGTCATTTCGCCCTCGGCAGAGTGGTTGGCTGGTTTCGGCATCTTCGGATCGCACGAGGTGGGGCGGTTCACGCTGGACGGCGACGTGACGTTCGATTACAGGAGTTATCAGATGTACGGCGTCAGCGCGGTCGATGTGAGGGACTTTTTCGAGTTGCCGGAGGGTGCGAGTGTCGACCGTTATATGGCCATCGGCACCGACCAGAACCGCATCGGGTGGAGCCGTGTGGGAGCACGGTTGAGTTTCGGCGATACGTTTACCGATTTGAGGCACCTCAATTTTCGGGTTACGACCAATTTGGGTTACGCACCGCAGGCCAAACAGACCGACCTCGATCTCGGGGTGAGGTTGGGCCAGCTGTTCGGTGGCGGCCGACGTTTCCGCCACGGGTTCGATGTGAATGTTTGGGAGCGGTCGTCGAGTGTCAAGGGGAGTGAGGGGAGCGCGTTGACCATTGGGTTCGAGCCGAGGTATGTCATCGAGCTGGGTCGGTTGACGCTGGACGGCGGGATCGATCTGTACTATGTCAACAACGATGTGTGGGAGGAGCCGCGGGTCAACTTTTTCGGCCCTATGTTCGCACTTCGGTGGGAGTTGGCCGATGGTAAGTTGATTCCCTTTGCCAGCTACGATTCGAATATGCTCGATGGCAGTTTGGAGGCTTTGACGCGGCGCAATCCTTATGTCGAGGGAACAGCTCCGACGGGGTTCACCAGCGATTTCCGAGTGGGTATCGAGGGATCGAAGGAGGGCTCTTTCCATTATAAGGTTTATGGCGGGGCGTCGCTGTTGGAGGATTATCACATCTATGTCGCGCGGCAGGATGTCACTATCAGGGATAATTCGCAGAACGACAGGTATAGTGCTTATTATAATCCGGTGCGGTTTTTGGTTTCGCCCGCTTCGGGCACGTTGTATACTATCGGGGCGGAGTTGGGATTGGAAAATTTGGGCAAGTTCGGGTTCGACCTCTATGCCGTTTGGAACGAGATGAAGTTGAAGGATACGCCGTTGGTGCCCGATGTTGCGCAGTGGAAGGCGGGGTTACACGTTTCTTATCGCCGCACGGACAAGTTGGTTTTCCGGTTGGGCGGCGATTGGTTCAGCGGCCGCGATTACAATGTCCACTATTCGTTGAGCAGCGATTCGGCCCGGTTGCGTGATGAGGACGGGGTTGGGAGGTTGCGTGCCGCGGTGGATATTTCGGCGGGTGCGGAGTTGAAGGTGGTGGATGGTTTTTGGCTTTGGGCCGAGGGGAGGAATTTGGCGGGGTTGCGGCTCTATCCCTATCCGTTCTATAAGGGTTTGGGCATCAATATAATGGTGGGTGCCAAGGCTACGTTTTGACTTTGAGCACTCCTCGCCGATACACCGATTCTGTTCGCATCGGGCCGGTGGTTGTCGGCTCGGAGCATTCTGTTGCCGTGCAGTCGATGACCGACACGGATACCAATGATGTCGAGGGGACTTTCGAACAAATTTGCCGCCTCCACCGAGCAGGTTGCCGGATAGTTCGGGTGACGGTGCCCGGAATGCGGGAGGTGGAGGCCGTTCGTGTTATCGTTGAACAGGTTAGGCGTATATTCCCCGATATGGCTGTTGTAGGCGACGTTCATTTTTTGCCATCGGTGGCGTTGGCGTTGGCGGGCGTGGTCGACAAGGTGAGGATCAATCCGGGCAACTATTCGGGCGGAGAGGATTTTGTCGAGCTGTTGGATAGATGCAAAGCCACCTGCACCGCTATCAGGATCGGGGTGAATCACGGCTCGACGGGTGGGCGCGATATGGTCGATTATGCTATGGAGTACCTGAGGGTTTGCCGCCGGCACGATTTCGACCAGGTGGTGGTTTCGGTGAAGGCGTCGGATGTGGGGGTGATGGTGCGCTCTTGTCGCGAGTTGGTGCTGGCGATGGATGCCGAGGGGATGCCTTTCCCGCTCCATTTGGGAGTGACGGAGGCGGGGAACGGGCTGGATGGCGAGGTTCGCTCGGCGGTGGGGATCGGTGCGTTGTTGGTGGAGGGGCTGGGCGACACTATTCGGGTTTCGCTTACGGGGCCGCCCGAGGACGAGATTCCTGTTGCGCAGGCCATTTTGCAGGCGTGCGGGCTCGACCGTTCCAGGGCCGAGATCATTGCTTGCCCTGGTTGCGGGCGGACGCTGTTCGAACTTTCGAGGGTGCTTGACCGCGTGAAGCGTGAGTTCGGCCATTTGGGCGGCATTAAGATAGCGGTGATGGGGTGCATCGTCAATGGTCCCGGGGAGATGGCGGACGCCGATTATGGCTATGTGGGTGCGGGTCGTGGTTTGGTCTCACTGTACAGGGGACAGAGTGTGGTTCGGAAAAATCTCACGGAACGTGAGGCTATCCCTGCGCTTGTCGCATTGTTGAAGGACGACGGAGTGTGGCGAGATAGTTCTTAGTGTCGGGCCCTTCGCAGAAAATCAGGTCTATGATGGACAGACCTCCCACGAACTGAAATCGGTCGGAGAAGACTTGTGTGTAACCTAAACTTTCGTCAGAAAGTTTTTCAGCCAGCCGCCGCCCCACGCGGCGGGCTGAATGTTCAGCCCTTGCCGACGTCTGGCTTCTCCGAAGAGATTTCTTTCCCCGCAAATCTGTGTCGCCATCTTTTGCCTCGATATATTGCTCCGAAATCCGGAGCATCGGTAGCCCCAGAATATTCAAAACTATCTCCGTCGACCGCATATCGAGGTCTGCCAGAAACTCCCAGCGCCACTCGAACAGGGGCGCAAACTGTTCCTCGTAGTGGTCGAAAAAGGGCGACGAGCGATAGGCCGAAACGAGCGTTTGGCGGTGGATGTGTTGCCAGCGTTTCGAGTTATCGATCCGCACGTCGCGCGTTAGTCGCGCAGAATGAACGGGCACGGTGAGAGTCTCCACCCCCCGCGACGAAAGTATCTCGCAACGGTTGCGTGCCGTCTGCTTGACCCAATTCTCGCCCAGGTCTATTACACCGCCGTCCAGACAGGCAAAATAGTCGATCGAACCGAGGTATGTTATGGGCAGAATGGTCACTGCAACGTTATCGTCTGGCGGTCGATTGCGCCGTCGGTGTGCGCTTCGAGGCGGTTGATGCCCGGCCTGAATACCACATCGTCCCAGACGAACACCCCGCCCTGTCCGCTCTTTTTGTCGACCGAACGGCCGTTCACAAACAGCTCCACCTCGGCGCAGTTGGAGTACACCTTTATCGCTTGCCGCTTTTCGCGCCTCACATCCTGCCGCGCACCCGCAATGTGCACAAAAGGCTCTGCGGCGGTATTCCAGGCCGCTTTATAGGCCCAGAAGGCATCTTTGCGCACCTTGCGGTCGAAGGTCACCAATCCCCTATCGTCGATACCGTTGCCGCTGCCTGTCCGCCACGAACCGAAGTCGAACATATTGCCCACGAACACGCCCCACAGCTCGGGCGCATCGACGGCCAGAGCGAGGTACTGCTCGTGGAAGAGGGTTTGATAGCTCTCCGGATGGATGCCGGAACGCGGATCGGGCTTTTCGGACCGCTCGGTTTGCTGGTATATCGACCCAGGTGCAGAGTAGGAGATGCCCCCTTTGAGGTATGAATAATTCGCCCGAAGGTGCCCCAGCCATACCTTCACGCCATCCACGGGACCGCTCTCCCAGCCGAACGGAAGGTCGAACGAGATGATGTCGGTGACGGAATTGATGGCCCCGTCCTGCACCGAGCTTCCGCCCGTGAGCCGTTGAGCGTCGAGACTTTTGGCATAGCTGTTCAGCTCGCCGATGTAGGGCACGGGGTCGTTGTCGGTACGCGCCGTCACGTTGTCGAACAGGCCCCAAACCACAACCGACGGATGGTGACGCAATTGAGAAATCATCTCCTGCAATTGCTGCCTGCCGTTCGCCCTGAACGCGGGGTCGTCGACAAAGTAGATGTCGGTCGGGTAGGCCGCACCTGTGAACCCTATGTCGTTCCACACCACCAGGCCCACCTCGTCGCACAGGTCGTAGAAGTAGTCGGCGTGGCGACCGCCCACAACACGAACGGCATTGGCACCCATTTCGCGAATGAGGGCTATGTCCTCCTCGATCTGGAACGGCGTGACGGCATTGCCCACCATTGCGCGGTCGCGATGAACCACCACGCCCCTGATGCGCAGGGGTTTTCCGTTAAGCAATATGCTGTTGCCGCTCCCCGTCCCTATCGTCCGGAACCCCGTTCGCACCACCACGGAATCTATAACCGTCCCGCCCCTCGAAACCTTCACCTCGATGTCGTAAAGATGGGGGTCGTCCACCCCGTTCCAAAGACGCGGATTGTCGATTTGAAAAGGTATGCGGGAATCCTGCTCGACCGACTTGCGCTCCTCGAAAACCACCTCGCCACGGTTGTCCATAATCCGCACCTGCGCGTCGACGGACGAAGAAAGCCCCAGAAAAGTTACACCCACATTGCCCGTCACCTTATCCGAACACTCATACTCCACCCCCACCCCATCGACCGCCAACCCGTCGGGGTCGCACACAACCAGCTCCACTCCGCGGAACAGCCCCCCGTATGCGTTCTCGGCTCCGGCGGTGGGCAGAATATCGAGCCGCGGCGCATTGTCGACAACTATGCGAAGCGTCGCCCGGGAGCCGAAAACCAGATGGTCGGTCAGCTCGACGGTAGACGCTCCCCCACCCCCCTTATGGCTCCCCACGTGGCGCGAACCGACAAACACGTCGGCCGCATTTCCTGCCCCGCCGATACGGAGAAACACACGCTTGCCGCGCCACGGCTCGGGCACATCTATGGTTTTCATATAGTTGCCCTGGCCGCGGGTTTTGTTGCCCATCGCATTCCAGGTGTGGGGCAGGTTGACGGTCGGGGCGTCGTCGGTGTGGGTGGCGTCGGCCATAAAGAATGTCCAGCCCTGATTGAGGCCGATGGTTTCCCGTCCGGCGGCTGTCACGATGCAGAACACCATCGCCGCGAGCACTATAAATCGCTTGATCATGGCGCAAAATTAAGCAAAATTTTGTACTTTCGCCTCGTGAACTGGTTGGATATTGTTATCGTTTTGTTGCTTGCGGCGGCGGCCTGGCAGGGTTGGCGGCAAGGGGTTATTGTTCAGGTGCTGGGCTTGGCGGCTATTGTGGTGGGGATATTTTTGGCGCGCAGTTATAGTTTTACCATCGGTTCCAGCCTGGGTTTGGAGGGCACGACGGCTAATGTGGTTGGGTTTATAGTTGTCTTTTTGGCGGTTATTTTGGTTGTGGTGCTCATCGGGAGGTTGACTCGGGGGTTGTTTCGCATTGTGGGGCTGGGGGTGTTCGACAGTGTTTTCGGGGCGGCGTTTTCGGTTTTGAAGGTTTACATTTTGGTTTGGTTGGTTTTGCAGCTTTTCGATATAGATTCGGTTTTCAATAATGCGCTATGGATTCGCGATTTGTGGCCACGGTGATGCGCTCGACGGGGAGCTGGTACGATCTGTGGGCTTCCGGCGGGGTTTTCAGGGCCCGATTGCGGGGTAAGTTGCGGTTGGCGGGTTCGCGGTCGACCAATCCGGTGGTGGTGGGCGATGTGGTGGAGGTGGACAGGGAGGGCGACGAATATTGGATAGCGGCGGTGATGCCGCGCCGAAACTATGTTATTCGCCGCTCGACCAACCTTTCGAGGGAGAGCCACATCATTGCGGCCAATCTCGACCAGGCTTTGGTGGTGGCTTCGCTCAGGGAGCCGCGAACGAGCTATGAGTTCATCGACCGCTTTTTGGTCACCTGCGAGGCGTATGGAGTTCCGGCGACCGTTGTTCTCAATAAGGTGGATTTGTTGCCGCCCGACGAGGTCTCCCATTTTGTCGGGGTTTACGGGTTGGCCGGGTATCGGGTTATTTTGGCCAGCGGGACGAGTGGCGAGGGTGTGGGCGAGTTGGGCGAGTTTTTGCGTGGCCGCACGACGCTGGTTTCGGGCAATTCGGGGGTGGGTAAGTCGACACTTATAGGTGCCGTTTCGCCCGGGCTCGACATCCGTACGGGTGCCGTTTCGCGCGCCCACGGCAAGGGGATGCACACCACCACCTTTTCGACGATGTACCTGCTTGATAGTTTGGCGAACGAAACTTCGTCAGAAGTTTCTCAGCCAGCCGCCCCCCCGAGCGGCGGGCTGAATGCTCAGCCCTTGCGGGCGTCTGGCACCTTTGTTATAGATACCCCCGGCGTCAAAGGCTTCGGGCTGATCGGCATCGAGCCGGCCGAGTTGGCGCGTTATTTTCCGGAGATGTTGGCGGTTTCGGGGGGTTGTGGATACTATAATTGCACCCACACCCACGAGCCCGATTGCGCCGTGATGGCCGCCGTGGAACGGGGCGAGATTGCACAGGAACGATATGTCAGCTATTTAAAAATGCTCGAAGAGGATGGCAAACACCGCTAAATTTTTTCGCCACATAGCCCAGACCTCGCCCGACTCGCTCGCGTTGGAGGTTGTCGGGAGCGAGGGGATATACCTCCACACGGCACAGGGGCAGCGGATCACCGACCTGATCTCGGGTGTTTCGGTGAGCAACGTGGGCCATTCCAACCGCGCCGTGGTCGAAGCGGTGAAGGCTCAGGCCGAAAAATACCTCCACACGATGGTCTACGGCGAGACGGTGATGAGCCCCCAGGTGGAGTTTGCCGCACGGTTGTGCAGTTTTCTACCGCCCGCGTTGCAGTCGGTCTATTTCACAAATTCGGGCACCGAGGCCATCGAGGGGGCGATAAAGTTGGCAAGAAGGGCGACGGGACGGCAGGGGTTGGTGTCGTTTCGGAGGGCTTATCACGGCTCGACGCTGGGTGCTCTGTCGTTGATGTCGAGCCCCGAGGGCGACGAATGGCGCGCTCCGTTCGAACCGCTTTTGCCCGATGTGAGGTGGTTGGAGTTCAATTGTGTTTCCGACTTGGAGCATATCACCGACAAGACGGCGTGTGTTGTCGTCGAGCCGGTTCAGGGCGAGGGTGGAGTGCGGTTGCCGGACGACGGGTTTTTGCAATCAGTGCGCAAAAAGTGCTCGGAGACGGGCGCGCTGCTGGTTTTCGACGAGATACAGACGGGGATGGGACGCACGGGGCAGTTGTTCGCCTTTCAGAAATATGGTGTCGTGCCCGACATTCTGTGCCTGGCCAAGGCGTTGGGAGGCGGAATGCCGTTGGGAGCGTTTGTGTCGTCGCGCGAGATTATGGGCACTTTGAGTCACGATCCGGCATTGGGTCACATCACCACTTTCGGTGGTCATCCAGTTTGTTGTGCGGCGGGGTTGGCGGCTCTCGGGGTGTTGGAGGGGGTTGTCGAGGGGGTCGAGGAGAAGGGTGCGCTGTTCGAGAGTCTGCTTTCGTCCCATCCGCGCGTGCGGGAGATCCGCCGAAGCGGACTGCTGGCAGCGGTGGAAATCAATTACAAATTACGTCATCGCGCAAGCGCTTTGCACCAGCAAAGAATTACGAATTACGAGTCAGCTACGCGAAAAAAGCCTGTCGCATTTGCGACACAAAAGACTCATAACTCATCACTCGTGACTCATAACTCACAGCCACCCATTCTCCGCTTAATGCACAAGTTTCTCGAACGGGGCATTCTGAGCGACTGGTTCCTGTTTTGCGACACGGCATTTCGCATCTCGCCGCCCCTCACCATCACCCCCGCCGAAATTCGGCAAACCTGCGCCGTCATCGTCGAATGTCTCGATACACTGTGACGCCCCTCCCCGCCCGAATGAGGGCTCAATATGTCAGCTCCAGCTCGTCGACATACATCAGACTGCCCGGGCCCGTTCGGCCCCTGTCGCCCGTGCCGGCGATGAAATAGTTGCAGTTTTTGCTCGACGTTATCTGAACCAACAACTGCGCATTGGCAGGCAAAGTCCCTTCGCCGCGATACTCCAACGGCACTTCGAACTCAGCCCATTCGGCCTGTTCGTCCGCCGAAACAATCTGCCCGTAAGCTATGATGCCGGGCGTGGTGGGCAGAAAATCGACATAACTGCTCGGGGTCGTATCGACCGTGAAAGGCTTGTTGGTCCCGTCCGGCGAGGCCCACAAAGCCACTATGACGCTGAGCGAGTCGGCCGAACCCATCCACTCGTCACGCGAGAGTTGATAGGGGTGGTGGGCCAGATATTCGTCGCCACCCACCTCGTCGACGGGTTGAGGAAAATATCTGTACCAACCTTTGAGCGAGCGCGGCCGAGCCTGCCACGGATGCCCCATCAGGCACGTGGCGTCGATGCCGGTGAAGCGGCCGAACTGACCGAAATAGATGTCCCCCCCCGCCACTTTGATGCCCGCCCACACGCTTTCGAGCCGCGCCGCGCGACCCTCGGGATAGGCCGGACAACCCTCGCCGAACTCGGTGGGTGCACTATTGCTCGGGGCCAGCAACGACACCCCGCGATTGCCCGTGTCCCACCACCGGTCGACCTCCCACACACCGTCCTGTGGCCACGGGTTCCAGGTGCGCGAGCCGGAGACGTGCCACTCGTCGAACCCGCCGCCCGGAAGCTCGCGTTCCGACGAGTGGGCCACCGAAGCGTTGACTGTCCACGTGTAACTCGCCACGGTGGTAACCTCGATAGTAAAAGGAGAGCTCAAATCGACCACATCGCCCACCTCCACGGATGCAACGGCGGTATCGGTCAGCTCCAATCGGGTGATGGCGACAGATGCGAAATCGCTCCCCTCGGAAAGCTCGATCGACACTGTCCTGGTGGCGGAATTGATGGCCGCCACACCCACCTGGCCAACGACTTCGAAAGCGGTTATCTCGCCCTCGATGTCGGGCAACAGTTCGATAGGTTCGATGCAGGAGGTTAGAATGAAAAAATGAAAAAATGAAAAAATGAAAAAATATTTCATAAAATTATAAGTAGAAAGTCATCCCGAATGCCACAGAAAAGAAGTCGAACCGCGCGGAAATGTTGTGCGTCTCGCGGCTGCCCTTCTCTACCACAGAGGCTATCTCCGCGGGAGAGGTGGCGGCGGTGGTGGTTTCCTGCGTGAGCCGCTTGAACTCATAACCTATCAACCCTATCTGAACCTCCAAAGCGGCATTGTTGGTGACGAACATCGTTGCCCCGGGCGAAATCCCCGCCCGAAGACTCAGCGAGCGTTGAAAAGTCGACCTTCTGAATCCTCCCGCATCGGTCTCGCCGCTGTCCTCGCGCTGGGTGCCGCCGCCCAGCCCCAGCTGGATCTCGTTGAAGAGCATCAACCGCTTGGTCGACCCCACACCTATATAATAGCGGTACGAGACGAACCCCATATAGTTGTCGCTCTGGTACTTATACTTCAACCCCTCCTCGCCGAAGAGCATCGAATAGAGTTCGTCCGTCAGGTGAAAATCTATGTCCGACATATCCATCATCCGGTGGCGATATTGAAAGCGCACCCCGACCGACTGGTTGTTGGCAAAGACATAGTGGACCATCGGGCTGACGCTGATCCCGTTGCCTTTGCTGTTCAAATCGGAGAGGATAAAGGCGTCGAAATTGTCGTTCGTGTGGCTCGACACCTGAAGGTTGATCCCCGCCACCCACATTCCTTTGGGCATCGTGGGCGTCTTGGTGTCAAATGCCAATCCGCGATCAAAACGGACGCTTCTCGGAACTTTCTGCTGCGCAGACAGTTCCGGAATGAAAAATGAAGAGTGAAGAATGAAGAGTAAAAATATGAGCTTTTTCATAGCGCAAAAATAATAAAAAAAGCCGCCCTGAACAAGGAACGGCTTTATGATAACGTTAAGCTTGAAACTTATTCGGCGTCGGCAACCATCGCGATGGTCAACGTCTCGGTGGCGGTGTAACCCCTGTCGTCGACAATGGTGACAGTGAACTCGGTCGTGAAATCACCCATTGCAAGGAAAGCGGCCATCATCGGCACAAAACCCGAAACGTCGAACGCCAGCTCCGTCTTGCCCTTCACAGCGTCGCCGTTCACAACGCCAGCACCACCCAGCACAGCCTGCTGACCGGCGGTGAGGTTACACAAATCGAACCGCTCGGCAAGACCGGCCTGAGCGAGCACGCCTGCAAATGCAGCACCCTCGGTGTCGATGGTGATGAACATATTTTTGATACCGGTCGGGCTCGCGATGTCTACAACCACTTCGGCATCGGCAGCCTCGGTGGCATTGAAAGTAAGCTCTTCGGCCATATCGAAATCGCGACCCACGATCTGCACCAGATCGTCGACAAACTTCACCTTCAAAGTGGTGGTGGCGGTAACGTCCTTAGTCGAAGTGGCGGTAAATTTAATGTCGAAACGGTTCACGCCGCCGGGGATGTTCGATACCAGACCGAAGATAGCCGCCATAGATACAGTGACGCTCGCTTTCCCCTCGACGTTCAACCCGTTGGGCCAATGGAGCATATCGTTGAGCAGTTCGGCCTGAGCTTCGGTGGGGTTGGCAAGGTCGATGCCACCTGCGGCACTGAACTCACCCAGCATTCCTGCAATCATCTGGTTGTCGGTGCTCAGCTCCAATTTCAAAGTCTCGATGCCGTCCGCAGCGTTCACGGTCACGACCATCGGAGCTACCTGAATGGGGCTGAGGTTGGCGCGCGAATTGAGAGCGATAAAAACGTCGCTGTAATTGATGGTGTTGACCTCGGTCAGGCTCATATCCGAGTTGAACATAACCGCTTTGGGCTCGTTCTTTTCGTCGTCCTTTCCGCAAGCGACAGCCAATACTGCGGCTGCGATAAACAATAATTTTTTCATAATCTTCAAACTTTTTTAGTTTTTTTCCGGCGACAAATATACGCATTTTTTTGATTTAAGGAAATGTTAACTTATCGTTAAGAATGGTCGGGGTCGGTGGACAGGGACGATTTTAATCCCTAATTTTGCGCCGTTATGACGAAAAAAGCACTCATCACGGGGATCGAAGCGTCGATTCCGGACTATGTACTCACCAATTCCGAGTTGGAAACTCTGGTCGACACCTCCGACCAATGGATCAGGGAGCGGACGGGCATCGTCGAAAGGCACATTCTGAAGCAGGACGGGTTGGGGATCTCGGAACTCGGGGCCGATGCCGTCAGGAAGCTGTTGGCATCCACCGGCACCTCGGTCGACGAGGTGGAGATGTTGATCTGCCACACCATTTCGCCCGATATGGCCTTTCCGTCGACCGCCAACATCATCTCCGACAAGGTGGGGATCAAGAATGCGTGGGGATACGATATAGGGAGCGGTTGCAGCGGGTTTTTGTTCTCGCTGGCCACGGTGGATGCCTTTATCAAGGCTGGTAAGAAGAAGATAATTCTGGTTTGCGGCGAGAGGCTGAGCGGCATCACCGACTATACCGACCGCAACACCTGCCCTCTGTTCGGCGATGCGGCGGTGGCTATGCTCATCGAGCCGAGCGAGGAGTTCGGGCTGGTGGATTACGACAACCACGTCGACGGCATCGGGAGGCACTATCTCTATCAGAAGGCGGGCGGGTCGATGTATCCCGCAACGGCTGAGACGGTCGCACGCAAGGAACACTTCATCTATCAGGACGGCAAGACTGTCTTTAAATATGCGGTCAGCAATATGGCCGATGTTTCGGTTGCGATGATGGAGAAGCACAACCTGACGGCCGATGATGTGGCATACCTCATTCCCCACCAGGCCAACCTGCGCATCATTGCCGCAACGGGCCATCGGATGGGGCTGGACGACAGCAAGATTTTGATCGACATCGAAAAGTATGGCAACACCGGCGGCACATCCATTCCGTTGGCGTTGTGGGACTTCAAGGACAAATTGAAAAAGGGCGACAACCTCATTCTCTCCGCTTTCGGTTCGGGCTTTGCCTGGGGTGCGGTCTATTATAAGTGGGGTATCTGATTTTTAATTCCTGATTTTTTGTTATCTTTGTGTCGCTATGGAGTTGACACAAATCACTGCTATTTCGCCCATCGACGGGCGGTATCGGGGCGCGAGTCTCCCGCTGGACGACTATTTTTCCGAATATGCCCTGATCCGCTATCGGGTGAGGGTGGAAGTGGAGTATTTTATCGCCCTGTGCGGGACGTTGCCGCAGCTTGCGGGCATCCCCTCCGACAGATTCGCCGAGTTGCGTCGGATTTTTCAGGATTTCACGGTGGACGATGCTCTGAAAATCAAACAGATAGAGTCCACGACCAACCACGACGTCAAGGCGGTGGAGTACTTCATCAAAGAGAAATTCGATTTACTAAATCTTTCGGAACATAAGGAGTTTGTCCATTTCGGGCTGACCTCTCAGGACATTAACAATACGGCCACACCGTTGTCGCTTCGTGAGGCGGCGGGGGATGTTTATTATCCGTTGGTGTCGGAGTTGGTGGATGTTTTGCGCTCTCTGGCCAGGGAGTGGGAACAGGTTCCGTTGCTTGCCCGCACCCACGGACAGCCCGCTTCGCCTACACGGTTGGGCAAGGAGGTGATGGTTTATGTGGAGCGGTTGGAGAAGCAGTTGGAGATGCTCAGGGCGGTTCCGGTGCCGGCCAAGTTCGGGGGTGCGACGGGCAATTTCAATGCCCACCACGTTGCTTACCCCGGGGTGGATTGGGTGGAGTTTGCCGATCGTTTCGTGGGTGATGTTTTGGGGTTGGTGCGGTCGCGCTATACGACCCAGATCGAGCATTATGACAATATCGCCGCTATTTTCGATGCGTTCAAAAGGGTGAATACAATATTGATCGATTTTTGTCGCGATGTGTGGACTTATGTGTCGATGGACTATTTCAAGCAGCGTATCAAGGCGGGCGAGGTGGGCTCTTCGGCAATGCCTCATAAGGTCAATCCGATAGATTTCGAGAATGCCGAGGGTAATCTCGGGATGGCTAATGCCGTGTTCGAGCACCTTTCGGCCAAGTTGCCTGTGTCGAGGCTTCAGCGGGATTTGACGGATAGCACGGTGCTGCGCAATACGGGTGTGCCGATCGCTCATACGGTTGTGGCGATGCGTTCGATATTGCGGGGGTTGGGCAAGTTGGTCCTCAATTTGGAGGCGATAGACCGCGATTTGGATGCCAATTGGGCCGTTGTGGCCGAAGGGATGCAGACCATTTTGAGGCGTGAGGGTTATGCCAATCCTTATGAGGCGTTGAAGGAGCTGACCAGGACCGGTCGCCCCATTTCGAGGGACGATATTGCCGCGTTTATCGACCGTTTGGATGTTTCGCAGGGGGTTAAGCAGGAGCTTCGTGCTATCACTCCGCGGAGTTATACGGGAGTATTCTTTTGAAAAATTCGGGATATTATGAAAAAGTACAGGTGCAGTGTTTGCGGTTATGTTTATGACGAGGCGGCGGGCGGCGGACCTAATGACGAGGCGGCGTTGCCTTTCGACGAGTTGCCGGACGGATGGCGTTGTCCGGTTTGCGGCGCGGCAAAGGGGATGTTTGTCGAAATTGAGAGTTGAGAGTTAAGAGTTGAGAGTGAGGCGATAGCGACGTGGCGGAAGAGCCGCAGCATTTTAGCCGAGCCGGTCGCGCGGCCTGTGCGGCGCGAGAGTGCGGAGAGGAGTTTTCTTAGGAACGAGGGCAATCAAGCTCGCTTGGATTGCCGAGAGACGACAGAAAAACCGGTAACGAAATCGCCCGACTAATTTTGCGAAGCAAAAGGAGGGAAGCTCGCTCGAAGCACCCAGGCAAGGATAACCTGCGGAGGAAATTCCGGCACAGAGCACGGAGCGGTGTCCGAGCTAAGATAGATTTATGAAGATTTCTTCGGCCAGATTTGCATTCTCGAGCGGAAAGGTGAGCCAGATTCCGGCCGACGGGATGCGCGAGTTCGCCTTCATCGGGCGGAGCAATGTGGGTAAGTCGTCGCTCATCAATATGCTGACCGGAGCACGGTTGGCCAAGGTGTCGGGTACTCCGGGGAAGACGCGGCTGATAAACCATTTTGCGATCAACGACGGTTGGTATCTCGTCGATTTGCCGGGTTATGGTTATGCGCGGGCGTCGAAGTCTGTCAGGGCGGGGTTCGGAGGGATCATCGAGGACTATATCGAGGGCTCTGCGAAGTTGTGGTTTTTGTTTGTGCTGGTGGATGTGAGGCACGAGGTGCAGAAGATTGACCTCGATTTTATGATTATGTTGGCCGAGAAGGGGGTGCCGTTCGGGATTGTGTTTACCAAGGCGGACAAGTTGGGGGTGAATGCTTTGAGGGCTAATGTCGACAGATATTGTGCCGAGTTGTCGAGGTATTGGGAGGAGTTGCCGCCGGTGTTTGTCACCTCGTCGGAGAAGCAACTCGGCAAAGAGGAGATTTTGAACTTTATCGAAGAGAACGTATAATTTTTAGTTATTAGTTATTAGTTTTAGAAATGGGTCATCATACACTTAAAATCTTTGCTTGTCGCAATTCCAGGCCTTTGGGCGAGATGATTGCGGCGCGTTATCGCACGACGCTGGGCGAGTCGTCGTGCATTAATTTCAACGACGGCGAGTTTCAGCCCTCGTTCAACGAGACCATTCGCGGGTGTACCGTGTTTGTGGTGCAGTCTACCAATCCGCCCGCCGACAACCTTATGGAGCTGTTGATGATGATCGATGCGGCGCGGAGGGCGAGTGCTCACAAGGTGATTGCCGTGATCCCCTATTTCGGTTGGGCGCGGCAGGACCGCAAGGATAAGCCGCGGGTGTCGATCGGGGCGAAGTTGGTGGCTAATTTGCTGACTGCCGCGGGGGTTGATCGGATTATGACTATGGACTTGCACGCCGACCAGATCCAGGGCTTTTTCGATATTCCGGTGGATCATCTCTATGCGAGCAAGATTTTCGTGCCCTATTTGGAGCGACTTAATATCGACAATTTGGCTATTGCCGCTCCCGATATGGGAGGTGCTAAGCGGGCCAGTGCGTACTCCAAACATTTGGGGGTTCCTATGATCGTTTCGCATAAGCAACGGGAAAAGCCAGGGGAGGTGGCACGGATGACGGCGATAGGCGACGTGGAGGGAAAGAATGTGGTTATCCTGGACGATATGATAGACACTGCGGGGACGCTGACCCTGGCGGCGCAGATGCTGAGCGATCGCGGTGCTGCCAGTGTACGTGCCGTGGCCACCCATCCGGTGCTTAGTGGGCCGGCGTACGACAGGATCAACGACAGCGTTTTGCAGGAGGTTATCATCACCGACACCATTCCGCTTAAAGAGGGAGAAGACCACAGTAAATTCACCGTGCTGAGCGTGGCCGATATTTTTGCGGAGACCATAGATCGGGTTTACAGCTATCGTGAGATCAGCTCGCAGTTCATATTTTAAGGGCTGGTGGCACTTGTTGGCCATCCTCACCATCGGGGTGTGGGGGACGACGTTTGTTTCTACCAAGTTGTTGATACTCGGCGGGTTGTCGCCTGTGGAGATCTTCAGTTATCGGTTTTTGCTGGCCTATTTGGTTATTATTTTTTTCGCTCCGAGGCGGTTGTGGGCCGACTCTTTCAGGGACGAGTTGTTGTTTGTCGTGTTGGGGTTCACGGGCGGGTCGTTTTATTTTGTGACGGAGAACACGGCTTTGGAGTTTACTGCGGCAGGCAATGTGTCGTTGCTGGTTTGCACGGCTCCGGTTTGGACTGCTTTGCTGGGGTTTCGGGGGCGAATGGGATGGGCTTTTTGGATCGGCACGGCGGTGGCTTTGCTGGGTGTGGGGTTGATGGTTTTCAATGGCAGTTTCGTTTTGCGGTTGAGTCCGTGGGGTGATGTGCTGTCTATTGCCGCGGCGGTTTCGTGGGCGGTTTACAGTTTGGTGATGAGGCGGTTGACGGAGCGTTATGGCATTATGTTTATTACGCGCAAGGTTTTCTTTTGGGGGTTGGCGACGATTGTGCCGTTTTTGGCGTTTAGGACGCGGAGTTGGGATTTCGGGGTTTTGGCCGAACCGATGGTTTGGGGCAATTTGTTGTTTTTGGGGTTGGTTGCGTCGTTGGTGTGTTTTGCGGTTTGGAACCGTGTGATACGCGAGGTCGGGGTGGTTCGGTCGAGCAGTTATATCTATCTCAATCCCGTTTTCACGATGGTTGCGGCGTGGTTGGTGCTGGGCGAGGCTGTCACTTGGGTGGCTTTGGCGGGGTTGGTGCTTATTGTCGGGGGGCTTTATCTTGCCGAAAGGAGGGTTTATGACTAAACACGAGATGCGGTTTGTCAGGTCGTTGGCCGATAAGAGGGCCAGGGACGAGGCTGGTGTGTTTGTTGTCGAGGGGCGCAAGGGGGTTGAGGAGTTTGTCCGCGGCGGGTTTACGTTGAGACATCTTTTTTCGACTGCGACTGACGGCGAACATATTTCCCCGGCGGAGATGGCGCGCATCAGCCACTTGAAAACACCGACCGAGGTGCTGGCGGTGGTGGAGATGCCCGGGTGGGAGTTTTCGGCCGAGGGGTTGAGGGGCTCTCTTGTGCTCGCTTTGGACGATGTTCAGAATCCGGGCAATGTGGGCACGATTGTGAGGTTGGCGGATTGGTTCGGCATTTGTGACATTATGTGCAGTCGTGGCACGGCCGATGTTTGGGGGCCGAAGGTGGTGCAGGCTACAATGGGGTCGCTGGCTCGCGTGAGGGTGCATTATGGGGAGCTTTCGGATATGATAGCGGCTGTGGGGGGCGATGTTTACGGCACTTTTATGGATGGATACAGCGTTTACGATGCTGCCCTTTCGCGCGGAGGCATAGTTGTTTTGGGGAACGAGGGCGGCGGCATTTCGCCTGCGGTGGCTCGGTTGACGACCGAGCGGCTTTCGGTTCCGCGTTTGGGAGGTGGCGAGTCGTTGAATGTGGCTGTGGCGGCGGCGATTATTTGCTCCGAGTTTCGCAGGAGGTGATATTTTTTTTCTATCTTTGCCAATTATGGGAAACAAGTTACGAATAGGGATCACCCAGGGTGATGTTGCGGGGATCGGGTGGGAAGTCATATTGAAAGCGTTGGCCGATGGGCGAATGGGCGAGTTGGCCGAGTTTACGGTTTACGGGTCGAAGAAAGCCGCCGCTTTTTATGCGGGCCAGGAGTTTGTTTTGCCTCCGATAGTCGACACGGGGGATGTGGATTTCGAGCCCGGGGTGCCGACCGGATCGACGGGTGAGAGCGCAGTTAAGGCTTTGCAGCGGGCGACGGAGGCTTATAAGAGGGGCGAGTTGGATGCTATTGTGACTGCGCCGATTTGTAAGGAGTTTGTTGCCGATTTCGGGTTTATCGGGCACACTGAGTTTTTCGGGACGCAGTTCGATGGACGCCCGTTGATGGTGATGACTTCGGATGGGTTGCGGGTTGCTTTGGTGACCGTTCATATGGCTTTGGTGGATGTTCCGGGCGCGATTTCGAGGGACAAGATTGCTGAGAAGCTGAGTATTTTGAACGATTCGCTCGTGCGCGATTTCGGGGTGGTTAAGCCGCGCATTGCCGTTTTGGCGTTGAATCCTCACGGGGGCGAGAACGGGTTGCTGGGGAGCGACGAGGAGGAGGTTATCAAACCCGCCACAGAACAGGCCTATAAGAATGGGATTTTGGCGTTCGGGCCTTTGGCGGCGGATGGGGTATTTTTGAATACCGACCGTTACGATGCCGTGTTGGCTATGTATCACGACCAGGGGTTGGCACCGTTTAAGGCTTTGGCTCCGGACGGGGTGAATTTTACGGCGGGGTTGAGTGTTGTGCGCACCAGTCCCGATCACGGGACGGCGTTCGATATTGCGGGCAAGGGGGTTGCGAGTGCCGACTCGATGAGGGCGGCTGTTTATGCGGCGATGGATATTGTGCGGAACAGAAAAACTTGGGAGGAGATTTCGCGTAATCCGTTGAAGCATTATGAGCGCGAGAAGGGCGACGAGAGGACTATTGATTTTTCAAAGAGCGAGTTATGAGCGGGTTTGGTCGGTTTATGAGCAGCTGGAAGGCGGGCGATTTCTTTCGTCAGCTGGCCACTGTTGTGATTGGGATCGTTATCACATTTGGGGGCAGTTCGCTGATCCAGCGCGGTGCCCAGAAGAGGGAGGCACGCCACCTGTTGGAGATGGTCAAGATAGAGCTGGAGCAGAACGCCGGTCAGGCGAGAGCCAGAAAAGAGTGGTTCGAGTATTTGAAAAATGGAGCCAGGGCACTCAGGCTCTATATAGACAACCCCAATGCCGTACCCATAGATACGCTTCGAAAATATATAAATATTCAGGGTAGCCCTCTGCACCCCGGGACCACAAATGCGTTAGAGGTACTTCGATCGTCCGATGCCATCCGATCCATAAAGGATCAATCGTTTTTGGTCGACCTCTTTGGAGTGTATGATTTGATGGTAGCCTGCGACAGTAACGAGATGGCGTACAATGATGAAAAAATTAGAATACAGGGTATGTATGATGACAGTGTGGAGCGGGATATGGTGGAGGAGGTGTTCGAGGGGACGGATATTGTTCGACAGTTCGCTCTTATGGCGGCGAGTCCCCACATCGCGCGATATCTGGTGGAAACGGCCCAAGGAGGCTGGATAAGTACCTTGATAAATCAGCTCGAAACGTTGGAGTCTAAGCTCGACGAGATGGCAAAAACGATAGATGCCGAAATTAATTGATATGAAAGACATTATCAAAATAACCTTCCCCGATGGGAATACGCGGGAGTACGAGGCTCCGGTGACGGCGATGCAGGTTGCCGAAAGCATTAGTCCCAGGTTGGCCAACGACGTGCTGGCGGCCGAAGTGAATGGCGTGGTGCAGGATTTGATGACGCCGATCACGCAGGACAGCTCTTTGCGCCTGTTGAAGTGGGACGACGAGGGTGCTAAGGATGTGTTTTGGCACACCTCTTCGCACCTGCTGGCCGAGGCGTTGCAGGAGTTGTATCCGGGTGTGAAGTTCGGCATCGGACCGAGTATCGAGAACGGGTTTTATTACGACATCGACTCACCTGTTCCCATTACGGAGGCCGATTTGCCTAAGATCGAGGCCAAGATGATGGAGTTGGCGCGCAATGCAAATCCATTGGTCAGGAGTTCCATTTCCAAAAAAGATGCGTTGACCAAATTTGCCCACGACGAGTATAAGTGCGAACTGATCGACGGCTTGGAGGATGGGCAGATAACTTTCTATACCAACGGCTCTTTTACCGATCTGTGTCGCGGGCCCCATTTGCCAAGCACCGACAAGATTAAAGCGATAAAGTTGACCGCTCTGGCCGGAGCTTACTGGCGAGGTGATGAGAAGCGCAAGATGCTGACGAGGATTTATGGTGTTTCGTTTCCTAAAAAATCGATGTTGGACGAACATTTGGCGATGCTCGAGGAGGCCAAGAAGCGCGACCATCGCAAACTCGGCAAGGAGTTGGAGCTGTTCGCCTTCTCGCAGAGGGTCGGCCCGGGTTTGCCGCTGTGGTTGCCCAAGGGTGCGGCGTTGAGGGGCAGGTTGGAGAACTTTTTGAAGGATATTCAGCGGCAATATGGGTACGAGCAGGTCATCACGCCGCACATCGGCTTGGAAGCACTGTTCGTAACGAGCGGCCACTTCGAAAAATATGGAGCCGAGTCGTTCCAATCAATCAACACCCCCGTCGAGGGTGAGCGATTTATGCTCAAGCCGGTGAATTGTCCCCACCATTGTGAGATTTACCGCACCAAGCCGCGTTCATACAAGGATTTGCCTATTCGTTTCGCCGAGTTCGGCCAGGTCTATCGTTATGAGCAGAGCGGCGAGTTGCACGGTCTGACGCGCGTTCGCGGCTTCACACAGGACGACGCCCACATTTTCGTGCGCCCCGACCAACTTTTGGACGAGTTCAAGAAGGTTATCGGCATAGTTTTGTACGTTTTCAAGACGTTGAAGTTCGATAACTTCACTGCCCAAATTTCGCTGCGCGACTTGGTGAAACGCGATAAATATCTCGGCTCGGACGAGATTTGGGAGAAGGCCGAGGCGGCGATCACTCAGGCGGCAAACGAAATGGGTCTATCGACTACGATCGAGTATGGCGAGGCTGCTTTTTATGGGCCTAAACTCGACTTTATGGTCAAGGACGCCATCGGTCGGAAGTGGCAGTTGGGGACTATTCAGGTCGATTATAATCTGCCCGAGAGGTTCGACTTGACCTATAAGGGGGCGGATGATAAGGAGCATCGGCCGATTATGATTCATCGTGCGCCGTTCGGGTCGATGGAGCGGTTTGTGGCTGTTCTACTCGAACATACGGCAGGGAAGTTCCCGTTGTGGCTCACTCCGGAGCAGGCTGTGGTGTTGCCTATTAGCGAGAAGTTTAACGATTATGCTGAAAATGTTTCGCGTTTGCTAAATAATTCCGATATTCGCACCGTGGTGGATTTGCGCAATGAGAAGATTGGGCGCAAAATTCGCGATAATGAACTCCGTCGGGTACCGTTTTTGCTGGTTGTCGGGGAGAAGGAGATGGCCGATGGTGTCGTGAGTGTGCGTCGGCAGGGCGAGGGCGACGAGGGGAGTATGGGAATCGAACAGTTTGCCCGATTTGTGAACGATGCCGTTAAGAAAGAAGTTGAACCGATAAAATAAATTGATAATTTGCCACCAGTAAAAAGACCTTATCAGGCCCCGAGGCCGTTCCCACCGAGGAACAATGGCCCGAACCGAGGCCGCAGAATGCCGCAAAAAGAGGCACTGCACAAAATCAATGAGCACATCACCGCACCGCAGGTTCGCTTGGTCGGAGAGGATGATGGCTCGGTCGTGATGTCCACCCGCGAGGCCATTCGTTTGGCCGACGAGAAGGAGTTGGATTTGGTCGAGATTTCGCCCAATGCCGACCCGCCCGTCGTCAGGATCGTGGATTATCAGAAATTCCTTTATCAGCAGAAGAAGAAGGCTAAGGAGATCAAGGCCAACGCCGTCAAGGTTGTTATTAAGGAGATCCGGTTCGGACCGCAAACGGATGATCACGACTATAACTTCAAGCTTAAGCACGCCGAGAATTTCCTTAAAGAAGGGGCAAAGGTGAAGGCTTATGTCTTTTTCCGCGGACGGAGCATCGTTTTTAAGGAGCAGGGCGAGATTTTGCTTTTGCGTTTTGCGACCGATTTGGAGGAGCTGGCCAAGGTGGAGATGATGCCTAAGTTGGAGGGTAAGCGGATGACGATGATGCTTGCTCCGAAGGTTAAGAAGTAGGGAGTTTTATGAAACGAATGGGTTTTTTCGCCACTTTGGTGGTGTTCTGTTTTTGTTTGTGTGCCCCGTCGTGCGGGAGTTCCGAAGAGTATGCTGATGCTGCTCCGGAGCATGCCGCCATCGAGGAGGATGTTGCGGTCGGAATTGGTGCCGAAAGTTCGGTGGATCCCCAGTTGCAGAAGATCGTTCGGTCGGGCAATATGACCGTGGAGGTGGATGATTTAGCCGCCGCGAAGAGGATGGTGGATGATTTGGTGGGTCGCTATGGCGGTTATTATGGCGAGGATGGTTTTTCGAGATATGGCAATCGTGCTTCTCATCACATGGCCGTTCGGGTGCCGGAGAGCCGCTATTTGGCTTTTGTGGACGAGTTGGCCGGGTTGGGCGAGGTGGCGTATAAGAGCATCGAGGCCGCCGATGTGACGGAGGAGTTTGTCGATCTTTCGTCGCGGTTGGCTACCAAGAAGAGTTATCTGGACAGGTATCGCGAGTTGTTGTCGAAGGCTTCGTCGGTCAAGGACATTATCGAGATCGAGGGCCAGGTTCGTGTTTTGCAGGAGGAGATCGAGAGCACCGAAGGGCGGTTGCGATATTTGCAGGATCGGGTTTCGATGAGCACTCTCGACCTCTCGCTGACCAGCAATGAGGGAAGCCGGTTTGTAAACTCGCTTCGTGGCGGTTGGAGAATTTTTGTGGATATTTTCTTTGGCGCTATCTATATTTGGCCTGTTCTTGTTATTGCCGGCTTGGTCGTTTGGCTGGTTGGGAGGCGGAAGAAGAGGCGGGCGCGGGGATGATCGATATTGCCGATTTCGATTACGACCTGCCCGAGGAGAGGATCGCGAAATTTCCCTCCCAGGAGCGCGATTCGTCTAAGTTGTTGATTTGGAACGGTGGGTCTGGACGAGGAAGCGCGATTTGCGAAACTATCTTTAAAAACATAGGCGATTTTTTGCCGCCCGATGCCACTCTGGTCTTCAATGATACGCGTGTGGTTCGTGCGCGGTTGGCGATGTTCCGCCCGAGTGGTGCGCGGGTGGAGGTGTTTTGTTTGGAGCCGCACGATCCGGCCGATTATGAGCGCGCTTTCGCCGCTCGAGGCACTTGCGAGTGGGTTTGTATGGTGGGTAACGCCAAGAGGTGGAAGTCGGGGCCGGTGGAGTGCGACGGGTTGAGAGCTTGGCGGATCGGGGAAGATGTTGTGCGATTCGATTGGGACGACGACCTGACCTTCGGTGAAAAGTTGGAGCGGTTGGGTCGGGTGCCTATTCCTCCATATTTGGGTCGCCAGACCGAGGAGGTCGACCACGTGCGTTATCAGACCACTTATGCGACGGTCGAGGGCTCGGTGGCGGCACCCACGGCGGGGCTTCATTTCACGCCCGAAATCATTTCCTGTTTGTCGTCAAAAGTGCCCGAGTTGTGCGCCGATCGAAGTGGTGAACGAGGGGACAGTACAAATAGTACGGCCCCGAGCGAAGCACGAGGAGGCGTGCAAGGCGAGTGCTTTTCACGGCAAACCACGATTGAAAAAATTACCCTGCATGTCGGGGCAGGGACATTCTTGCCGGTGAAGTCGGCTAATGCGTTGGAACATCGGATGCACGCTGAGCATTTCGAGGTTTCGCTTTCTGCGTTGGAGCGGTTGGCTGAGAGGTTGCGGGCGGGTTCGCCGATAGTTGCGGTGGGGACTACGTCGGTGCGCACGTTGGAGTCGTTGGCGATTTTGGGATGGAAATTGAGAAATTACGAGTTACGAGTTACGAGTTACGAGTCATCCGAGAACAAACGGCAAATCACCCAGTTTGAGTGGCAAGATGTTCCCGACGATTTCGACGGTTACGATGGATTGATGTCGTTGGTTAACTATCTGAAAACCAACAATTTATCATCCATCAAGGCCTCGACCGCAATTATGATCACGCCCGGGTTTCGGTTTCGGGTTGTGGGCGGATTGGTGACCAATTTCCATCAGCCGCGGAGCACTTTGTTGCTTTTGGTGTCGGCGTTCACGGGTGGCAGGTGGCGCGAGATTTACGATTATGCTCTCCGGAACGATTTCCGCTTTTTGAGTTATGGCGACAGCTCGCTGCTGCTACCCTGATTTCACCCGAACTCGCAGAGTTCGTCAGCACATCGCTCCCGCAGGCGATGGGCTGAAACAAGTTTCGCCCACCGCGAGCGACGTGCTTCAGCTCAAAACCAATCGCTGAGATTCATCCAAATAAAACACCCCATCCCGCCAGAACCCGTGCCCGCTGAGCAACTCGTCGCCATCAGGAAAGCAAACATCGCGATAAGTTCCGTCCTCTGAAATCTCGACCCGCCACCTGCCTGGTTGATAGTCATACATCCTGATCCATTCGCCCTCGACAAAATAGTCAAATCCCAAAACATCGTACGTTTTCATAAAAAAGGTGTGGTTAAACAATCCCTCTATACTGGCTCGGAGAAGCCTTTAACTGGAAAGATTGCACCACACCCAGAGCTGTCAAGGCACAAACGATGCCTTGACTCACTCCGAGCTTCGCAACCTTCTTTTCCAGTAAATCCACCCGAGGGTGTTCTCCGATTTGTACAGAAAAAAAGCGTTGTTAATACTCAATATGTCACTGCGAAGATAGTGATTTTCTACTTCAAAAACCAGCTTTTTTGTCGTTTTTTGCGCTCGGGATTGCGCTCGACAAACATTTTCCGACCCGTGTAAGGATCCCGACCGGTGTGGAACATCACGCTGGCGAGGGTCATCGGCGTGGGCGTGAAGTCCTGCACCTGTTCGGTGCGGAGGTGCAACTGCCGCGTTTTTTGCGCCAGCGCGCGCATGTCTCCCTCGGTGCACCCCGGGTGGGAGGAGATGAAATAGGGAACGATTTGCGTTTTCAGCCCCGCGTCGTCGACTATGCGTCGAAAATCGCGGTGTAGCTGCTCGAAGGTGCTCCACGGCGGTTTGCGCATCGCCCTCAGAACGTGCTCTTCGGTGTGCTCGGGCGCAACCTTCAACCGACCGGAGGTGTGATGGAGGATGACCTCTCGCAGATATGCCGGGAACGATTTCGATTCGCTTTGCGAATCGTCAGCCCCGCCCGCAGGGGGGTCGGGCGGGCTGAATTTAGGCGTCGCGCGGCTTTGAAACAGATCGTACCTTATCCCGCTCCCGATGTACGATTTTTTAACACCCGGAATGGCGCCGACGGCGGCGTAGAGGTCGAGCAGTGGGGCGTGGTTGCGGTCGAGGTTGGGACAGATCCGGGGAGTCAGACAACTGGGCCTTTTGCACCGCCCGCATAGCGCAACGTCGCGACCTCCCATCTGCCACATATTAGCCGACGGGCCGCCTAAGTCCGATATATTGCCGCGAAAATAGGGCATTTCGGTCAATCGTCGCACTTCGCCGAGCACACTTTCCACCGAGCGCGAGACGATGAATTTGCCCTGATGGGCGGAGATGGTGCAGAAGCTGCAGCCGCCGAAGCAACCTCGGTGGATGTTGACAGAATTTCGGATCATCATCCACGCCGGAATATCGCCCTTTTTGGCATATCGCGGATGGGGTTGGCGGGTGTATGGCAACTCCGCCGTACGGTCGAGCGTCTCGGTCGACATCAGTGGATAGGGCGGGTTGACGACGACAAATTGCGCGCCGAACGGCTCCACGATGATCCGCCCGGGCTCCGGCAGGTTGCTCTCGGTCTCGATTCGCACAAAGTTCTCCCCGAATTTCCCCCCGTCGGCCACGCACTCTTCGTGGGGATGAAGCAGGATGGGTTCGGTGAGCTTTTCGACATAGTCCGCATCGGCCATAAAAGCCACCTGTGGCAACTCGCGCAAACTGTCTCCGTTGCGAAAAACACGTGCGATGTCCACTATCGCCTCTTCGCCCATTCCATAGCTGATGATGTCGGCCCCGCTATCCACCAGGATCGAGGGGTGTAGCTTGTCGTCCCAATAATCGTAATGAGTGAGCCGCCTGAGCGACGCCTCGATGCCGCCCAGAATGACGGGGACGGATGGGTAGAGGCTCTTTAATATCTTCGAATAGACCGTTGCAGCGCGGTCGGGTCGGAAGCCCGCTTTGCCGCCGGCGGTGTAGGCGTCGTCGGAGCGGAGGCGTTTGGCGGCGGTGTAGTGGTTCACCATCGAGTCCATTGCGCCGGCTGTCACGCCGAAGAAGAGTCGCGGCGCACCGAGTTTTTTGAAGTCGCGCAGATCGTCGCGCCAATTCGGTTGGGGCAGAATGGCGACGCGCAACCCTTCGGCCTCCAACAATCGGCCGATGACCGCCACTCCGCACGACGGGTGATCGACATAGGCGTCGCCCGTGACGAGAATGACATCGGCGGCCTCCCACCCCCGAGCCGCCATCTCTTTCGCCGATGTGGGGAGAAACGAATCCACGGTCAGGATAGCAAACGGATTAACCGCGAAGGAGCCCTACGACAATCCCAAATAGAGGCTACGGTGATTTTATCTTCGTCGAAAAAATAGACAATTTTGAACAATTTTCGGACAACGACAGAGCGAAAGTTCTCCTCGCGCTCTTCCAACAACAACTCTTTGGGTGCCAGCAATGGATTTTCGGAGACCCGCCGAACGTCGAGTTTAATGTCTTCCAAAATTCTCACTGCCGCGCGCATACTCCTCGGACTATAATAATCCCATATAGCGGCCAGGTCTTTTTTTGCTCGCGCCGACCAGATTACATCCATTTTTCGTACGGCTTAAATACCTCTTCCGAAGAGTATACCCGTCCTTCACGAACATCGTTCAAGGCTTCGTCAATAGCGTTCAGGCACTCTCTCGGGGTACGGGCGAGTCCCTGAATAGGTTCGAAAGCCTCATCGTCACACTTTTCGACGAACGGCAGGGTTTGGGCATACTTCACGAAGTTTTTTGCCTCGGGGGTGTTGTCTTTGATGTAGAGCGTGGTCATAGCCTTTGTCTTTTCACGGCAAATATACAAATTTTATGCTAATTTTGTCCCCACTTATGAATCTCACCGAGCGGAGTTACAAGGGTCATTTGGTTATTGCGGTGGCCTATATCATTTTCGGGCTCAACATTCCGGCCGTAAAGTCGGTCATCGGCCAGGGCGGCATCACCGGTTGGAGCGTCACGTTCTATCGAATGGCTGCCGCGGCGGTGTTGTTTTGGCTGGCGAGCCTGTTTGTCAAAAAAGAGCGGGTACCCGTCAGGGACATCGGGGCGATGCTGGTTGCTTCGCTGTTTTGCATTTTGGTCAACCAGATGCCCTTCATTGTCGGCGTTTCGATGACTGCGCCGATAGACGCTGCGGTTATCACCACTTTGACACCGATGATAACTATGTGTCTTGCGGCGGCTTTTCTCAGAGAGCCCATCACGTGGTTGAAGGTTGTGGGGGTTGCCGTTGGGGCGAGCGGGGCTTTGATGCTTATTTTTGGAGGTGGTGCGGCTTTGGGTCGGGGCGGGGCGAGTGTTGTGGGCGATTTGTTGTGTGCGCTCAGTTCGTTGTCGTTTTCCATCTATTTGGTGGGGTTCCGGCGGTTGTTTACCACTTATTCGTCTGTGACGTTGATGAAGTGGATGTTTCTTTTTGCGGCTGTCGGGGCGGCACCGCTTTGTTGGGGTGATGTTGTGTCGGTCGATTATGGGGCGTTGGGTTGGGATGTTTGGGCGCGGTTGGGGTTTATTGTTTGCGGAGCCACGTTTTTGACCTTTTTTTTGTTGCCGATCGGGCAGCGGTATTTGCGTCCGACGGTGTTGGGGATGTATGGATATTTGCAACCGGTGGTTGCGTCGCTGGTTTCGGTGGCTGTGGGGTTGGACAGTTTCGGCCTCACTAAGGGGCTGGCCGCATTGTTGGTTTTCGGCGGGGTGTGGTTGGTGACGCAATCGAAATCTCGGAACGAGATTTCAGCCAAAAAAATTCGTAATTCGTAATTACCGCGCCTTGCGCGTTGATTTTCATCCTCACCTCTGCAAAAAGAAAATTTATTTTCTTTTTGCACTCGGTTCGTCGAAAATTCGTAATTTTCCATACCTTTGCTGTTCTATGGCGAAGAACTTTAAAACTCCTTCGGAGAGCAATCGGGAATCTTATGAGCAGATGATCGCTCAGGGTGGTTTGATCCCTCCCCAGGCAGTCGAGTTGGAGGAGGCTATTCTGGGTGCGTTGATGTTGGAAAAGGACAGCATCATAGCCGTGCAGGAGTACCTCACCGCCGATGCGTTCTATAAGGAGATCCACCGCACCATCTATAAGGCCATCGAGAAACTTAGTGCCGAGCTGAGCCCGATCGACCTCTATACCGTCACGGAGCGGTTGAAGCAGGACGGCAAGTTGAAGGAGGTTGGGGGCGCGACTTTTTTGGCTTCGTTGACCCAGCGGGTGGGTTCGGCGGCGCACGTCGAGTACCACTCCAAGATCATTGCCCAGAAGTTCGTTCAGCGGGAGCTTATTCGTGCTTCCACCGAGATACAGAAGCGGTCTTACGACGAGAGTGTCGATGTGACCGATTTGATAGATTATGCCGAGAATGAGATATATCACGTTTCGGAGGGTCATATGCAGCGTAGTGTCCAGAGTTCGGGCGATGTTTTGCGGCGGACGATGGAGGCGATCGAGGAGGCGAGCAAGAGCGAGGGTGCGTTCAATGGGGTGCCGAGCGGCTTTGCTGGCATCGACCGTGTGACGTTGGGGTGGCAGCCGAGCGATTTGGTGATTGTTGCGGCGCGTCCGTCGATGGGGAAGACGGCGTTCACATTGTCGATGGCCAGGAATATGGCGATAGATCACCGGATTCCGGTGGCGTTCTTTTCGTTGGAGATGTCGTCGACCCAGTTGATGATGCGGTTGATTGTTGCCGAGAGCCAGTTGGACGGCAAGGATGTGAAGACGGGTAAGTTGACGCCCGAGCAGTGGCGTCATTTGGAGGAGAGTATCAAGCCTTTTGCCGACGCGCCGATGTATATCGACGACACTCCTGCGTTGAGTGTTTTTGAGTTCCGGTCGAAGGCTCGGAGGTTGAAGACCCAGCACGATATTCGGCTCATTGTGATAGACTATTTGCAGTTGATGACGGGTTCGCAGGAGGTTCGCGGCAATCGCGAGCAGGAGGTGGCGGGCATTTCGCGCACGCTGAAGGCTATTGCCAAGGAGCTCAATGTGCCCATCATTGCTTTGTCGCAGCTCAATCGTGCGGCCGAGCTGAGGGGCGGGAGCAAGAAGCCGCAACTCTCAGACCTTCGCGAGTCGGGAGCTATCGAGCAGGATGCCGATATTGTGGCGTTTATCCACCGGCCTGAGTATTTTGGAATGAAGGTCGACGAGGAGAATGTGCCTTTGCCTCCCGGTTTGGCGGAGTTCATTATCGCCAAGCATAGGAACGGGGCCACTGATACTGTCCGGCTCAGGTTCCGCAAGGAGCAGGCGCGCTTCCTCGACTTCGACGACGAGTTCGGCGATGTGGAGAGCTCGATGAACAGCTACACTCCGCCCGCGCGGTATTCGGAGGACGAACCGTTTTAAAAAAATCAGTCGAAAACAGGTGTTTGTTAAGGTCAACAGCGCGACCCTGGTGGGCGTGGATGCGATGCCGGTGGCGGTCGAGGCGACGGTTTCGGCGGGTATCGGAATGTATTTGGTGGGGCTGCCCGACAGCGCGGTCAAGGAGAGTCAGGACAGGATACGTTCCGCTTTCGAGAATTGCGGTTTGCGGATGCCGGGGAAGCGGTTGGTGGTCAATCTCGCTCCGGCCGATGTGCGCAAGGAGGGCTCGGCGTTCGACCTGCCTATTGCGGTGGCTATTCTTGCGGCGAGCGAGCAGATCGGGGCCGATGTTTTGAAGGACTATGTCGTTGTTGGCGAGTTGTCGCTCGACGGCGCGGTTAAGCCGGTGAAGGGGGTGCTTTCGGTGGCTATCGAGGCTCACAAGAGGGGATACAGGGGGGTTATCGTGCCGGCGGGGAATGTTGAAGAGGCGGCGGTGGTCGAAGGTTTGGATGTTATCGGGGTGGGCGATATGGCACAGGCGGCGCGGTTTCTTAACGGGGAACTCTCCATCGAACCTGCTGCTTTCTCTATGCCTGCCCACGACGGCGAGGTCCCATATCCCGAAGATTTCAGCGACGTGAAGGGTCAGGCGCACGTTAAGCGGGCGTTGGAAATTGCGGCGGCGGGCGGTCACAACATAATTATGATAGGCGCGCCGGGCTCGGGCAAGACTATGCTCGCAAGGAGAATGCCGGGCATTATGCCGCCGATGTCGCTCGAAGAGGCTTTGGAGAGCACTAAGATCCATTCGGTGGCGGGCAAGGCGGGTTCGCAAAGGGGACTTTTGATGCAGCGGCCGTTTCGTGCGCCCCACCATCTCACTTCGCAGGTTGCGCTCATCGGCGGGGGCAGCAATCCCCAGCCCGGGGAGGTGTCGTTGGCGCACAATGGGATATTGTTTTTGGACGAGCTTCCTGAGTTCGGGCGTTCGGTGCTCGAAGTGTTGCGCCAGCCGATGGAGGAGAAGGGCATTCGGATCAGTCGGGCGAAGTACAGCGTCGAGTATCCTGCCAATTTTACCCTTGTGGCGTCGATGAATCCCTGTCCGTGCGGCTATTATAACCACCCGACCAAGGAGTGTGTTTGTGGCGGCGGGGCGGTGTTCAAGTATCTTAATCGCATTTCGGGGCCGTTGATGGACAGGATAGATTTGCATATCGAGGTGGTTCCGGTGGCTGTGTCGGAGATTTCGGCGGCGGCTTCCGGCGGGGAGTCGAGTGCGCAGATACGGAGGAGGGTTATGGCGGCTCGCGATGTGCAGGCCCTCAGGTTCGGGGATTGCGAGGGGGTGTACACCAATGCGATGATGAATAGTCGGATGTTGAGGCGGTTTTGCATTTTGTCGCCCGAGTGTTCGGAGTTGTTGAATGTCGCTATGGAGCGGTTGTCGTTGTCGGCACGCGCTTATGATCGCATCGTTAAGGTCGCTCGGACCATTGCCGATTTATCTTCGGAGCCGGAGATTCTTCCCGCCCATATTGCCGAGGCGATCAATTATCGCTCACTCGACCGCGAGAGCTGGGGAAGATAGCCCAGAGAAACTGTCCGGTGTGGCTTTTGGCATTTTTTGCTACCTGTTCCGGCGTACCTGTGGCGACTATTTCGCCTCCGCCCGAGCCGCCCTCGGGCCCCAGGTCGATGATGTGATCGGCCATCTTTATCACATCCAGGTTGTGCTCTATCACCACCATCGTGTTGCCCCGCTCGACCAACAGGTTTATCACTTCGAGCAGTTGGCGTACATCTTCGAAATGGAGTCCGGTGGTCGGTTCGTCCAGAATGTAGAGTGTCCGCCCGGTGTCGGTTTTGGCCAGTTCGGAGGAGAGCTTGATTCGTTGGCTTTCGCCCCCCGAAAGGGTTGTGCAGGGCTGTCCAAGACGCAGATAGCCCAGACCCACGGCCTGAATGGCAGCGAGTTTACGGTGGATCGAGGGCACGTGGGCAAAGAACTCGGCCGCCATATTGATGGTCATATCGAGCACATCGAAGATGCTTTTGCCTTTGTACTTCACTTCGAGCGTTTCGCGGTTGTATCTGCGGCCGCCGCACACTTTACATCTTACATAGACGTCGGGCAGGAAGTTCATCTCTATGGTTTGCACTCCTGCGCCGCGGCACTCTTCGCACCGGCCGCCGCGAACGTTGAACGAGAACCGTCCCGCGGCAAAGTTGCGTATCTTGGCATCGGGCGTGGCTTCGAACAGTTTTCGGATGTCGGCAAAAACGCCCGAATATGTTGCCGGATTGCTTCGCGGCGTACGTCCGATGGGCGATTGGTCGACCACGACCAGTTTGTCGATATTCTCCAACCCCTCTATCGACCCGTATGGCAAGGGTCGCGCCTGCGAACGGTAGAGCTCGCGCGCAATGATGGGCCGCAGGGTGTCGTTTACCAGCGTCGACTTGCCGCTGCCGCTCACTCCGGTGACGCATATCATTTTTCCGAGCGGGAACTCGGCCGTCACGTCGCGCAAATTGTTGCCGCTCGCGCCCCGCAGTACGATCTTCTGTCCGTTACCTTTCCGCCGTTTTTTCGGGATCGAAATTTCTCTCCTCCCCGCCAGATAGTCTCCCGTTATCGATCTGGGCTCGGCGATAATGTCTTCCACGCTACCCTGGGCTACAATGTGCCCTCCCTTTCGACCCGCCAGCGGCCCCACGTCGACAACGTGGTCGGCACTGCGGATCATCTCCTCGTCGTGCTCCACCACTATCACCGAATTGCCGGCGTCCCGAAGCTCTTCGAGCGAGGCGATAAGCTTTCGGTTGTCCTTCTGATGAAGCCCGATGCTCGGCTCGTCGAGGATGTAGAGCACGTTGACCAGCCGCGACCCGATCTGCGTGGCCAGCCGGATGCGCTGACTCTCGCCTCCCGACAGCGACCGCGAACTGCGCGCCAGCGACAGGTAGCCCAGCCCGACTTTGACCAGAAAACTCAGCCTGTCGCCAATCTCCTTGACTATTTCGCGCGCGATCTTTCGCTCCTTCTCGTCGAACAGCTCCTCTATCCCTTCGATCCACTCCGCAAAATCGGCGATGCTCATTGCGCTCAACTGCGCAATATTGTACTCCCCCACCCGGAAATTTAGCGCGTCGGACTTCAACCTCGTGCCGCCGCAAACAGTACACGGCACCCGTTCGGGCACTTCGGGGGGTAGCGCGTCGTCTTCCTTTTCGGCAAGTTCGTCATCCTCCGTCACCGGCTCCAATCCCAAACCTCCGCAATGGGGACACGCTCCGTGGGGTGAGTTGAACGAAAAGGTGTGTGGCGCGGGGTCGGGCAGCGAAATTCCGGTCGAGGGACACATCAAATGGCGCGAATAGTACCTCGCCGCATCGGCCTGATAGTCGTAGAGCATCATCGTTCCCTTGCCTTGCCGCATCGCTTCGCGAAGGCTTGTCATCAGTCGGTCGCGGCTCTCGTCCTTGACCGTCAGACGGTCGACAACCAGCTCGATGGTGTGGGCCTTGTATCTGTCGAGCTTCATTCCGGACGAGATTTCGGTCATTTCGCCGTCGATGCGGGCGTGCATAAAACCTTTGCGCACCAGGGTGTCGAACAATTCGCGATAGTGTCCTTTTCGGCCGCTCACGATGGGTGCCAACAGGGCCACTTTTCTGTCGGGATAGTCTTTCAGGATGAGGTTGATTATCTGCTCGTCGTTATAGTGCACCATTTCTTCACCCGTGACGGGAGAGAATGCACGTGAGGCGCGCGCAAAGAGGAGCCTGAGAAAGTCGTTGATCTCGGTGATGGTTCCGACGGTCGAGCGCGGGTTCTTGCCGGTGGTTTTCTGCTCTATCGCCACGACGGGGCTCAGGCTCGTTATTTTGTCGACATCGGGCCGCTCCATATTGCCCACATATTGTCGGGCGTAGATGCTTAGCGTCTCCATATATCGGCGTTGGCCTTCGGCATAGATGGTGTCGAACGCCAGCGACGACTTGCCGCTTCCGCTCAGGCCGGTTATAACGACCAGCTTGTCGCGCGGAATGGACAAATCAATATTGCGCAGGTTGTTGACCCTCGCACCGTGTATTTCGATAGATTCCTGCACCTTGTTTTCTCCGGAAATAAACGCGTAAAGATAGGAAAAAGTTGTATCTTTACACAATGAACGACCTGGTAAAACGACTAAAACAGGAGAGACAGGCCGGCGTAAGCGGTGGTATTTACCACAAAACGCAGGTGGAAATGGCCTATAACTCCAACCGAATGGAAGGAAGCCGCCTGTCGCACGACCAAACCCTGCATATTTTCGACACGCGAACCATCGGCTTTCGCGATGAGGATGCGTTGCCGGTGGACGACATAATCGAGACCTCCAACCACTTCGCCGCTTTCAATCACCTGCTCGACACGTTGAATGAGCCACTGGGGAATGGACTGATCAAAAAACTCCATCATATCCTCAAAAGCGGCACCAAAGCTGCGTCCGAGGAGTGGTTTGCTCTCGGCGAGTGGAAGCGGTTGCCCAACGAGGTGGGTGGAACACAAACCTCTCTGCCTGCCGATGTGGAAACAGATATGGATGAGTTGGAGCGATGGTATGGCTCCTGCAACATAACATTTGAAAAGATAGTCGAGTACCACTATCGCTTCGAGCGCATCCATCCATTTGCCGACGGAAACGGACGGGTGGGGCGGCTGGTGATGTTCAGAGAGTGTTTGAGAAACGACATTGTCCCCTTCATAATCGACGAACGGCACAAACTCTACTACTATCGCGGTCTGAGGGAATTTTCCCAAATGCCCGGATACCTCACCGACACCTGTCTCTCCGCACAGGACACATATCGGGCGTGGATGGCCTCATTTGACCTGTAACGTGCGGCCGATGCGGAGGGTGGTGTTTCGGGTGATGTTGTTCAAATCGCAGATAGCCGCCACCGTCGTCCCGTGCTTTCGGGCCAAACTCCACAACGTATCGCCGCTCCGAACCGTGTGGTAAACCCCCTGGTTCTCCAGCTCCTGAGGTATCAACACCACCGCATTCTTGTGCGTCTGTTCCGACGCGGAAGCCGTCGCGGCCATCAAAACCGAATCTGTCGTCGACAACTCGTCCGCCCCCGCCCTCGCCCGCGAACTGAAATATTCCTTGCTGAGCGTAAAAGTGTGGGTGCGCAACGCCCCCGTCTCGAAATCGACCAACCGTTCGGCGTCGAAGCTCTGATCATACCACCTTACCTCGAAGTGCAAATGCAACGCCGAGGCGCGACCCGTCCTCCCCCCCAGTCCTATCACCTCGCCCGCCTCGACCCGCTGACCCACCAAAACGGCACGCTTCGAAAGGTGGGCATAATAGGTTTCCAACCCGTTGGCGTGGCGAATGATCACCAAATTGCCGAACCCGCCCGAATTATAGCGCGAATAGCGCACTATGCCGTCCCAAGCCGCAAAAACGGGCTGTCCCAACGCCACCTTAATGTCGGTGCCCTGATGAGGCCGCCGGCCGCGAATGCCATATCGCGAAATGACCTTGCCTATCGTCGGTGCGCGAAAGCCCAGTCCCAACGAATCGCACACCTCCAACTCCACCTGCTCGGGCAAATTGCTGATGCCGATGCCCCGATAGGCAAACAGATTGAGCGTGTCCCAATACTCGCCATAAGCCTCGGCCCGCCGAAACAGCGAGTCGAAATCGGCAGCCGGACGAAGCGTCTGAGCTGTCGCGAATGAAGAATGAAGAATGAAGAGTGAAGAAAGAGCTAACGCGACGCATAATTTTCGTCTCCCCCCGCCCACCCTGCGGGGAAGACGACAAGTTCCTTTGGAACTCGAAAAAAGTGTCGCGTAGTTCATTACCTAATTACCCTTAACGTTTCGATTAGCAGTTTCCAGAACCGCTCGACGCTGGCTATCTCCAACCGTTCGTCGGGCGAGTGGGCCCCGAGGATCGTGGGACCGAACGACACCATATCCAACCCCGGGAACTTCTCCAAAAACAGCCCACACTCCAACCCCGCGTGAATAGCCCGCACCTTCTGTTCCACGTGGAACAATTTCCTATAACACTCCGTAACAATCGCCAACAACGGCGACTCGGGATTGGGAGCCCAGCCCGGATAACCTTCCGAATGCTCCACCCGAGCACCCGCAAGCGCGAAAACCGACTCCACCGCCCAAGCGGCCATCCACTTCGAACTCTCCAACGAACTGCGCTGCGAAGTCGTAACAACAATCCGATCGTCCGCAATCTTGACCGAGGCCAAATTCGACGAAGTTTCCACCAGCCCGGGCATCGCAAAACTCATAGCCAACACTCCGCTCTGAACGCCCAACAGAGCTTCGATGAGCCTTCCCACGGTCGAAGAATCTATCACCCGTCGAGCCGTCGCGGGCTTCACCTCCACCGTCACACCCCCGTCCGAATATGCCAACTCGACCTTAACATCCTTCGAAAAGCTCTCCACATAATCCTTAAATCCGGCACCGTCGCGAACCCCGACAACCGCACGCGCCTCCCGCGGAATAGCATTGCGCAGGTTGCCGCCATCTATCGTGGCAAGACGCAAATCGGGAAAACCGTAAAGCAAACGGGCAAGTATCTTATTGCTGTTGCCCCGCCCCTTCTCGATGTCGTCGCCACTATGACCCCCTTTCAAGCCGCCTATCGAAACCTCGAAAAACTCATAACCGGCAGGGGCATCCTCCCACCGAAAATCGAAATAGGCCAAAGTGTCCACCCCGCCCGCGCAACCGATGAACACCTCGCCCTCGTCCTCAGAGTCGAGATTGATAAGGTATTTGCCCGTTATCATCCCCTCGCCCAGATTGAACGCGCCCGTCAACCCCGTCTCCTCGTCGACCGTGAACAGTGCCTCCACCGTCGGACAAACAACATCGTCGTCGATCAGCACGGCCAATGCCGCCGCCATTCCAAAGCCGTTGTCCGCCCCCAGCGTCGTTCCCCGAGCTTTAACCCAACCATCCTCGATATATGTTTGGATGGCATCGCTGTCGAAATCGAAATCCACGCCGCTGTTCTTCTCGCAAACCATATCGACGTGGTTCTGCAACACCACCGTAGGCGCGCTCTCCATCCCCCGCGACGCCGGACGGGTGATGACCACATTGCCCACCTTGTCCTTGCGATATTCCAAATTGTGCTTTTCGGCAAAGCCGACCAGCCACTCGATGATCTTTCCCTCCTTCTTGCTCGGGCGCGGAACGCGGGTAATTTGGTCGAAAATATCCCACACCAATTTAGGCTCTAAATTCGTCATTTCAAAAAGTTTATAAAGTCTTCAACATCCAAATCGTATCCATAAGTCGGTTTTAGCTGATTACCTTCGGCGTCCAAAATGAGATAAGCCGGCTGGGCACTCACCCCATAGCGGGTGTTGACTATGTAAGAATTGATCCTTCCCATAGTCTTCAAAGTTCGTCCGGCAGAGGTCGTAATCCACTCACTTTCAGGCAACTGCGTCCGGTCGTCGGAGTAAAGAGCGATGATAACATACTTCTCCCCGAGCAACCTGAGCACCTCGCCATCGCTCCACACCCGCGCCTCCATCTCGCGACAATTGACACACCCGTGCCCCGTGAAGTCCAAAAACACAGGCTTGCCCTCCCGACGCGCCGCCGCCAACCCCTGCTCCAAATCGAAATAACCCGTCAAACCGTGAGGCAACAAAAGAATGTCGGCATACTTTATCTTCTCCGTCCCCATATTCCCGTCGGTCTGCGGCGTCCCCCCGAACCAATTCGAAGTGATGGGCGGCAAATAACCCGAAATTGTATGAAGAGGCGCGCCCCACATCCCGGGAAGCAACCAAACCACAAACGAAAAAACAACCACAGCCAAACCCAATCGCCCAACCCCGACGTGCTCCACCGGAGCGTCGTACTTAAACCGGATCTTGCCCAAAAGATAAAATCCCAAAATAGCAAACACCACGATCCAAACCGCCAAATAAACCTCCCGCGGCAAAATGCCCCAATGATATGTCTGGTCGGCAACCGAGAGGAACTTCAACCCCAAAGCAATCTCCACCAACCCCAAAACCACCTTCACGCTCCCCAACCACCCGCCGCTCTTAGGCAGCCTGTCGAGCAGCGCGGGAAACAACGCCAAAAGCGTGAACGGCAAAGCAAAAGCGGTCGAAAAAACCAGCATAGTGAGAATCGGTGCCCAAAACTCGCCGCCCGTCGACTTGATCAGCACCGTGCCGACAATGGGGCCCGTGCACGAAAACGACACCAACACCAGCGTCAAAGCCAAAAAGAACACTCCCACCAATCCCCCGCGCTCCACCCTCTGGTCGGACTTATTCAACCACCGCGAAGGCAACCTGATCTCGAAAGCCCCCAACAGCGACGCGGCAAACAGCATAAACACCACGAAAAACAACACATTGGGCACCCAATGGGTCGCCAGCCAATTGAAAATATCGGCCGTGACCGCCTCGCCTCCCGCAACCCGAGTAATCAAAATGATAACCCCGATGGGCACGGTGTAGAGGGCAACAATAAACAGCCCGAAAACCACCGCCCGCAACCGCGACAGTCTGTCTTTGATGAAAAAGCTAACCGTCATCGGAACCATCGGGAAAACGCAAGGGGTAAGCAACGCCATAAATCCCCACAAAATGGCTTCGAGGATCATTGACCAAAGTCCTTTCCCTCCGGAAGGGGTTGAGGGTGATTGCGACTTTGCGAAAGCAAAGTCGTCGTCCGCCCCCAGGGGGGGGGCTGGGGCGGACGAATTGCTATCGATGGGAACCGAAAACTCCCAAACTCCGCGAATACACCCCACCGCGTCCTGACAAATCTGATACTCCACCTCGCCCGCCACAACTGCATTTTCGGACGCCTTGACTTTTTGCCCGAACCGTGCCGTGCCTTCATACCACCCCGTCTCGAAGCCGAACGTCTCGTCCATCCTGTGGACAGGCTCGCCGATCTCATAAGGTGTGCCCACCAGCTCAACCCCGTTCGACAACGAAAAATCGAACCCCGTCGCCAGCCCCGCAATTTTATAAGGCCCCAAGTCGTAAAGGTGCCACCCGGGCGGAACCCTCGCCTCAAACACAACCTCATACTCGCCCCCCCCCACCTCGCTCACCGAAGCAGACCAAGCCGCCTCCTGCGCAAAAGCAAATGAAGAATGAAAAATGAAGAGTGAACAAAGAAATAGGAAAAGTCTCATTTCACAGGTGCATTTTCCAACGTATTGACCAAAAAGTCATAGAACTTACCCACGCTGGCTATGTCCACCTGCTCGTCCGGCGAGTGAGGAAAGCGTATCGTCGGGCCGAACGAGATCATCTCCATCCGCGGATAAGTACCGCCGATAATCCCGCACTCCAACCCCGCGTGAACAGCCACAATGTGAGGTTTCGATCCATACAACTTTTCATATCTGTCGCTCATCAGCTTCACTATCGGAGCATTCACGTCCAAATTCCAACCATCATAACCTCCCGTAAACTCAACCGTCGCACCCACCAAACCACACAACGAGGCTATCTGCTCGGCCACATACTCCTTTTCGCTCCTCACCTGCGACCGCATAAGCGACTGCATCCGAACAGCCTTTCCGTCGCTCACGATCCGGGCCAGATTGTTCGAAGTCTGCACCAAACGCGGAATCGAAGTGTGCATCTTCACCACCCCGCCCGGGAACAAGCCGACCATCGAGGCCAACTTGTGCGCAACATCGGAAGGAATGATGCTTTCCGGAAAATCGCACTTCTTAACCGATATGGAAATAGCATCCTCGATGCCCTTATACTCGCTGTTCACCGTCCGCTCCATCGCCGACACCGCATCGACAAAGGTGCCATAATAATCCTCTCCGACCAACACCACCGCCTGCCCTTCGCGCGGAATGGCGTTCCTCAACCCCCCGCTGTCGACCGAAGCCAACAAAACTCCCCGATCCAAATGGGGATAAAGAGTTCTGAACAACAACTTTCCGGCATTGCCCCTCTGCAAAATTATCTCCAACCCCGAATGACCACCCTTCAAACCCTTGACGGAAACCACAGCGGCAACATAACCCCCTTTCGGAGCAGCCTCGGCGGAGTATGGAAGCGCAATATTGGCATCCAACCCGCCCGCGCAGCCCACACACAACTCTCCCTCGTCCTCCAAATCGAGATTGAACATTATCTCGCCCTTCAACTCATCGTCCCTCAATCCGAAAGCTCCGTTCATCCCCGTCTCCTCGCTGGCCGTAAACAACGCCTCGATCGGCCCGTGCTTAACCTCCTTGCTCTCCAAAATCGCCATAATCGCCGCCACGCCTATACCGTTATCCGCCCCCAGCGTCGTCCCCTTGGCCCTCACCAACTCGCCGTCGATGTAAGGTTGGATTGCGTCCTTCTCGAAGTCGAACACGGTGTCGTTGTTCTTCTGCGGCACCATATCGAGGTGGGCCTGCAACACGATGCCCTTGCGGTCCTCCATCCCTTTGGTGGCCGGTTTGCGCACGATGACATTATCGGCCTCGTCCTGAGTGACGTCGAGGCCGTTCTTTTTGGCAAATTCGACGATGAACTCCCTGATCTTCTCCTCGTGGTGGGACGGATGGGGAATGCGGCAAATGTCGGCAAAATGGCTCCAAACTCTCTTCGGATTTAAATCTGTGATGTTCATAATATTTAGAATTTTTAAGTATCATTTTTCTTGCTCGGCCACCGCTCGGGGCTGTAGTCGGTGTGCCATCTAACTCGCTCGGGCCACGTAAGATACGCCCGCAAAACATTCTAAGGAATAGTGCGCGTGGCGTACTGACGGCTTTTATCTGGCACACCTCACGCCCCTGCCCATCGCGCGGCAATCTGAAGATTGCTTCGCCGGCGTTGTTCCTCGCAATGACGTTTCGCGCAGCTCCTTTCTTCACTCTTCATTTTTCATTTGCGAAGCCACGCTTCGGGATCGAGCGGGGTGGTTTCGTGCCAGATTTGGAGAATCACCAAATGCTTGCTCTCATCCGTTCCGCCATTCACCCGCCCGATGCGGTCGCCCAACATCACCACGTCGTCCTTCTTCAACCGCGTATCCGCCAAATTGCCATACAAAACCACATAAGCCCCTGAACGTACCAACACGCAAATATCGAACTGGCCGATCTTATGCACACCCGACACCACGCCGTCAAACACCGCCCGAACCTCCGCCCCGCGACGAGTGGCAATCGTTATCCCCTTCGAATCGCGACTAATACCGTCCGCCCCGCGAATCACCCCGAAATGATCTATCACCGCCCCTGCTCCCCCCGCCGGCCAAGGCAGCTTCCCGCGATTCTCCTCGAACCGACCGCTCAAAACCACATCCACATTCCGCCCCGCAGCCCTTGCCGCCTCGGCCATTATGCGATCGATCTCGCGCTGGGCCGCCGCAATACGCTCTCTCTCTTTCTTGGCATCCGCCTCCAACTTCTTGCGATCCTGCCGCAACTTCTTCAGCGCGTCGTCGTAATTCTTCTCCTCCTTGCCCAACACATCCAACTCCTTCTTGCCTTCCGCCCGCAACTTGTCGAGGCGGGCCTTGTCCTTGTCCAGCTTCTCGATGTTGAGCTGAATGGCCGTTGCAAGCGAATCTATCTCCATCCCTCTGTCCGAGCGCACATCGTTATACCGCCTCAGATAAGACAGCCGCCGAACCCCGTCGTTGAAATCGCGCGAAGCCAGCAAAAATGCCGTTGCCGTATTCAACTTATGATTCTTCCACGAGGCATAAACCCCCTGGCCATACTCTTTTTTCAGTGCCGTCAACTGCGTCTCCAACCGTCCCACCTGCCGCTCGTCGCTGGCGATCTTGGAGGACAAACTCTTAGCCTGCCCGTCGAGCCCCGTGACCACTTTGCGCTGGGCACTCACCTTATTGCGCGTCAACGACAGCGACCGTTGCGACGAAGAGGTCTTCTCGGCGTTCAGCCCCGTCAACCGCTCTATCTGCGCCAACTGCTCGCGCGCCTGCTTTATCGACTCCTCAAGCGCAGACAAGTCTTGTGCCTGGCAAATGAAGAATGAAGAATGAAGAATGAAGAAAGAGGCTACGCAGAAGTTACGCAACACTTTCATAGAAACAAATCTTTTTTCACTCTTCATTTTTCATTATTCATTCTTCTGCCGTCTCCGCGCGGCGAAAGTAGACTTCCGCCATAAATTCATCGCCCAACGCCCTCAAAATATCGCCGTAATGGCGCAAAAGTTCCGGCGAACGCTCGCCGTCCAGCACCAAAGCCCGCCGCATAATCTCCTTCGCCCCCTCATAATCGCCCAACCTGTACAGCACCCACGCATGAGTGTCGAGATAGGTGGGATTGTTGGGCTCGTGCTTCGTCGCACGCACCGCCATCCCCAACGCCCGATCCAACTCGCGCCCCGTCACGGCGAGGTAATAGGCATAATTGTTCAACACCAAAACGTTGGACGGATTATATTTGAGCGCAATGTCATAGTGGTCGAATGTCCGTCGGTCGTCGCCCTGTTCGTGCCACAACGAGCCTATCGCCCCGTGCAACTCGCTCTTCAACGAGTCGGTGGCGGCCAACCGCAAAGCACCCTCGGCCACCTTTCTGGCCTCGCGCAACCTGCCGCCCAACTGCAACACGCTCATCTCCATCATCGCACCCTCCACAGGTTCGGTCTCGGGTTGGAGCCGTTTAAGCGCAACGAGTTCCAGCCCTGTGTCTATATCCTTGTCACGCCACGCCCGGCCCAGCCGGACATCGACCAGCGAAAGCAGGTTTCTTCTCAACTCGGCATAGGAACTGTTCCCTGCATCCAACCCGACGGCCCGCAAAGAGTACGCCAAAGCCTTTTTCAGATCGGAAACGTCGGAAGATTGTGCCAACACCCGCGCCGCACCATAAAGCGACGGATCGTGGTTGGGCTCGATGGTCAAAGCGGTTTCAAAAGCAGCCAGCGCCTCAGCGTATCTCTCCTCGGACGCCAACCGGACCCCGTCGGAATAGGGCACGACCTGAGCGAATGAAGAGTGAAGAGTGAAGAATGAAGAAAGGATAAGATACAGCACAGCCTGCCGCTTTACGGCACCTGAATTTTTCACTTTTAGTTTTTCGTTTTTCACTTTATACAGCTGCATCGAACTGGTGAAGGAACCTCACATCGTTTTCAAAATACAGGCGCAGATCGCCCACCCCATACTTCAACATTGCTATCCGCTCGATGCCCATCCCGAACGCAAAGCCGGTGTACTTTTCGGCATCTATCCCGCAAGCCGTCAAAACGTTGGGGTCGACCATTCCGCACCCCATAATTTCGAGCCAGCCCGTACCCTTACACACCGGACAGCCCTTGCCGCCGCACAGGTTGCACGACACATCCATCTCCGCACTCGGCTCGGTGAATGGAAAATAGGAGGGACGCAAACGAATCCGACTCTTCTCCCCGAACATCTCCCGCGCAAAGTGCAACAGCGTCTGCTTCATATCGGCAAACGACACACCCTCGTCGATGTACAATCCCTCTATCTGGTGAAAGATGCAGTGGGCCCTGTACGAAATCGCCTCGTTGCGGAAAACCCTGCCCGGACAGACCACCCTTATCGGGGGCTGCTGGGTCTCCATCACCCGAACCTGAATGGAGCTGGTGTGGGTGCGGAGCAAAATGTCCTTCTCGATAAAGAACGTGTCCTGCATATCTCTGGCCGGATGTTCGGGCGGGAAGTTGAGTGCCCCGAAGACGTGACGGTCATCCTCGATCTCGGGCCCGTCGGCAACGGTGTAGCCCAATCGGTCGAAAATTCGCAATATCTCGCCCCTGACCAACGAGATGGGGTGTCTGGTACCCGCCGCACTTGCCGTTCCGTGCCCGGGACGCGTGGGATCGTCGATGGTCGGACCTTGGGCGGTACCTTCGTCAGAGCGCGCTTTGAGCTCGGCGATCTTTTGGGAGGCGGCTACTTTCAGGGCGTTGAGTTTTTGGCCGAACTCTTTTTTCAGTTCGGGCGCGACTTCGCGAAATTCTTCCAGCAGGGCGGTGATTTTCCCCTTCTTGCCGAGCATTTGGATGCGGAACTCTTCGACTTCGCCGGCGGCCTTGCCCGCAAACGCCTCCACCTCGGCCAACAATTGTTCTATTCTGCTTTTCATAATTGGGACAAATTTAGTATAAAATAGGATATTTTGCAATAAAAATGCCTCCCCGATGTGGGGAGGCAGAATTAAGACAGGATAGATGGAATCAGTCTACGCGGTGGAATTCCCACCAGCCGATTAAATCGAGAGTTTCGTATACGCCGATCCCCAAAGTATTCCCGTCGACAATCCCGGGATTTTGTTCAGTAGCATCGAGAACATAAACGCCCGCGCCCATATCCACAACGACTTTCGGATGATTGTATGTGTACATTCCTGTGAATTCTACAACCTCTCCATCATTGAAATTACCGGCTACGGTAATTTCAATGTCAGAAAAACTCAACTTTATCGCAACATAACTGTCGGCAGCTACCCAAACAGTTCCTTCCAATGATTTCAACTCATTATCATCCTTTTCACACGCAACAAATGCAAAAATTATTGCAAATAAAACAAATAGCTTTTTCATAATCAATTGATGCGGTGGAATCTAAACGGATGTCCTAAATCACCGACAACTATCTCCACAAGCATCGTATCGCCCTCCACCAGCCCATTTCTGCTCAATATGAAGTGATCTTCGGGCAAATCGAACAACACTTTCGGATGGTCGTAGGTGTATGTGCCCGAAGACGTTGTTATTTCTCCGTCCGATGTAGTCATTGTCAGGGTAAATTGTGTTTCGGCAAACGAGAGTTCAAGCGTGTAATGATTTTCCGAATACCTCCATTCGGTTCCATTCAATGCCGGAGCTTCGTTCTTTTTACATCCTGCAAAAAACAGCACTGCCAACAGCGCAAAAATTATCTTTTTCATAAACATCATAAGTTTTTAATTATCATAATTACTATGCCAATGATCATAGTTTGCCAGATATGCCTCTATTGCAGCCTCCGAATATCGCTGTGTCGAGGTCAGTTGTCGCTTTATGAGCGGCCTGCAACTTGCCCAATCGGAGCATTGAGTGATTATACTATACCATATTGTATACGGCTGAATTCCGTTAAACTCATCCCATAAATATGTGGAATAATCCTGTTGCTGATTGTAATAGTCCGTAATATCTATAAACAAGGGAGAATACCAGCCTGGATCAGAACTTAGCGGAGTAGCCGGTACGTGGCGATCTTTGTTCCACTTTTGATTGCTATTCCCTGTGACATTATGTCCACTGTAACTTGGTGTCCAACCGAATGACTTATAATATTTTTCCCCCAAATACCAGCCTAAATAGGATGCAAAAGATTCACTCAATAAACGTTTGGCAGTTGCTAAAAACCCAGCTTCATAACCACGATAATGGGTAAAGTGCCCCAATTCATGAAGGGTAGTGCCAAAAGCCGTGCCACTTCGGTAAACCAGTATATGAGGATTGTTTGTTGTGTATCCTGTGAAATATCCCGTTTTCGATCCTGCATAACTTTCGCTTGCTTCTATCTTGAGCGATCTCGACATGGTGTACCTCGGGAAGTCGGTTTGGGTGCGGTAGAAGTAGGTTGCGGCGCGAAAGATGGTGTTGGCGTTGCGGGTACCTTCGGGCACGACAATGGTTTGGGTGCCGCCCTGCATAACTGTCGGCGAAAGATAGGTGCTGACGGCGGCGAAGATGGATGCCGAACTGGTGTCGGTGGTTATCATCCAGTGGTCTTCTGTATTGGAATAGGACAGATGCAGGTCGAGCGATATGCTGGCGGGCTTGGTTGTGCTGTAGAGCGATAGTTGGAATCTGCCGTTGGCGTCGGTGGTTGTGTAGTAGAGGACGTAGGGCGATCCGGTAACGTTGTACCGTACATCCATATAGGCCAGCGGCACGTTACGTTGCAGGACATTGTCGTACGCCATTAGCTGGATGTATGGATAGTCCGAAGCCGCCCTTGTCATTCTTGTTGCGACAGGCTCCGCCTGCGCTATTTCCCCCTCCACGACATATTCCATCCCCTCCGGCAACGCCTTGTCCATCGGCCAGGTAGCGTAGAGGATCGGCAGTTGGAACGTTACGGGGCCGGTTGGGCCGCCGTCGGTCGACTCATAATCGGTGTAAGTTATGGTGTACGGACTAACTTCAATAATATCGGAATGAACCTCCGTTGAAGCGAC
>QMCD01000456.1_pt1 | contig 62473 bp, 98 predicted proteins | sample 1821841 | NCBI WGS metagenome assembly QMCD01 (sample SAMN01991225, study PRJNA193472) | Termite gut metagenome, whole genome shotgun sequencing project. | isolation source: worker | host: Macrotermes natalensis
GAGGCTGTAAAAATGTGTGAAGTTTGGACGATGGCTCTTTTCCTCGTCCGTTCTATTTCAACAGGTTTTACCTGCAACAAGAAACAGGCAAAGCCTGTCAAGATAAAACGACAAAGGTAAAACCTTTGCCGTTTTAGGGAAATTACTTTCGATATTGCTTAATAAAATGGGGCTGTCAAACATTTAAGACAGCCCCATTCTTTTTTGCAAACTCTGAATCTTTATGCTCCTATTAGCTCCTTATATTGAGCAGCAGATAATAAGCCGTCTGCTTGAGAAGGATTTGTGATTCTAACTTTGATAATCCATCCTTCACCATAAGGGTCGGAGTTAATTAATGCAGGATCTGCATCTATTTTGTCATTAAATTCCAAAACTTCTCCGCCTATAGGCATAAACAGGTCAGATACTGTTTTTACTGCTTCTATCGAACCAAAAATTTCTTCCTGGTCTAATTCGGAACCTTCCGAAGGAATATCTACAAATACAATATCTCCCAGCTCATGTTGAGCAAAGTCGGTAATACCTATATATGCTTCTTCTCCTTCTATTTTGATCCATTCATGATCTTTTGTGTACTTTAAATTTTCTAATATTTTCATTATCTTTAAATTAAAATAGTTAATGATTTATTTCTTAATTAAGGATATTTCCTTTATTTGAATTATTCTTCAAAAGGAATTCGCGGCAAAAATACAACTTTTTTTTATTGGCAGGATATAATCAGGGAATTATTTTTGGATATTTTAAATCATTATGGATTTCAAGTATTTGCGGGACAATCAAATGTTGTTCATCGTTTAAAATAACATAATCAGGATTGAACAGACTGTCTTTTTCGAAAGATTGTTTTTCGATACGCTGCCTTATTAGTTCCAAAGATGTTTTGTCTCTTTCCAAAACTCTTTTTATTCGTAAATCCTGTGGAGCTTCCACAAAAATAATCTTGTCAAAAAGATGTGTCAGCTTGCAAGGATATAACAATGCCGATTCCATCAAAGTATATGTTTCGTTTTTATGGGAATCAGTCCATTGATTATACTCTTCCAAAACCAGAGGATGAATTAGTTCATTTAACGTATTCAATGATTTGGAATCGCTAAAGACAATCTGAGCCAGTTTTTTTTTATCTATTTCCCCATCAGGATTAAATAACTTTTTCCCAAATGATTGCTCTATTTTAGTTTTAACATCTTCGCGATAGTAATATGCTTTTGCTCGAGCATCGCTGCCAAAAACATGGATGCCCAAATGCTTGAAAACACGACAAACAATCGTTTTACCCGAACCTATATCTCCGGTAATCCCAACTCTAATCATCTGAATTTATTTTTTTGAGGAAGAAATCACGTTCTTTCAGTTTTTTAAATTGCGGCAGCAAAAATTCAGCCGCCTTCAACGAAGGAGCATAGAAAAAAGAGGAAGACTTCCGGTCAGCTGTCAATACTTTGCCTTGCACATCCAAATTAGAAACAAAATAAAACAATATACCAACCAACAGGATAACTTTTCCGCCGCCAAAGATTAGCCCTAATAATTTGTCAAAAAAGTCCGGCAATACGAAGTTAAATAATGATTTGCAGATTTTGCCTATAACTAAAACTACAATTACTACTACAATAAAAGTGATTCCGGCAGCCAATAACCATTTATTGGGGTTTTCCCAATGCAAAAGTGAACATGTATAATCAGTAAAATGTACTGTTGCCCACCCGCCAATAATCAATGCCAGGATGGAAAACAGTTCACTGAAAAATCCTTTTCTAAATCCTTTGATGGCAAACCAGATAACGGCAAGTAAAATTACAACATCCAGCAACTTCATTATGTGATTTTGGGGATTATAACGATTAAAGATTATTTTTCTTTCTTATTTAAAGTGCCTTTATCTAGTATGCTCATTTTTGCATTTAAAGGCGAGATTACTGTTTTACCCGTTTTTGTCTCTAACTCTATTCGGGCATTTCTTGCAATTTTTCCACCTTGTTCTGCAACTTGAACATGTTCATCGAACGAATCCGGATTGCTTGTCTCAGAAATTTGTTTGGTTGAAAGTTCGGCAAGCATATTCAGTATCAGTTCGGCATTGGTCATATTATCTCGCAGGTTTTCTTTTTTTAGTCCTTTATGCTTTTTGTATTCTTTAGTTGTTTTATCTGCCCATGTTTTATAAATAACATCGGTTAATGTAGCAAATTCAATGCCTTCTTGTAAGCCTCTTGATTTCCATTCATCCGTTAATTCTTTTCGGATCTCAATACTTTTTAAACGTTGATTTATCCAATTGTCGGAATAACCCAAACGTTTGTAATCCATCATGGCCTGCTCAATAGAAAGTTCAGGGTCTTGCATTTGGTCTAAACGCTCTTTAGCGACTTTGGACATCCACTGTTTGAAAGGTTCGGCTTTGCGAGAGGGAATGGATTGTATAATGCGGAAGATTCCTTGGACATTAGCTACATCTGTCATGTATTTTTTGCCGTCAGTTGATGTTAATTTCAGTTGTAGACAAATTGTCGACAACTGAATACCGTCTTCCGATTTTACCCGTTTTTTCATTTTAAACCAATAATCTCTCGGATTGATACTCTCGGTTAAAACTGCAATTATATCCACTACCGAAAAACACCATTCTTCAGTTTGCTCATCCCATATTGTACGAACTTTTTGTTCTTCAAATAGCTTTATTTCTTCTCTCATTGTATGTTTTTAAAATCTTTGCTACCTATCAGAAAATGGGAATTCTTAATTCATTGTAGGGTTTTCTTTTTTCTAATTTTCCAATAACCGGAATTAATTATTTATGCGCTTTTTGATACATTTGTTGTGCAAACTTGGAGGCATAGATAAAATCATGGACTTCCTTATTATCAGCGTCTAAAATTTCTTTATTTGTTCCTCTCCAAGCTAATTTCCCTTGGAAAATAAACGAAACCGTATCGCCAATTTCCATAACAGAGTTCATATCATGCGTATTGACAACAGTTGTTATATTGTATTCTTGCGTAATTTCATAAATCAACTGGTCAATAATCAATGATGTTTTAGGATCCAGTCCCGAATTAGGCTCATCACAAAATAAATATTTGGGATTAAGAGCAATAGCTCGTGCAATGGCAACCCGTTTTTTCATTCCTCCACTAATTTGTGAAGGATATAAATTATTGGCATTCTCCAAATTAACTCTTTTTAAACAGAAATTCACACGTTCTCTCCGTTCTTCCAGCGATTTGTTGCTAAACATGATCAGAGGAAACATCACATTTTCTTCTACCGTCATCGAATCAAACAAGGCTCCTCCCTGAAACAAAACGCCCATTTCCTGCAAGATAAGATTCTTGTCGTTTTTGTCTAATTCTATAACATTACGTTCATTATATAAAATAGCGCCTTTTTCAGGAGTATATAATCCAATCAAACATTTCATCAATACTGTTTTTCCCGATCCGCTTTGTCCGATGATCAGGTTCGCTTTCCCCGGTTCAAAGGAGAGCGAAATATCATGCAGAACCTCCCGTCCGTCGAAATATTTATATAAGTGCTGAACTTCTATCATGATTTATTAAAGAAATACTTCTGTTAATAATACGTTGAAAAGCAATAAAGCGAAACTACTGTTTACAACTCCTTGCGTACTTGCGCGCCCTACTTCCAAGGCTCCTCCTTCGGCTTTATATCCGCAAAAGCCCGAAATCGAAGCAATAATAATCGCAAAAACGAACGTCTTAATCAAGGCATAATAGACATCATACGCTCTGAAAAATGCCAGTAAGCCTTCAATATATTGTTCGGGCGGAATAGTATTCAGAAATTCACAAGCAAACCATCCACCCATTAAACACAAGTAAATGCTGATAATTATCAAGATGGGATTTACTATTGCACAGGCAATAATTTTAGGCAGCATCAAGTGAGAAGCCGAATTGATTCCCATAGTTTCCAGTGCATCAATTTGTTCGGTAACTTTCATTGTCCCTATTTCGGAAGCAATACTCGAACCCATTTTCCCTGCCAAAAATAAACTGATAATAGTTGGGGAAAATTCCAAAATGACCGATTGCCGAACCACAAAACCAATTGTCCAGTTTGGTATCCATGGACTTTCTGTTTGTAGAGAAGTTTGAATAGTAAGCACAACCCCCATAAATACGGAAATTACAGCTACAATCAATAACGAGCCTAAGCCTAACGAAGTGATATTTTCTATTAATTGTTTTCGGAAATAAGACATTCTTTTTGGACGTGCAAACACACGTCGCATAAACAAAAGATATTCCCCAATAAACTGAAGTATTTTCATCCTATATTTTTCACCCACACGTCTTATTATAAAAACGAAAGTGGTTCATTTTAATGAATTGCAAAATTACATTTTTTAATGTCAGGGAATAATATTTCTTCTAAAAAAATGTTACTATTTTAAAATAAAATATATATGAAAGTTCATAATTCTATCAGATTATTTTTGGTTTTGTTATTTACAGGGCTGTTTATAAGTTGTGCAAGCAATAAATATCCTCAGAAGAAACGGAAAAGATGCAATGATTGTCCCCGTTTTTCACAGCAATTGCCGGAAAACTCCAATTATGATAATGTGAAAGATTATGACCCAATCGGATAATACTCTATTGTTGAAATATTTGCCAGAAAATTCGGTAGATGCAATTTGTTCGTTATTATCTGCTTATCCGGTTCAACTCAAAATTACCAATCCTCGCAAACGCATTCACGGTTCGTACAGAAAACCAAAGAATAAATCCGGTATCCATCAAATTACAGTCAATGGCGATTTGAACAAATATACATTTTTACTTACTTTACTTCATGAAATTGCTCATTTGCATGCATGGGTAAATTACAAATCGTTTGGGCATGGAGATGATTGGAAAAATTGTTTTATGCAGCTAGTCAAACAATTTTTATTATTGGATGTTTTCCCAGAGGATATAAAAATAGCGTTGGAAAAACATCTGCAAAATATCAAAAGCAGTGATTTTATGGATATTTTCTTGACAAAAACATTACAAAAACACGATAACAACAACATTAATTGTAATAATTTAATATCTTTGGAAGAAATACCGGAAAATACTGTATTTTTGCATGATGGAAAATACATGGAAAAACAAAAACTATTACGGAAATATTATTTGTGCAAAGATTTGAAAACGAAAAGAATGTATCGTTGTCATCCTTTGTTGAAAGTAGAAGTAGTGAATAACTAATAGTTAATGGTGAAATGAATAATCGTCATTACTAACTATATGACGTTGAACTTTAGGTATTAAACTTTAAATATTGATAATGGTAAATAAAAATAATTATTGTGTAATTATGGCAGGCGGAGTAGGTGTCCGTTTCTGGCCGTTGAGTAAAACTTCTCGTCCCAAACAGTTTATTGATATTTTGGGTGTAGGAAAGTCTTTAATACAAATGACTGTGGATAGATTTAAGACAATCTGCCCCATTGAAAATATTTATATTGTTACCAATGAAATGTATTATGATTTGGTAAAAGAGCAAATTCCACAGCTTTCAGACGAGCAGATTATCCTTGAGCCTATGCGGAGAAATACGGCTCCCTGTATTGCTTATGCCAATTATAAAATTAAGAAACATAATCCAAACGCTAATATTGTTGTAGCTCCTTCAGATCATGTTATTTTGGATGAGGCATCTTTTGTCAATCATATTCAGACGGCGATTTCATGCGTGGAAAATAATCCCTGGTTGCTGACATTAGGTATCAAGCCGACACGTCCTGATACCGGATATGGCTATATTCAATTTGATGAAAATAATAAATATGCTCCCGAACCGCGTATTTCAAAAGTGAAATTATTTACAGAAAAACCGGAATTGGAATTGGCAAAACAATTTTTGGAGAGTGGCGATTTCTTGTGGAATGCGGGAATTTTTGTCTGGGGATTACCTGTAATAGAAAAATCTTTTGAGTTATACCTTCCGGATGTTGCGGAGTTGTTTGAACAGGGATCGGATAAAATTAATACGCCCGAAGAAAAGAAAGCGATACGAAGCATTTATGAACAATGTCGTTCTATTTCCATAGATTATGGGATTATGGAAAAAGCTCAAAACGTACATGTTCTGTCTTCTGATTTTGGATGGTCGGATTTAGGAACATGGGGCTCGTTGTTTGAGCAATTAAAACATGATGATAATAATAATGCTATACATGCCCATAAAGATGTTTTTACCTATGATACCAATGATTGTATTATCAATACACCGAAAGGAAAGGTTGTTGTTGTGCAAGGGCTTCAAGATTATATTGTTTCGGAAAGTGATAATGCATTGTTAATTTGTAAAAAACAGGATGAACAGCAAATTCGTCAGTTTGTCAGTGATGTGCAAATGCAAAAAGGAGATAAATTTGTGTAAATGATTATCGGCAGATGCTTAGTTACTAATGTTAATGACGCATTGAACCAATGAATTACGTAATTAAGAATTCCCTTTAGAGGATTTAGGAGTTAAAATCATAAAACTTTAAACATGTCAAATAAAAACATTATTTTGTATGCGTTGTGGATATTAATTATTCCATTATGTATTGCTTGTAACCAATCTGTGGAACAACTACCTGCTATTCCGCAGGAAAAAGCAACAACAGTACAGGCTTTGGATTTCAATAAAGATTCTGCCTATTATTTTGTAGAAAAACAGGTGTCTTTCGGACCTCGTGTTCCCAATACAAAAGCACACAAAGAATGTGGAATGTATTTGTTGCAAACATTACAACAATTTGCCGATACGGTAATGATTCAGTCGTTATCCATAAAAGCCTACAATGGAGCCATGTTGAATGGTCAAAATATTATTGGCATTTTCAATCCTGATGCCCGTAAACGTGTTTTGTTGGCAGCACATTGGGATTCTCGTCCTTATGCCGACCACGACCCCAATCCTGAAAATCGTCGTATTGCAATTGACGGTGCTAATGATGGTGCAAGTGGTGTGGGCGTTTTATTGGAAATTGCCCGCCAGTTGCAAGCGAAAACTCCGGCAATTGGAATTGATATTGTCTTTTTCGATTTGGAAGATTATGGAGAACCGCAAGATGAGAGACAGAATAATGGAGATTTTTGGTGTTTAGGATCTCAGGCTTGGGCAAAGAATCCGCATGTGAAAAATTATCGTGCGAAATATGGCATTTTACTTGATATGGTGGGAGGACATAGCGCACAATTTACGAAAGAAGGCTTTTCTCGTCAGTATGCTCCCGATATTGTAGATAAAGTATGGAATAGAGCCAATACATTAGGATTTTCTTCCTATTTTCAAAACAGGGAAACTGCTCCTATTTTAGATGACCATTTTTATGTTAATAATATACGCAATCTTCCCATGATAGATGTTATTGAATGGGACGAGACGACGGGAACGGGTTTCAACAAGCATTGGCATACTGTTAACGATAATATGGATAATATCAACAGGGAAACGCTTTCGGTAGTAGGAAAGCTTGTTCTTTCTGTGGTTTACGGAGAAGAATAAATGATGGTCTGAATGAATGAAAAAGTGTCATTGCCATAAACATCCATATAATTCGTTACATGTTTTTATGAAAATATTATAATTAGTATTACTAAGGATAAAAAATGACAACGAAAGAAGCTCTTGAAAAGCAGCTTTCAAAGAATTGGATAACATACAATTAAAGATGGTTAAAACAAAGTCTTGACTTTACCATCACAAAGTCTTGAGTTTGCCGTCACAAAGTCTTGACTTTACAAGTGCAAAGTCAAGACTTTGTTTTAACATCCATAAGACAAGGCAAATTAAGTAAACAGAAGTAAGCTAAAACCCCTTTCTTCATTTAGGCTTGAAAGATGCTTGTAATTAGATCCCCATACCGATTTATTCAAAATAGGGTTTGCTTCAATTAAGTAAATACGAAAGCATTTTTTCTTTATGTTGTTCCTGATTTTTCATTTCTTTAAAAATTATATCTTTGTATTATAAGAGTATTGTATTAATTATACCAATCTATCAAGAAGATAAGGAAACATTTTCATCTATTTTATGAGTGACGGAATACAAGAACAGGAATATAAACAAATCCTTGCTCGCTATAGCAGGATACAAAGTACATTAAGGGGGCGTGCGAACCGTGAGCAAAAGGCACTTGTGAGAAAAGCTTTCAATCTGGCATTGAATGCTCATAAGAATATGCGCCGTCGCAGTGGAGAACCATATATTATACATCCGTTACAGGTCGCTATTATTGTATCTGAAGATATGAATTTGGGTGCTACTTCCGTAATCTGTGCTTTATTGCATGATACGGTAGAAGATACTGATTATACGCTGGAAGATATTGAAGCGATGTTCGGCAATGAAATTACTACTATTATTGACGGACTAACTAAAATAGAAGAGGTTTCAGATACACACGCTTCCTTGCAATTTGAAAATTTCCGAAAAATTTTGCTTTCCATGAGCAAAGACCCTCGTGTTATCCTGATAAAACTGGCAGATCGATTGCATAATATGCGTACATTGGATTCCATGCCTCTTGAAAAACAACAGAAAATTGCTTCTGAAACACTTTTCTTATATGCTCCACTTGCCCATCGATTAGGCTTTTACAAAATAAAAAGTGAACTGGAAGACTTGTCAATGAAATATCAAGATCCGGGAAGCTACAATTATATTGCCCAGAGAATCAAAGCTACACAAGAGGAACGTGATTCATTTATTATACAATTCATACAACCGATAAAAGAAGCTTTGGAAGCCAAAGATATACAATTTGAAATTGTAGGACGTACAAAATCAATTTACTCTATCTGGCAGAAAATGACAAAAAAGCAAGTTCCCTTTGAAGAAGTATATGATTTATTTGCTATCCGTATTATTATTGATGTGGATGAAGAACATCAGAAATCAGCTTGTTGGGGAGTTTATTCAATAGTGACTGATATTTACAAGCCAAATACTGATCGTCTGCGAGACTGGATTTCTACGCCCAAAGCAAATGGATATCAGGCTTTGCATACCACCGTAATGAGTAAAACCGGAAGATGGGTAGAAGTACAGATTCGTTCGAAAAAAATGGATGATATTGCAGAAAATGGTTTTGCTGCACATTGGGCATATAAGCAGGGGGAAAACCTTTCCGAAAAGAAAAAAGAAATTGTTCAAAAAGCGGATGAAAAAACAAGTTACGACCAAAGTATTGAGGTTTGGCTGGCAAGCATAAAGGCAATCTTACAAAACAATGAATCGAATCCGGGAGAGATGATGGCAAGCGTGAAGATGAACCTTTTCTCCAAGGAAATCTACGTTTTTACTCCAAAAGGCGATGAACATACGATGCCGGAAAATTCTACTGTTTTAGATTTTGCTTATGAAGTAGATAAAAAATTAGGCAACTACTGTATTGGTGCTAAAGTAAATAATAAACTGGTTCCGCCTTCTCAAGTGTTAAAAACAGGCGACCAAATTGAAATTATCACTTCCCAGAAACAAAAAGTACATCAGCAATGGTTGAGTTTTGCGGTAACTTCCAAAGCAAAAGACATCATAACAACAGCTTTGGAAAAGCAAAGACAAGAAAAAATCAATGAAGGGAAAAAGATACTCAAAGAGTACTTTAAGCAATTAAACATTGAGCCGATCAAAGCAAACAGAGATAGGTTGATGGTTTTTACACAAATAGAAAAAAAAGAAGACTTATACTTAGCCGTATATAACCATAATTTCACTATTGCTACGGTTAAAAAGTGCTTTTCTCCGGTAGGGTTAGCCTATAGGATTTTGAATCCTGTCCGTCCGCTTGTAAGATGGTTTAAGGGTTTGTTTAAAATATTTTCTGTTGAGGGAGCAATCCGTCGTAAAGTTGACAAGAATCCGAAAACTGTTTTGTTGGGAGAAAATATGCATGAAATAAAACAAACCATTGCAACATGCTGTAATCCTGTCGCCGGAGATCCGGTAATTGCATTCAGTATGTCGGACAATGAAATAGTTGTCCATCGGTCGAATTGTTCCGAAGCTATACAGCTATCTTCCCGCTATGGCGACCGTATTGTAAAAGCCAAATGGAGAGCTGATGAACAGAATGCGGAATTTTTGGCAGGAATATCCATTAAAGGGTTTGATGTGAAAGGACTTGTAAATACCATTACCGGAATTATTTATAAAGATTTTGAAGTAAATTGTCGTTCTATTACCTTTGAAACCAGCGAAGGCTTGTTTGAAGGAGCAATCATGTTGTATATTCAAAATGTAGAACATCTTAATAAATTAATTGAACGTCTTAAACTTATTGAAGGCATTGAAAAAGTAGAACGAGTAAACTCTTATTATGATGAACAGAAAAAGAAAAAATAATCCGCTTATTATTTTTTGTCTTTTATGCCTATGTTTTATAGGATGCAAGACCAAACAGCATCCTATTTCCAATTTACCGGAACAGATAAAAGATAAAGAAGAAGTAGTTTCAGAATTTAGTACTCCTAAAATTATTCCGTTAAATTACCAATGGCTTAGCTATCGTATCAATTTGTTATACAAAGATTATGATTCGGGAAAAGAAAAAATAAGTGCCTCCGCTTTTTTTGTTAATAAAAAAGACAGTATTATTTTCTTAACAATTAGCAAATTTGGAGTAGAAGGTATGCGGATAGTGGCAACACCTGATTCGGTAAAATTTTTGAATCATCTCAATTCAAGTTGTTATGCCGGAGATTATTCCTTTTTAGAAAGAATGCTTGGCTTTAAAGTGAGTTTTTACTTTCTACAAGCTATTTTCTTGGGAGAAGATGTTCCGGGCTTTGATGCCAGCTTCATATATTCCAAAGATAATGATATTCATATCTACACATCGACTTCTCGAAAAAATAAAAAAATGAATCTAACGCTTTCTCAAGTATTGAAAATAAATTCTGACTCTAAGATTGTCGAAAACAACATTACAGAATTAAGCATGCAGTCATCTGTCAATATGCGTTATTGGGATTTTATTCCATTTGAAGACCATTATTTTTTCCAACAAGCAGAAATAATTATACCGAAAGAAAATATTCTATTGGAGTTTAAACTTCATAACATAAAAATCAATGAACCGGGACCAACCTCTATCCGAATTCCCGCAAAATACACTCCAATTAAAATAGAATAACATTGGAAGCTCATTGTTTCTCACAGGAAATAAAAGAAAAAGCGAGACAAATCGGCTTCTCTGCATGTGGAATAATCAATGCAGAATCTTTATCTTTGGAAAAAGAAACAATATTTTCATCATGGATTAAAGAAGGCTATCATGCCGATATGCATTATCTTGAACGAAACTTAGACAAACGCTTGCAACCGCAATTGCTTTTTGAAAGTACACAAAGCATTATTGTCGTCTTGTTAAATTATCATAATCCGCAATATCTTAAAGATAAAAAATCTTCTTATCTTTTTTCACAGTACGCATTAGGGCAAGATTATCACACCGTGATGAAAAACAAGCTTCATTTCTTAGCCAATTTCATCACCCAATATTACCCTCAAAGTAAAAACCGTTCCTTTGTGGACTCTGCACCTGTTTTAGAAAAACATCTTGCTTATAAAGCCGGACTGGGAACAATTGGAAAAAATTCACTTTTGGTGACATCAAAAGGATCTTATTTTTTTATTGGAGAAATTTTCACAAGTATTCCATTAAGTTATGACAAGCCTTTTTTGAAGAATTATTGTAATAGTTGCAATCTTTGCATAGATGCGTGTCCGACAAAAGCTTTAGCAAAGCCTTACTATTTAAACGCCAATAAATGTATTTCATATCAAACAATAGAGAATAAAAATTCTATCCCAACAGAAGTATCCGACAAAATCGGAAAACATATATATGGTTGTGATATTTGTCAGCAAGCTTGTCCCCGGAATAAATTGGCAGAAGAAACTCAAGTGGAAGAATTTCATATCAAAGAAGCATTTCTTCAGTGGACAGATTCCGATTGGGAAAATATTCAAGATGAAGATATGAAATCTTATTTTAAAGATTCTGTTTTATTTCGTTCGGGAATAGAAAAACTGAAACAGAATATCATGTTTGCAAAGAAAAATAATTAAATAAATTCCGAACTCACGTTAAAATAGTAAATGAGTAAATAGGGGAATAAGTAAATAAGACATTGGCAAGGATGTACAGACGAAACCCAAGAGTGTCCTGGCAAGGAACGAAGCCATCCGGGCAAATTGTTTTTCTTTTATAAATGACATGAAAGCCGGTTTTAAAACTCTGTATGGGTTATCGGGAGTTCCTGCAAACCGCTCTGAGCACAAAAAGTGAGTTGCATCAAGTGGTGGAAGTTATTCCGAGCACAAAAAGTGAGTTCCATCGGTTGATGGAAGTTACTCCGAGGGTAAAAAGTGAGTTCCATCGAGTGATGGAAGTTACTCCGAGCATAAAAAGTGAGTTCCATCGAGTGATGGAAGTTACTCCGAGCACAAAAAGTGAGTTCCATCGGTTGATGGAAGTTACTCCGAGGGTAAAAAGTGAGTTGCATCAAGTGGTGGAAGTTATTCCGAGCACAAAAAGGAAGTTCCATTGAGTGATGGAAGCTATTCCGAGGGCAAAAAGTAGGTTACGATTGAACACTTCTTCCTTGTGCCATTATCTCGAACCCACCTTATCCCTAATTGACAGAAAAAGCCTTAACGACAGATCCTTTAGAGGTTTTAATTTTCAGATAATATGTTCCTGAAGATAAAGTCTGAACATTCAATTGTAACTGATTTTCCTGAAAATAAGATACAGGAATAGGTAATTTTTGCCCTTGCACAGAATAAACAGCAATATCATTATTATTAAAATCTCCTGTTTGTTGATATTGGACTGTTAGAATATCTGATACCGGATTAGGTGTTAAAATAATATTTTTACTTAAATCGGAATGTTCTATAGTACTACTGTTGCAGGATTTATGTCTAACCACAACTCTTTGACTTTCCAAATAGGAATTTGTTGTAATATTAAGTGTACATACTCTGTCGACTTCGGTATCATTTGCGGACAAGGACTTTAATATAATATCTTGATTTCCTTTTCCATTTTTTGTGCTGACGGAAAGCCATATATATTCGCCGGTCACTATCCAAGCTTCATTAGAGTTAATTGTAAGCGTATCGCTTGAACCGGAAGCACAATCCAACACAACTTCATTGGAAGAAACTCCGAGACTGTCTATTACTTCTTCTACTGTAAATTGAATACTGTCGCCCAATTCTGTAATGTCGCTTATCTTTATACCGGACATATAACTCCCGCTGGAATAAAACGGATAAGGGTTGGTTAAAAGATTAAATGAGGTTCTTCCATAATCTTTGGCAAAAGTAGCATCATTAATACTTCCATTCTTGCTCAGGGTTCCATTTGGACGAAAAATATATACTTCGTTAAGAATATTTTCTCCATCATAACTAGCATTACCTTCGAAAGCTTCATTGATACGATAGATTAATAGACCTGAATTTGGTAAACTTGCTTCAAATATATTGGATGTTGTTTTGCGATATTCAAACAATAAATATTCACCGCTTCCCTGTTCAGGACGAAAAATATAGGCTGTTTTGTCCGAAGATGTATCATTAGCCGGATAAAGCGTATAAGTTCCCGGAGAAGTAATCTCGGCAATAGACTCTATCCAGTTTCCATATTTATATTTCATATAAGCTCCCAGTCCTTGTGGTTTGTAATTACTGGTCGAAGCCATTACATCCCAGTCTCCAACAGGAGCTAAGTAAGCAAAATTATCAGTATACACATACAGATCCGGTGCTCCTAATGTGTGCATAAATTCATGGGCAAGAACGCCAATGTGAGCATACGTTTCCATTATAAAATTATAGTCGTATACTTGTTTTCCGTTAATATAAACGGCAGGATCGGATAATGACCAGCGATGCGGCCACATTAAGCCGCTCCATCCTTCAGGGCTGCCTGATGTAATAAAGCTTATATTATCAATTTTGCCGTCATTATTATAATCCAGATCTAAATCTGTTGGAATACTATCCTTAAAAAAAGAAACTGCTCTTCTCAACAATTCATGTTCTCTTTCTTTACGTTCGCCGTCACTGGAATAGCCATCAGGATTTGTTATACTTTGTTCAAGATAAAACCTACGCGGATAATCATCCCGATAAGAATAAATAACATTTGAATTAGAAGAAGGATAAAATGTTGTAGTTACGCTAAGTTTTCCATACGAAGACATTTTATAGAAATTATACATCGAATTGCTCAATTCTCCCGAAGACGAATCATTATGCTTTGCGACTAATTCATTATATGAATCGTGATCAAATCCATCTTCATCCGAAAAACGAATAAAGAATACAAGATTATTGATATGACCATGATTAGTAGTTCCTGTTTTTCGGACAGGTTTTGGAGGTAGAAGTCCTTCCTTTTGATTTCGTATTGCAAGTATTTTTTCCAAAGAGATATTGGCTTCCTTTTTCAATCCTGCTGCAACAGGACTGCTTTTTCCTACAATATATGAGCTGGGAAATAAATCGCCACCGGATTCTACAGCATAAACATAATAACCTGTCTGAGTATCCTGCACAATAGTATATCCCATCGAATCGTGTAGCCAATTATAAAACTCATCACCGGTAGCAAAACAATAAATCAGTGTGCCGTCCGGTTGTGTTAATTTTTGTGGAACATTTTTCAAACAGGCTCCATAAGTGGGAAAAAATGAGAAAATTGCAATAAGAAGCGTTATGGAATATTTTATGTGTTTCATTTAGTATTATTCTTATTTAATAATTATAACACAACGGAATTTTCCTCTTCATTATTATTAAGCTGAAAGATTAGCTTCTGCGATGAATAATCAATTAGCGCTTTATACATACATAAAATATCACTTCCCAAAAGTCCGTCTATTGGCTCAATACCTAATGATGTTAACATCTTATTGATATGCGAAAGCTGCAAGGAAAGAAAAAGATGGTCTTTAATATCCAAATCTCCAATTTTAAAATTAGAAATTTCAATCAGTTTATTGTTCAGTCTTCCACGACCTACTCCCATTACCACGTCTGCCTTGAGTTCTTTTCTGTTAATGAATTTCTTCACTAATTTTTTTGATAAACAGGAATGCGATGCTCCGGTATCTATTACCAGACGGAGCAGATATTCATCAATTTGAGCCATAACAACCGGCTGCATGTTTTGTTTACTATCCAATTCCCGTATTTCAAAAGGGATTTCTATTATATTCATATTCTTAACTTTTTTTCTTATTCTCTTATTTCCTTATTCAACTATTGATTCATGTTATTTTAATGTAAGTTCGGGTTTATTTATTTGCTTAAGAAAATTTACACAAGTTAAATGAATTTACAGAAAGTTATAATATTGAATGTTGAAAGCTGAAAGTTTAAACCTTGTACCATTATATTAGACTTCTTTGGGAAATGGATTATCTGGATTATCTCACTTCGTTCGATGCTCTCACATGCTTTGCGTTCGGGTGCTTCTTCCTCGTGCCTCGTCATCGCAATGACGGTAATTCGTTCGTTCAGAGCGTCATTGCGAAGCACGAAGCAATCCAAAATTAAAAGAAATGTTCTATTTTCCGAAGAGGTCTATTATTATAACTTCTTAATTTCTTTAACTTCCTTATCATTTCAGCATTAAGCTATCAACTTTAAACTATAAATAATTTCATTTGATCCCGAACTCATGCTATTTTATATATTCTTTCAATAACTGTTTTACCGTTTCAACTTTTTCATCAAGTATTTGTTGTGTTTCAGCTTCTGCCAGAAAACGTAAATAAGGTTCTGTATTTGATGGGCGGATATTAAACCACCAATCTTTAAATTCTATTCGATAACCATCAAAATCGTATATTTTAGTTGGAGATTCCATATTACAAAAATAATCTTTTATTATTTTCATTGCATTTTCTTTATCTTCTATTCTAAAATTTATTTCTCCTGAGTTAGCATATTTAGCAATTTCTTTTATTGCTTTGGAAATTGTAATTCCTTTTCGCTTGAAACCGGCAAAAATATTTAATAGAATAATACAGGCGAGCATACCGCTGTCAGAATAGAAAAAATCTTTAAAATAATAATGTCCTGCTAATTCTCCTCCAAATACTCCGTCTAATTCTCTAAGTCTTAATGCAGCAAATGCGCGACCTACTTTCCATATATTTGGAGTAAATCCAAGTTTTACTAAATATTCTTCTACTGATTTAGAAGTACGAATATCAAATAATACATTGCCTGTTTGTTTTTTCTCCAAAAAATAATGACCTATTACAGCAATAAGTATATCAGGAGAAATAAAATTTGCATTTTCATCTATAAACATTACCCGGTCGGCATCTCCGTCAAAGATAATTCCAACATCAGATTGATGTTCTTTTACTGCCTGCTGAAGCTGTATAATATTCTCTGCTTCTAACGGATTCGGTTCATGATTCGGAAACGTACCATCTAATTCATTATTTATATAAAAAGGCATATCTCCCAAAATAGACTTAACTACTAAGCAAGCCATTCCATTAGAACTGTCTACAACCATATTTAGATTAGAAAAATCACCAATATAACTTTTCAAGAAAGCAATATATTCCTCTTTGGATGAATAATCTATAATTTTCCCTTTTGAAGATGTTGGAACAATCTTTTCATTTTTTATCATGTATTCCAGGGTACTTAATCCGGTATCATAGCCTACAGGAGATGCATTTGCTTTCGATATTTTCAATCCATTATATTCCTTTGGATTATGAGAAGCGGTTATTTGAATAGAAGCTTCAAAATGATGCTTTGCCGTAAAATAATAAACCATAGGTGTAGTAGCCAGTCCCAAATCATAAACATCAGCTCCGGCATCAGTAATTCCATCCGTTAATGCTTCATATATCTCTTCAGAAGAAACTCTTACATCTCTTCCTATTAATATTTTATCTGTTTGTAAGAGTTCCGGTAAAAAGAATCCTATTTTATACGCATCTTCTTTCGTAAAATCAATTCCATAAATACCTCTTATATCATAGGCTTTAAATGCTTTCATTTTATTTACTGTTTACTTATTTGATTAATAGAAGTTACACAAGCTAAATGAAGTTACAGGAAGTTATAAAGTTGAAGGTTGAAAGTTTAAGCATTATATCATTTCACCATTATATATTATTACTTCTTAACTTCTTTAACTTCCATATTATTTTATAATTACTCTATAAACTTTATACTATAAGCAACTTCATTTAATCACGAACTCACATTATTATCAGTATAACTTCAATAGCTTCCTGTCTTCTATGACTTTTTATTTAATTAATTTTCCACTAACTATACGGTCTTTATTATTTATATCATTATGCAGGATAACATCACTATATCCATATTCCATAAATAAAGAAACAATTTCTTTGCCAAAAGATTCATTTATTTCAAAGTATATTTTTCCATCAGGATTTAATAAAGACCGACCAATTTTTACTATTTTATGATAAAATAATAGAGGATTCTCATCATTAACAAATAATGCCAAGTCCGGTTCATAATTTAATACACGCTGATGCATATATTTTCTTTCACTTTCTCGAATATACGGAGGATTGCTAACGATTATATCAAAATGTGTATCAATTTCTTCTTCAAAATAAGGAGATAATATATCCTTTTCTAAAAAATGAATAGCCGTATGATTTAATTCTGCATTTTTTTTGGCTATTTCTAATGCTTTTTCTGATATATCAATACCATAGACCTGACTTTCTTTTAAATAATATGCTAAAGCAATTGCAATACATCCACTTCCTGTACATATATCTAAAATTTTAGTAGCTTGCGAAGAATTTTCCAAGACTAATTTAACTAATTCTTCAGTTTCAGGTCTTGGAATTAAAACAGATTCATTAACATAGAAAGGCAAATCATAAAATAGTATTTTCCCTAAAACATACTGTATTGGCTTATGCGTTTTTAATTCGTCTATTGCATTATTTATTTTATCAACAGTAAAATTATCTATTTCAATATGAGGATTAAGACAGACAGATAATTTAGCATAGGAAGTAAAATGCTCTAATAACATATAAGCCATTATCTTTGCTTCATCCGATTCAACAGATTCTGATAATTTGCTAATAATATGTTGATATAGATTATATAAAGTCATTCTATAATAGTAAATATACTTATCATTCTAAAGAATATACGGAATTAATAAAGTATAAATTTTAAAAGCATGAAGATAAAGATATAATAGTAGTAAATAAACCTAAAGGATTGATAGTAATGATTTCTTGTATAGCATCATTGACTGCATTTTGGTATTCATCAGGGGAGAGATTATCAGAAACAATCGCAATCCTTGCTAAGTAACCTGAACAATCATAACCTTTGCTTTCATCAAACGCTAACCATTTATCCCAGTCTGTAAAAGGACTAAAGGGATTATCAATGGTGGTGAGTAAATATTCCTCATTCATTTCCTGTTAATCCTCCTTTCTGAAGTTTATTAGTCTTATTATGTTTTAAACTAATATTAACTATTAATCGCATTGTTAATTGTTGAAACAGAAACACCAAGCATATCAGCAACTTCAGCTTGTGTATAACCATTATTGAGATAAGACTTTACTCGTGCTATCTTAGCTGAGGACATACCTTTTGCTGTTCTAGGAGTTGCTCTTTCTTTAAGAAGCTCTATATCAGAATTTGCTATGATTTGTGTCAACTTACTATGACTTATTGCGCCATGTTGAATCGCCTGCCATTCGCGATCTGTTGGTTTAATTAAGTTCTTTCCAGCACCTGTTGTTGCTCTTGCTTGTGCCAATGCTTGATTCTTAATCTTCTTAAGATCATCTTTGTCCATATCGGGGTTAGCTTCTTTCTTTGCTGCCACGACACTGTTTGCTAGTATCTGCGCTCTCCTTTCAAGGGGGGCGTTTCTCTGAGCATTGCGTAGATGAGCATTGAGGGAGGCCACTTCTCTGCTATAGGTCTTATTAGCAGAGGCCGAATATTCTAAAGAAGGGGTATTTAGATAAGACAGACGAGCTTGATTAGCAAGGGCCTTCATATTATTAGCATGGTCTGCATATATGTCTTCTATCTTACTACCCGAACTCAGAGTATAAGCGTCGTTAGTTTCTGCCATTTTAGTTGACTTGGTGGTCTTTGTTACGTTCTTCCCCTGCTTATTTATATATGCCTCATTGGTATATTTATAAATCTTTGAGCCAACAGGTTGACTAGGGTCATATTTTTTTGTACCGGGGGCATTAATATAGAATGTCTCTTTACGATGATCCGGCCTTGCTTCAGATGATGCTCTAGATACAAGAGTAGAAGCACCTTTATTTGATCCGCCTTGAAATTGTTTCTTTAAAGCAGCTATACCGTTCTCTTCAGCAGATAGTTTATAATTAAGACCATGCTTCTCGGAATCTATAACAACCATTGAGTGTTTAACTGCACGGGCTAATTCATCGGGTTTAGCCCCTTTAATAGTCATATCAGTGATAAGATTACTAACTTTACCCATCTCAACTTGCATGGTCTGAGACTTATAGGGGATGTCTTTACCATTGGCATCCTTACGATGGGTCTTCTTACCGTTTTGTATTATTCCACCGTCAATCGTTTGCATACCCTCATAAGCTGAATACTTCTCACGAGGATTAAAACCTTCAAGAGCTTTCAATGGGGATGAGGTTCTTATATACTTACCACCAGGATTAGGTATAACTATGACCGTGTCCCCATCGAAGTCGGCACCAGATAAACGCTCAGCTACTTTAGGATTAATACCAATGGCATCAACAGCATTTTTCATAACAGCCTTCGCTTCACGACTACGATTATTAACGGTTAATTCTGGTATCTCGAAAGTTCCGCCATGAGGATGACGAATAAGAACGACAGATTCTCCATCTTTAAAGTTAGGAGCATACACTTCTCCTTCTTTAATCTTTGTAAGAGGTAGAATAACTTGATTGCGTTGTCTAGGAAGAGCTGCGGCTTTAAGATGAACAGCCGAAGCATCACAATCATCTGCAAAGGATTCAAGTAAACGCTTCTTAATCACCGGATTCGTAAGAGACATTATCTCATCGTATTCATCTTTCTTAACATCATAAGCTAGACCAAGTTGTTTCTTAGCTAATGTATTACTTTGTTTAGAAAGAACTTGAGAGGATATCGTTTTACTCCATGTGTCCCAATCTCCTTCTTCTCTTACGATATTAAGGGCTCCTTTTTGACCACCAACTTTAATCGTTGAACCAAAGGGATTATCAGGATCATCTTTAAGAGTCTTCATAGCATCTAACTTATTTCCCGTAGACGCTTTGTTCGTATTAAATCTTATATCACTGCCTTCTGGAAGATCGTCCGCGTACATGGCCATGCCTTTGAGATAATTATCTTTACCAACTTGTATGCGAACTTGAGCATATTGACTATTACCAAGATCTAAATCAGGAACTCCACGACGAAGTTCTATAACACCATCTTTTTGTGTTCCACCATCAGGGCCATATTTTACCGTAACTCGATCAGGAGCTACAGGAACTGGAGGATCTATACCTAATTTAGTCTTACCATTAGAATCTTGAGCGGGAACCTCATTAATTAACTGTACTTTTCCTCTATCTTTATAGACCTGTTTATAAGGAACATCGGGTTCTGTTAATACGGTTGTTGTCGTATACTTACCAGGATTCCCAACTTGAGGAACTTTTAAATAATGTACTTCGTATCCTTCTTCTTTGAGCATCTGAACGGCGGTCTTAAGTTTAGTTCTTGCTATTCCGGATTCGCCAATATAATTTTCAACCCCAAGACCTATATCAAGATACGGTTTCTCTTTAAGAGCCGATTTTAATTCATTAGCAGTATTAACCAAAACATCCGATCTTGCTTGAAGTGTAGGATTAAGTAGGTTTCTAACAGAAGACTCGTTTATTCCCATACGTCTTCCAATTTCCATATTAGAGTATCCATGATCCTTAAGATCTATGGCTCTAGCAACATCTTCTGAACGTTTAGCAGCTTTCGCCATCGTATTTCTAGCACGAAGTATGGTTGTGTTAGGTTCTCCTTTAGAATCTAAAGCGCCCAACGCTCTAGCTATTTCACGTTCTGATAAACCTTTACGTTTAAGATCCGCAATTCTTTGTGAGAATTCGGATCCACTTTGATAAGGGTTGTCACCAGAACCCCAAGGATATCTTCCAGAATGTTTAGGAGTACCATAATGAGCTAAATGTTTCTTATCATTAGTGAAATCACTCATAAGCTACACTCCAATCTTCAATTTATCGATCCTCTTATCAAACGCTATAATTTTATCCATAATATAATAAATATCTTCTGGATCTGGAATATCAATATCCGGATCTCCATGAAATTGATAGACCCTAAGTTCATGATCTATTTGATCTGGTTTATAACCATACTCTAAACAAAAGAAAGCGTCATAAACTCGAAGTTGATGTTTAGATACCGGACGATCACCAGTCTTAAGATCATGGATTCGTAAAACATTTTTCTTAAAACAAATTGCGTCCGCTGTTCCAAATGCATTATCTGAATAATATAAAACTTGTTCCGTTTGCATACCAAAACCTATTGCATCATTTACATACATATCAAATGCATTTCTGGTTCTAGGCATACGAACTCCAAGTTCTATATGTTCATGCGCTAGAGCATGTAATCTGGTTCCTCGCTCTTTCTTTAACATGTTTGTATATACAAGATCTAATTTCTCATCATCATAATTTAACCAATGATAATTAGATGCACTAAGGAATGCGTGTTGACCTTTAAGTTTCCAATGCTGAGCCCATTCCATTTAAAACCTCCTCTTTATTTTCAGGACTAATAAAACTTGCATAAGACATTCCGTCAAGCTGTTTGACATAATACTCTTGATTTGGTTGTTTGTGCGCTTTCTCATTTATTTTACATTCCAATGCAGCCCATCTATTTTTATGAAGAATTAAAAGATCTGGAAAACCCTGAACTTGGCGAGAATCTGTTTTTAATACAATCGAACCTGGGAACCTGTTTTTAATATCTTTGATGAGTATCCGCTGAAATTCTCGCTCTCTCAAAATATTCAGATCTCCTTTCAAGTTAAAATAAAAACAGAAAGTAACCTAAAATAACCCAAAAGTCACTTTATATTCCTTCCTCTTCATTATAACATATGTTTTTTGCGCGGGGTCAAAAAACCGCATAGATAAGCCATTTTTAGAAAGGTAAATTTGGGGATTTTGGCACTTTTAAAAAATCATATTTTTAACCATTTTTTCTCATTAAAATCCCGTTTTTGAACTAAAGATCGAGCAATAGCCTTATCTATTGAAGCTTCACTTCGAAGATAATAATAATACAAATCTCTATAAGAAGTATTAAGTCTATCTATTCTTCCAGCTGCTTGGGTCATCAATTTATATGAATAAGAAGACGAATAAAATATAATAACATTTGTTTCTATACAATTCCATCCTTCAGCACCAGCCATATAATGAACAAAATATAACCATCGGTCAGTTTCTAATATTTCTTGATGTTTATGACCGTTCCATTCTGAATATGGGATTTGAAGCCTAGTTCCTAATTCTCGTAATAAATCGAGCTCAAAATTAAAATTATAAAATATAATACAGCGTTTATGTTTTATAACTAATCGCTCAAGTGCGTCTACTCTTTGTAAATCTGAATTAACTATTTGTCTAAGTAAATAACAAAGACCGCTGACTTCTTGGATTGGTTCGTTCGTATATGGGTTCCATCGATCTTTAAATGTTATCTCATAAAGTTCTTTATCATAATCCACCTTTATAATTTCGTCGTGAGCTATAGTATGTTTATTATAATCCATATTAACTAAAATCTGATCTCTATATTTTTCAAGAAGTCTCTCGTTTCTATAACCTAATATTTGCGGAAACTGCACTCTTGGATTATAAATAATATGTTCATTACGAAAATGTGTAAAATTTTGATAAAAACCATTTGCTATAAAGACCGGACCATAATCTGTCCACGTGTCGCCTGGAGTAGCAGTTAAAAGAATCCATTTATTCTGTTTTGCTATTTTTATAAATGCCTTAGACCAAGTCCCACTACCGATAGCTCGTTGTTCGTCAAATATAAAGAAAGCGCATCGTATATTTATATATTTCTTTATATTATTCCAAGAATCTACTTTAACTGTCGTGTGGTTAATGTTAAAATTATGATCTTTAAATAATCCTAATTTAGATAATTCATTTTCCCATTCAAATTTATCTCTTTTTTTAGCAGTGGTAATAATATAAAGATCGTGTGGTCTTTTAACTGGACCAAATTCGCCTTTACCGTTAAGTCGTAACTGGCCGCCACAAACAATCAAATAATAATAAACGAGGGCAGTAAGACTTTTCCCACTGCCCACACCACCTCGAACGATCGAACCATTATGAATTTGAGAAATTGCCTTCTTCTGATGTTCATATAGATTCACTATGCCTCGATCTCCATTCTAAGTTTTGCAACTCGTTATTATCATAATTTCCATCAAGATGTTCGGCTTTAAATTCTTTAAGTAAAGAAGATGATATAGGATCAAAAGTTTCTAAAATAAGTCTATCTAATATCTTTTTCTCATATCTATTATAAAAACGATTTTTAAGACTTATTTTAGAAAAACCATCTTTATCCTCCTTTGGTTCTACTATAATACCATCTTTACGAACTCTACCTAAATCACTAACCTCAACACCATATTCTAAATTATCCCTCCACTCCTCCTTCATAAATATCAACCCTTCCTTAAATTACTCTCTTATATCTGTATGATAAGGAATATCCTTATATTTAAGCTCAAACTCATCTTCACGAATGGTTATAAACATCGATTTAAGATAAGCAGTTACTCCGCTTCCAGTGGGAGTAGCCCATTCATATGGAGTTATAATAAGATCAATATTATTAATCTCAGCAAAATCAAGAACATTTACCGAATCAACATCAAGTTTAGTCTTACCACTACTTGTGATCATAACTATATTCGGAGGATAATCGCCAAACTTAACCTTAACTTTAAGTGTGGGATTAAGTTGTTCGCCATCTTCACGAGGTTTGGGATATTTAACGTTATAACCTTCATTAATTAAAGCCTGGGCATCTTCCTCTGACAGAACCAATGAGAAAGTACGGTCTCCTCTCTCATTATAAATATCTTTATTACCGCTGAAATTTCTAAATACAATCTTAGCTCCCTCAAAACGCGCGTCTTTCCTTCTCTGCTTTGCCATAATAAATTACTCCTTTCAAATTTTACCCTAATGTTAGAACGGGTAAATCATATGTGTTTCTTTCGAATAAGGCTCTTCTGACACAAACCAATCCCAATCACAATAATATGAAATATCTTTTTTGGCCTTTTCAGCTAATCTATCAAAATATTCCATATCTATTTGATCTTCTTGATGATTTTCAAATACGTTTTCAGATTCTTTCCAACGCCAACCAAGTGCACCTGTCACAGAATCAAATTTATTATTATCATCTCCCTTCTCTTTAACCAATAAACCTCCATCACATCCTTCTTTAACAGGACAAAATGCTCCGGTTCTTCCAACAAATACTCTATCGTGTTCATCTTTCGATAGGCCTTCATTAAAATCTAAATACATCGCCGTCTTAACTGATTTAGTTTCACATAGATCTTTAAACTCTATTTCCTGACCACTAAATAAAGTTTTAAAAGTATATGAATGAATTAATTGAGTTCCTGTAGAAGTCCAAGGTCCAATATACTTTCCTTTGTCATTATAAATCGGAGTATTAAGATTTCCTTCTCTAGCAACATAAACTGCATCATTTAAAAGAGCTAGACGATCATACGTATTTTCATGCTCAAACGAGTAACCATATTTTTTACCAAAATCAAATATAAACTTTACTAGCTCATCTGTACAATCAGCAACTTTTATAGAATCTGTCTTTATATGAACTACGATATAGCCCAAATTTTCAACTTGTTCTTTAAGATTCATCATAAAAAGGGCTCCTCTTAAGGCAACTACGTTGTTATGGTTATCTTTATGACGAAATGAATTAGAAAAGGTAGCAGCAGTTAACCCATATACACTATTTACGGCTATCTTCAATGCTTGTGCCAACATTTTAGCTTGTTCTGGATTATCTAAATATTTTTCTAACTTCCCATTAAACATCTTCTTTGCAGAAACTAAATCACCATGTTTTATAAATATTCGAGCATCTAACATTTCTTTAAATCTAGGTGTATAATCTCCAAAATAATTCATACATATAGCAGATGTAGGATGTTGCGAAGCGATATCAAAAAGACCCACATTTCCATAAACTCCTGGTTTTGCTCTAACTAAACCTCCTCTACCAACATCTTCACCTTTATATATATTATGATACTTTTTATCTACTTCAGAATATTCATAAGAATATCCAGGAAAATCTTCCGAAAGATCTGTATAAACCAATTTAGGATTTCTTTCAGTACCAAATATAATTCTCGTAGTAAGAGTATTAGTAGTATCATTAACTGTCATTCCTGCTAAATCGGCAAGTATTTGTCTTGCTATAAAATCTCCTTTTCGAGCATTAAATACGGCTTCTGTGGCCAAGACATCGTTACAACAATAATCCGCTACTTCGTTCCAATTTTCTTCTGGAACATATTGATCCCACTTAAATCTACATTCTCTGTGAGGTAATTCCAATTCAATTTCCCAAACCTTAAGAGACTTCTTTTCTGATGCAAAATCATAAACATCGGTATAACTTATGTTATAAGCCGGACCTAGAAATCCTTGTTTATCTTTAATTATTTTTTGACTCAGATTATAGAGTTCAAAAGGAATTTTACCTAACGAAGCCGCATAAATTATATGATTATCGAATTTTCTGTTATTGAAACCTATTAGTTTCATCTTAAATAATTCCTCAACTTCATAAGGTTTTGGATTAATCATTTTGACTATCTTAGAATTTTTACCTTCTGCTTTCCAACATATAATAAAAAGATTAGGAAAGATTTCCACGTCAAAAAATACAAGTGGTTTACTATCTATAAACTCTTGATTATCCAACAAAGTCTCTTCATTACTCTTAAACTTCATCCTAGCTAAACATTTAAGACAATAAGCGCTGTTATTACTACTCTTTGCGCAAAATGTCATAACCGCTTGGCGCATATCTGTAATATCATACTGTAACCCTGAATTATAAGCGTCTAATAATATCTTTTCTATAAAATCCACAGACCTCTTTGTATTATCGTGAACCTCTTTACGCAAATTCTGTTCAATTAACCTTCTAAGTGTCTTCTCACTTTTAACCCCCTCGAAATCTATCATTTTTTTCTTCTGACCCTCCTTAAGCGGTAGTCCACTATCAATCGTTCGCATTGGTAAATTATTACACTTAGTTAATTGTCGCCTTAACGCTAACTTTCCTAAAAATTTCTTAATCTCAATACCGGGAGAATATAAATCAGCCAGTTTCTCTACATCGCCCCTATAATAATAATGAAGATGAACCCCTTTACCGCTTCGACTTAATTCGGTATAAGTCGGGGGCCACTTTGATGATGCTTCTATATTCTTCTCCAATGACTTTTCACCGGTCTCATCATCCGTCAAATCAAAATCAATAACTATATGATTCTCAGGAGGCCTCACCCAATGAAGTTCTCTAGTATTAATATCTTTAAGAGTCGTCTCAACCTTATCCCATACAATCTTCGGAGTACCCGCTTTATTACACCCTTGAGCGGGGCACTTCTTTAAAATATCATCGAGTAACGAATCCCAAGAACCAAGAACATTACTCTGCTCATTTTCGCTTATCCTGTCCCTTTTCTTTTCTACTCCAACTGTCTTTGGAAATATCTTTTCTCCTTTAAAACCTTTATATAGACTTCTTACTACTTTACCATCTACATAAGACCTCTCTTCAAATTCCTCAAAATAATTCTTTAATTCAGTTCTAAACCTTGGTAAACTCATCTTATGATCAACAGTGGCCATATCACAATATTCTTTATAAAGATTATAAGCCTGAGTAATAGTAGTATATCCTTGCTCATTAAAAATATCAAATGAATTTTCAATATAATTGAAGAAATAATCGGTCTCATACATCATGTTAATTGGTTTATAATCATCATAATATGCTTCTCCAAGTTTATTAAAAACTTTAATACAATGTCTTGCGATACAACCAAGCTCAAAATCAATCTGTTTTACAATCCTATCATACCTACTGCGATTTAACTTTCTACCGCTCGGACTAACATCAATCATTCTCCTAGTTAAACCAGACTTTGCATCTGTTATTTTAACAGCCTGATTAACACCAAGAAATAACATTGATTCGAACCTAGCGTCGTACTTACTCTTGAATTTTTCATTAATCTCCATTGTCTCATGACTAACAATACTATTAAGCATTGTGTTGTCTTCTATTCTATTAAGAATAGCGTCATGTTGAATAGCAACTAACGGATTATTTTTAAACGATTCTAAAGCAAATGAATTATTATTACTTACCAAACTCTTTGCATTAAATGATGACCAATAACCATCTGTCAACTTTTCAACTATGTGTAGGAATGTGGATTTACCAGAACCGGGATCTCCATATAACACCATAAATTTCTGTATCTCTTTAGATGCCCCTGTTAATACAGCTCCAATAGCCCAATCTAATTTTTCTCTTTCCTCAGGGTTATAAAGAGTAGACATTAATTCATTATAAGCATCACACGAACATCCGTCATCCATTAAACTATAACTAACTCTTCTGCTAGAATATAATTCCTTCTTACCTTCTTCATCCTTAAAGACAATTCTATTATCTAGAGGGATATAATAATCCGGAACTTCTTTTATAAATTTACGGTAGTTACTCCAAGCTTTTGATGCATAATTTTTTAAATAATTTACAACAATATCATATTCCTCAAATTTAGGATTATTTTTAACCTTTTCATACTCCGATCTTAATTCAGTGTCGATTAATCTTACAACATCATACTCGTCGGTACTCCATTGTTTTTTTTCTTCATCCCAAATTGCATAAAAACTTCCACCACGAACCATAATATCCCTATTTTTATTCACTAAAAATCTAATACCAATCTCTATTATCTTTTTTTTATCATCTCGCGAAACACTTATTTTATAAAAATCCACAAATTCCCTCCTTCCTTTAAAACTTTGCTAAAATTCTTAATTTTCACGTGAATTGACACTTGACACATTTTTTCGTATATTATATATAATTTTTTTTAATTTACGCAATATATTGAAAATTTACTGTCAGTGTCAACTCACGGAGAACATTCGGCTTAACTAAGCCAAAAAATGACTTGACACACTTGAAAAAAATGTGTCAAAAAAACGCGTTTTAGTGTCAAGTTTTCATATTTTTTTAAAAATCTATCATTAAAAATTTAAAAATTTCTTAAAAAACCCCTTCTCTGTCAATAGTGTGTCAAGTAATCTGTCAATAAATTTAGGACAAGCAATAACTATAAATTTAGTCATTTTTCACCTAATTTTTATTTAATTGATAAAAATATTCGCATCTAGGACATTTTGAAAAAGGAATCTTCTTTACTCTATGACTTTCCAATCATAAACCAAAAAATCTTACCTCCTCCCAGACCCCTCATGTTCATTAATCCATTCCTTTTCCATCATATAGGTCTGCATCTGATACCATATCTCGACTCTTCTTTGATCGTAATTACGTCCGCCGAGCATACCGCGACTACTCTTCCCGACCCTTCTTAACGGAAATATCCCTCCGACACCGTTTTTATCATATTCCCTGTAAAGCCATTTACTAACTCGATCTTCACACTCGGCACGTATTCCTTCATCCCAAACATCATCAAAGAACTCATCTAACCCTAAATTCTCAATCAATTCCCAGAAGCATTTATCGGTATAATTTTCGCTCACATATTCCTTATCTATCATGAAGTCCATTCGCTCAGCTATACTAATTAAAACCTCGAGACAATTAGCTCTATAAAGCCCGCTAGTCAAGTCAAAATGCTTCTCCCAATCAAATATCACATCTTGACAATACTTTTCACGCAAGTATTCTCCGTCTCCTGCTCTATTATAGTCCATTTTAGTCACGCCGGTCTCATCCCAAGTGAACTCTCGGTTAAATAAATATAGTAGTAAATCATTATAACTACCATAATCCTTATCAACCTTAACGATTTTACAAAGCCAAGCGAAATATCCATTTATTAGTAGATCTAAACTATCTTTTTTATGTCGTCTCATCAACATTCTCCTTATAATTGTCCAAAGGACCAAAATATATAACTTCTGAAATGGGAATATAAGTCATTTTACCATGTTTCATATAAAAAAACATGTTTTGATTCTCTGGACTAATACCCCAAGACTGAACTCCAGAAATATTTTTCTTAATATTGTGTTTAAAAATAATTAAAAGTACGGTTGTCATTTAATTCCATCCTCCTCAAAAATCAATATTTAACCAAAACAAGAAGCCTAAGAAGGCTCCTCTCCGAATGTGTTTAATAAATGAATCCATAATTTCTCTTCTCGTTTTTCAAGATCACATAAATATTTTGTAGCTAATATTTCTTTATAATTTAGTTCCCAACCTTTCACCAGTTCTCGATTATAATCATTATCTTCGGTCATTGAAGATGCCATCATATCGATAACTCGGTTAAGTTCACCAACTTTCTTATAAAGGATAGCAACAAAAATCCGCATGTCATGAATCGCAAGTTTAGTTTCTTGCTTCATTTAATATTCCTCTTCTTTCTTACGTTTCGGCATTTTTTCAAAACCCCCCGAATGTTCTAGATAATCCTCTGAGTCATCATAGTAGTCGGGGATCTCTTCACCAACTTGAGCCACTCCCTCGATTTCTTCTGAATATCCCGTATTCATCACTAATCCCATGAACCCTTCACTATATGTCTCTTCAATTCTTAATATCTCGTAATCGATCGCTAACCCTTCATTTCTTACAAACACAATATCTTCGTCTTCGCTACCAATACCAAAACATTCAGTCCAAGATCTACCGAGGTATTCTTCGGGCTCATCAAATATCCGTTCATCGTCGTCAATTAGTATTCCATCACTAAACATCTTGAGACTTATCTTGTCATACTCAGGATGCTCGTCTGTAAATTCATTAAGACTAATAACATAAGGATCGCCAGCTTCCCTTTTTGTTTTCATCACCGATATAGTCTCCGGTACTTCATCAGTTTCATCATACTCGTCCTCAAAATCTTCCAAATCGGTCTCCTCCTCTCCCTCAAAATTTTCATTAATTTGGGGAATGCCATTTTTGCTTGCGTAAGCTAAATCAAAATGATTTTCAAAAACCGCATCAGAATCAGGAAAATCGGACTTTTCTGTGTAATTCTCGCGACCTACCACCCCCTCGAGTGGATAGTGTATGTTTTTGGCGCGAGGTTCACTTTCATCCAATTCTTCCGCTGGGGAATCTACATACTTTTCCTTTTTCATACCAGTTTCATCAATGGCAAAACCGTGTTTATACTCATGATAATTAGCAATCAGTTCTTCTTGTATTTCTGAATCGTCACTTTCTTCTACGCAAATTATTTTACTCGGATCTGGGATAAATTCTTCGCCTTGTTCGTCAACGCGTTTCTCGGTTTCGTATTCTCGCCTAACATTATAATAAGCGTTCATTTCCCTTTTTGTCTTTTCTACAGAAATAAGAAGTTCTTCTTCAAGTTTTTTATACTCATTCATCCAATAAGCATCGTTTTTAACTAATTTCTTTTCGCTCATAGATTCAGTAAATTTATCCATAATAAGAAAAGTCACACTTGACCCGAGCATAAAAGAACTTATAGCTATAAGAAGTTTATTATTTAACACTTTATGGTTACCCCTCTTTCTTTATTATAATCTTCTTTAGAACTGAATATACCGCGTCTAAAATGTTTACAGGAAATATCGATCTTAAAAACATCCTCATCGCCTTGAATATTTTCAAGTTCCACTATAAGGTTTTGAAACCCTTGCCAATGTTTACAAAGATCCATATTCTCACAATTTGCGCACGCGTCTTTAACTAACATTACCTACTTCACTGTCCTTTCATTTTTATAAAAACAATTAGCGTAACCAATAAAAGTTATTTCTTCTTTAGGAACATAACAGATTACGGGATTTTCGTTCTTATGGCGTCTAACCGAATACCAAAAACAATCTTCTTCAATACCATAATCTAAAACTTTATTAATTATATGTTTTGAACTAACTGTATACGGATGATCAACTTTAAATATAATAAGCAAATCGTCGTCTTTATATTTCATTGTTTTCTCCTTTCAAAATTTAAAGAGCCTAAGTATCTCTACCTAAGCTCCTCACAAATTTCAGTAATTCTTATCCAATCTACCCTTGGTTTCCTTCAGTAAGCCTTATTAACACCGATTTTATCCCAGATAATACCGTCGCAATTAAAATCAATTCGATATTGAGTAGGATTCCTTCCGGTCCTACACCCAACATTTACGGTATCCCAGTCAGTATAATGTTCTTCTTTAATATCAAACTTAATAATATGCTCCCAATCAATCTCATCGGGACCATTATCCTCAATTATCCATCCACAAATAGCTCCTGTGGCCGTATGGTCAAGCCCAAGCGCATCATAAACGTCATTAAGAACCAAATGACCCTGAGTTAAAAGCTTATCGTTCATATTTCTTTCAATACCATGAAGAAAAGAATAAGCATAATCGGCATTTTCTCTAAAACTCGCAGAAGTTGATCGGTCCCAGTAAACGATGTATGGAGCAAGATCTTTAGAATTCTCATCGGCCGCCATTTCTACAGTTTCAACTTTCTTACCTTTATCATCATACTTATCGTATTTAATTGCTCTTCCCTCATAAATCTCACGTTCAACATCTTCTCCAAACACAGTCTTAACGCGCTCTCTATATTTATTATAAGCTGTCTCAAGCGTTGTATAAGCCGCCATCAAAGCCACGTTACGCTGTTTCATAATCCCGAATGAAGCACAAACACAAAGACCTCCGAACACATAAGTGGTTACAGCAGGGCCATAGATCTTAATGAGTTCAACACCAGTATCTTTATAAATATTAAAGACTTCTCGACCATGGCGCTTATTTACACATATTTTATGAGGTTCTGATTTAGTATATGGATGATTTTCGTCTTCTTTAAGTTCTGCTTCATAATTTTGTCTTTCCCGTTCAATATTCCCATTATGGCAATCTATAATGAATTCTCCATCCTTAACACTCTTACAAGCAAGAACAGTTCCGACTACCATAGATCCAAGACCAACGGTCAATAGGATTTCAGGACTATATTTCTGGAACACCAACCCCATGCGACCAAGTTTCGAAGTCCATTTGGCCGTAGTGGGCAGATTTAAAAACGCTCTCTTGGCCACTTTCGCGATTTGCTGAGTCATAAATATCCATCTCCTTCAAAGTTAAAATTCGGTGTATAACATCCGCCAATTTACCCGTAAATGAATTTAAGATTTCTCCCTGTCGCATTATAATAATCCATCTAACCATTCCCCCATTGCTCCAGCCAGAAGCATTTTTTCTAGATTATGCGCGTATCCTATATCTCTATTTGTCCAAGTGTTTTTTGAACCAATAACGCATTCTTCAAAATGATCGGGTGTTAAATGAATAAAAAGTCTATAACCCTCATATTGAAAACTTAAGAAATGTGTTATAGTTGTATGAATCGTTTCCTCTCCTCTAACGATAGCTTCTTCTGTGTCTTTAAAACTAACATAAACTGTATGATCATCAAATAAGTAAGAATAAAGCTGTGGTTTGAAGAGAGATTTTGGAGTATACATATAGACATGAAGTTCTTTCACCTATTCCGTCATCCTTTCCCTTACATTAGGTTCGGTATTAAACATGACATCTTTAGGGTCCGCATAAAACATTCTACCGTCTTTACCTTCAACCAAAGCCTGAATATTATTACTATACATTCCAAACCATGTATGAAACCAGGCCTTTTCTCCTTTAATAGTTACAGGTCTAAGTTTAACCACTAATCTTCCTCGCTTTCGGATATAATATTAAATATCTTAGGGAAAAACTCTTTCATATCTATGGTTATTTGATCAATTCTTTTTATTGCATCATAAATATTTTTACCATAAATGATTTCGGTTATTTTATCGTTTATAATATCCTCGCTTTCATCTCCCTCAATTCTTAAAACTACCTGAATATTATAAGATTTGAGATTTGTTTCACCAGGAACCCTTAAAACGGCCATTGAATATCATCCCTCCTGATCATTCTTAAGGTATTTAGGCGTCTCAAACCTCCAATTAGTTCCATCTATATAACTAAATATAAAGATACAACCACGATTCTTTCCCTCTTCTCCCGCTAGAAGTAAGAGATTATGCTTCATGTTGGGGTTCCATTTATACCCATTCACAAAGGACGCAAACTGCGGAAACAGATCCTTCCAGATAATATAAAGTTCTTCTCCATAACTTATTTTAGCTTTCATTCATGGTCCCTCTCATATTAAAAATATTTTTAAATCTTTCTTCCATTTAATCCACCCTCTTCGGTTTAGGTAGAGGTAACACATACCCATGACGACCTCTTACAGGTTCTACCATATCTCTCATATCATCCCAACCATAGGCTTCGTCTGTATACTCTGGAACGAGTCCGCAAAGACTATAGAAAGCGCCTACTGTAACTTTTCCATATTCTTCTATGTGATCTTTCATGACATCCAAAACCCTATCAGCAGCATCACGACTATCGAATTTTATATCATCGAAGTCATGGTTTGCCCTTCGATATCGCTCATCCCTTTCCCTTTCAAGTCGCTCTCGTTCCGTCTCTTTAGTCCTACTATCTCTTACATATGAGCTCGATATCCCATTATAGTTAGTACGTCCTCGATCGTCTCTACGAACCGAGCGACTCCCAGATGACGTAGATCCAAATAAGACAAGTTCCAGTAGTTTCAAAGCCCCTTCTTTTATTCCCGGAACTACCCTATCTGCAAGTAAGAACAAAGCTGCGGTTTTAAGATCTTCCTGAATAAATGTACTTTTAAACCGCTTTAATACGTTCGGTTTCCTTACTACCGATCCTATTTTAACCACAGCCTCTACTTGAGGTGGTGTTTTAGGTATATTTGTGTTCTTTTCAGGTGTTCCTAAAAATTTTGGATCCTTATAACTCGGCACCGGTATATTACTATCTTCTTTTGGAGGTTTAAGACTCTTAGGCGGAAGAGGTCCCTTCAAAGGCCCATCCATCCTAACAGGCTGCGGTGACTGTTCTATCATTTGTATATTTCACCATCCTTTTCTACTAATTTGACCATTGTATAATTAATTAGGTCTATCTGTTCCTGTTGAGCATTTATAACATTCATAAGAGCGTTTATTATAATACAAATATATTGATGCTCGCTCGGAACCAGATTAATGTTTATTTTCTCTAGTTTTTCTTTCATTTAATTCTCCTTATCAATTATTGTATCATCATTGACTTTATAATAATACTTATTGATTATTGTCTTCTTTCTTAGTGAACCTAAAGCTTGTATGGGTCGACTTATAACTCCTCCAAGAGCCTCCCCCCAACACAAAGCCACAATTATAGAACCTATAACTTCCCATTTAGTTTTGTTCATTAATATAACTCCTTTATGGTGATTAATTTTTCGGATTTAGTGTATTCGCTATTGATCCATAAATCTTCCCGACTTGTTCAAGATTTCTGTTGAAGTCGCTAAGAATATCATCAAGATTACCTTCGAACTTTTCTAAGATTAACTTCTTAGCATCATTTCTGGCATCCTTTTTAAGAGAATCGATATCAATCTTGGCAACCTGACGACCCACCTCATTTTCTACAGATTTCTTAATATCTGTATATGAAGTAGTAATAGCGCCTCGAACCTGTCCATGAATATCGTCCTCGATACGCCTAACGATACTACGAGAGATTTCAGAAACCTTACGATCAACACTTCTATCTAATGACCTCTCGATGGCCTTTTCTGTTATAAGACTTTCCACATCAACATCGATATTATCACTAAGTTGTTCAAGTGAAATATCAATAACGTCGTTCGCCCTTTTTACCTTATAACAGGACCAGATACTAAAGACTATCCCAAGAATCCCAAAACCTAGACCGACTTCTTTACTTGTCATAATCATTTTCCTCCTTTATACTTTATAACTTCAACCTTCATAGTCTTAACCAGCTTTACGATCTTATTGAGTTCTCCTTCGGCGTAATCTCCAACCTTCTCGGATATCATATTACTGAGGAAGAACCCGCCGATCATGATCCCGACTTTCGCAAGTTTACTAACCTTTTCTGGAGTAGTCTGACGTATCGCATTACTAACGACTGTTCCTGCCCCAAGCCCTGTTACGAAGTTAAGAGCTACTTTAGAAACCCCAAGAATTATTGTGTTCATATTAACTCCTTTCAAGACTCCAATTCCTACTACATATAAAAAGAAATAGAAGTCTAAGTGGTTTCTAGTTTTCATATCTAGACCTTCCTATCCTTCTATTATATGATATGTAAATAGTGCGAAGTTACTAGCTTAATAGAGATAAAGATGTCTTATTCAACCTTCTATATTTTTCTTTCGTTGCTTCACCTCCTCTTACATTCCGTTCCTTAAAATTAGTTAAAAGTATATCACTTACGTCGAAATATAATGAAGAATTAAGATCAGAAAGATCTTTTGTTAACCATTTATGAATTGTACTTTTGGTTATTTGAAAATGTTTACCAGCGCTTCGAACCGTAGCCTTATTTTTTACAAACCATTTAGCTATTTCTATAATTTTTACTTCTCGCTCAATCCTTGTCATTATTCTCCTCCCTTTTTTCTACTGTAGGAAGTTGAATAACTTTGGGAAGTGTTATGAAATATCGACCTTCATGATGTTCGACGAAAAGGTCGCCAAAGTTACCTACCCAACCATATTTTGTATCTTCATAGATCGAAGCCATGTTTATAAACTTATAATAATCTTCAACTGTGACGATGCCGTAGTGATCCATATAGTCGATCAACCAGTCAATCACTTTATTAGCATCTTCCTCAGTTTTAAAAGAATATGGATTGAAAACGTATTCTTTAAGATATTCATACCTTCTTTCAAATTGTCCTAATGTTAGTCCCTGATCAATAAGAAAATCAATGATCTGAGTAAAAGGCGTCACCTCCATACTTCTTATCTCATCAAATATCCTATTCATCTTAGCCCCTAGTGGTTCGTCCTCACTAAATCGTTGAGGTACAAAGTTCTCCACCACAAATATCACATCCCGATCTGCTGTCGATAATTCATGACCACAGACGCATTTGCAGGTGGCGAGTTTGTGGTATTTCTTATTTACAATAGAGTTTGGCGGGCTCCAAATATCTTTTCCTGATAAATCATACTCCTTCTTTACCTCAAGCTCCTCCACCGAGAACTCAAGCGTCCTTTTGCACTTAGCGCACCGTAACTTTAACGGGAATTTCTTTTCCATGGCCTCCATTATAGGATCGTGTAGAATTTTAGGCATTAGTGTTTACTCCTTTCAATAATATAATCTTCTATAGTTTTCTTTAAGAGAGTATAAATTTTGGTATATAAAAGAAGAAGCCTAAGCCTCCTCTTCAGTTTCCTCATTATTTTCTTCTGTTGTTTCCTCACAGTCTTCCGTCTCAAACTCTTCGTCCTCGATCTCGATGCCGGTACCCGACAGTCCCTTAAGAAGCCCCAAGCCTCCCAAGATTCCTGTTCCGATAGCCAGCTTTCCCTTGTTCCTCTTTATGAACTCCCAAGCCGTTCCTACGAAATTTCTTCCCATGATTAATACCCCTTTCAAAATATAAATTGGTTTCTATTATAGACTTTGTTTTATGCGCGAGGCTTAAATTATTCTCATTTCTTTTCTATCAGTTTTTGAGTCTGCATTAAAGACTAATATTTTTCCTTGTATTCTTTTATACATATTATTAAGTGCTTCGTAAAAATCTTTACCTCTACCTAATGCAGATGTTAAAAAACACCATCTTTTATTTCCGCCCCTTCATATTTAACATAAATTTGTCCATTAATATCTTTCCTTATACTCAAAGTTAAATCTTCTCCCTCAAATAAAAAATCGTGTTCTGTCTTCATTAATCATTCTCCTTTCAATCTAAATCCTCGTCTATAACACTTCCTGGAATATGACTATGCCAGAGTTGATTAGGAATCTCTAGTATCTCAACTAGAAATGATATACCGTTAATAGAAGTAGCGGCTTTACGGATAAGATCTTTATAGGCTTCGTAACGAATTCCAGAATCTTTTTTTAACTCCGGCCACCTCTTCCCTATTCCTTCCACCGCCTGTGCTATGCTCGCTTCGAATAATTCGTCTAGTTCTTGTCCACGGGTTCGTTGCATTCGGATTCCTCCTTTATATCATTTTAAGAATATAATCATAACCCCAATTCCTCCATGAGCACCCTTTTTTGGCCCGTGGTATTCCATAAAAACGTACACACGGATTCTTTAATTGTACTCATATAGGTGTGATTTGTAAAACCACCTCTTTAGTAAGATGGATTTGAAGACAGTCGTTTATAATACGAAGACAATTGATAAACATTTTATTATAGTCTTCTTTATCATCATTAGGATGAATTTGTTCTCCTTCATAAAAGACTTGTACTTCTGTATCAGGATCCAACGTTAACATAAGACCTTCAAAATTACAAAAGATCGGATTTAGATTTTTAATATTCCCAGCGTCAATCATAAACGTCACTCCTCTTTTGCAATCCAGAAACATAGTCGATTTCAAAACACAGTGTTTTTGGGGTCCCATCTTTGTATGTTTCTTCTTTTAAATATCCATAAACCAGAAGCTCATTATGTCCACCATAAGACTCTGTTTTTGTGGAAAAACTATAAGTTAAACTCTTGACCGCAAGTTTCTTTCCGTTGATATAAACTTCCGGTATACTCTCTTCTCCGTCAGTTATTATTTTGAAATTTGAATTCATAATTTCTTTCATCGCTTGCTCCTTTGTCTCAATATTCTTTATGATTTTATTAAAAATGTTTCGTCGGTAAATAAAATATCTTTTCCTGTTTTTAACAGATCTAATATTTCATGTTTATAGATGGGTTCCGATCGTCTTACAATAAGATCATCGGAAGTTACATTATATTGAACAATAGGTCTAAAATTTCCGTCCCCATCGCAATCAACCAGTAAAGTTCTAGAGCATCCGATATCGCCTGCAATACACATAGTTTCAAACAAAGATATTAATTTTCTAGTCTGATTCTCTGTAAGACGATTAAAATTAACACATAGTTTCAAACAAATATCACTCCTCTTCATCTATCCATCCGAGTATGCGCCACAATCAACGGAAATACTTCTACGCCAATCCATCGAATACCACAGGTATTGCCTCATGACACATCCTTAAAGCCATCAGAGCCACTTCCTTCATCTGCGGGTGTGCTGTCGGATTACACCTCAATTCAAAGAAATGCATCCACTCTCTAGCATTCCCCTTAACTACGATTTCAGTTTTGAGACTATTCGGGAGTACCGAGCGAGCCTCTTGAGGATTAGCGCCCCATTCGATAAGATCACAATAATCGCTTTCAGCTTGTTTCATATGCTCAAACCAAATATAATACCTATAGTCCTCAAAAGTTGTACCTTCTGGTCCATTGTCCTCTGCATCACTAAAGAAACAAGGTTTAATGAATTCTATTTCCTTTGTTTTATACGAAACATACCTCGTACTCTCCTGTGCAAACGAGAATAACCTATGCCGCACTATCTCATGACTAACCCCACGATCACAAATAAACCGCATAGAAATATCAGGAGCATGCTCGATCATAGCTAAGTGCCCACGATTTATGAGGTTTTGGACGAATTTGAAACACGAAGGAAAAGTGTAATCTATTGATTCACAATAAGAACAACGTCTTGGAAATTCTTCCTCCAATACAAAGGGTTTTCCACAGGAATTACAGGTATAAAACTCATTTATCTTCTCCTCACTCTTATAACAGGTCCTCCCCGCCAACTCAATCGCCTGTAAAAACTTCATTCCATCGGGCTTCCCATATGTCCACTCAACGCTAGGCTTGATTATTTTCATTTATAAATCTCCTTTCGTTAGTTGGTTTCATAGAAAAACCATGTGTTAATATTGTTGCTGCTTCTTCATTATTAGGAAGTTTAAGAATCATATTAAGTCCTCTCCTTAATCAAATATAATTGATATTGACGAATTACTAGTTTTACAGGATATCCGGAGACTTTTATTGCTTTCCTCCAAGCAGATGCAGCGCTTCTCCAGTTTTTATATCGATCTACATCAGTTATTTCAGCAATCATATGTCTCGTATTCATAAAATTTCGAAGTAAAACTTGAAGAGGCCGATTACTGCAATCCATTCTGGTTTTCGGAAGATTATCAACTTGTTTAACGGAACCCTGATTGAAAATATCATCAAGAGTCATAGAACCATTTTCTGTTAGGAAATCTTGGATATTTTCGAATCCAGAAAATTCAGCAAATAATCCTTCCGTTGGTTTAGAACCAAAATATAATTTAAAAATTACCTTTTCTTTTTCAGAATAAATCATATGCATGAGATCTTCTTTGGTCAGTTCGTCTTTGATTTCAACTTTACTCCCGATGTTCATTTACTTATTCTCCTCATATCGTATTGTATCTTCTGCCTTAAACGATTCGTCTTTTCGTCCAAGATCCATCATCTCGGGTCTATTCTGCAGCATCCAGATAGCTCCAAGGACATTCCAAAGCGCCGCGATGAGATGGTCCTCATCAGTCCTACCATCCAAGTATTTAAGGGTATGCCGGATACTGGAGTCAAGCATTACACTGATAGGAATTCCCTTCTCCCAATTTCTTCCCGATGCTCCATCATAGATCATCATCTTCTTCGTCATCCCATCCGACAAAATAAGCCGGGTAACTTTTGAGATAGTTGATAGCCGATTGTAAAAGTTCACGATCATCTTCAAAGAATCCAAGTCCGTTGTTGCAACGGCTGCATAATATTCCTCTTGCCACTGAGGTTTCATGATCGTGATCAAGCTGGACAGCACCAACTTCATCGAGGTTTCTTCCACAGATCGGACAACAATTTTGTTGGAGTTGCAATAAGTCATTATATAATTTCGAAGATAATCCGTATTGTCTGAGCAGAGCTTCTCTTTTAGTCTGTTTATCTCGTTCTCTAAGATCCGGATCTTCTCGTCTAAGTTTACTATAATTGTATTTTGCATCCGGATGAAGTTTAGACCATTTTCTTTGATTTTCGCGTTGTCTTTCAGCATAGTCTGGATTGTTGTTTCTAAGCCATTTTTCATAACAGTTTCGACATCTATTTCGAGCGTAATACTCACAAGATCTTCCGCAATCTTCGCAAATAATTTGTTTATCCATTCAATCGCCTCTTTTGTTTCATTAAATTCAAATTTTGTTCCGTATTTTTTCGCTCCAGCCTCATAATGCTTAGCGAGCCTTAAGACAGCCGCAGGGAATGGCTCACATATCTTTGTAATATCAAAGTCATGCTCCTCAGCTTCTATGGTAAACATTAAATAATAAGAAGCAAAATATAAATTTGTTTTATTAAAATCATCCAAGTATTTAAAACATCTAAATAATACTTCTTTAATAGCTTCTCTTGGCTCTTTTACCTCAACGGACTCAGACCCTTCTATTATAAGATCGTCGCAAAACCTTGCAAATCCAATCAACGCACTCGCAGGTAACAAATCGCACCTTCCTTTTCCGCCACCCATATCCCTCACGGCTCCTGTTTCGAATTCTCTGCGGTCTCCGGAGTCTTTGAGAGAGGTTTTATCTATAGGTTTTCCGTCCTTATAATCAAATTTGTTTACTATTTCTTTTATTTGATTCATGGATTTTTCGAATGAGACCGTTTCGTATATATTATTGATTTGTGTTATCGAGGCATCGTTGAACTTCAGAAATTTTTGCACAGTCTCGTAACCACCATTTGTTGGACCAAGGTCTTTTAGGGTTTTTATGACTAATTCGGAATAACCCATTTTCTCAAGAGTTTTAATATCTTTACCCCACGATATAATTATATCCCAATTCTCACGAGCTTCTCCCGTAGTAATGAAATTTTCTTCCATTTCTTGTTCTTTTTCATAGTTACATCGCATTTCATCTAATAACATATTGGGTATATTTTTGATGATATTTGTTCTATAACAACTCGGTCGTTCTTCTCTTTTACCACATGTTATGCAATCTCTACAAACACAAGAATCATAATTAAAATCTTCGCAACGATTCATTGTTTATCTCCCTTTCAAGAATATAAAGAAAGGGACCTAGATTCTCACCTAAGGTCCCAATCCCTCATAACATCATAACCGAATATCATATTGTATTGGTCCGTTAACTCATCCTTACTGGCTCGCGTTCGGTACCCTAAGTGTTTTTCTTCACGGAGCCAGGATATAAACTCGGGTTCCCAGCCCCGTTCCTTTCAAATATCGTGCGGAGCGTCCCGAGGTTCCACCACAAGGCAAGGCCTCTCGTCATCTTTGAGACAACTGCTATACTCAAAACTGAATGGGCCATGGTACCACTCGGTTCTCCAACCCATGTCGTTTCCGTACTTGGTTTCGGGTAAACCCAGTTCAAAGTAAATATCATTAATGCTAAGTCGACCCTCTGCTACCAACATATAAGCAAGAGTTATCTCAGACTTTTTGATACTTTCGATATCAGAATAGAAATATCTACCATTTATCGGATCAAAACAAAGAGTATTACCTTTCCCTGTATTTATAATAGTATTTTCTTGTAACGGCGCGCTATTTACTCTATCTTGAGTTATAGCGTCCTTTACTGCTCCAGCTTTCTTTTCTCCGAACATTTCTTTAGTTTTTTCTTTAAACGCATCGAAGTTCGATTGTGTAAGCGCTAACAGCGAACTCAAAGCCGCTTGCCTCTTAAGGTTAAGCATATTACTTCCTGTTACTGCCAACATCGTACCTATTGCCGTAGCTGCAGTCGGAATATAATGCTTCCAACATGCTAAGAAGATCTCTTTTTTTGTCAGAAGACTTGAACGATCATGAAAATCCGGAATATCAACTTCGTATCTTATACCAAGTTGCTCTGCCAACCATTGATCATAAATATCTATCTCTTTTTGTTCTAGAAACTTTTTCCAAAGTCTATCATCAATCGCCGCCATCGCCCCAGGGGTCGCCTTGACTCCCATTACCACACTTGTTCCTACTCCTACACATCCAACCGCTGTCAGAATACTCGGCGCGTTTTTAATCCCCCAGTTTTTCACCACTCGTACTGCTGTCGGTAATGCAGTTTTGATCATCGGTACTAAAGCTTTACTCAACTTTCATCTCTCCTTTCAATTATTTGGTCCTTGATTGAAACATTCGATACATAAACCTAGATCCCCAGGTTTCGCTCTCCCACAAACAGGACATGAATCCATGTAATAATCTGAAGGAAGTTGATCGATTGGAGGACCATACATAGACGATGTTTCTACGTTATTTCTTTCATCTCCCTCATAACCATTATGTTCTTCAAAAACTCCTTCGTCTCTACATCTCTTAATCAGCCCAGAAACAACAAGTCCTGCCGTATAAAGAGTACGTTTATGTGCAACGATCATTTGCTCTAGAACCTCAAGATCATGAATAATTTGCTCTTTTGTCATTTTACATTCTCCTTTCAGACTTTATTCAAAATTCAAAGAGTGAGCTCTAAATAAACCGCTAACTCGTTATCTACGGTTAAACGTTGGTTTTAAATTATTTAAAGGTTACCCTTCTATTATATCATGTGTTTTTTCTGCGAGTTTTAAAAATCTACTACATTTTCTAAAACAACGCTGTTCCAAATTTCCCTTGGTGTATTTAAAATATCTATGAGCTTCTTTAAACCATCATCAGAAGTAATAAGAGTTTTTATAAAGTCCTCATATGTTTTACTTTTAAAACTTAAACGAAGTTCTGGCCATTCGGTTAAAATGTTTACGATGGCTTCTTTGATACTGGCATCAAACAGATTATCGACTTGTTTATTATACTCGTACATTTTATCACCTCATATTTTTAAGTGTTTCATCGAGTTTAAGCTTTATCGTGAGTGAGGTTTCAGCGTACAGATCTTTATTAAAATTATCGCGAACAAGAGTACAAATACCCATAGAAAGTCCTTTATAGATTCGCACAGCCCCCATACCCGGGGAGAATATAACCCGATTTTCATAATTTTCCATCTCCCATAATGAAATAGTTTTACGCACTTCTTGTTCTGTCATTTCCTACCACTCTTTTATATCAAACCAACATTCAAAACATAAATCAGAATCTTCTCTTGTCTCATCGTGATAATATATGTGTCTTCCACATTTTTTACATATAATTATGTTTTCCAAAATTGTCTCCTCTCCCTCTATTGTCGATTCCCTTAGGCTCATATTCTTCATCCGCCCAAAGTTCTTTCTTAGTCATGGTGGCGTAGTTATAATCATCTTCTGGATAAATCTCACGACCTATTCCGCGCTTACGATCTACCGAAGCCTTAATATCATCAAGCTGTTCAATGAAACCATTACTTCCCAAGTCTTTATAATGTTGACTATGAAAAAACCGATTAATGGGGTAATCTGAACCATAAGATATACGAATCATCATAAGATCTGTTGCGGGTTGATACTCTCTATACGCCGTATATTCTTTATTCTGATTTTTCCAATCGATCGCCTCTTCAGAATATAAATCAATTATCTGCAAATTGTTCATGATGTTTTCCTCCGTAATATTTAGAATACATTTCTTCAAGTTCTGCTTTAGTTAAATCTTGTTTCTTACTAAAGTCGAAGAAGTTTTGAAGTAAAAGGGCATAAAGATGTTCGGCTAGCGCATCGGTAACAATCTCTCCGGGATCGCCTCCCATTTGTCTAAATATACCATGGACTATTTCATGCATAAGAGTTTGGTTTTGAGACTCTTCACATTGGTCCAAGGAAATATAAATCTTGTTTTGTAGCGAATCTATTTCCCCGGCCATCTTATCGTCGAATTCTTGAACATTTGGTTTAAATAGATTGGGATCAACGTTGTTTTTGGAAAAATAAACAATTTCGTACTCCCGAACGCCTATTTTAACGGTCTTCATTTTATGCCCCTTCCGCTTGTTTTATTTCGGCCAAGATTTTTAGGGTATACTATAAACGTGTTTTGATTTGGTTTATAAAGTTTATTAAACTTAAAATATCCATCGGTCATCTTTTTACTTCGTCTTTTAGGACTATTTTGCCAAAGTATAAAACCGAGAACCCCAGTAATCGCACCCAATAAAAACATACAAACAAGAACTATAATCGGCATTATTTACCAATCCTTTCATTGTCTTTAGGATAAATAATAAACGTATTATTCGATAAATAATCGATAACCACGTCTTTCTTTAAACGGTTTTTGTATAATCTATTGAATTTAAAATATCCATTAATCATTTTTTTGCTTTTAGATTTCGTTTGTTTGTACCATAATAATATTCCTAAAATCCCAGTTATAACACCAAGTAAAAACATACAAACAAGAGTTAAAATCGACATTATTTACATATCCTTTCTCGATTATTTTTTTCATCTAAAAGATAATTTCTTTGTCTTTTAAGTTCGGTGATATACGCTCTTAAGTCAATGCAATAATTCTTTATAAACTCTATATCCGATATAGACCATGAAGCGCATGGTTTCTCAAAAATACTAGTCACTTTCTTATCGATATCATCGTTATACATATTATATAAACCCTTTCGTTTAAAACAAGAAGCCTAAGCTCCTTGTTCATATTCTTGATCAATATACTGTTCTTCCATTATTTCAGAATAACATCTGTCACAAACGTTGATTTCCCAATCCTCCAATGGCATACAACATTCTAAGCAAAGTCTTTCCTCGGAATAATTACTCATAAATATCAATCTCCTTTCTATTATAAACTGTGTTAAACTTACGATTTACACCCATTTTTGCAAAAAAGATTTTCGCTGGTCTTACTAATAAGTGTATCGACAAGTCCTCCACAGTTTGGACAAGTCTTAGGAGGTTTAAATCCTTCCCAAGGAAGATCCGAAACATGTTCTTTTACCCCTAAAACAGTAGGAATAATTTTATTAGCCTTGTAAATTGTTATAATATCTCCTTCGTCCAAGTTAAGTTCTTTAAACTTCTTAAGACTATGAAGATTCGCGTTTGAGCAGACAGTTCCTTCAAGTTTTACAGGTTCATACTGCACTACTGGAGTTATAAGACCTGTTTGCCCAACCGACCAAGTCATTCCGGTTACTTTAACATCGACCTCTTCATCTTGCCATTTGAACGCTATAGAATGTTTTGGGTATTTCTCAGTTGTTCTAAGCTTTTCGCCATATTCGAGATTATTGTGTCTTATCACAAGTCCATCGCATGGATAAATCATTCTAGACATCATTGTCTCTTTTTCGGCAATAGCAGCCCAGATGTTCTCGTAGTCAACTAAGACGTACTCGATAGGCGTAAAACCGAGATCTTCTAAAAAGTCTATTTGCCTCGAATAGGTCGATAGGATGTCCGCTGATTCACAGTCATATAAGGTGTGCGCGATAAAGTCGACAGCTCCGAGTCGAGATTCGTTAACTCGTTTTGTGTTAAAAAGTCCTGCGACATAGTTTCGAGGGTTTGATTGTATCGAATCTCTAGCGGTCTCTTCAAATCTTGCATAAGATATAACACACTCTCCGCGTACAATAAGGCTTCCCGTGGTGTTAATTCGTTGAGGTGTTCCGTTACAAGCGATAAGATGTCCTGTAATCTCTTTTCCAAAATATCCATCTCCTCTCGTTACTGCTTTTTTTAAGTTTCCGTTCTCATAATAAAGGACCGCTGCCACTCCGTCAAGTTTCCAACTTAAAACCCCTTCTCTTGCCCCGAGTAGATCTTCGACGTCTCCAATCTCTTTAGTATTTTGTAAACTTAAAATAGGGTATTTGTGTCGAATCTTCCCATCCGCATTTCCTCCAACCTTTCTAGTGGGACTTTTGGGTAGTACTACTCCCGAGGTTTTTTCCAAATATAAAAGTTCTTGTATCAGTTTATCATACTGCGCGTTTTCTAAATCGGATTCTATCGGGCCGTTATAATAATTTTTGTTAGCCCGATCAATTAGTCTAATGAGTTCCCTCATCTTCCCTCGGTCCGTCATATAACCCTCCTTTACATACTCTAGTTTTTCCTTTTAACCAATGCTGAAGATATCGTCATATATCATTTATATTGCCCCTCTTTCGATTCTTACTTTTCTAGGACCATGGGGTTTAAAATTAGGTAACCTATCAACTCTATATTTCTTGGTATATTGTCTCATAATATACATGGTTTCAGCTAAATCTCTATAAATTATTAAAAGATTAGCTCTACGATCTATAAGCGTTTTAAACTCGAAACTTTTTATACCTTGAAACGCTTCAATTTGTTTCGTTAAGTCATCTATTTTCTTCTCGCATTCACGCCACAAAACTTCGTACTCTTCGTAAAGCTTATCATAATCTTTTGGTTCATAATTAAACATTATCAATACTGACTCCTCTCATATCATTCGAAGGACTCAAGTCCTCACCATGTTCGTACTTATTTCAAGATCAAGCCATGGTTCGAAGTTCTTTTTAAAACATACAGAGTCACAGTCAGGACATCTTATGAATTCTTGATTGCCATATGTTCCTTCGATTTTGAGAAACTCAAAGTCATCTACAACAAACATGCATCCACAAGTAAGACAAGTATTCTTATGTTTTATCATCTTAGAATGTTGTAAAATTTTCAAATCTTCTTCAGACTCCTTTCTAAAAATTAATAAATCTTATTTTCTAATTAAAAAATAAAGCAAGAGCGCCGAGTATTCCCAGCGCCCGCTATTTTTGACTTCCAAATTTAAAGATCCTTAATTACCTCGTCCATCGTAATCTCATCCCTTCTTTTAGATTTCTATTATACACTGTGTTAATTATGCGGGAGATCAAAAGTTATACACCCATGTTTAATCCATTCTTTAAGTCTAAATCGAAATTCTCGATCTTCTATAGGAAATAGATTACCACAAGGACGCTCAAAACCTTGGATAATAATTTCTATAGGATTTTCCGTAAGACCATAACCATCACCATATGAAGTATCCCTAATTTTGTTCTAACCAACGATCAAATAAAGAACTTGGAACCGTTTTCATACTATTCTCCTTTTTAATTCCGATAATAAGAAAGAACTAGAGTCCAAGATTTCTCTTGAAGACCCTTAGTTCTTTCTTATTAATACTTCTGACCGGTTATTTTTTCAAACTCTTCTGCCGTGAGATACACTCGTGACGGCGGGGGAACTTCTCCTACTAAGTCTCGGACCAGCTCACTGCTGATCTTACCACTATTATAACAATCGTTCACCAACCTTACGAATTCTTCCCTAGTTTCGTTCATCCTTTCTTCACCTCGGTCTGTCTGCCCTTTCATTATATGAGGTGTAGAAAATGCGAATTTATTTAGGCCTTTTTACACCATAATTTAGATTTTTCATTTAACTTCTCCTTCATTCGTTACTATTACAATTTCTTTAATTTTTTCATCATTAGGAAGATTTTTGATTTTAGACAAAATCATCTCCCAAGCTCTTAAAGCCTCTATTTTATTATTGGCCGTCACTGTTATAACTGTTCTTTCGGATTTATTGTTCATTTCTCAATACACTCCTTATGAATATATTCGCCTTCGACCAACGTACAGCCATCACAATTTTCAAAAACTTGCTTACAAATCTTACAAACTTTACCAAGACATGGACAAATATCATTTTTGCGTATGGCCTTAAGCTGTATGATTTTGGTGGGTTCTTTCGTTCTACCGGCCATAGATTTGAGATCATTATAAAGCGCTGTGAGATGCTCGATACGTTTATAAAAACCTTCATACTTCTTAAAGAATTCCCCTTTAAGGTCTTCTTGTTGAGTGGTAAGACTTTTAATACGTACAAGCATCTCACGAACTAAAATATCATATTCGCGCTTTAAATTACTCATGCTCCTATCTCAATCTGTCCATTTAACTCGTTGTTCTTCTCAGCGTTCTTGGCTCGCTTTATCTCCATACAGGCTGTACACCTAAGAGGACGATCGAGACCATGATCCAAGAACCATGCTTGATGCGCAACGGTGAGTACAAATTTCTCCCCACAGTCAACACACTGGAACGTACCTACCTCATTACCATTTACTACTGTTTGATTATTGATCGTGTTCTCCATTACTAAATGCGCTCCTTTCAATTTTTGATTTATTTTTGGGCCGTATATAAAAAGACCAAGGCTATGCCTCAGTCTTATAAAAGGATTCTATCGCTTTTATTATGTCACGGAGCTTAAATCTCTTGTCATTGATAATACTGATTCGGTTGTTTAGTTTTTTCCACTGGTCCTCTAAATCAGTCCGTTCAACTCTCAAATCCGCATACTCTTGTTTTAGTTTCTTAAGTTCTTCTAACATTTTTATACAACTCCTTTCTATTATAGAAGAAGTATATTATGCGACCTAAAGAGAAGAGACTATGCTCTTCTTAGAATACTACGATATCCCATAATCCATCTGTTGGATCATAGAATATCCCGTATTCATAATCAGAATATAATCCCTCTTCGTTGAAATCCTCCACTTGTTCCCATGTATAGTCTGCATATGCCGGTACTTTAGAATCTGCGACTTTGTCATACATGGCCGTTATAGCAGTAAATATACTCATTACCGCTAATCCTACCATGATTACCATAATCCACTTCATCGTCTTGTAACTCATTTTTACAAACCTCCATAATATATTTTAGATTTCTATTATAGGGCGTGTAAAATAAACGAATTTTCTTATTTTATTCGAAACTCTAATCCACACTAATGCGTGAAAAGAAAGAGAGAGCATAAGCCCTCTAGTTACTCTTAATAACAATCCATATGCCGAATGCTATCACGAGTAGTCCTATTAGTAACATAGTGCTCTCACTCCGTTTCGTCTAAATTAACCATCAGATCCTCACACCAATAGTTCACCACAACAGCCGTCAGAAGCGCTATTGCTCCAACAAATACTATAATTCCTAAAAACATAATTTTCTCCTTTCTTTATTTAGATCTTTCTATTATACAAAATGTATATTGTGCGAATCTAAAAGTTGGCCTTTTGTATTTTAAGAATTTTTCGCGAGCCCATCTTTCGTCGGTCCTTGGTTCTTTCCCTGAGCTATAATCATCTCGATCTGATGTTTAGTGAATTCTATACAAAGTTTATTATCGAAACCCTGCGTTTTAAGTGAGTCATAAACAAGTTTATACATTTCACTCATTGCACCAATACCCTTAATAAGGTTTTTAATTTCTTCAGTCATTTTTATCCCTCTCAATCTGTATGGTTACATTTTGTGCGGTAAATTTTACTTTTATGATTTTATCATCTGTTGGAATATCAATAATTGTGTCTATAGAATCGCTTTTATAAACAAGGCCTTTACGTAAAAGAATCGGTAGAAGTGTGTCTAGAATTTTCATTATATTCCTCCTTAAATATAAAAGAAACAAAAGAGAGCACGTGCTCTCATGGTTTCCGTGTTTCTTTCGGTTTTACCTGTTTTTCTTTTAATTCTAGCTCTAGGATTTCCTTTCTATATTTTAACAATTTGTCAAACATATACAATCCTACCGCTAAGATTCCAAAGAACACAAGTAAACCGAATAATACTATCCAATAGAAGCCTTCGCCCTCGTTCATATCATTCTCCTTTCTTTTGTTTCTATTATACAGGAAGAATATAATGCGAACATAAAAGAAGAAGCCTAGGCCTCTTCTTTTGTTTCTTTTAATATTGATTCCCATTCGTTTAATAATTTACTCTTTTCTTCAATAAGTTCTTGAGATTCCTTAAAATATTCGTTAAGTTTTTCGTCAATCGCCTTAATTCTCTCACGAATTTTAAGATATCTAATAATCACGTTTTTATGTTTGAGCATTTTATACAACTCCTTTCTATTATAATAAAAGTTAATTATGCGAATCTAAATTTTTAGGAATTATCTGCATTAAGACTGCTTCGGAAATATGGGATTAAATTTCTCCATTAATGTAATCCTCCTTAAAAATAATATAAAAGACCAAGGCTATGCCTCAGTCCAATTCCTTTTCGATCATCCAATATTTAATTTTGACGTAAATCCACGTTCCCAATATCGCGAACGGCGCCAGGATTAGTCCAATCGGTGCTGCTAGAATATACCATATAAGAGCTACCCAAACGGGTATATCTCTATGAAACCATTCTTCCAGCCCAGATTTAACCATCCAAAAGTTGTTCACCATAAAATCTTTCATTTCTTTTACCTCCAAATATTTATTAGATTTCTATTATAATAAAAGTAATTGGCGCGAAAAAAATAATAACGCGATATATCAAAGCTACCATACTGCTTCCCCTTCAGTATAATACTATTAATTATCGCGTTATTACGCCTCTATTATATGATAGGTTTTTAATGCGAAAAGAGAGACTGTATGTTACAGTCTCAGTCTGGTTATATGCTGCCATGCCTTGGTCGTGATGATTTCTGCCTTTTCATAATTCATTATTAACACTAGTCCCAACAAATGAGCCGCTACAGTTATTATCGCATCGCCCGATATCTTCTTCTTACTTTCCATCGTCACTTTAGCTTCCGCTAAGAGCTTATACGACTCTGCTGCAGTTTTATACTCCTCTTTTGTCGGATCGACTTTCGCCACTGATTCCAATACAGAATCCATCTCCACCTCAAGGTCTGTTTTCTCACGTTTCTTCCAAAACTTCAAATTCAATACTATCTCTCCTTTCTTAAAACCACTTATTTATAGTCTTCCACTATAAGGTAAGTTAATCTTGCGTATTATGATAATTAGTTTTTCCTTCTCGGTTCTTTATTACATCTTATACAAGCTCGTTTGTGATCACAAATATCATTGCTATCTTTATAGCGCCATATATTTTTAGAATCCAAATAAATTATATGTCCTCGATCATAAGAAGTAATCATTCATCCCACCAATTAAATCCTTTCTTTATTGTTCCGTATTTAAGTTTTGTTTTAGGAATAAAAGAATCCTCATCGTCTGGTCTGCAACTATTGAATGCTACTTTGTAACCGAGTTTCTTAATTATCGGGATATCAGTATCTATTACCCCTATAAATGGTCCTTCTTTACCATGACCACAACAACATCCAGTAGTCCTTATTCCTAATTCCCATAAATGTAATATTTCGGGTAAAAGACATTTATCAACTGCTATATATCTTGGTGCATTAGAACCCACTTTATAATATGGCGGCATTATATTATAAGCGCATTCATAAGTTCCAAAACCTATCTCTTTACAATCCATTATTTCCCCTCCTTCATCTTCTGTACATGCCAGGCAATTTTGGCAGATTTCTCTTTAGAATCTCCAGCATCTCGTCTGGCCACATAAGCGTTCTTAGCATCGACGTCTGTGATTCCATGTGGAGTAATATAATACCCTTTTTTACCTTTCCTAACAGATTCCACAGGAAACCCTTCTTCTTTAGCTCGTTTCAGCGCATGTTCTTTTGATTCTGGCGTAATAATCAACCTCCTTAAAATATAAAAAACTCGCTTCCGCTCGACAATCCACATTATGTAACAAAAAAAAAGAAGCCTAAGCCTCTTCAACATTGAAATGTTCTTCAATATAATCTTCGAGACAACTTTGATGCACAAAATTACCTTGAAAAGTTGTTACATCATCCGATATATCAAACGCCTCATCGCAAAATATACAACAGTGTCCTTTATAATCATACATTTAAATCACTCCTTTCTGTTATAATATAAGAATATCACGCGAACTTTATCGCTTTGTTCGAAGCTCCAATCCCTACTGTGTAGGAAAAGAAAAAAGGAGACTAAGCTCCCAAATTTATTAATCCTCAATACCGCCGTTGTCACGAAGCCGCTTAAGCGTCTCGATAACATCGTCGATTATCTCGATCTCAAATTCCAGATTCTTTATCTCCTTTTTCGTAACCTTTATCTTTTCTTTGAATTCATCGCGTTTTCTTCCCAGTTCCATCCTCTGTTTGTTGGCCCATTGCCAAGCATTTTCATAGATCTCCATAGTTGTTTTCGCCATTTCTAATTACTCCTTTCAATATTGGTTTCTATTATAGAGTTTGCAGGAAACGCGAGACTTTCTGCAAAAAGAAGAGGAGGCTTAGGCTTCTTTTTTTTACGCAAATTTCGTTGTCTAAAATTTGAATGATTTCTTCTAATTTGCTTCTCCTTTTGATTATTTCAGATAGTTCTTTATAAACAAGATCCCTCATCATTACCAATTGCTCCAAATTAAAACCCAAAGCCTAAGCTTCAGGTTCCTTCTTCTTTCCAATTTTTCCTTTGAGATTCTTGTCGTAGACCGTTTTGCCTGCCCACAGAATCAAATAACCAGCAATGACATATTTGATGACTTCTGCAGTCAATCCAATGCCAAAGATGATCATTATACCCGCTACAAATGCTATAGCTGCCAACATAATAAAAATCTCCCTTCGAAATTTATTAGATTTCTATTATAGGGTAAGAATATAATGCGAAAGGAATTTTTTAAAACCTTTGTAAATAAAACGAGGGCAAACCAATTAAGATTCACCCTCATTTTGATCTAATCTCTCTCTCCACTTATTACAATCGAGACAAACATCGTTATTTTCTATTCGTTCAGAATTTAATATGTTTTGTTTCTTATCTTTAGTGCTTCCGAAGAAATACGCCACGACGACTAAAAGTATTCTTTCGAAACTTCTACTTAGTACTTCATTAAATTCTATGCCTGGAAAAATAACAGTTGCTATAAAAGCTAAACAATAAGTAAAAGAAAACATTACGGCCATAACAGCTTGTGTAGAATTAAACCAATCTTTAAATATTTTCTTGAAGATAAACGCCTTCTTTCCGAAACGTATCTCGTATTTTTCTTATTCGTTTAGAAGCCCAACTTCGGCTCTTTCCAAAATATCGTCCAACTTTTATCTCTTCTAACTCATTACCAAAATAAAGCAAAGCTATTTTTTTATAAGTATCATCAAAAGTATTAAGTATATCATCAATTAGAACTTTAGTAAGTACACGATCTTCAAAATCCTCGTTGTCCGCTAGAATTTCTTCAAAAAACGTATTACCATTATCTAATTTATGTTGTTGATTTTCTTCAAAATGATTAATATCTAGCATGGTCATATATTCAAAGTGCCCATCTTTAAATCTACTTGGTTTAATAACTGTCGATCGATAGTTCCTATAAGTTTTCATCATATTAAGTACATAGGAATACGCATAAGTCATGAAAGTACAACCTTTATTAGGATCATACCGATCGACAGCCAATGTTAAAGCAAGCCATCCCTCTTGGCGTAAATCATCATCTATTTTACCATTAGTAATCGTAAACATACATTTATGAACCATATTGTGATATTTTAGTATAAATTCTTCCCTTTCTAATGGTGTAGCGAAAGTCATAATTACATTCTATCTCCTTTGTAGAACTCGCTATAATTTATTAGGAGCAAATATTACAACTACTGTCTGTCCGATCCCTAAGACGCCCGATGCAGTTACGACATCCCCAGTATTAACCTGTATTTCTGGTGATGTGGAAGCTGATAACAACCCTAAAGGTGAAGCCCAAACTGTTTCACCATTCACCTCTAATACCGCAATAGCCGATAGTAGACCATTAACACTCATTTGAACCATGCCGTTAAGAGGGGCTGTAAACGAGCCTTGCGACCCGAGATCCACCAGACCGCCCGCCTGTATAACTATGTGCTCCTCTTCGTAATTGTAAACGGGTGTAGTTCCTTCATAAAGAAGCTGAGCGTATTGTTTAAGTTCGGCCCTTAACTCCACCACCATCTTGTTGGTTTGAAGCCATCTAGCATCATCACCTTCGATATGGTTTAAAAGAGCTTGCTGTTGAGGAGACTTTATTTCCATATTGATACCTCCTTACCCTATGGTTCCCCAAGATCCATCATCGAATGGAACGAAAAAGACTTCTGCTTGTTTTATACTTAATTTAATCGTTAAAGAGCATTCATAGTAAATACAAAATAAATCTCCTTCATTTACTTGAAATACTAATATATTTATCCCCAGCTGGAGAAAAGCCCTTTAAAATATAAAGATTGCGTACAGGGTTCATGTTTGCATCGCATTTAAATATTCGGGTCATTAAGTCAAAATCAGGATCTCCTTTTTCATATATCATATGAAAATAAGCTATACCAGCTTGCGAAAATCCAAATACTCCACCATAACAATAAGGTACTCCCAAACTAGTTCTAAATATAATATTTCCATCCAAACCTGGAGAATCGCCATTGCAATTTAAATTATATTGATCCCTAGTAGGACCAGGAATTCCTTGAGGTCCCTGAGCTCCCGTAGCTCCTCTACTACCTTGTACACCCTGAGGTCCTTGCGGTCCTGTTGATCCGGTATTTCCTTTATCTCCTTTATTACCTTGAGGCCCTTGAGATCCCGTATCACCTTTATCGCCCTTAGGACCCTGTGCGCCATTCGCCCCGTTTAGACCATCTTCTCCAGGATTACCCTTCTCGCCCTTTTCTCCAGTATCTCCCTTAGGCCCTCTTTGGCCTTGGAAAACTGCTACGGCCCAATCGGCAGCATCAGGACCCGGTTCTTCTGTAGTATCTCTTATCGCACCGTATGTATTGCGATCGATTAAGGATATAACAGCATCCCCTTTGTTATATGTTCCATGATCGGAATCCCACACATCTTTCCACTGATCGAACATAACGGTTTCGCCAGGTTCTCCTTGATCGCCCTTATCCCCTTTAACTCCTTGAGGACCTGGGATGAGAAATTCTATGCCCCCGATAGATGTGAAATATAAAAGATCAATCTCAGTGCCAATTGGTAAACTAGAATTAAAGGTAAGCTCTGTATCTGTGAAAATATAACTACCGTGCGTGTAAAGCGTCCAAGATTGCTCCGGTAACTTCACAATAACATGTATGAAATATAAAGGTTTATCCAAAAGCGCTACTGCATCTGTCTCAGTCTCTAATGTAAGGTTTTGGGGAACAAGTCTTACTGTACTGGAAAGTGGGATCCATTCGAGAGTAACTCCGTCTGGCATTAACCGACTAAAATATTGTATTCCGTCTTTTTCAAACATGTCTCCAGGTATAACATCCGTAGGGAAATCGCCGCAAGTTCCATGATCTATTAAAACGCCATTTGTTTTATGCGTCAAAAATTCAAAAGCCAATTTTCATTCCTCCTTTATGCAGTATATACAACTTTTATCGTCATACCTTCCCCAAAAACAGGATTAATAGGAGTAACAGTTTTACCTGAAACCGTGTAATCTTTACTTAAAAGCATTTGAGGATTAGCCGCTGTCGACATAACCCAAACATCTATGATAACAGCAGGTGCTTCAGGTAGTGTAGCATAAGGGTCCCCTTTATACTCTTCTATAAAGGGTTCTTGCACTTCATTGTCATGTGCCCAAATATATTGGTTGGTTCCAGTGTCGTATACTCTAGAATATCTTTTACCATCGTCTGGTGGCTCTGGCATAGAGTCGCTTCCATCTTCTCCAGGCTCTCCCTGAGGTCCTTGAGGTCCCTGTGCTCCTGGCTCTCCGGCGTCTCCTTTATCGCCCTTAACCCCTTGAGGTCCCTGTGCTCCTGGCTCCCCGGTGTCTCCGTCGTCTCCTTTATCGCCTTTAATTCCTTGTGGTCCTGTATCTCCCTTATCTCCTTTAGGTCCTTGAGCTACTGGGGTGACATCTTCCCACTTACCGGTTGAGGCTATATAGATTTCGAAATGGCCAGCGGTTGCAACGTACATGCGATCAATAAGTTCACTAGGATTATCTTGGAAATATTGATCTCGATCTAAAGCAATATCGAAGAAATGGCCGTCATTTATTATTATAGCACCGCTTCCTCCACCGCCTTGACCCAATATGGAACTTAAGTCAACTATAGACCCATCGCTTCTTCTATAACAACCATTAAGAGGCAAAGCTGTTATAGGAAAGGGCTTGGTGACTAATTCATGAGTAATAATATCGTGAAGTTTACCATCCAACCCTTCATATACACCAGTTTTAGGCACATCATAAATACGATCATCTGTTGGCATTATTCACATACCTCCCTTGTTGTCTAAAATTAGCCCTCATTTTGAAATATTACGGTCTTCAACTTTGACAATTCATTATTCGCTTATAACTTTTATTTTTGGAACTTTGCTAAAGCTAAAAAAGAGCGCGAGGCGACCAGATTATTACCCAGCCGCCTCTTTTAAACCTCTAATCCTCCTGAAGCTCAGAAAGATTCTTTTTAAACATGTCCTCGCACTCTGAAAGCGGAGTAAAATTTCTACAAAGAATCTTGCTCCACATCTGTTTACCATTCTCCACACAGAAGCCGCAACGTTGGTTTTCCTTAGTACAACCAGCTTGACACTTCTCTAAAGAACAGTATTGACAAAGACATTTTGGCGAATCAAATGGACAATCCATATCTCAACCTAGCGAGCTATAGTGCCAGGCTGAGTATTAGGCTGCTGGGGTCCACTTGCGAGGCCCTGCTTCATATCGCCATACATGTTGTGAGGTTTTTCCCCAGCGCCCTCGAGATAGTGATCGACATAGTTATCCACATCGATGAGCTTATAAAGGATTTCGAGATCTGCGACAGTAGGTTTCTGAGCAAACTTTTTAGAATACTCAATCATCATACTATCCATCGCTACGTCGAGAGCTTTAAGGGCCTGAATCTTCTCACTGTTTTCAATCATCGCCATTTTTTCATAACCTTTCTAACTTTTATTTTGGAACTTTGCTAAAATTAAAAAGAGGAAACTAAGTCCTCTTAATGGCGTCACTAAATCTTTCTGCGTAACCTTCTACATACCCTACAACCAAACTTATCCCGGCCGTTAGATAGAAGATGGGTACAGCAACGATCCTTTTAACACCACTCAGTTTGCTTAACTCCTCTTTAATAATTTGATGCATAATAACATCTCCTTTCTATTATACTACATGTATATGCTGCGAAAGAAGAATTATGCAAAGTTTTTAAACCCGAGCATTGCTTGAACGTTTTTGCTGAAAATCTGAATGGTATCTCTTTGGGCACCAGCTTCACACGAGCATCCTGTTGGCATTGTCATTTGCAAAAGCGAATCGTTCATGATCTGTTTTCTCGCTTCTAACTGAGCAGGACAACATCCAACGCTTCTAGAAAGATAACCATCCCATTGTCTTTTAGTTAAAATATAAATCACCGACTTTCTTAGAAACTAAAGAGAAAGCCTAAGCTTTCCCTCCACATTCTTTGAGTCCCATTGCCTTTAGCATTTCTGTAATCGCATCGTGTAATTTGATAAGATCATTAGGGCTAAATCTTGAATCCTTAATTGCCTTTATAGCCTCGTTGATCCCACCATCAAATACCCAACCGTTTACATGTTTGCGAATATCACGCGAGTCTTATGACCGTTAAATCACACTGTGGGCCGATGGAACCTATACTAAAAGCTCCACCAGCCGCAGAGAATCCTACAACCGTAGACCCGACAGCAATATCAACACCTGTAGAAAAACTAATACTGCCTCCGCTTGGGCAGTTCATATTAATAATACCTCTTGGTGTATTTCCGGCTACACTAACCGAAATGACTGGGGCACCCGTAGTCCCAGTGACTGTTAGGGTGCCCATAATGAAATATAAACCAGGTTTTTCAATTAATATATTACCGCTAGCTCTGGCTACTCCCATTCCAACATAAGGACCATCTGTATTAAATGACAAAACCGACTGATTGGATTTAGCCGATGTTTCTTTTATTTGGAAGTTCCAGAAACCCCGGGATAATTGGTATAGTTCGTAAGATACATTCGATGAAATAAGGATCACCTCCTTAGAGGATTTGCGAGTAATAAAAGAAGAGCCTAAGCCTCTTCGAAGAATTCTATTAAATCTTGAGCGTTTCTTTTAGCTTGCTCTGGATTATAATAGATCTCCTCTTTGATATACTCAGCATACTTCTTTAATGCTTTTTCTGTTTCTTCATGCAGTCTATTTGTTTCTTTTTCCAATCTTTTATTTTCCTTATTGATTAGAAATCGTTCCACAAACTTTTTGAACATGATTTAACACTCCTTTCTATTATAACGTAAGAAAAGAGCGCGAATATAAACTAACCAGGGATGACAGTCCAGTCGGGTTGGCCGTTCTTGGCAGAATCGGAGAGAGTCTTGTATTTACTCTCCACGATGTTCTCAGATGTCCAGCCAACCGGATCCATGGCAGTATTGTAGTAGTGGATAACACCAGCCACTGTAGCATAATATCCATAAGGAGCAGATGCATGGTTAGCAGCGAGCGTTGTTAAGTCCGTATACTCGCCTAAATAGACGTTGGTATCAATAAGGGCTAACTGATCAGCAGGGATCTTACCGTCAACTAGAGTGGCAATACCATCACCAGTCTTCTGACCCATGAGGGATTTTAAGAGTTCATAAGATACGTTAGACATATAAAAGACCTCCAATTTTTCTAAAGCACTTCTCCACTGAACTTTAGGTTATTCGCTGTAAATTCGTAGTAAAAGAAGAAGCCTAAGCCTCTTCTACATGTTAAATACTTTTTCAATCGTTGTGTTACTTCTGTACTTTTCCGCTGTTATGGTGTAAACGTCTCCTTCAAACTCTAAATATATTTTTCCAGATTTAGGTCCATCTTTCATTCCGACCTCAAACCCTTTAATTAGATTTAGAGCTTTCCAAAGTTCATTTGTCGCCTTGTAAACATCGTTGTTCATAATTTAATACAACTCCTTTCTATTATAACATAAGAAAAGAGTGCGAGTAGTAAATATAAACTACTTCATAGTATAATAAACTGTCATGACAATTGGTCTATTAGATAGTACACCTTCGTTACCAGCACTGCTTCTCCACATCATAGTTACATCACCATTGTCACTTACCCCAGTAGCGGTGTTGTAACCACGGTCATAGAGATACCAGTTAAGCGGTACGTTGTTGTTATCAGTAGTCTTAAGATAACCCTGGACCTCAACCAACTCGGAAGATTAGCAATGGTCTTAAACTGACCACTGGACGGACCACTTGTAGTCTTGATAGTCATCCTATAGATTTTCTTACCGTCGATCCATACCATACCAGTGTCAACAGGGTTCTCGTTAGGATATAACGGATGCTTGCCGTATTGAGCAACTGCCGACGCGGCTTTATCATCCACATACTGCTTAGTTGCGGCATCACCCGGAGATCCAGGATACCCGACATTCTCAAGAGTACGACCGTTCATTGAAGCGCCACCAGCGAATGTTTTCTTACCGCCAATCGTCTGATCAGTTGCAAGAGTCACATACTTATTGGCAGCATCTGCCTGAGCAGCAGCCTGAGCTTTATCGACGTAATCTTTATTGGCAGCATCTGCAGCGGTTTGAGGAGTACCAACACCACCGACAGTCTGGCCATTAAACATTACAGGACCTGTAAACGTCTTAGCGCCCGATATGGTTTGCTGGGTATCTGTGGTAACGAACTTGCTTGTATCAGGAGCAGGACCGGTTCCTCCTGTAGCACCAGTTGGGCCCGTAGCCCCAGTGGCACCTGTAGCGCCTGTCGGTCCAGTGGCCCCAGTGTTACCCTGAGGTCCTGTATTACCCTGAAGACCATTGGCTCCAGTTGGACCAGTCGGACCTGTTCCACCAGTAGCACCAGTAGGCCCAGTTGCCCCAGTGGCTCCTGTAGCTCCGGTATTACCCGTTGCGCCGGTCGTTCCGGTAGCCCCAGTGGCTCCAGTAGCACCGGTAGGTCCTGGCGGCCCTGAAATAGGACCCACGTTTTTCCAGGAATTGTTAGTAGTATCCCAAACGTAAAGGTTCTTTGGGTTAGGATCAACACCTACGAGATAAGCGTCTCCAGCGGCGCCTGTAGGATGAGCCGTCTGCAGATCGCTCTGAGTAGGGTAACTTCCCTTAATTGTAACACCAGTTCCATCTTTACCTGTAGGACCTGTAATACCTTGAGTACCGGTCGCGCCAGTAGGCCCTGTAGGACCCGTGGGACCAGTTCCTCCAGTACTACCGCTTGGACCTGTTGGTCCAGTAGCACCAGTTGGACCAGAAGCCCCTATAGGACCTGCTGGGCCTTGCTGTCCTTGGGCCCCATTTTGACCTTGTAGACCCTGAGCTCCTGTAGCACCATTGGCGCCCGTAGCTCCAGGTGCTCCGGCCGGTCCTGTTGCTCCTGTAGAGCCGGTAGGCCCTGTAGGCCCAGTTCCTCCAGTAGCTCCAGGAAGACCTTGAATACCTTGATCTCCTGTAGCGCCAGTAGGACCAGTATTACCTATAAGACCAGTAGCTCCGGTTGGCCCCGTTGGGCCAGTAGCGCCAGTAGCTCCTGGATTTCCTGGATTACCTTGAGGTCCTTGAATACCTTGTGCACCTTGAGAACCCTGTTGGCCTTGCATACCGGGATTGCCTTGAGGACCGACGGCGCCAGTAGGACCGGTGGGCCCCGTAGCTCCCGTATAGTCCCTATAACCCTGATTCGGGGGAGGGTTAGAGTTTGGGGATTCGAGAACATAGAGGCGGTTTTGATAGGTTACGATCTGACCAGGCTTCCAAGTAGGAGCGTCCACGGAGTTCCACGGTACGGCACCACCTGAGCCAGTCATAGTAGCGTCTCTTGCCTGCCTGGCTGCCGCGATGGACTTTAAGCCTTATTGGAGGCCTGAGAATCGCTTGTAGGATCTCCAGGAAGATTAAGAGGTCCAGTCATTGTGTCGCCGGACTTCTTAACAGCATTGGGGTCAGTACCAGTACCAGTTCCCCCACCACCGCCAGATCCTCCGCCTTGAGAAGATGGGACTTTGCCATCGGGGCCGAGAGTGGCTAGACCATTCGGTTTACCCTTTTGGTCTTCCAAATATTCATAAGTCAGTACGTTCACTGAGCGGCACCTCCTTGTCCGGTAACAGGAGTAGGCTTGGAATCAGGGTATACTACCCAGAGAGTACAGAGGTCGTCTTTCTGAGCTTGAGTAAGAGCGTTGAATTTGGATACGGCGATCCAAACGACTTTAATGTTATTAATCATTACTTAGCCCTCCCTTACTTCACAGTTCCAGTAGTAGTTCCGCCCTGCTGCGTTGTTCCCGGAGATCCGGAAGCAGGCTGAGTTGTACCACTACCCGACTGGGTTCCAGAAGATGGAGGAGTACTTGTAGAGCCACTCGGCTGCTGTGTTTGGGTCGTAGGCTGAGTCTGAATTGTGCCGGTAGAACCACCAGTAAAGACTCTTAAAGCAGAAGCCTGACGATTACCCATAACGAAGTGAGCAGGAATAACTCTCGGAGTTGTGGTGGGGTTAACGAACTTGAAGCACATCGTCATCCCCTGACAGAGTGTTCCTAGAGTTACCGGCTCACTCAGCTTATTAAGAACGGGGTAAGTGATTGGGGTAGGAGTTGTGCCTGTAGCACCGATTTGGATCTGCAGTTTCTCGGCGCCAGTTGCTCCACCCCAGAATATAGTATGACGAAGAGTTGCATTACCTTGGTTTTGGAATGTTGTAGTAGCCACAACGATTGTAGCAGTTGCACCGGAGTCCAGATTTGCGTTAATTACTTGCAAAGCTTGACATGCCATTTTTAAAGACCTCCGACAAATTTTATAGTTTGAGAATCGAATTACCAGAATTAACCCTCATTTTAAAAAAGAAGAAGCCTAAGCCTCTTCAATTCATTATCATTACTATAAATCCTGTTATGCCAACGGCTTGAAAAAACAAGTTCGACCAAGGTAATTTGTTTTTTTTAGGCATATTTTCGTCACATTGATTATTGTGAACCAAACACCTATAAACAGAAATCCTACCTTTAGTAAAAACATTGTCTCGTTTGTCATTTAACACAACTCCTTTCTATTATAGGGAGTGTAATTTACACGACCTGCGAACAGAAAGTGAGCAGACAGGGTTTTAAATGCGAGGGAGATCGATAGTTCCGCCGATCACTACAAAATGTGGAGGAAGGATCTCGGGGTAAGCACTCGGTTTTACGAAACGAAGTATAAGAAGCTCTCGCCGTCTTATATGTCT